>ERZ1066121.1827-NODE-1827-length-14480-cov-74.618024_pt1 | contig 14480 bp, 13 predicted proteins | sample MGYA00382768_ERZ1066121 | MGnify/ENA primary metagenome ERZ1066121 (study PRJEB33369, sample SAMEA5778351) | biofilm metagenome | biome: Industrial cooling water; feature: Water cooling tower basin; material: Biofilm | place: United Arab Emirates | collected... | reverse complement strand
CCGCTACCGCCCGTACTACCGCGAGCTGCTGGCCGACAAGCTCGGCGTCGACGTGACCCTGTTCCGGGTGGGCGAGTACAAGAGCGCGGCCGAGCCCTACATCCTCGACGGCAGCTCGGCCGAAGCCAAGGAGGCCGACCTGTTCTGGATGGGCGATCTCTGGCAGCGCTACCTCGCCGAGGTCTCGGCCGCGCGCGGCTTAGCCGACGGACAGCTGGCCGCCCTGATCAACGCGTTCCCCGCGCGCCTGGCCGCGGTGGAGGGCGACTTCGCCGCGCTGGCCCTGCAGGAGAAGCTGATCGACGGCACGAAGACCGCCGAGCAGCTCGAAACCCTGCTCGCCGAGCGCGGCGCCGAGGACGAGGAGACCGGCTTCCGGCAGGTGCGCCTCGACCGTTTCCTCGCCCACCTCGGCCCGGCCAAGGCGCCGACCGAGGCCGCCCCGGGCGTCGGCGTCATCGTCGCGCAGGGCGCCATCGTCGACGGCGAACAGCCGCAGGGCATGGTGGGCGGCGACAGCACCGCCGCGCTGCTCCGCGAGGCGCGCGACGACGAGGCCATCAAGGCGGTCGTGCTGCGCGTCGATTCGCCCGGCGGCGGCGTGTATCCGTCGGAGCAGATCCGCCGCGAGGTGGAGCTGCTGCAGGCTGCGGGCAAGCCGGTCGTCGTCTCGATGGCGAACGTCGCGGCCTCGGGCGGCTACTGGATCTCGATGAACGCCGATGCGATCTATGCCGACCCGTCGACGATCACCGGCTCGATCGGCATCTTCGGGCTCTTCATGAACGCCCCGCGCGCGCTGGAGAAGATCGGCATCCGCACCGACGGCGTCGGCACCACGCCGCTGGCAGGCGCCTTCGACCCCACTCGGCCGCTCGTGCCGGAGCTGGGCGCGCTGATCCAGTCCTACATCGACCACGGCTATCGCAATTTCATCGGCAAGGTGGCGAGCGCCCGCGAGACCGAGGTGGCCGCCATCGATGCGGTGGCCCGTGGCCGCGTCTGGAGCGGTGCGCAGGCGAAGGAGCGCGGCCTGGTCGACGAGCTGGGCGGCCTGCGCGACGCGCTCGCCAAGGCGCGCTCGCTGGCGCAGCTGGGCGACGACGCGGGCCTGCGCTATATCGAGGCGCCGCTGTCGCCGTTCGAGCAGGCGCTGGCCGACTTGAACCGCAGCGCGCGCCTGCAGTCGCTGGCCGTGGGCCTCGCGCCGGCGCTGGCGCTGCTTGGCGACGAGCAGGGCGCCCGCGTCAAGGCCGATCTGCGCTTCATCCTCGACGCCGGCGACCAGCCGTTCCAGGCCGTCGCGCACTGCTTCTGCGACCTGTAAGCGGAACCGGCCGGCGCGGGCCTCGCCCGCGTGCGGCGCGTCATTCCGAACCCCGGCCGATGCCGGGGTTCGTCGTTTCCGCCGCGTCGCAGAAGATGGCGTGCAGGGCGCCGAGCATGGCGTGGATGCGCGCGTCGGCGATCGAATAGTGGATCGAACGCGAGGCGCGCCGCGTTCGCACGAGCCCGCTGCGCCGCAGCTCGGCGAGCTGCTGCGAGAGCGCCGGCTGGCGCAGGCCGAGATCGCGCTCGAGATCCGCCACCGAGGGCTCGCCGCGGGCGATCTGGCACAGCAGCAGCAGCCGCGTCGGCGTGGCGATGCTGCGCAGCAGCTCGGCCACTTCGGGCGCGCGCGCCTTCATCGCGTCGAGGGCCGCGGCGTCGACGGCGGGCGGGGGGGCGAGGGCGTGGGGCGCGGTCGGGGAAGGCATCGAAGGTCGGCGGCGGGGCAGGGCTGAACGCTAGCGTCGACCGGGGCGGGCGTCGACGGTGATTCAATACTTGCATAATTAATACAAGTACGTAACTATTTGGCAGTCTCCGCGTCAGCGCCCGCCATGACCGCCCTTCCGTCCGACCCCTCGCTCGCCGCCGCCCGCGCCGTCGTCGAGACCGCGCTCGCCGAGCCGGCGAAGCGCCCCCTCGTCGCCTCGTTCTTCGACGAGGCCACCTTCACCGTGAGCCACGTGGTGCGGGATCCGGACAGCGCCGCCTGCGCGATCATCGACAGCGTGCTCGACTTCGACGCGGCCAGCGGCCGCACCGCCGATCATTCGGCGCGGCGCCTGCTCGAGTACGTGCGCGACCACGACCTGCGCGTCGAGTGGCTGCTCGAGACCCACGCGCATGCCGACCATCTTTCGGCAGCCCCCCTGCTGCAGGCGCGCGTGGGCGGCACGCTGGCGATCGGTGCCGGCATCACCCACGTGCAGCGCGTGTTCGGCGCGCTCTTCAACGCCGGCGACGACTTCGCGCGCGACGGCGCGCCGTTCGACCGCCTGTTCGCCGACGGCGAGCGCTTCCGCATCGGTGGCCTCGATGCCGTCACCCTGCACGTGCCCGGCCACACGCCGGCCTGCATGGCCTACGTGGTCGGCGACGCGGTGTTCCCGGGCGACACGCTGTTCATGCCCGACTACGGCACGGCGCGCTGCGACTTTCCGGGCGGCGACGCGGCGACGCTGTTCCGGTCGATCCGCCGACTGCAGTCGCTGCCCGACGCGGCGCGGATGTTCCTGTGCCACGACTACCTCGCGCCCGGCCGCGATGTCTATGCGTGGGAAACGACGGTGGGCGCGCAGCGCACGGGCAACGTCCACGTGCGCGACGGCGTCGACGAAGCCACCTTCGTGGCCATGCGCGAGTCCCGCGACGCGACGCTCGCGATGCCGAAGCTGCTGCTGCCGGCGGTGCAGGTGAACATGCGCGCTGGCCGTCTGCCGGAACCGGAAGCGAACGGCGTGCGCTACCTGAAGATTCCGGTGGACGCGCTGTGAGCGGCCTCGACCTGCTCTGGGGGTGGCCGGTTGCCGGCGGCCTGCTGATCGGGGCGGCCGCGGCGCTGTACCTGATCGTCGCCGGTCGCGTGATGGGCGTATCCGGCCTGCTCGCGCGCGCCGCGGGGCTCGACGCGGAATCGCGCGACGGACGCACGCGCGCTGTGCGCCTGCCCGCCGCGCTGTTCCTGGTCGGCCTGCTCGGCGGCGCGTGGCTGGCGTCCAGCGTCTTCCGCGCGCCGGTGATCGAGCTCACCGCTTCGTGGCCCCTGCTGCTGGCCGGCGGCCTGCTCGTCGGCTACGGCACGCGGCTCGGCGCCGGCTGCACGAGCGGCCACGGCGTCTGCGGCATGGCGCGGCTCTCGAAGCGCTCGCTGGTCGCCACCGCGGTGTTCATGGGCAGCGCCGCGCTGACCGTGTTCGTCATGCGCCACGTCGTCGGCGGCCCGGCATGAGCGCGCGCCTTCCCGCCGCCGCCGCGCTCGCCAGCGGCCTGCTGTTCGGCGCGGGCCTCGTGGTCTCCGACATGGTGAATCCGGCCCGCGTGCTGGCCTTCCTCGACGTGGCCGGTGCGTGGGACGCGTCGCTGGCGCTGGTCATGGGCGCGGCGCTGCTGCCGTCGTCGCTGGCCTATGCGTGGCGCCGCCGCCGCGAGCGCCCGCTCGGCGACGCGCAGTTCCACCTGCCCGACGACCGCCGCGGCGTCGATCGCCGGCTGCTGGCCGGCGCGCTGCTGTTTGGCGTCGGTTGGGGTCTGGTGGGCCTGTGTCCGGGCCCCGCCATTACGGCCCTGCTGACGCTGCAGTGGCCGGCCCTGCTGTTCGTCGCAGCGATGCTGACGGGCATGGCGGCGCACCGCGCGCTGCATGCGCCGCGCGCCTGACCCGGGAGTGACCATGACGCCCGTTCCCCTCGACGATCGACTCTCGGTGGCTGCGCAGCTCGGCGTGGCCGATCTCGCGCGCGTGGCCGCGCTGGGCTTCCGCCAGGTCATCGGCAATCGGCCGGACGGCGAGGCCATCGACCAGCCGGACGCGGCGTCCCTCGCGGCCGAAGCGCGACGCCTCGGGCTCGCGTTTGTCCATCTGCCCGTTGTCGCCAGCGCGATCGACGATGCCGACGTCGCGGCCTTTGCCGCGGCGCTCGCGGGTTCGGCGGGCCCGACGCTGGCGTTCTGCCGCACCGGTACGCGCTCGGCGACGCTGTGGGCGCTGGCCGAGGCCGGGCGCCGCCCCGCCGAGGCCCTGCTGGGCGCCGCCGCCCGCGCCGGCTACGACCTGGCCGCGCTGCGTCCCCGCCTCGATGCGGCGGCCGCCCGCTTCGCCGCGGCCCGGGACGCCTAGGGCGTGGAGCTGCTGCCGCTGGTGCTCGGCGCGGTGTCCGGCGCGCTGGTGGGGTTCATCCTCGGCCTCGTCGGCGGGGGCGGCTCGATCCTCGCCGTGCCGCTGATGGTCTATGTCGTGGGCGTCGACAACCCGCACGTGGCCATCGGCACAAGCGCGATCGCGGTGGCCGCCAGCGCGGCGATCAACCTCGTCCACCATGCGCGGCGGGGCAACGTTCGCTGGCGCTGCGCCGCGGTCTTCGCCGCCGCCGGCGTCCTGGGCGCCTTCGGCGGCTCGACGCTGGGCAAGGCGGTGGATGGCCGCCTGCTGCTGCTGGCCTTCGCGGTGCTGATGCTCGTCGTGGGCGCGCTGATGCTCCGCGCCCGAGGCGGCGACGGCGCGGCTCCCGTTCGGCTCGACCGGCGCAACGCGCCGCGCCTGCTCGGCTTCGGCGGGCTCGCCGGCGCGCTGTCGGGCTTTTTCGGCATCGGCGGCGGGTTCCTCGTGGTGCCCGGGCTGGTCGCCGCGACCGGCATGCCGCTGCTGCACGCGATCGGCAGCTCGCTGGTCGCCGTCACCGCCTTCGGGCTCACCACGGCGCTGAACTACGCGCGCTCCGGCCTCGTCGACCTGCCCATCGCGGCGGTCTTCGTCGGCGGCGGGCTGCTTGGCGGTCTGGGCGGCGCCGCGCTCGCGACGCGGCTGGCGAAGCGGCGCGGCGCGCTCAATCGCGTGCTCGCGGCGCTGATCGTCGCGGTGGCCTTCGGAATGCTCGCGCAGGGGCTGCGCGCCGCCTGAGCGCGAGCGCCGGCGGGACGCCTCCGGCCAGCCGCTATCCTAGGCGCCCGTGCGCGCTGGAGACCGCGATGCCGAATCCCGAACGCTGGCGACTCGACGGCCAGGTCGCGCTCGTCACCGGCGCCAGCGCCGGCATCGGCCGCGCCACCGTGGCCGAACTGCTCGGCCTTGGCGCCACGGTGCTGGCCTGCGCGCGCGACGCCGCGACGCTGGAGGCCGCCGCCGCCGAGTGGCGCGAGGATGCCGAGGCCGGCGCGCACGGCGGTCCGGTCCACGTGCTGGCCTGCGACGTGGCCTCCGCCGACGGACGCGAGCGGCTGTTCGACTGGATCGAGGGCCTTGGCCTCGGGCTGTCGATCCTCGTCAACAACGTCGGCACCAACCAGCGGCGCGCCGCGGTGGACTACGACGACGCCGAGTGGCGCGCGATCTTCGAGACCAACCTGTTCGCCAGCTTCGAGCTGTGCCGCGCCGCCTATCCGCTGCTGCGCCAGCACGCCGCCTCGGCCATCGTCAACGTCGGCTCGGTCTCGGGCGCGACGCACGTCCGCACCGGTGCGCCCTACGGCATGAGCAAGGCGGCCCTGCACCAGCTCACCCGCAACCTCGCCGCCGAATGGGCCGCCGACGGCGTGCGCGTCAACGCGGTGCTGCCGTGGTACATCCGCACCCGGCGCACCTCGCCGGCGCTGGCCGATCCGGACTACCTGGAAGCGGTGCTGGAGCGCACGCCGATGGGGCGCATCGGCGAGCCCGAGGAGGTGGCGGCCGCGATCGCCTTCCTGTGCCTGCCGGCGTCGGGTTACGTCACCGCGCAGTGCGTCGCCGTGGACGGCGGGTTCCTGAACTTCGGATTCTGAGGGTCCGTGCGCCGAACGCGCGGTCGCCGCGGGCGGCTATCGTCGGCAGTCGCCTTCGACCACCGCCTTGGCCCGGTCGCGCTCGCTGCGCCGCTCGGCCGCGGTGTCGCTGAAGGCCCGCCGCAGCGCCGATTCCGCCGCCGCGAGCCGCTCGCGCCACGCTGCGCAGGCCGCGTCGCCACCCAGCGCCACGCAGTCGTCCTCGATGGTGCGGCACAGCAGCGCCGCAGCGGGCGGCGCGCGCGACAAGTCGGCGCCCAGCATCGACAGCGGCACGCAGCGCGGCTGCGGATCGAAGCGGTCGGCAAGGCGTTGGGTGCCGTCGGGGCGGGTGCAGCGCCAGATCGGGGGCGGCGTCGGCGTCGGCGGTGGCGCCGCGGCGTCGCCCGGCGATTCCACCACGCGCGGCGCGGGCCCCTGAGGCGCCTCAGCGGGCGTGTCGGAAGCCCGCGCTGTCGTACCCGCCGGGGCGGCGAAGGCGGGGAACGTGCGCACGTCCTGCCGATGCCCGCGTGGACACGGTGCATCCTGCAGCGCCACCGCGCCGTCCGGGCCGACGCAGCGGTGGATGACCGTCGCGGGCGCCTGGGCCGACGGCGCCGCGGCGAGCAGCGCGGCACCGAGCATGGCCGGTGCCAGCGCCACGATCACAGCTTCTGCAGCGTCACCGTGCGGTTCACGGTGCCGTCGTTGAAGCTGAAGGTGGCGGCCGTGGGCGAGGTGAAGGTCAGCGTTCCGGTACCCACGCGGGTGTAGCGAACCGCCGCCGGATCGAAGCTCGGCCCCCACGACGGGCCGCTGGCGCGATCCAGCGGCGCGGTCACCGTATCCGTTCCGGTCCACGCGCCCTGCAGCCGGTACCACGACGGCCGCCCCTGCGCGTCGTAGACGAACACGAGGGCGAAGAGCTGTCCCGGGAACTGGAACACGGTCAGGCCCCAGCCCGATTCGCTGGGCACGAACCATGCGCCGGTGTGGTCGCGCGTCGGCCCGGCCGACGCCGGCGTGCCCAGCCACTGCTGCAGCGACGGGTACACCTGGTCGAAGCGCGAGTAGAAGTCGACGTTGCCCTCGGCTTCGGAGCGGCCGGTGTTGGCGCATGAGGCGCTGCCGCCGGCGAGGCCGCCGCGCAGCTGGTACTCGCCGCCCGCGAGCGTGAACAGCCCGGAGCCGGAGCTGCCGCCCTCGGTGGTGCCCGCCGACCAGCTGGCCCGCGCCGTGCTCGTGACCGACTGGCCGCCGATCAATACGCCCGACTGGAAGCCGCTGTGCGTGCCTTCGCTGACCTTCTTGTTGTCGCCGCGCGGATGGTGGATGGCGACGACCGGCGTCGACGGCGACAGCGTGGCGGCATTCCAGCCGGCGAAGAACGCCCCCGGCGGTGGCGTCGCGCGCAGCCGCATGAACGACGCATCGCTGGACAGCGTGGCGAACAGCAGGTCGGCGCCGCCCGCGACCTGCGTGTTCGCGCCGCCGCTGCGCTGTCCGCAGGTCGGTGCCTCGTAGCCCCAGAACGTCACCAGCGTGTTGGCCGCCGCCTGGCTGTCGAAGCAGTGCGCGGCCGAGAAGAAGTACGGCACCTGGGTCGCCGGCGTGCTGTCGTTGAGGAGCGTGCCGGTGCAGGTGAACGACCCGCCGTCCTCGAACACCATGCGCGCCACGGCGTTCTTGGCGTTGACGAACGCCGGGCCGAGGGCGCCCGTGCGGCAGGCGACGTCGACGTTGCAGCTGCCCGACGAGCCCAGCGCCTTGCCGAGGTCGAGCGGGCGGAACGGCGAGGTCACGAGGTGCGAGACGCGCTGCAGGCCCGCGCCGGTGCGCGGCGCGTCGCCGGGCACGAACAGCTCGAGACGCTGGGCCTCGCCGTCGGTCACCGGCGTCCAGTACAGGCCGCTGCCGTCGACGCCGGCCGCCAGCGACGCGCGGTCGATGCGCTCGACCGGACCGCCGGTCGCACTCGCCACGCGCAGTTCGGCGCCCTCCGGCAGCGCGGACAAGTCCAGCGCGCTGCGCAGCGCGGCGGCGCCCGGCGAGACGACGTCGAAGCGCAGCACGTGGCCGCCGGGCACCGCGCGCCACGCCGCCTGCGCGGGCCACGTGGATTCCGCCTCGTCGGCCACGCCGCGCGAGATGCCGATCTGCAGGCGCTTGCCGGCGTGGAGGGCGTTGTGGCGCTGGAGCGCGCCCAGTCGTTCGGCGCCCAGCGGTTGAAGCCGCAGCGTCGCGAAGGGCGCGACGTGGGCGGCCCTGAAGTCGTCGGCCGCGCGCTTGACGGCGGTTTCGCGCAGCGGCTCGCCGCGAACGCTCTGGGCCGCGGCGCCGCCCGCGACGAGGAGGGCGGCGAGGCCGGTGGCAAGGGCGGCGGCAAGGACCGCGGCGCGACGGGCGTGGACGCTGGGCACGGGATCTTCCTCTGGATGCGGCCGTCCGCTGGCCAGGGAGCCCCGATGCTAGCGACGGCGCGCGCCCGCGCGACGGTTGGCCCGCGCGCCGTTCAGCCCGCGTGGACGTTGCTGAAGCGCCCGTCCGCCTTCCGGCGGGCCGCGCGGCCGTCCTGCCGCGGTTGCCGTCAGGCCGACGGCGCGCGTGCCGCCGTCTTCTTGGTGGCGCCCTTCGATGCCGGGGCGGTCCGGGTCGCGGGGCGCTTGCCCGCCGCCTTCTTGGCCGCGGGTTTCTTGGCGGCGGGTTTCTTGGCGGCGGTCTTGGGGAGGGCGGCTTTCTTGGCCGCAGGCTTGCCGGCGGATGATTGCTGGGCCGCGGCTTTGGCGGGCGCCGCCCCCTTCCCCGCCGCCGACGTGCCGTCGCGCGGCGGTGCTGCCGCCGATCGGCCTGTCGTCTTCGTGGCGGCTTTCTTCACTGCGACTTTCTTCGCTGGGGCTTTCTTGGGCACCGCCGCGGCCGACGGGGTCCGGTCAGCCGCCTTCTTCGCCGCCGGCTTCTTGCCGAAGCGGCCCTTGGCCTCCGGCGCGGCCTCGAGAATCGCCTTGCACTCCTCGAGCGTCAGCGAGGCGGGCTCGCGGTCTTTCGGGATCTTGCCGTTCTTCGCGCCGTCGGTGATGTACGGGCCGTAGCGGCCGTTGAGCACCTCGATGCCGGCGTCCTCCCACTTCTTGATGATGCGGTTGGCGATGGCGAGTTCGCGCGCGTCGATGAGCGCCACGGCCTGCTCGAAGGTGATCGTGTAGGGGTCGTCCTCCTTGCCCAGCGAAGCGTAGGTCGCGCCGCGCTTCGCGAAGGGCCCGAAGCGGCCCACGGCCACGGTCACCGTCTCGCCGTTCGACACGCCCAGCGTGCGCGGCAGGTCGAAGAGCTTGATCGCCTCCTCGAGCGTGATCGTGTGCATGCTCTGCCCGCCGCGCAGCGAGGCGAACTTCGGCTTGTCTTCGTCCTCGGCGGTGCCGATCTGCGCGAACGGCCCGTAGCGGCCGAGGCGCACCGACACCGGCTTGCCGCTCGTGGGATCGACGCCCAACACGCGCGAGCCCGAGGCTTCGCTGCGCTCGACGCTCTCACCCTTTTCTTCCACCGTCTTCGAGAACGGCTTCCAGAACTTCTCGAGCAGGGGCACCCACTCGGCTTCGCCGCGCGAGACCTCGTCGAGCTCGTCCTCGAGCTTGGCGGTGAAGTCGTAGTCGACGTACTGCGTGAAGTGCGCCGACAGGAATTTCGCCACCGCGCGGCCGACGTCGCTGGGCCGGAACCGGCGCGCATCGAGGAACACGTACTCGCGGTTCAGCAGGGTCTGGATGATGCTGGCGTAGGTCGAGGGGCGACCGATGCCGTGCTCTTCCAGCGCCTTCACCAGCGAGGCTTCCGAGTAGCGCGGCGGCGGCTCGGTGAAGTGCTGCGTCGTCGTCACGTCGGCCAGCGGCACGCGGTCGCCCGGCTTCATGTCGGGCAGCTTGCGGCCCTCTTCGTCGTCCTCTTCGCCCTTCGCGTCCTTGCCTTCCTCGTAGACGGCGAGGAAGCCCGGGTCGACGACGGTCGTGCCGCTGACGCGGAAGCCGTGCGCGCTGCCGGCGGCAAGGTCGACCGACACGGTGTTCAGCGTGGCCGGCACCATCTGCGAGGCCAAGGTGCGCTTCCACACCAGTTCGTACAGACGGCGCTCGTCGTCGGCGAGGAACTTCGCGACCGACGCCGGCGTACGCAGCGCCGAAGTCGGGCGCACGGCCTCGTGGGCCTCCTGCGCGTTCTTCGACTTCGACTGGTAGACCACGGGCTTGTCGGGCAGCGCCTGCGTGCCGTAGTCGCGGGCGATCACGTCGCGGATCTCGGCCACCGCGTCCACCGACAGGCTCACGCCGTCGGTACGCATGTAGGTGATCAGGCCGACCGTGCCTTCGTCGCCGAGCGCCACGCCCTCGTACAGCTTCTGCGCGACGCGCATGGTGCGGCTGGTGGAAAACCCGAGCTTGCGCGCGGCCTCCTGCTGCAGCGTCGAGGTGATGAAGGGCGGCGCCGGGCGGCGCTTGCGCTGCTTGCTCTCGACGTCGGTGACGACCAGCATCCCCTGCGCGTCCTTGGCGATGCGGGCGCGCGCGGCTTCGGCCGTCTTGCCGTCGGTGATCGTGAACTGCTCGACCTTGCCGCCGTCGAGCTTGGTCAGCTTCGCGGTGAAGGCCTGCTTCGGATGCGTGGCCTCGGCGGCGATCGACCAGTACTCGCGCGCCTTGAAGGCTTCGATCTCTTCCTCGCGCTCGGCGATCATCCGCAGCGCCGGCGACTGCACGCGGCCGGCGGACAGGCCGCGCTGCACCTTGCGCCAGAGCAGCGGCGAGAGGTTGAAGCCGACCAGGTAGTCGAGCGCGCGGCGCGCCTGCTGGGCGTTCACCAGCTCGTCGCTGACCTTGCGCGGGCGCTCGACCGCTTCCCTGATCGCCTTCGGCGTGATCTCGGTGAAGACCACGCGGTGCAGGGTCTTGTCCTTCAGCAGCTTGCGCTCCTTCAGGATCTCGGCGATGTGCCAGCTGATCGCCTCGCCTTCGCGGTCCGGGTCGGTCGCGAGGTAGATGGAGGTGGCGTCCTTGGCGGCCTTGGTGATCGCGTCGACGTGCTTCTCGTTCTTCTCGATCAGCTCGTAGCGCATCGCGAAGTCGCGTTCGGGGTCGACGGCGCCCTCTTTCGGCACCAGGTCGCGCACGTGGCCATAGCTGGCCAGCACCTGGAAGTCCTTGCCCAGGTACTTGTTGATGGTTTTCGCCTTGGCGGGCGATTCGACGATGAGGAGGTTCTTGGCCATGTCCGGTTTACCGTGAGGGCCGCGCGCGGAAGGCCGCGCGAAGGGGCGAAAGCCCGCTTGTGAGCGGGCTTTCCTTTTTTCATTAGGGCCACCCGCGTGCCTGCGATGTCAAGCCGCGGCAAGATTCCCCGTCGTCACGGCGGTCGTCAGTCGGCGCAGGCCGTAGGCACCGATGCGCCGGCATCGCGCCGCGTGCAGCGCCACTGGCCCGCGCTTTCGCGACGCAGCGACACCACGCCGCCGCCTGCCGTCGGCTGCACGACAAGGCAAGCCCCGCTGGTGTCCTCGGCCACGTCGAGCGCGAGCCGCATGCCGGCGTCGAGGCCGAGCTCGGCCACGCTGGCTGGACACCGATCGACGTTGGCGACGAAGGCATCGACGGCCGACGCCGCTCGCCGGGCCAGGACCAGCGCGTCGGCGTCGACCGGGGCGCGGGGGGATTCCTCGCGCCCGACGGGCCCGGCAGCCGCGCGATCCCGCGCGTCGCCCGCGTCCCAAGCCACGCGCCATCCCAGCGCCAGCACCGCTCCCAGCGCGGCGAGCAGCAGAATGCCGGGGATCAGCCGCCGGTCAGTGCGTCGGGACCGGCTCATCGCCGAACATCAGGTTCTCCATCCACGCGTACGCCGCCTCGGCGCCGGGCTGGTTGAAGAGCACCATCAGCACGACCCACTTGAGGTCATCGAGGTCGACGTCGTCCTGATCGAGGGCCATGGCGCGATCCACGGCCAGCTCGCGCTGCTCGGCGCTCAGCACGCCGGACTGCTCGAGGAACATCAGGAAGCCGACCCCTTCCGCGTCGAGCTTGGCGTACTCGGCTGCGGTATAGAGCCGCACCGGACCCCCGGGTCGCGCGGTGGCCACCGTGGGGCGCTGCTCGGCGAGTTCGTCGAGCCACTCGAAGGCCTTGTGGATTTCCGCCGGGCTGAAGCCGGCTTCGAGCAGGCCGGTCTGGAGGGAGTCGCGGTCGCGGACGAGATCGGCGTCGTCGCTGAAATAGTGTTCGAAGAGGAAGAGCAGTACGTCGAGGATCGATTCTTTCATCACCCTAGCGCCTGCGCTGCAGACCAGCGCGTGTGGGAGGGGCGGAGCCGCAGGGGAGGTAAACCCCATGCTGCTGCGTGAGACGACCTTCCAACTCCATGGCCAGCAGGATGGGGGCGAGGGTGGCCGGCGTCAATCCCGAGCGCGCGAGCAGTTCATCGAAGCGCGCGCCGTCGCGGCCCAGCGCGGCGTCGACGCGGGCATGTACCGCCTCGTCGCCATCGAACAGATCTCGGCTCACCGGATCGTCGCCGCGGCGCGACGGCGCGCCGCCAGCGGGCATGCGCCTCTCCGCCAGGTCGAGGCGCTGGCGCAGCGAGGCACCGACCCGTCCCGACGCGGCGCCGATGGCCTCGAGCACCTGCGCCGGGTCGTCGACCAGCGCGGCACCGTCCCGGATCAGCCGATGGCAGCCCCGGGCCTTGAGGTTCTCCGGTGCGCCCGGCAGGGCGAAGACGTCGCGGCCCGCCTCGGCGGCCAGGCGGGCGGTGATCAGGGCGCCGGAGCGCTCGGCCGCCTCCACGACCACGGTGGCCAGGGCAAGTCCGGCGATGATCCGGTTGCGGCGCGGGAAGTGCTCGCGCCGGGCCGGCGTACCCGGCGGATGTTCGGTGGCGATGGCGCCGTCGCGCACGATCGCCGCATGCAGGCTCCGGTGGGCGGTCGGGAAGCAGCGGTCCGGCCCCGTCGCGGTGACGGCGATGGTGCCGGGCGACGCGAGCGCGGCGCCATGCGCGGCGGCGTCGATGCCGCTGGCCAGGCCGCTGGTCACCACGTAGCCCGCGTCGGCGAAAGCGCGCGCCCAGCGACCGGCGCGCTCGCGGCCGGCCGGCGTCGGCGAGCGGCTGCCCACCACCGCCACCTGCGGCCACCACAGCCGCTCCGGCTGGCCCTCGACGAACAGCAGCAGCGGCGGGCTCGGCGCCTCGCGGAGCAGGCTGGGGTAGGCCGGATCGTCCCAGCCGATGGCGTGCCGGTCGCGCCCGCCGGCGAGCCAGCGCCGCACCGCGTCCACCGCGGCTGCGGCCTCGGCGTCTTCGGTCAGTCGTCGAAGGCCCGCCGGCGCGCCGCGGCGCCGCCATGCGGCTTCGCTCTCGTGCAGCAGCGCCGCGGGCGACGCCGGTGCCGGCAGCGGCGGTTCACCGGGCGTTCCCGTAAACCCGGCCGATGGGATCGCCCGAGCGGCCTCCGCTCCGGGCATGAGGGCGGCGCGCAGCCAGGCGGTGTTGCCGGTGGCGCGGTGGAGTCGGATCAGGGCGTCGAGCGTGTCCATCGCCCGAAACGATGAGGGCGCCCGCGGGCGCCCTGCATCGGAAAACGTCGGCCCGGCGCCTTGGAAAGCGCCGCGGCCGGCGGCGGCTACTGCGTCGCGTCGGGCGCCTTGAGCTTGTCGCCCACCTGCACCGGCCGAATGCCGTCCATGATCAGCGCGAAGCTCACGCGGTCGAAGGTGCGGAACACCATCACGCGGCCGGTGAACTCATCCGGCAGCTGCACGCGGTCGGCGTTGGCGGCCACGCGGTTCGCGTTCTTGACGTCATCCGGCACCGACTTCCCCGGCCGCCAGGTGGAAAACACGGTGCCGTTCTCCACGCCATCGGCGCTACCGACCGCCAGCGCGACGACGCCACGCGGTCCCGAGGCCAGCGAGGCATCGGCAATGCCGATGACGGCCGCATGGGCGGGGATGCTGGTGGGCGACTTCGGCAGGAAGCTGTCGTCGTACGGCTGCGCCTCGGCGGGCACCGCGCGGTCGCCGACGCGGACGTCGGCGGGGCCCTCGACGATCAGCGCCACCGCCACGTCGTCCTGGACCTGCGTGATGCGCGCGAGCGCCTGGCGCTGCAGCTCCACGCCGAGGCTCTCGCCGCGGGCCAAGTCGCGGCCCCAGGCGCTGCGCACGTCGCGGTAGGTCTCGTCGCCGCGGTGGTCGAGGTCGCTGGCGATCGTGTTGACGATGCGACGCTCGGCCGGCAGGCGGAAGTGGTGGGCGGGGCGCACCAGCGTGATCGTGTCGCCGACGCCCGCGCCCTGAAGGCCGCGGATGTAGACGTTCTGGCCCTCGACGCCGCGGAGGTGGTCCTCCTCGACGCCGACCACGTGGGGCAGGTCCTCGAAATCGCTGACGACCGAGCTCTGGCGCAGGAAGGCCTCGATCTCGGCCAGCGGCACGGTGGTGATGGCGGGCTCGGTGCGCGGCCCCGCCTGCGTGGTCTGGACCACGGCGCGGCCGTCGAGGTAGGCGAGGCTGATGACATCGCCCGGGAAGATGCGATGCGGGTTCTCGATCTGCGGGTTGGCCTGCCAGATCTCGGGCCACAGCCACGGCTGGGTCAGGAAGCGGCCGGCGATGTCCCACAGCGTGTCGCCGCGCTGCACCGTGTACGTG
>ERZ1066121.1824-NODE-1824-length-14485-cov-5.479903_pt1 | contig 14485 bp, 12 predicted proteins | sample MGYA00382768_ERZ1066121 | MGnify/ENA primary metagenome ERZ1066121 (study PRJEB33369, sample SAMEA5778351) | biofilm metagenome | biome: Industrial cooling water; feature: Water cooling tower basin; material: Biofilm | place: United Arab Emirates | collected... | reverse complement strand
GCCTTGAGATGCGCTTCGAGCGCCTTTTGGTCGGCAAAGGCGGTGCCGTAGATGCGCTGCAGCATCGGATTGCGCTCGTCGCCGCGCCAGTAAGCCCCCGATACCGCCGTCAGCTTGAAGGCTTTCAAAAAGCCCGTGGAAGGCACATGGGGCCCTTTGCAGAGATCGACCCATTCGCCGTGCCGGTACACCGAGATCGGATCTTCGAGACGCTCGAGATGCTCGAGCTTATAGCGCTCCCCCATCGACTCGAGCAGCTCGCGCACGGCCTCACGACTGAGCACTTCCCTCTTGAAGGGAGCATCGGCGGCGATGATACGCCGCATTTCTTCTTCGATGCGCGCGAGGTCATCCTCGCTGAAATGCCCCTCGGGACGGTCGAAATCGTAGTAGAAGCCATCTTCGGTGGCCGGGCCGAAGGTCACCTGAGTGCCAGGGAAAAGCCGCTGTACGGCATCTGCCATGACATGGGCGCTCGAATGACGGATGACCTCGAGCGCGGCCGAATCGTTTGCGTAGATCGGCTGCAGATCCAAGGAGTCGTCCGCCAGAGGCGTGTGCAAGTCGAGGATTTCGGCTCCTCGGTGCACCGCAACGATATCCTTACGCCACTGACCTCGTTGCTCGAGCCATTCCTTGGGTGTCATCGGCATTCTAGAGGCTCAGCGACGCGACTTCGCCGCCGAGGTTGCCCTCGAGGGTCGCGGTTGAATGACCATCGATGTTCGAAGGAGCCTCGAGGAGTCCGTCGTCTGTAGGCACGGGCGGGATTGAACCGCCGACCCCTACCGTGTCAAGGTAGTGCTCTCCCACTGAGCTACGTGCCTGGTCGATCGCTGTCAGCAATGTGCGAGCTGAATAGTTCTCGTCCGCCCTACTGTCAAGGTACGAAACCACGACCTTAGGCCTTCCTCCTTTTCGGCCCGAGCAGGTCTCCGGCGGAGAGCGCGTCGAGGAGGAGGCGCCCCTTTGCGCGGGGTCTTCCGGACTGATAAAGCTTGCCGCTATGCAGATGGAAGGCACTTCGAAGGAAAACTCGGTAGGGCATCGACCCCTTCCTTCGGTGAACATCCCGCTCCTGCGGCACGAGAGGCGCGCCATTCGGGCACGCCAGGCCGCAGGTCTCGTGGTGCTCGCGTCAATTTTCGTCGCGGTCATCGCCGTCGCGGTGGCCGTTCGCAACCTGAGCACGCCGGACGACGAGAAGGAGCGAAGCCAAGCCCGGCGATCCGAAATCCTCGGCGCTCACGGCGGCGGCTGCAAGCCCGGCCGCGGGTGGCGTAAGCGGCACTACGAGCCCGGCCGCGAGCCGGAAGTCTCTGCATTTCGGCAACGCCAAAACCTTCCGAGCCGCCCTGGGCAATGCCGGACTCACGGCCAACGAGAGCCAAGAGGTCGAGCAGGCGCTGAGCAAAGTCATGGACTTCCGTCGCTGCAATCCACGCGACGAGATCCTCATCGAGAGGGATGAAAAGGGTCAGCTCCTGGCCTTTCGTTATCAGCCCTCGGTGGTCGAATACTTCCAAGCGCGACGCAACGCTCGAGGCGTCATGGTCGGCGAGCGCCTGGCGATCCCGGTGGAGCGCATCCGCAAAGCGCGCGCCGGCACCATCCGCGTCTCCCTCGGCGACGCGCTCGAAGCCGCGGGCTTACACCGCAGCCTGGTAGGCGCGCTAGTCGAGATCTTCGATGGGAAGGTCAACTTCGCCAGCGACGCACGCGCCGGCGACACCTTCCGTCTCATCGTCGAAGAAGAGCGTATCGCGGGACAGTTCCTGCGTTATGGACCGATTTTCGCGGTCGAATATGTCGGCAGCCGCACCGGCACGCTGCGGGCATTTTGGTACCGCGCCAAAGGCAACAAAGGCGACTACTACGACGAGCATGGCCGCGCGCTGCACGGCAGCTGGCTCCGCGCCCCTCTGCGCTACGACCGCGTGACCTCACGTTTCAATCCCAAGCGCATGCATCCCATTCTGCGACGCGTCGTGCCTCACCTCGGGGTCGACTACGCCGCAGGTACAGGGACTCCGGTATGGGCGGCGGCGCCGGGTACCATCACCTTCGCCGGTTACAAGGGCGCCAATGGCAACCTCGTGATCATCCGCCACGCACGCGGCTTCGAGACCGGGTATGCGCATCTGCAGCGCATCGAGAAGGACATGCGCCGAGGACGTCAAGTCGATCAACGCCAGGTGATCGGCTACGTCGGCTCGACGGGACGCTCGACCGGCGCGCATCTGCATTTCAGCCTCAAGCAAGGCGCCAACTTCGTCGATCCCTTGCCGCAGATGCAGGGTTCGGGTCCGCCGATGGCGGCCGCGCTCTTGCCGGCCTTCAAGCGTCATGTTCATGCGAAGCGCGCCGAGCTGCGCCGCATCTCGCTGAGCACTAGCCGATCTGCCCTGGCGTCCACGGCAAAACGATGAGCACACCGACATCGGGTTTGGACTCGGAGCTTGCGGCTTCCGAGGCGCTCTCTCGACCTTCACACGCATCCATCCCCGCTCCCAAGGCTTCTCTGGCCTATGCACGCTCGGACAAGAGCTTTCGCCCCTTCGTGGAGAGCGCGCTTTTTGCCCTGGTGGCGACCTTCGCCTTTCTCGGTCTGAGGGTCGACTCCGGCCTCTGGGAGCCTTGGGAAATCGACATCGCCGATGCGGCAGCGCGCAGCGATCAAGGAATCGAGTTCGACTCGATCGCGCAATCGCCTCTGGCCTTTTCGCTGCTGCGGGCAAGCTATCGTCTCTTCGGTCGCAGCGAACTCACCAGCCATGTGCCGGCGCTCCTCTGTGCGGCGCTGACGCTCTTGCTGATCGCTCTCTGGTCGCGGAGTCTCTTGGGACGCAAGGGCGCGCTCTACGCGGGAGTGATCACCCTTTCCTCACCGCTCTTCGTGCTCAATGCCCGCTCCTTGATCGGTGACACCTTGGCGTTTGCGACGCAGACGGCGCTGGCCTGGGTGGCCTACGCGCTCTTCGCGCGGCGCCCCGGTGTTGCGGTCTCGTGGAGTGCGCGTCGTTTTTTTTTGGTGGCTGCTTTCGCGAGTTTGCTCGGGCTCGCGCTGCTCGATCGCGGTGCCCTCCTGATCGCGCTTCCGCCTTTGGCTTCGCTCGCTTGGGTGCGCGCCTACGAAGGTCGACGTTTCACCCAGGGCAGGTGGCCTGCCCTTCTGCTCGCCTTGGTGGTGCTCTCACTCGCTCTCCCCACACTCGCCGCGATCGTCGCGGACCGCGGGCAATACAACTTCTGGATTGGAGGGTTGGCGCGAGGCGGAGAACCGCCCGCCTTCGACAAGCTCTTCGAAAGCGTATTCCACGCCTTCGCTCCTTGGAGTGCGCTCCTGCTCTTTGCCATCCCCTGGGCCTGTTGGGCCGAAAGCGGAGAGGGCTCGAACGAGGAGGAGTCGACTGCGGGCCTCGCTGGGGAGAACTCCTGGGTTTTGCACTGGTTCGTCCTCTGGCTTGCCTTGGCCTTCGTCGCCCACTCCCTCTTCGCCGCTCGTTATGGAGAAGTGCCTTTTCTGAGCCTCTTCCCCGCGGTGATGCTGAGCAGCGCCTTCCTGATCCACTCGACGGAGCGAAAGGGCGCGCTGAGCGGCCTCAAGGCCGCGGGCGTGTTTCTGCTCATCGGCCTTCAAATCCGCGACTTCGCCCTCTATCCCGCATCACCTCTACGCGCCTTGGCGATGGAGCTTCCTCAGCTGCCCACGGCCTTCCACCCCAAGGTGGCTTGGCTCGTGCTTTTGGGCGCGCTCGCCTTCACCTTGGTCTACGCCCTGGGCCATTTTCGGGAAAGCGCGGCCCTGCTCCCTCTGCGCGCCTCGTCGCGATGGTTCGCCATGCAGTGGTCCAAAGGCACTCCCTACCGCCTCTGGCTCGTGGCGCTCACTTCGCTGCTCTGCGCTCTTCTCGTCTTCAGCCTGCTCTGCTGGACGATGCCAGGTCTCAGGCTCTCCACGCTCGCACGGAGGGTGGGTCGGGGACTTGGGTTTTTGCCCCTCGCGATCGCCGTGGGCGCCTTGGGATTACGCCTGGCCTCACGCTTCTACGCGCGCCTGGGCCGCTACCGCCTCGTCCCTGCCCTCGCGATCGCGCTCGCCTTCTCGCTTTATCTTTCGCAGGGCTATCATCGCGGCCTTAGCGCGCAGCTATCGCTCAAATCGCTCTTCGAGAGCTATACGAAATGGGGCGGACGTAAGGGCCGAGACTTGGGCGAATACCGGACGCGCGCGGCAGGAGCTCGCTACTACGTCGGGGCCGAACCCAAGAGCTTCGACAACCTCGATCGCGCTCTGGACTTCATCGCCCATCCAAGCGAGCGCCGCTGGCTGATGTTTCCGGCAGAAGAGCTGGCAGAGCTCGACCGTCGTTTCCGTCACCGCCAACATCGCCATCTTTTCCTTCCGCCCAGCGAAAACGCCAAAGTCCTGCTCGCAACCAACCGCGGCTTGACCTCGACCACCAACGCCAATCCTCTCGCGGCCTCGGTGTTGAGGCAGCCGCCGCAGGTGCAGTTTCCCCTACGCGCGCAACTCGACGACAAGCTGGAGTTGCTCGGTTATCGCCTCAGCCTTCCCCACGGCGATTACGTCGGTGCGGGGGAACGTTTCGTCGTCTACTGGGTGTTTAGATGCCTGCGATCCAATCTCGGCGATTGGAAGATTTTCCTGCACGTCGACGGCAAAGGACTCCGCATCAACGGCGATCACGAAGCCGTCGAAGGGCATTACCCCATTCGCTATTGGGAAGCGGGCGACGTCATCGTCGATCGGCAAGAGATCCTCGTCCCGGGCAACTTTCGCCCGGGAGATTACGGCCTATGGCTGGGTGTCTTCCAAGGCGATACGAGGATGAACGTCGTCGCTGGTCCGCAAGACGGGGAAAACCGCATTCAGGCGGGCGTCCTGCACGTTCGTTGATGGCGACGAGGGCGGCATACGCCCTTCCATCAATGCGTCCGGCCTCGTCCCGCGCAGCGACGCGGGCATTAAAACTGCGTTCTGGTCTACGTTTACTGGACAGAGGCCCTCGGACTTTCTAGGACTACCTTTTTAGAAAGACCGAGCGGCTACATGACTCACTCTTCGTCCGTGGACTACGCATCTGGAGACAATTTCCTTTTCTCGTACATCCAGAACATCAGCGAGATGGGGATCTTCATTCGATCGGATGAACCCCTGCCGGTAGGCACATCGCTGCGGATGCGCTTCGGGCCCGAAGGCTCGGAACGCCTGGAGCTCGAGGGCAAGGTAACCTGGGTCAACCCCTTGAAGCCCCACGGAGACAATCCGAATCCGGGCATGGGCGTTCGTTTCCTCAACCTCACCCCTGAGCTGAGGGAGCGCGTGGTCGACATGGTACGGACCGTCGCCTACCTGCAGGGAAGCCCCGCAGACGACGCATCCAACTGAGCCTTCGTCGCGTCGAGCGAGAGCGCTTTCGGTTCTCACTCCGCCGCCTCAGGGCGACTAGCTCCTCAGACGAAGGGAGTCTGCAAAGGCGGCGCGAGCACGTAGCGCCGCTCTTCGGGGCTCCACGATCCCGCACGAACGCTGGCTTCGTCTCTGCCGATATCGAAGAGCCAGAAGCCTTCACGGCCGTGGTGAATCGCGCTCCCGGCGCCCAGGAGAGGGATGCGAAGCTCGGGGATTTTGACCCAGTAGCGCCGGTGAACATGACCGTGCACGATCGCGCCGCGACGCAGAGGACGGCATGCCTCGATCAGCGCTTCGCCATTTTCGAGACCGTGGCGCTGAGAATCGGGCTGCCCATTCTCCAGCCTGGCCGCGTAATGCGTGGCGACGATGACGAAACGCGACTGCACGCGTGGGTCGGCGAAGATCCCTTGCAAGGCGTCGATTTGCACGTCTGGGATGCGCCCATTGGAGAGCAAGAGTTGAGGACGAGGCCGCGCGCTGTTGACCGCGACGATCACCACATCCTCGCCGACCCAGCGCACCAAGGGCCAAGGCCCATCGACGCTGTACTCGGGGCAGTCACTACGCAGAAATTCCTCGAAGTAGCGCTCGAAGCGACGCTCGTGGATGGCGTCGTTCAGATAGAGGTCGTGGTTGCCGGGCACGGTCGCAAAACCGAGCGGCGCCGAGACGAAAGCTTCGACGGCCTTCCGCGCGGCTCGCAGCTCGATATCGGTGCCGAGCGCGGTGTAATCGCCCGTGCAGAGCGCAAAGTCGATCTTCTCCTCTTGCGCGATACGCGCCAGCGCTTCGAGCTTGATCGCCGTCTCCGCGAAGTGTTTGCCGCGACGCAGGAGAAGGTTTGCTAGGCCGAGCAGCCGCTTCGGTCGTGGCCCGATGAAGTCGCGCAACAAAAGCTGCGCCGTGGGGACGGAGACGTGAATGTCGCTGAAGTGAAGGATACGTAAGGTCAAAGCGATCCTCGAAGAGGGAAAGATAGGCCTAAGGCCAGGCGGGGGGTTGGTCGAGGCCGAGACCCTCGGGCCAGCCGAAGCGCAAGTTGAGGCATTGCATCGCCTGACCTGCAGCTCCCTTGAGCAGATTGTCGATGCTCCCCTGCGCGATGAGCATCTGTGTGCGCGGATCGAAAGTGTAGGAGAGATGAACCCGATTGGAGCCCCGGATCCAGTTCGTATCCGGGCACATGCCCGCTTCCAGAACCTCTACCGAAGCCGAATCGCGATAGAGAGCGCGCGCCTCGGCGAGGATCTCCTCGAGGGCGGGAGCGCTGCGCAGCGGACGGGCATAGATCGTCGACAAGATGCCGCGCCCCATCGGCGTCAGGTGGGGTGTGAAGGTCAGGCGCAGAGGGCGGCCCGCGACGCGACTCAAGGCCATCTCCATCTCCGGCAGATGGCGATGTTGGCCACCCACCTTATACGCCCGGATGCCTTCGCGGACCTCGACGAAATGGCTGCTCAAGCTCGCCGAGCGCCCGGCTCCGCTCACGCCGCTCTTGGCGTCGATGACGATGCCCTCGAGCGCGATATGCGGACCTTTGAGCAGGGGCGCGAGCGCCAAGATGCTCGCGGTAGGGTAGCAGCCCGGCACGGCGATGAGATCGGCCTTGGCAATCTCTCCGCGATGGAGCTCGACCAAGCCGTATACGGCGTCTTGGAGCAAGTCGGGGCGAGAATGTGGACCGTACCACTCCGCATAGACCTGCGGGTCGTCGAGACGGAAATCGGCGGAGAGATCGATGACCAGCTTGCCCCGTTCACGGAGCGCGGCGACGCACTCCATGCTTTGGCCGTGGGGCAAAGCCGTGAAGACGACGTCGCACTCCTTGGCCAACACGTCCGCGTCGAAGGCCTCGATGCGGAACCCTGGCGCAAAGGCGCGCAGGCTGGGCAGAACCTCTTCCAGAGGACGCCCTGCGCTGCTCTGACCGCAAACCCGGGTCAACTGGCACTGAGGATGGATGAGGACGAGGCGCAGGAGCTCGGAGCCTACATAGCCCGAAGCCCCAACCACGCCTACCGACACTGGCTTTGCGGATACGGACCCTGCGGACATGGCGCCCCCCGAAACGAACTCGGCACGCCCGAAACCGAGCGTGCCGTCCATGAAAACTCTCGCAATGAAGCGGCTTAGGCCGCCAGCCTCAACGCTTCGAGTACTGGAAGCGCTTGCGTGCGCCCGGCTGACCGGGCTTTTTGCGCTCTTTGATGCGAGCGTCACGCGTCAGGAAACCGGCCTTCTTGAGCACCCCACGGCAGTCATCGCTGACCGCGAGGAGCGCACGCGAGATGCCGTGACGCATGGCCTGGGCTTGCGCTGCGTTGCCGCCGCCGTGCACGTTCGCCTCGATGTCGAACTGCCCCGCACGCGAGACGAGCTCAAGGGGCTGTTGCACGATCATGCGCAGGGTTTCACGCGGGAAAAAGTCCTCGGCGTCGCGCCCATTCACTTTGACCAGCCCCGTGCCGGGCTTGAGAAAGACGCGCGCGATGGCGCACTTCCGCCGACCAGTACCGTAGAAACGACCGTGAATCTTCTCTTGAACCATTGTCTTCTCGTCGTCTTTCGAATGTCTTTTCGCGCTCTAACTAGACGCTCATGGGCTGCGGGTTCTGCGCCTGATGGGGGTGCGATGCACCGGCGTAGACCTTGAGCTTCTTGGCCATCTGCCGACCGAGGCGGTTTTTGGGCAACATGCCCCGAACGGCCTTTTCGATCACGAAATCGGGGCGACGCTGCAGCAAGGAACCGTAGGGCTCCGCGCGAAAACCGCCGGGATAACCCGAGTGACGGTAGTACTTCTTGTCGACGAGCTTGGCCCCGGTGAGCTTGATCTGCTCGGCGTTCACCACCACGATGAAGTCGCCCGTGTCGACATGGGGCGTAAACTGTGCCGTATGCTTGCCTCGCAGCACCGTCGCGATGCGTGAGGCGAGGCGACCCAAGGGCTGATTGGCGGCGTCGATGACGAACCACTTGCGGTCGAGGTCTTGCTTGCGAATGCTCGGGGTCTGCATATGAGTCGAATCCGGTAAATATGGAATCGGCGGCTGGGCCGAGGCGCAGGACTTAGCCAACTTGGATGAGGGTGTCAAGACCTCGAGCGGAAATCACTGACCTTCTGGCAGCTCCTTTGCACAGCGAGGGCGAGCCAAAAAATGGAAGAGTAGGCAAGGCTCGTAGCGCGCCGCTGCCGCCTTCTCCGGGGCGAGCTTGCCTTATTTCCTTTATTGCCACCGAGGACTGGACCAAATTGAATAGGCGAGCGACGAAGGCGTCATTCCATTTACAGTAAAAATTTATGATTTCAAATCAAAGCGTCTTTGGAGCTTGTACCGCGATCGCGGGGCTAGTGGTCGGGCTCTGGACCGGGCCGGTCGCCGCCCAGACGCGCACGGCACCGCGAGCCGCAGGCAGCGGCGGCCGCGTTCGCTGCAGCGTCAGCGACAATGGACGAGCGGCGACCGCCCGCGCCGAGATTCGTAAGGGCGACTCCCTGGTGACCGCCGCCTCCTGCGCTACGGGCATCAGCGTGCCCCCTGGAGACTATACTCTCGTCGTGGAACTCGACGGAGCGCTCGATCGCCCCCAGCAGCGCAAAGAGCTACGCGTCGTTTCGGGTGGCACGGTCGAAGCCAGCTTTGCCTTCGAAACCGCCAATCTCGAGATTCGTATCGAGCGTGAAGGAAAACGAGCGGCGGGTCTAACGACGGTCCTCGATGCGAGCGGCAAAACCATCGGCACTCTGGGCGTGGGCGCGCGGGGACGCCTCAGCGTCGGTCGATACAAGCTCGTCGTCCGCTGCCGAGAAGACCAGAAAAGCATCGACAACCTCGTATTGAGCCGAGGCGAACAGCGCCTGGTCGAAGTGAGTTTCTGACAATCGGCCGCCGTCCTGTCGCGCATCGGGGAGATTTTGCTAGGGTGACTCTGTGCAGATGGGAGACCTCGCGAGCAAAGGCGGGTCGCAACTCCGACAGAGCCGACCATACGAGCCGAAGCCCCTGCTTCGATGGCTCTATCGTCGCTTTTTCCGGCATATCCACGTCGACGAGGCCTGGAGCGAGGGCGTACGCGAGGCCAGCAAGCGAGGCGTCGTCGTATACGTCATGCGCTCGCTCTCTTTTCTCGACTTCCTCTGCCTCGATTATCTTCTCAAGAAAGTCGGTCTGCCGCTCATTCGTTTCGTCAACGATCTGGGCCTGTGGATCCTGGAGCCTTTCGGCAAAGGCGGGCGTCGACTGCGTCTGCGAAGGCAAATCCCCGAAGAAGAGGCGCTCTCCTCGGTACTCCAGGGTGGCTTCAGCGCCCTCCTCTTTCTGCGCCGTCCACCGCGTCTGGGTCGCCCCAGGCGGCGCGGCGAGCGCCTGAAGGTCGACCACTTTCGCATCCTCGTCGAGACGCAGCGGCGCAGCTCGAAGCGCATTCTGCTCGTCCCTCAGACTTTGGTGTGGAGCAAACTGCCGCCGCGCCATCGCCGCGGTCTGCTCGATTGGATCTTCGGCCCTGCCGAATGGCCGGGCAAAATCCGCGTCTTGCTGCAGTTCATCCTGAACTTTCGCAATGCCTTGCTGCGTTCGGGTGAGCCTTTCGATCTGGCCGATTTCCTCGATAAACATCCGCATCTGGACGACGCGGAGGCGGCCGACAAGGTCCGCTACGCGCTTTTACGCCGCATCGAGCGAGAGCGGACTCTAGTCATGGGGCCGCTGCAGAAGACCCCTGCGCGTATCCACGAAGAGCTTCTGCGCAGCCCTCGTGTGCGCAAGCTGATCGAAGCCGATGCGCGTGCCTCGAACAAGAAGATCGAGAAGGTCGAAGCCGAAGCGCGAGGCGAACTCCGCAAGCTCTGCGCCGCGCAGCATCCCTACCTCCTCGTCTGGCTCCATCGCTTCCTCGACTGGCTTTGGCACCGCATCTTCGACGGTCTTAGCATCGATCGCGAAGGCCTCGAGCGCTTGCGTGCCGCGGGGCGCGAAGGCGCGTTGATCCTCATTCCCAGCCACAAAAGCCATCTCGATTACCTAATCCTCAGCGACGTTCTCTATCGCAATGCGCTTTCGCCCCCGCTTATCGCGGCGGGCGACAATCTGAGCTTCTGGCCTCTGGGCCCACTGCTGCGCCGCGGCGGCGCCTTTTTCATCCGGCGGAGCTTCCAAGGCAAAAAGCTCTACGCAGGTTTGGTCGACGCCTACATGCGCAAGCTGCTGGTCGAAGGCTTTACCTTAGAATTTTTCATCGAAGGTGGCCGATCGCGGACCGGCAAGCTCCTCACGCCGAAGTTCGGCCTGCTCTCGATGCTGGTGGATGCCGCGCTCCTGCTCCGCAACCGTAAGGTGCGTTTCGTACCGATCTCGATCGGCTACGAGCGAATCATCGAGCAAAAAGCCTATGTCGAAGAACTCAGCGGTGGGGACAAGCAAAAGGAGAACATCGGTGGCCTTTTGCGCACGCCGGCGATCTTGCGCTCGCGTTACGGTCGCCTCTACGTTCAGTTCGGCGAGATCATCGATCTAGAGCAGGAAAAAGCCGGGGTGCTCGGCAGCGCTCTCGAAGATGCGGGCGCGGCGGCACTCTCGCCGAAGCAAAGGCGTGCCTTGGTGCAGCGCATCGGCCATCGCGTGGTCTATGAGATCTCGCAGGCGACCATCGCCACTCCGGCTTCGATCGTCGCCATGGCCCTACTCGATCATTCGAGGCGCGGTCTTTCGCACCAGAGCCTGCACGAAACCTGCAAAATCCTGCTCGCCGCACTGCAGCGTTTCGGAGCACGCATCGCTGCGGTCGCCTTGGACGAACAAGGCGAGCTGCGCGACGACGCGCTGCGCGAGGCGATCGCCCTCTTTCTCGACGGCAAACTGATCACCAAACACGAGACCGAGGAAGACCCGATCTACGAGCCCGTCAGCGACCGACGCCTCGCGCTCGAATACTACAAAAACACCATCATCCACTTCTTCGTGCCCTCGGCCATGGTGTTTTCGGCCTTGGCTCTGCAACCTTCTCGCTCCGCCACGCGCGCCGCCTTGCGTGCGCAGGTCGAGCGCTTCTCGAAGATGTTCAAATACGAGTTCATGTATCGCGCCGATGCGACCTTTGACTCGATCCTGGACGACACGCTCGCCGCGATGATCCGTCAAGGCGAACTGGAGACGGGCGAAAACGACGAGATCCGTATTTCGCGAGGCGCACCTTGCGACCTGATTCGCTGCCAGGCCTTCGTCTTGCGCAGCTATTTCGAGACCTACTGGCTGGCGCTGCGTGCGCTGCATCTGGTCCAGCAGGCACCGATGTCGCGCAAAGAGTGGCTGCGCAAGACATTGGCCCTGGGTCGCCGGCTCTTCCTGGCCGGCGACTTGAGCTTGGCCGAGGCGCTCTCTCGCCAAAAGATCGAAAACGCGCTCCAGTCGCTACGCGATCAAGGCTTGCTCCGCATCGGCAGCGACGACGAAATCATCCTCGCGGCAGACGCCATGGAGCAGCTGCCCCGGATGGAAGACGAGTTGCGCCCCTTCCTGCGCCTCGGCGAAAGCTGAAAGACCTTTACCGAGGCCGTCGAGGCTAAACTCAGGGCGCTTTGACCCAAGGCGCGCCGCGCACGCCCTGAACGATCGAGACCGGCAGGACGAAAGGCACTCCGCTCGGATCCCCGGTAGCGTCGAGATCGAGGGCGCTGATCCACATACGCCGCACTGTACCCACTCGGTTGCCCAAAGGCCGGGTCGAGTTGAACTGGATCCACACGCCACCCCCCTCTTGGATCGGAGCGAGCGAAATCGAACCATTTTGGGCATTGGCAGGCGAAAGCGACGCTTTGTCGAGTAGCAGCTCCGGCGTGCCTTCGTCGAAATAGCGCAAATACATGTACCTGCCGCCATTCGCGCCGGTCCGTGTGTAAACGACGAAGCGCCTGCCTTTGTACGTCGACGCCGAAAAACTACCGATGGTCGGCATCGTGGGGTTTTCGGCGCTCGTCGTAATCGCACGCGGATTGCCGGCCGTACGAGCGGCCTGATCCCATTCGGCAACGTTCAGAACGCCGTTGACGAGGTACAAAATGGCGCTCCCGTCCGCAGCAAACTGCGGCTCGTTACCCTGGGGGGGCAGGCCCGTATTGGCGACCGTCGCTCCTGAGCCGCTCTCCTGCACCTCCATGGTCGAATGAAGCACCATCAGCGAACCGTCGGGCGAGAGCCCCGCCCAGGGGACGCTCGGCGAGACCTGGGGCGCCACCAGGGAAACGGTGCGGAGAATCTGGTTGCTGGTGAGGTCGAAAACGTAACCGGGCCCGTCGGCGCCAAAGCTCTTGAAAAGGATACGATTGCCCTGCGCGGAGGGAGATTGCCAGGCGAAGCTCGCGTTGCTCAAGGTCGGGACCTGCGCGAATAAGTCGTCCGGGGTGGGGTCCCCGGGCCGGACGCGAACCAGGCGGGAGACGTCGTCGCTATAGGTGTAGATCACGCCCGGAAGCGCCTCTTGCCTGACGCTCCAGCCCGCAAAGCTCTGCGTCGTCGCGTTCGCGCCCGAAAGGCGGTTCATCTTGAGGCTAACCGCCAAATCCGGCGCGGCCGCTTTGGCCTTGCTGCCAGGAGCGCCCGCGCTGGGGCCGCTTTCGGCGACCGCACGCCAGGCCGCCGTATCGAGGGATACGCGCGAGGGCGCCGGCGCCGTGGTGTAATAGGTGTAGGTGACATAGGTGCTGGCGAACTCGAGGCGATAGATGTCGCCCGCGCCACCTCCCGCCCACATGAACTCCGGTGAAGGCAGGCCGCGCGCGAAGATCGTGCCCTCTGGCGGATACTGAAAGGTGATCCCGCTTTCTGGAGTGGTGGCGCCGTCGAGCTGGGCTCGCTGCTCGTCACTGAGGGTCAGACCCGGGGCGAGCGCGCTGTTCTGGATGTAAATCGTCACCGTCGCGCTGGCGTTCAGCTCGCCCTGAGTAGCGCTCAGGAGGATGGGACCCCCGATAAGACCGGTGCCGACGAAACGTCCGCTGGCATCGACGCTGCCCGCCTCCGTGCGATCGATCGACCAGGACGCATCGGAGAGGACTTCACTCTCGCCGCTGCTGTTGCGGATGCGTTTGACCTGAAACTGGAGCTCCGAAACGTCGGCCTGGCCATTGACGAAACGCAGCGTGGCTTCCGGAGGCTCGATTTCGAGGCGGAACTCTTGGGTGTTGCCGCCGCCTTCCTCGCTGTTGAGCTCGTCGCAGCTGATGAGCCAGAAGGAAAAGAGTACAAGCAGCAAGGAGGTCAAGGCGGGTCGCTTTTTCATAAGGATCTTCCTCTGGAAATCTTATCTCCTGGGCACCACTCGCTGTCAATCGCTGCGGGCTCAAGGGGACGAGGCGGCGATCTTCCTTCCGAGTCTCGCCCCTGTACAGAAAGAGGTCGGCCGAGCTCGAGAGTGGTAAACTCAGCCCATGGAGCGAGAGCTGACCGGACGTTGCGGCCGCTGCGCCTTCTTCGTCGTACTCGATACGGCCGAGGACGGTGCCTCGACTGGAGAGTGCCGGCTGGGGTGCTGGCCTTCGCCGCTCAAAGATACGGCGACCTGCTCGAGTCACAAACCCATCGGCACGCCTTGGCTTGCGAAGCCGAGCCGCAACTCGAGTCGCCGCTCCGCTGCGCCGCGCACGGAGCTCCAGGCGCGGGCCCCTTTGCCACAGGAGATCGACCTCGATATGGACCAACAGGAATTCCGGACGGTATTGCGCGAAATTCTGCTCGAGGAACTCGGCCTCAAAGATGTGCCGATCGCCGATCGCTGGCGCGGCGGCGAGGTGGTGCTCGTGCCGGGCAAAGAGGGAACGCAGGAAAAGCGCATCTCCATCGACCAGCTCTTTCATAAAATCGTGTTGATTCGCGACAAGCTGCGCGTGCTCGAGCAGAAGATCAACGCCCATGCGCAGCTGCAGGCCGACGAGAAGGTGCAGATGCAGCAATACGTCACGGCCTGTTATGGCTCGCTGACCACCTTCAATCTGCTATTTCGCGAGCGTGAGGACGGCTTTACCGGCCAGAAGGGCAAAGACGATTAGGG
>ERZ1066121.1823-NODE-1823-length-14498-cov-34.715502_pt1 | contig 14498 bp, 13 predicted proteins | sample MGYA00382768_ERZ1066121 | MGnify/ENA primary metagenome ERZ1066121 (study PRJEB33369, sample SAMEA5778351) | biofilm metagenome | biome: Industrial cooling water; feature: Water cooling tower basin; material: Biofilm | place: United Arab Emirates | collected... | reverse complement strand
AAATGCAAGGTTACACCATCGGGGCGCTGGCTTCAGCATGTGGCGTGCGGCGCGATACCATTCGCTATTATGAGCGCTCTGGTCTTTTGCCCGAACCCGACCGGACGGCCTCCGGCTATCGCATCTATGGGCGCGACGATGTCGAACGGGTCAACTTCATCAAGACCGCGCAGCTGCTCGGGTTTACCCTGAGCGAGATCGTGCTGCTGTTATCGTTGCGGCACTCTCAGGCCAAGTCTGCTGCCGAGGTTGTCGAACTGACAGAAAAGAAGATCCGCAGCCTGTCAGACAAGCTGTCGCAGCTCCGAACAATCAAAAGAGCTCTTGCTCAGCTTGTTGCGGATTGTCCTGTGGATGTGCCTGTCAGTGACTGCCCGATCCTCGGGTATATCGCCCATCCGCAATCCCGTCGCCAGCTCAGGCAGCGGTCTGAAAACCCCCATCAGCAGGTTGCTGGCTAACCTAGCCGCAAGGCGTCTCCCGCGCACGGCCTTGGTCAGCCAGCGCTGCTTAACGGCGAAATCCCATTCAGAAGAAAGGAACGATCATGACTTTGCTAAGCCACAAATGGACCCCGATTGTATCGGCGCTCGTGAACGCCGCAGCGCTCGGTGCCTGTAGCCCGGCGTCAGAGGCCGACAATGTCGCTGCCACCAGTACCGATACCAGCATTCCGGAAGACAATGCGTCAGAAGTTGCCCGCGAAATGCACGATCAGATGAACGAGGGTCAGGCCATGCACGATTCCATGCAGGACGGGGCGATGCCCACTGACCAGATGGGGCCGGACGGCGCCCACGGCCACGCGATGAAGGGCATGGGGAACAAGCCCGCTCCCGAGCCTGCGCCCAAGGACAAGGCGGATCCGATGCCAATGAGCGACATGTAGGCAATTGGGCCGGCAATTGGCGTGACATGAACTTCGTCTTCGCAGAACGCCCGGCGCGGATACTCTTCATCGCGGCTGCGGCCGTCATCGGCCAGGCGGCAGCCGCACAATCTGTCGCCAATCACGCCGCGCACCATCCCGGTGGCAAAGCCGCGTCGGCGAGCGCGGAGGGGCCAGTGGCCGAGTCTGGCGTTCCTACTCAATCCAGCATGAGCCGCTCGAGCCCCATGAGCGAAATGATGGAACAGATCACAGGCGGCGAGAGTCAGCTGAGCCAGCAGTTCAGCAGCTATTCCGCTTTTCTGGCACTGCCCGAACTCGATGAGGCTGCGCGAAAGGATGCCGCCGCGCAAGCGAATGCGCGACTTCACCGCGGCTTGAGCATTGCCAGCGAGATTACAAGCAAAGCCCATGGACCGGTACAGCCTGACGGGATTGAGATGGCCAACCAGCTTCGCGAGGCAGCGACGCTGATCGAAAGCGGATCGGCCATGATCGCCGTACTAGCAGGCCAAAAAAACAGCGACAGCGCGGCGAATGACTGGTTTCGCAAGGAGACCGGGCTCACACCCCGCGATGCGAGCACTTCGAACACCGGACGGCTGTGGGGCCTTGCGCCGGGACATTGGCTGTTCATGGCAGCTACCCTGCTCGCATTGGGAGCGCTGTTAGCTCTGCAGATGCTGCGGCTACGCCGAGTCAAGGCACTTGTCGCCCCGGTTCCGCACGCGGGCCCGAAAGCCGACTTGACGAGCCCGGCACCGGTCGCCCCAGGCCAAGATGCCGCCAGCCAGCGCATCTCGAGCCCTGCAGACTGGCCGACACGCCAACCGGATTTGTCTGGTCTTGCCGCCACAGGCAAAACTCTCCCCTGGAGCGGCGAGCTGCGCGTCGCCCAGATCTTCAACGAAACGCCGACGGTCAAGACCTTCCGCTTGGTGCTCCCAGGCTCGGATCGGCTTCCTTTCGACTTCCTGCCCGGCCAGTTCCTGCAAATCGAAGTATTGAAGGAGGACGGCACCAAAGCCAAGCGGTCATACACGATCGCCTCTTCACCGACGCAGCGCGCCTATGTTGAATTGACCATCAAGCGCGAGACGCAGGGCGCTGTCTCACGCCATCTGCACGATAGCGTCACGACCGGCGACCTGGTTCAAATTGCAGGACCATTCGGCCGTTTCACCTTCACCGGGAGCGAAGCGGAGAGCATCGTTCTGATTGCCGGCGGCGTCGGCATCACGCCGATGATGTCAGTACTGCGCTTCCTGACCGATACGGCCTGGCCCGGCGAGATTTTCTTCGTCTTCGCAGCCCGCTCGACCGACGAATTTGTCTTCCGGGAGGAGATCGAACAGCTCGAGCGCCGCCACCCCAATCTCAGTGTTTTTGCATCGATGGAACGATCGCCGGGAACGGTCTGGCATGGACCCAAAGGACACATCACCCGCGAGTTGCTTGAAAGCGCGGTTCCCGAAATCGTCGGACGGCGCGTCCATCTGTGCGGGCCACCGCCAATGATGGCCGCCATGCGCGAAATCCTGATGCAGATCGGGGTGCCCGAGGCGCAGATATTCAGCGAGGCGTTCGGACCCGCTTCGCTGCCAATCGACGAACCTGGCGAGCAGAGTGCCGCGCATGCGGTCCCCCCGCCCGCTGCGTCGGCCCGTGCACGGTTGGCGGCAACTACGGTAACCTTCTCGGTAGCCGGCGTTTCGGCGCCACTCCACACCGACGAGACGATCCTCGAGGCTGCCGAAACAGCCGGTGTTGAGATCCCCTATTCGTGCCGGGTCGGCGAATGCGGGGTTTGCGTTACCCGCCTGCTAGCAGGGGAAATCGCGATGGAGACCGAGACCGGTCTCGACCCCGACGACAGGGCACAAGGCTATGTGCTCGCCTGTCAGGCACGTTGCACCCGAGGCCCTTTGGTGGTGGAAGCCTGATGCGCGAGCGCGGCGACATCTTGATGACCTTGGCGGCAGCCTTCGTGCTTCTCTTTCCACTCGGTTTCGTGGTTCACGCGTCGCCGCGCTTTCCCGGCAGTCTGGCGGGAAGCTTGATCGGGATCGCGGCTGCGGTACTGATGCTCCTTCCTCTCGTCCATGTCGCAGCTCGGCGTATTGGGCGTTTTGGACGATGGCTCGATCATAGGATCGAGAAGCGGACTTTGCTGGCGATACACATCTATGCGGGTGTGGCGGGGCCAATCCTCGCACTTGTCCACGCGGCACACAAGTTCGAGAGCCCGCTCGGCATCGCACTGACCGGCACTGTCATACTGGTCGTCTGGAGCGGGTTTGTCGGTCGTTATTTCCTGGTCCAGATCACAAGAGCCGTCCGCGCCCGCACATCCGAACTTGCAGCGCTCCGCTTGGGACTCGACGCGGATCTTGCAAGTGCCGTGCCCATTGCAGGCGAAGGTCGAGCGAAAAGCAAAGGTTGGCGGTTCTTGTTCGCCCCGGCCGACGAATTCGAGCTCACCGATATCGCTGATGCCAGACGACGTGCCGAGGCTCTTGCCGATGCCGAATACGCCGTGCGCGCCGAACGCGCGGCTGCCGGCCTGTTTGGGGGATGGCGAGCGATCCATGTCGTCACCAGCACACTTCTCTATGCGCTGCTGCTGCTCCACATCTGGGCTGGCTATTTTTTCGGGTTTCGCTGGCTGTGAATGGCGCGCGCCTCCTCTACGGCATGTATGCCCTGGTACTGGCGATGCTCGTCGTCATCGTCCCGCTGACGACCCACTCCGCTGGAAGTCGCGCGATTACGGGTTGGACCGCGCTGGTTGAACCTGGACCCTTGTCGCCCGCTCACGCCTCGCTTAAGCGCAATTGCGAAACCTGCCACACACCGCACCAAGGCGTTGAGGCGCAGAAATGCATCACCTGCCACATCCAAACCGATTTCGGGACCAAGGCGTCGACCCGCTTTCATGCCAAAGCGAAAGAGTGCACAAGCTGTCATGTTGAACATGACGGGGGCGCGAGCCTTGCTCGCATGGATCATGAGGCCTTGCTCGATCCAGACCTTTGGCGCGGTCCGCTTCGGCCCCGAGATGCACGCATCTCGAAAACACATCCAGAGACCACGGACGCGCTCAATTGCGTAAGCTGCCATGCGGCGCGCGATCGGCATCAAGGTTCGTTCGGCAAGGACTGCCAGAATTGCCATGCTGTGGTCGACTGGAAGATCGACGCCTTCAGGCACCCATCTGTCAACTCACGCCAGTGCGCCGGGTGCCACAAGGCACCGCCCAGTCACTTCATGATGCACTTCGAGATGGTCTCTCAGCGCGTTGCGAGGGAACGCGCTCCGGTCAATCAATGTGTTGCATGCCACACCACCGACAGTTGGAACAACATCCGTAATCGTGGGCTGTACGACCATCATTGAGCAGATGGTGCTGATCGCAGGGCCTCCCGCCGGCCAAAGCAGAGGTGAGCAGCCCGGAGAAGGATGTGCGGCTTTAACTCGTAAACTGAGAGAAGAGATCGAATAGATTTGACACGTTTCGCATCCACGCCGATTATAAACGTGTGAGGCGGCTTTTCTCCTTGATAATGCTTGTCGGAGCGTTGGTGGGTCTCCTGGGCCAGGAAACCGCGTTCGCGAACAGCATGCCCCTGACCTGGGCTAATCAAAACACTGATGCTGGCGCGATGGATCCTGTTTGCGCCGAGATGATGGGGGTCGCTCAACCGGATAAGCCCGAAAAGCCCTGTGAAGGCATGACGCCCGAATGCGTTGCGAAGATGGGCTGCGCTGTGCCGGTGGCTCTGGTTCCTTTGCTGCCGATCACAGAGCCGATGTTGTTTCACGCCTGGATTCCAGCGCGAAGGCCTGTCGCCACGTTAACAGGTCGCATTATCGGTCCTGAGCCCGAGCCGCCTACAAATCTTGCCTGAGCCGAGGTGTAGCGCTGCGGGCCCGTCTGCTTGCCTGCGCGCGGTCAAATCGTTCAAGCAAGGAAATACTCATGAAGACAAGACTTTTGCTCGCCGCTGCGATAGGGCTTCTAGTCCCCGTCTCCGCCGCTTCCGCCCATGCGCCTGAAGGCGGCCATTGGGAATGGCGCTCCCGCTCTCAACTAGGGCCCAGACCAACAACGCCGGCGCTTGTCCGCGTATGGATCAGCGATGACGTGGCGAACGCCGCCGCGTGCAAATGCTCCGCGATGAAGGCTGATACATCGGGATGCACGATGGACATGTCCGGCAAGGCCCGGGTTCCCTCAATCGGTTAAGGCCGTTGCCTGGCCGATAACCAGAAAATGACTGGCCGGGCACGCGGCGTCGGCGGAGGTATCTTCTCCGTCGGCGCCGCGTCAGTCCGAGCCCGGCCATCTATATCGGCACGGTAGCCTCCACGAGGAGAGCTTCATGCAAACAATCCATTACCTACCTCTTTTGGCACCATTTCTCGCGGCAGTGTCTGGTGCGGCGCTTGCCGAACCGCTCTCCTTCGAGGCGGCAATCGAACGTGCCACGCGCGATGCACCATCGATCCGGGCTGGCGTATCCGGCGTCGAGGCAAGTCGAGATGCGGCGGTGGCCGCAGGGCGCTTGCCCGATCCGAGCCTCAACCTCGGTATCGACAATTTTCCGGTCTCCGGCCCGCCGGCCTATAGCTTTACTGCAGATAGCATGACGATGACGCGGATCGGGATCGAGCAGCCATTTCCCAATCCGGCCAAACGCAGTGCGCAGCGCACACGGGCAATCGCGGACATTGGCATGGCCGAGGCTGAGCTGGCGATTGAGGCTCAGAATGTTCGGCTCGCGACCGCACTTGCGTGGATCGATCTCCATTACGCCAAGCGGCAACTGGCACAGCTGAAGCAACTCGACGAAGCTTTGAACGATCTTCAGTCGACCGTCTCTGCCCGCTTGGCTTCAGGCTCTGCTCGTCCAGCCCTGGCGCTGGAACCCGAGCAGTTGCGTGCCGCCGTCAATGATCGGCGCAGTGAACTGGCCGCAGAGGTCTCGCGCGCACGCGCCCAGCTGGTCCGCTTTACTGGTGACCCTACTGCCGATGTCATGGGCGATCCTCCTGTTTTCGCCATAGACCGCAATGCGTTGACTAAAGATATCTCGTTGCTTCCACGCCTGAAGGCGCTAGATGCCGGGATCACCGGCGCCGAAGCCGATACCGGGCTCGCCCGTGCTGACAAGCATCCCGACTGGCGGATTGGCGCAAGCTACGGCCGCCGTGACCCGGCCTTCGGCGACATGGTCTCGGTCGGTGTGAGTATAGATCTGCCGCTGTTCGCCAAGCGTCGGCAGAACCCCAGAATCGCTGCCAGCCTTCTCGGCGAGACGCGGGCGCATCTGACGCGGGTCGCCGCAGAGCGAGAAATCCTCGCGTCACTCGAAACCGACCTTGCAACTCATGCCATGCATGTTGAGCTTGTGGCGAACGCACAAAAGGTGCTGGTCCCACTCGCCAAGCGCCGGGCTGAGCTCGACCTGGCGAGCTATGCGGCTGGCAGGCTCGACCTGGGCAGCGCGCTCTTGTCATCGCTTGCTCTCGCAGAAGCGGAAGTCGACGCGCTGGCGCGCGAAGCCGACGCGGCCCGCGACGCTGTGCGGATCAGCTACACCTATCGAGGAGTCAAGCCATGACAATGAACCCGAAAAATACCGCGCGATGGGCTGCGGCATGTCTGGCAGTTGCATCCGTTGCTGGCGTTGGCGGGTTCTGGTTAGGCAAGCGTGACCCCTCACAACGCAGTGATACGAGCGCGGCGCAGAACGGCCGCAAGATCCTCTACTGGTACGATCCCATGGTGCCGACCGAACGCTACGACAATCCCAACTCGCTCTCTTCGATGGGAATGAAGACCATCCCGAAATATGCCGATGAAGTTCCGGACGCAGGGCCAGGTGTGCGCGTGGATGCCGCTGCGAGACAAAGTCTCGGAATGCGCGTCGCAACGGTGACATTTGGCTCTCTCCCATCGGGCCTGACGGTTACAGGCACGATCGATTTCAATCAGCGCGATATTGCTATTGTCCAGTCGCGTTCGAGCGGCTTTGTCACCCGCGTCTACGCCCGTGCCGCGGGCGATGTGATCGGTGCGGGCGCACCGATTGCCGATCTCCAGTTACCCGAATGGGGCGGCGCGCAAGGCGAGTTTCTGGCAGTCAAGCGGCTCGGGCAGGAAGACCTCGCCCACGCAGCCAGGCAGCGTCTGAAGCTCATGGGCATGTCAGATGCACTGATCAATGAGGTCGAGCGAACCGGCCGAACCAACGGGACTGTGACTATTCGCGCACCAATTGCTGGTGCGATACAGGCGCTTGACGTGCGTGAGGGAATGACGGTCGCGGCAGGGCAGAGCCTTGCACAGATAAGCGGGATCAGGACAGTGTGGCTTAATGCCGCAGTGCCGGAAGCGCAGGCGAACCTCATCCGTATTGGTCAAGGAGCAAGGATAGCACTCAGCGCCTTCCCTGGTGAGAGCTTCACCGGCAAGGTCACAGCGATCCTGCCGATCACGCAGCCCGACAGCCGCACGATGACCGTGCGGATCGAGCTTGCCAATCGTGGGGGACGCCTGCGCCCAGGCATGTTCGCAAGTGTCAGTTTTGACGGAGACAACAGGTCCGCGTTGCTTGTCCCGAGAGACGCTCTGATCCGCACCGGTGCGCGAACGCTCATCATGCTGGCCCTTCCCGATGGCCGGTACCGCCCCGCTGAAGTTCGTACCGGGCGGGAGAGCGGCGACAAGACAGAAATTGTTGCAGGACTGTCCGCTGGCGAAAAGGTCGTAGTCTCGGGTCAATTCCTGCTCGATTCCGAAGCAAGTCTCGCTGGTGTCTCTGCCAGACCCATTGGAGATAAGCAGTGATTGCCGCGATCATCCGTGCCGCGATCAAGCGGCGCCGCATAATTATCGCCGCCGCGCTCGTTCTGGCCGTCGCGGGAATTGTATCACTGCGCAACACACCGGTCGACGCCCTGCCCGACCTGTCCGATGTGCAAGTCATCATCCGAACATCATGGCCGGGGCAGGCCCCACAGATCATCGAAAATCAGGTCACCACGCCCGTCGCCTCGACCATGCTCTCGGTGCCCGGCGCGCGGGTGGTGCGCGGCTATTCATTCACCGGCGACAGTTTCGTCTACGTCCTCTTCGATGACGGGACCGATCTTTACTGGGCGCGCAGCCGCGTACTCGAATATCTCAGCCAGGTGCAAAGTCGTCTACCGGAAGGCGCAAGCGCATCTCTCGGTCCGGACGCAACAGGGGTGGGCTGGGTCTATGAATACGCGCTCATTGACAAGACGGGGCGGCACGATTTGTCGCAACTCCGGTCACTGCAGGACTGGTTTCTTCGGTACGAACTGAAGACCGTACCGGGTGTTGCCGAGGTCGCCAGTATCGGCGGTATGGTGAAGCAGTATCAGGTCGTGCTCGATCCAATTAAGCTTGCCGCCTTTGGGGTGACAAGTGAGGATGTCGTTGAAGCTCTGAAGCGGGCCAATCAGGAAACTGGCGGATCGAGCATCGAGCTGGCGGGCGCAGAGTATACGGTGCGTGCAAGCGGCTACCTCAGATCGATCGAGGATTTCCGCGCCGTGCCGATCCGCACCGCCGCTTCCGGCGTACCGGTGACCGTGGATAATGTCGCCATCGTCCAGCTTGGGCCTGAAATGCGGCGCGGAATTGCGGAACTCAATGGCGAGGGCGAGGTCGCCGGGGGCGTGATTGTCATGCGTCAGGGCCAGAATGCGCGCGATGTGATCAAAGGTGTTCGCAGCAAACTCGACGAGCTCACAAAGAGTCTGCCTCCGGGCGTCGAAGTGGTTACCACCTATGATCGTTCTGGCCTGATCGACCGCGCAATCGAAAACCTGACTGCGAAGCTGATTGAGGAGTTTATTGTTGTCGGTTTGATCTGCGCGCTGTTTCTCTGGCACGCGCGCTCCGCGCTGGTAGCGATCCTCACGCTTCCGCTGGGCATTTTGATGGCGGTCATGGTGATGCGCTTGCAGGGCCTCAATGCCAATATCCTGTCATTGGGCGGCCTTGCCATCGCGATCGGCGCGATGGTCGATGCCGCGGTCGTGATGATCGAGAACGCGCACAAGCATCTTGAGCACTGGCGTCACGAGCACGAGGACACAGAGCCTGACACGACCACGCGTTGGGCGCTGATTACCACGGCAGCCAGCGAGGTTGGTCCCGCGCTGTTCCTCAGCCTCCTCATCATCACATTCTCGTTCTTGCCGATCTTCGCGCTGCAAGGCCAGGAAGGCCGCCTGTTCGCGCCGCTTGCTTTCACAAAAACCTATGCCATGGCCGCCGCGGCGATACTGTCGATCACGCTGGTTCCGGTGCTGATGGGCCTGCTCATCAAAGGCAGGATCCCGAGCGAGGAGGAAAATCCGCTTAACCGTTTTCTTGCCCGCATGTACCGCCCCCTGATCGACTGGGTGCTCAGGCGCCCGAAACAGACCTTGCTGATCGCCATGCTGGTTTTCGCCACCAGCATTTGGCCGGCTTCTCGAATTGGAGCCGAGTTTCTGCCACAAATGGACGAGGGCGACCTTCTCTATATGCCCTCGGCACTGCCCGGCCTTTCGGCAGCTGAGGCTGGCCGTTTGCTCCAGCAGACCAACCGGCTGATCAAGACCGTGCCCGAGGTTGAGAGTGTTTTTGGAAAGGCCGGCCGTGCTGACAGCGCAACCGACCCTGCCCCGCTCGAAATGTTCGAGACGACGATCCGTTTCAAATCCCGCGACAAGTGGCGAGCAGGCATGACCCCTGAAAAACTTCGCGATGAACTTGATGCGAGGGTAAAAGTGCCAGGCCTTGCAAACTTCTGGATTCCGCCGATCCGTAACCGCATCGACATGCTGGCCACCGGGATCAAGAGCCCGATCGGGATCAAGGTTGCCGGATCGAACCTCACGGAGATCGACCAAGCCGCAAAGCGCATCGAGACGGTGGTAAAGGGCGTGCCGGGTGTCTCATCTGCGATCGCAGAACGGCTTTCTGGCGGGCGCTATATTGATATCGATGTCAACCGCGCCGCCGCTGCGCGTTTTGGCCTTAATGTCGCAGACGTTCATGCCGTGGTTTCGGGAGCAATTGGCGGCGAGACCATCGGTCAGACGGTCGAAGGGCTTGCTCGTTACCCCATCAGTGTACGCTATCCGCGCGAAATGCGCGACAGTGTCGAAAAGCTCATGGATCTCCCGGTGCTTACTCCCTCAGGCCAGCAAATCACGCTCGGCACAGTTGCAGCTTTGCGAATAAGCGATGGACCGCCAATGTTGCGTAGCGAAAACGGCCGGCCGGTCACCTGGATCTATGTCGATGGGACCCAGAGCGACATGCAGCAGCTGGTGGGAGACATCAACCGAGCCTTGACCACGAAGGTCACCTTGCCGCCAGGTGTCAGCGTATCGTACACTGGCCAGTATGAATTCCTGGTCCGCGCCAAAGAGCGAATGAAGCTGGTCATCCCCGTCACGCTCGCAATCATTTTTGCCCTGCTCTACCTCACGTTCCGCCGTTGGGACGAGGCGCTGTTGATCATGGTCACGCTCCCCTTTGCACTCACCGGAGGGCTGTGGATGCTCTACTGGCTCGGCTACAACCAGTCAGTTGCAACTTCAGTGGGCTTCATCGCACTCGCCGGCGTTGCGGCAGAGTTCGGAGTGGTGATGCTGATCTACCTGAAACAGGCACTCGAGGCGCCTGCGTCTGGCGATGTTGCTCACGCGGTGCGCGAAGGCGCATTGCTCCGGGTGCGGCCGAAGGCGATGACGGTTGCGGTGATCCTCGCAGGCCTTCTGCCGGTCCTGATCGGGAGCGGCACCGGGTCAGAAGTGATGAGCCGCATCGCTGCACCCATGGTCGGCGGCATGCTCACCGCTCCGCTGCTTTCGATGCTCGTCATCCCGGCTGCTTATCTGCTGATGCGCAGACGTTATGTTCATCCTGCTCCACTTGAAGGAGAAGTTAAGTGAAGAAGGCCCTTATTCTTGCATGCAGCCTTACGCTGATGGCCGCCCTTACCGCTTGTCAGGAGAAATCGGACACCACCGCAGCTGTCCCGAGCGGCACCACCAAGTCAGGCGATATGGCTGACATGCCTGCCGCCGGAGCAATGCAGCATGGTGTCGCGGTCGGTACCGTTACCGCGATCGATGCCGCCAAGGGGGCGATCACGCTTGATCACGGACCGATGAGCGGCGTGGAGTGGCCCGCCATGACTATGGAATTCACCGCTGAACCAGAGCAACTCGGTGGGGTCAAGGTGGGCGACAGGGTGGATTTCGAGATCGATTGGGATGGCAAGGTAGGGCGGATAACAAGGATATCCGCACAAAATCCGGCCGTCGAATAGGGTTGAGCTTCAGCGGTCTGCAAATGGTCGCTTGGAAAATAACGGACCAGACCAGGATCTCGAAGAAACCTGCCAAAGGCTGGCGACTGCAACGGCCATGCATCTCCGGCGAGTTCTTCTGGTGCCTGTGCTGGGTTATTCCGCATGACACCCGGGCTGATGCCTGCTAGGAGGCGGTGTGCTGTTCCTCTCGCGTCTCCTTCTGACACTCGTATTGTCAGCGCTCGTTACGAGCGTCACCCTCGAGGCCGGGGAACTGCCGGGTGCGACGGCGTCAGAGTGCGCCGCTGAATTTAATGACGAAAAGAGCAGCGGGAGCGAGCAGGGCACGGCTGACAAGGCCCTCCCCCATCACCACGGCATCTGCCATTGTCCGGCGATCCAAGCTCCAGCTGATATCGGCGTTGCGCCCCGATTTGGCTCGCTTTCAGTGCCGCTGTTCGCGCGCTCCACGCCTCCGCTTGATTCTAGCGCGCCCGAACCGGGTCTGAGGCCGCCAAACGCCTGACACATGACACTGGCCGGAATTTCCGGCTGAGGTTATCTGTCAGGAGAATTCCAAATGAACATCGTGCGAGCAGCCGTTCTGGCTGCTGCGACCTGCACATCCGTGGTGCAGGCGCAACCGCAGGGGGATGCGCAGGTTATCCCCGCTGCGAAGGTATTTACTCTCGAGGAAGCTGTCGCGGCTGCCGGCGGCGCAGCACCGGCTTCCGAGGCTGCAGTAGCTGCAGTTGAGGCAGCAGAAGCAGGCCAAAGGTTGGCAGGCTTGCGCCCCAACCCGGTGGTACAAGTACAGGTAGAAAACATCGCTGGTTCCGGGCCTTACCGCGGCTTGAGAAGCGCTGAAACCACCATAGGCCCCGCGATTCCCATCGAGCTCGGCGGTAAGCGAAGCGCCCGCGTCGCCGTAGCACGGGCACAGCTGACCCGCGCGGAGATCCAGCAAGCGATCACTGCCGCCGATGTCAGGCTGCAGGTTACTCAACTTTTTATCGAGGCGGTAGCGGCCGAACGGCGTCTTGCCACTGCGAGAGACCAGGCCCGGATTGCCAACGATGCACTGCGCGCGGCAAGCATAAGGGTGCAGGCGGGACGAGCCTCGCCTCTTGAACGGCAACGTGCAGATGTTGCTGTCACTTATGCGGAAGCCAATGTTGAACGGCAAGCTCGTCTGGCTGAAGCAGCCCGGATCAATCTGGTGCGCCGGATCGGGCAGCCTATCAGTGGCATACTGGATGGATCAGTGCTCGATATCCTCCCGGGCACAAATGTGTATGGACCGGCTGTGCCGGTGGACTCATCTGCCACCCTTGCCCTCGCCGCAGCAAACGCCGATTTCACGATAGCCGAAGCCGGTGTGCGGCTTGCCCGTGCAAACCGGGTCCCTGACCTCAACGTCGGCCCCGCTATCCGCCGCCTCGAGGCGACCAACGATCTGGCTGCGGTATTCACTGTCACGATCCCGATACCGGTCTTCAACAACGGGCGCGCGGCGATCGCTCAGGCGACTGCGCAACAAACCCAAGCTGATGCTCTGCGCCGCTTGACGGCTCTGGATATTGAGCAAGCGATCACTGATGCCCAGGCCGAGGCGGCCAATGCAGCTACCACGGCGCGCGCCGCGGCGGGTCCTGCGTTGGCCAGCGCGCAGGAAGCCGCGCGCATTGCGCGGATCGGTTACCGCGAAGGCAAGTTTGGACAGCTCGAATTGCTCGACGCCGAACGCACCCTTGCAGAGACGCGGGTCGCCGCGATCGATGCCCTTGCCGCCTATCAGAATGCCCGAGCGCAATTGGAGCGATTGACCGCCCGTGCGCCCAACGCGGAGTACTAATCATGAAGAAGAATTATCTTGTCGGAGCGACGATCAGTGCGCTCCTTCTGGCGAGCTGTGGTGGCGCAGATCCATCCAAGGAGCAGACTGCTTCTGGTTCTGCAGACGCGGGCGCTGAAGCTAACCATGCCAATGAAGGGCAGGTGACCCTCACGGCCGAGCAGATTGCTGCGGCGGGTGTCGAGGTGGGCCGGCCCATCGTTGGCGGCGCCGGCACGATCGAAGTACCGGCGATTATCGAAGGTGATCCGCAAAACACCCAGGTGGTTTCCGCGGCCATCGGCGGACGTGTAGTGGCGCTGACACGCAATCTCGGTGAGACGGTCGGGCGCGGTCAGACAATCGCCGTAATCGAAAGCCGCGACGTCGCCCAGATGAAGGGCGAGGTCGAAGCCGCTCGGGCGCGCCTTGCTCTGGCCAATTCAAACCTTGCGCGAGAGCAACGGCTGTTTGACGAAAAGGTCTCCCCCGAACAGGATCTTATCGCCGCGCGAACGGCTGCAACGGAAGCACGCATCGCGCTAACGCAGGCACAAAGCATGGTCTCGGCTGCGGGTGTCGGCGGCGCTGGCCTGAACCGGCTCGGCATCACAGCTCCGATTTCAGGCCAGATCATCGGCCGTCCGGTCACGCTGGGGCAAACGGTTGCGGCCGACGCCGAGCTCTATCGTATCGCCAATCTGAGCCAGGTGTCGATCGCGCTGAACCTCAAGCCAGAGGATGCCGGGCGGGTTCGGCCTGGCAATCTGGTGACTGTGAAGGCGGCGGGACGCGAAGCGAGCGCCCGCATCACATTCGTCTCGCCAGCTCTCGACCCCCAGACGCGCCTCGTCCCTTCGATTGCCACGCTCAACAATGGCGGCGGGCAATGGCGGGTTGGCGAGCCGGTCATGGTCGCCATTGAGCTCACGGGCAGCGGCGGTAGCGGCGCTATCCGTGTGCCATCAACAGCGGTCCAAAGCCTCGAGGGGAAAACGGTCGTTTTCGTCCGCACCCCTTCCGGCTTCAAGGCGGCCCCGGTTCAGCTCGGCGACGCGTCGGGCGATACCGTGATCGTCAAGTCGGGACTGAAAGGCAACGAACAAATCGCCACCACCGGAAGCTTCACGCTCAAAGCCGAAGTCGGCAAGGGCGAAGCCAGTCATGAGGATTGAGCCATGATCGCCCGCATTGTTACATGGGCGGTCGAGAAGCGCTGGTTTGTCCTGCTCCTCACCGTCATTGCCGCCGCCATTGGCGCATATTCCCTTTACCGGCTGCCGATCGACGCTGTGCCGGATATCACCAACAACCAGGTGCAAATCAACGTTCGCGCACCCGCGTTGTCGCCCGAACTGGTCGAGAAGCAGGTCTCCTTCCCGATCGAAACGGCGCTCGCCGGGACACCGGGTCTTGAATACACAAGATC
>ERZ1066121.1821-NODE-1821-length-14506-cov-7.031486_pt1 | contig 14506 bp, 17 predicted proteins | sample MGYA00382768_ERZ1066121 | MGnify/ENA primary metagenome ERZ1066121 (study PRJEB33369, sample SAMEA5778351) | biofilm metagenome | biome: Industrial cooling water; feature: Water cooling tower basin; material: Biofilm | place: United Arab Emirates | collected... | reverse complement strand
CTCTTCGTTGATGAAAGTCACCAGACCGTGCCGCAGATCGGTGCCATGTCGAAGGGCGACCATCGCCGCAAGATCACGCTGGCCGAATATGGCTTTCGCCTGCCCAGCTGTATCGACAACCGCCCGTTGCGCTTTGCCGAATGGGACATGATGCGCCCGCAGACGGTCAGCGTCTCCGCCACCCCCGGACCGTGGGAGATGGAGCGTGCGCAGGGCGTGTTCGCCGAACAGGTTATCCGCCCCACCGGCCTCATCGATCCGCCGGTCGAGATCAAGCCTGTCGAGGAACAGGTCGACGACCTGATTGCAGAGGCGAAGAAGACAGCGGCGGCGGGATACCGCACCCTCGTCACCACGCTCACCAAACGCATGGCCGAAGACCTCACGGAATTTCTGCACGAGGCGGGGCTCAAGGTCCGCTACATGCACAGCGACGTCGAAACACTGGAGCGGATCGAAATTATCCGCGACCTCCGGCTCGGTGTGTTCGACGTGCTGGTGGGCATCAACCTGTTGCGCGAGGGGCTGGACATCCCCGAATGCGGGCTGGTCGCGATCCTCGACGCCGACAAGGAAGGGTTTTTGCGCAGCGAAACCTCGCTGGTCCAGACCATCGGCCGCGCCGCCCGCAACGTGGATGGCCGCGTCATCCTCTACGCCGACCGCATTACCGGCAGCATGGAACGCGCGATCCGCGAAACCGACCGCCGCCGCGCCAAACAGGTCGCCTACAACGAAGCGCACGGCATCACGCCTGCGTCCGTCAAGAAACAAATCGGCGACATCATTGCCCATGTCGCGAGCAAGGATGGTGTGCTGGTCGATATCGGCGAAGGCAAACCCGACCACATGGTCGGCCACAATCTGCGCGCCTATATCAGTGATCTGGAAAAACAGATGCGAGACGCGGCCGCCAACCTGGAATTTGAAACAGCAGCAAGGCTCCGCGACGAAATCCGCAAGCTAGAGGCGGATGAACTGGGGATTGGGTCCGGCGAAAGCGCAGCACCAAGGGTCGGCCGCAGCAACGAGGGCAAGCCAGGGACAAGGAAAGACCGCTTTGGGAAGACGCAGCGCAGGGGAAGATTCTAGTGGCTGTTGAGTGTCATCACAAAAGCTTCTGTTTCCTCTGATTTCGTCATTACCGCGAAGGTGGAGTGTAACGTTTGACCGCTGATTGAAGCAAATATAAATCGTCGTCGCTGCATCCAGCGACCTCCGGCTGAAACGGGAGAGCACATCCGCAGCGCGCTCAACCTTATAACCCGAGACGCCCAATGACAAACCCAACAAAACTATATGCCTATCTTCTCCAATCCACAAATCGCTCCGTTTCATTTCGCGATTTTGTGGCACTGATCGAAGCATTCGGCTTCGTCCATCAGCGTACCAAAGGCAGCCACCAATCCTTTGCTCACCCATGCTGCCCACGCCTGCTAGTTATACAGCCGCTGGGAAAAGATGCGAAACGCTACCAAATTCGCGAGTTTCTTGATTTGGTCGAGCAATATGCGCTAAACATGGCAACATGACAGAGCGGCGCTATCACATTAATGTCTTTTGGGACGGGTCAGATAATATCTGGATTGCCGACGTGCCTGACCTTAGGCCGTGTTCTGCGCATGGTGAAACACCTTCGGAAGCTGTTGGCGAGGCCGAGGTTGCGATTGCGCTTTGGATCGAAACGGCTGAGGCCAACAACATGCCCATTCCGGAACCCCGCTATCGTCCGGCCATTTACGCAGCGGCCTGAGCGTGTGTCATGGCCCGTTCTCGCAAGAAGACGCCAATTTGCGGCAAAACCACGGCGCGCTCTGACGCGCGGTGGAAAGCGATGGTCGCACGCACGCTGCGGCACCGGGTCAAGATACAGTTAGAGCAAGAGCTGCATACGGACGATTTTTCCGGCTTTCGCTGGGACGCCGTTAATCCTTGGATGTCCGAAAAAGACGGCAAAAGCTGGGTCGGCAATCGCCATCCGAGATATTTGGGCAAATAGCTCCCTCGCCAACCTTTGCCCGCTGCACCATAACCACCCCCCATGTGCGTCGTTGCCCTTGCCCTCAACCAGCATCCTGACTGGCCGATCCTGCTGGTCGGCAACCGTGATGAATTTCATGCGCGGGCCTCTGCGCCGCTGCATCGGTGGGACGATGGCAGCGGGATCATCGCCGGGCGCGATGAGGTGGGGGGCGGGACCTGGCTGGGGGTGCAGCCAGAGCATGGAGCGAGCGTCGTCGTGACCAATGTGCGCGGCTCTGGCGGACCGGACCCGGCGAAGCGGTCGCGCGGGCGGTTGGTGTGCGATGTGTTGACGGGGACCGGGGACCATGCCGCCCCGCACCTCGCGCAGATAGACGACTTCAACGGGTTCAGCCTGATCGCGGTGCAGCAAAGGCACGCGCAGCTGATAACCAACCGGCCCGCACCGGCCATGGCACCGCTGACGCCAGGCATCCACGCCTTGGCCAATGAAGCTGTGGGCACAATTTGCCCCCGCGCCGCCCGGCTGGCAGGGGCGATACAGAGATGGACCGCAAGCGGTGAAGCCCCCACCGCATTGCTGGACATGCTGCAGGATGAGGGAGAACCCGCGCTGTTCCTGCGCAATGCCGCATATGGAACGCGCTGTTCGACATTGGTGGCAGTTGGCGCGAATGGCGCGGGAACGATCGTCGAGCGCCGTTATGGCAAGGGCGGCCAACCCTGCGGGGAAACCGCCCTTGCATTTGGGTTGAAGAGCTGATCCGCCCCTCGCCCTTCCGTTTTATCGAACGGGAGGAGCGAAGGGCACAGACAAAGCCTCTGCCTTATTTCGGTGCGATCACCATCAGCATCTGCCGACCCTCGGTGCGCGGGTGCGCCTCGACCTTGGCGACTTCGGCGGTCTGTTCGGCGACGCGCTGCAACACGGCCAAACCGAGCTGCGTATGGCTCATCTCGCGGCCACGAAAGCGCATGGTCAGTTTGACCTTGTCGCCCTCTTCCAGAAAATCGAAAACCTTGCGCATTTTTACATCGAAATCATGATCGTCGATGTTGGGACGCATCTTGATCTCCTTGATCTCCTGCGTCTTTTGGCTCTTGCGGGCAAGGTTGGCCTTTTTCTGGGCCTCATATTTATATTTGCCGACGTCCAGAAACTTGCAGACCGGCGGGTCGGCGCTGGGCGACACCTCGACCAGATCAAGGCCAACGGATGCGGCCTGCTCGATGGCTTCGCCGGTCAGCATGACCCCAAGGTTTTCGCCCTCTTCGTCAATCACGCGCACTTTTGGCACAGTGATATATTCATTGAATCGCGGGCCGCTCTTGGGCGGTGGCGGAGCCAGCGATCGGCGGGACATTGGCGGGGGTATAGCAGTTTCTCCTGTTGCGATGGTCGGCGGCGCTCTTAACGCCATTGCCGGGGTCAGGTAAAGCCCGGATCAGCGCGGCCGATGCGCTTTTCGCCGCAGTGTGACGCGCACGCCACGCCTGTACCTACCATTTCGTCGGCGCAGGCGCGACAACGCGGAAACCGCCCGCGCCGATCTCGCTCACCTCCAGCGCGCGCATGGCAACGCCGCGCTGGTTGAAGCGAAAAATGCCATCGATGCCCCCAAAGCCATCCGCTGCCTGCAACCGGCCGGCCGGAAAATTGGTCCCCGGCCGCCAGTCGCGTGACACGCGTACGGTCAGCAGCACCGCATCATAACCCAGGCTGGCGAGGCGATAGGGAGCGCGGCCGAAGCGGGTGCGATATTTGGTCGCAAGCTGGCCATAGAGCCCGTCCGACACACTGGCGAACCACGCCCCGCGCATCACCGGGTTGGCGGCGAGCGCGGCATCGGTATTCCACAGCTCCGTGCCCAAAATCCGCCGGGTGCCGTCGGCATTGACCAGCGGTACGGCGCGCACGGCATTGCCACCGCTGTCGGCAATCAGCACTGCGTCCATCGCACCCGCAGCGACGAGCCGCCGCGCCGCGCCGCTCATTGCAGTTGCCGAGCGGTCATAGCCCTCGATCGCGACGAGCGTACCGCCCGCGCCCTCGACAGCCTCGCGGAAGGCCGCGGCGGCGCGGTCGCCGTAAACGCTTTTCGGGACCAGCGCGCCAAAGCGGCGCAGGCCGGTTGTGCGCGCATGGCCGACGACGCGGTCCACCGACTGGCCGGGAACAAAGCCCATGATGAATACACCGTTCCCGGCGACGCTGCTGTCGTTCGAAAAACTGAGCACCGGTACGTTGGCCGCGCGCGCCACGGGGGCAACAACGGTGACATCTTCGGACAAGAGCGGGCCAAGGATCAGCTTGTTGCCGTCGGCCACCGCCTGCCGCGCGGCGGCGGCGGCGCCTAGCGCGGTGTCGTAAGTGGTGATGCGCACGCGGTCGCTTTTCGTGTCGAGCAATGCAAGCGTGGTCGCATTGGCGATAGCATTACCGACATCGGCGTTCGGCCCGCTTTGCGGTACGAGCAGGGCGACGCGGTGCCGGTCGGTGTCGACGGGCAGGCCGGGCTCGACCGCAGATTCCGTGGGCCGCTGCGGCGCAGGTGCATCGCCGGGTGTCGCAACCTTTGGCACGACCTGACACGCGCCGAGCAGGAGCGCCATGGCAGCAATAGCGAACTCACGGGCTCGCCACCTTGCGCGCTTCAGCGGTTCGCCTTGGCGCTGGGCTGCGGTTTCTGCCATCAGTGCGATCATGCCGGATTCGCCCATAGAAAATACTCCCTTGCCGGGCCTCTATATCGTTGCCACGCCGATCGGCAACCTTGGTGACCTGACCCTGCGCGCCGCAGCGCTCTTGAAAAGCGCCGACGTGATTGCGGCGGAAGATACGCGGGTGACAGCCAAGCTGTTACGCCATCTGGGAACGAAGGTTCCGCTGGTCTCCTATCATGACCACAGCGACGAGGCGGTACGGCGTGCGCTTGTCGATCGCGCGGCGAATGAAGTGGTCGCGTTGGTCAGCGATGCCGGGACACCGCTGATTTCCGACCCCGGTTACAAGCTGGTCCGTGATGCGCGCGCGGCGGGGCGAACCATCGTCACTCTGCCCGGTCCCTGCGCCGCCATCGCCGCGCTGACGCTGGCCGGATTGCCCACTGACCGCTTTCTGTTCGCCGGATTTTTGCCTGCCAAGGCCAAGGCGCGCGGCGAAGCGATCGCGGAGCTGGCCGGGGTGCGCGCAACGCTGGTGCTGTACGAAAGCGGCCCGCGCCTGGGGGGGGCACTGGCAGCGTTGGCCGAGGGGCTGGGCGACCGCGCCGCAGCCGTCGCACGTGAGCTGACCAAGCTGTACGAGGAATGCGTCACGGGCACGTTGACCACGCTTGCAGCGCGCTACGCCGAAGCGCCGCCCAAGGGCGAAATCGTCATCGTCATCGGCCCGCCCGGTGAACCTGCTGGCGAGGACGCCGACGATGACGCGGTCGATGCGGCGCTGGCGGAGGCATTGTGCACCATGCCGGTGGCGAAAGCGGCAAAGGCGGTCGCCGCGCGGTTTGGCCGCGAGCGCAGCGACGTTTATGCCCGCGCCCTCGTGTTGAAAGCAGGCGGATGACCCGCGCTCGTGCCGAACGGCAGGGACGGCGCGGCGAGATGCTGGCGGCGTGGTGGCTGCGCCTGCATGGCTGGCGCATCGTTGCCCGGCGGCAGCGGGTGTCGGCAGGTGAGGTCGACCTGATCGCGCGGCGCGGCGCGACGCTGGCCTTTATCGAGGTAAAGTGGCGCAGGCGCGCCGCCGACCTTGACACGGCGATCGATGAATGGCGGCTGCGGCGCGTGGCTGCGGCGGCCAGCATGATTGCACCGCGGCTGGCGCGCGCGAACGAAAATCTGCGCATTGACGTCATGCTGCTTGCGCCGTGGCACCGACCGCGCCATTTGACCAACGTCTGGCAGCCATGAAGGACCAATAACGATGACGATCCGCGTGGCGGTGCAGATGGACCCGATGGGCGGGATCAACATCGCAGGCGATTCCAGCTTTGCCCTGATGCTGAGCGCTCAGGCGCGGGGGCACGCGATCTGGCATTATGACGTCCGGACGTTAAGCTGGGAGGCGGGCCGGCTGACCGCGCTCGCCAACCCCGTATACGATCTTCAACGCGTGGCGGGCGCGCATTACCGCTTTGGCGAGGCGGTGCGTATTGATCTCAGCGAGGACATCGACGTCGTGCTGATGCGTCAGGACCCGCCTTTCGATCTGGGTTACCTGACCGGCACCTGGCTGTTGGAGCGGATTCGCGACCGGACATTCATCGTCAATGATCCGGTGTCGGTACGCAACGCGCCCGAGAAAATATTCGTGCTCGATTTCCCGCAATTCATGCCGCCGACGCTGGTCACGCGCGAACTCGACGAGGTGAAACGGTTTCAGGCGCAATATGGCGCGATCGTGGTGAAACCACTGCACGGCAATGGTGGCAAGGCCGTATTCAAGATTGAGGCCGATGGCAGTAACCTGGGCGCGCTGGTCGAAATATTTGCGCAAATCTGGCCCGAACCCTTTATGGTCCAGCAATTCCTGCCGTCGGTCAGCGCGGGCGATAAACGCATCATATTGGTCGACGGCGAGATCGCGGGCGCGATCAACCGCCGACCGGGCGCGGGCGAGTTTCGCAGCAACCTCGCCGTCGGCGGCTATGCCGAGGCGACGACGCTGACCGCGCGTGAGGAGGAAATCTGTGCCGTGCTTGGCCCGCACCTCAAGGAACGGGGGCTGATCTTTGTTGGCATCGACGTGATCGGCGGCGAATGGCTGACCGAAATCAACGTCACCTCCCCCACCGGCATTGTCGCGATCGACCGGTTCAATAACAGCGATGTGGCAGGAATGATCTGGGACGCGATCGAAGCGCGGCTGGCAGCGAAGGTTTAGACAATCATCATGGAAGACTGGATCATCCGCCTTGTCGATGCCGGCGGCTATGCCGGGGTCGCGCTGCTCATGTTCATCGAAACCGTGTTTCCGCCAGTTCCGTCAGAGGTCATCATGACTGTCGCGGGCGTGGCGGCGGCGCGTGGGACGATGAACTTTGGCGGGGTGGTCGCTGCGGGTACGGCCGGGGCGATGCTGGGCAACTGGCTGTGGTTCTGGGCCGCTGTGAAGTTGGGGAAGGCGCGGCTCAACTGGCTGATCGAGCGCTATTCCCGGTGGCTAACGCTCGACTGGGCCGAGGTGGAGCGCGGCGAGCGGCTGTTCCATCTGCACGGGTCGGTCATCGTGCTGGCCGCGCGGATGATCCCGACGCTGCGCTCGTTGATCTCGATCCCGGCGGGCCTGTTCGGCATGTCGCTTGGGCGGTTCATGATTTTTTCCACCATCGGCACATTGGGCTGGTCAGCGGCCCTGGCGGGTGTCGGCTATGGCCTGGGCGCGACGTTTGACGATGTGGAGAAATATCTGGGGCCGCTGTCGACGCTGGTGATCGCCGCCATCATGCTCAGCTATGTGTGGCGATTGGTGACATGGAACCGCGCGCACTGAGGCAGAATTATTCCGCCCGTGGATGGGCGTTGCGATAGATGTCCAGCAGCTGCGCCGCATCGACCGCCGTGTAAATCTGGGTCGAGGCAAGGCTGGCGTGGCCGAGCAGTTCCTGAAGACTGCGCAGGTCCGCGCCGCCCGCCAGCAGGTGCGTCGCGAAACTGTGACGCAGCGCGTGCGGAGTTGTCCGTTCGGGCAGGCCCAATGCCCGCCGTGCGGCCCGCACGCTGGCGCGCACGACGCCGGGATCGAGCGCCCCGCCCCGCGCGCCGCGGAACAGCGGCCCTGCCGGGTCCAGATCATATGGGCAAAGCGCAGCATAGCGCATCGCCGCGTCGCGGATCGCGGGCAGGACCGGCACGATGCGGGTCTTGCCCCGCTTGCCCGTCACTCGCAGTATCTCACCCAGCGGCAGCACCGCCCCGGTCAACGCCAGCGCTTCGCCGATGCGCAGGCCCGCGCCGTAAAGCAGCAGCAGCAGCGCGAAATCGCGCGCGCCGATCCAGCCGTCTCGGGCCAATGCATCGACATCGCGCGCCAGTTGCAACGCTTCTTCGGGTGCCACCGGGCGCGGCAATCCCTTTTTGACGCGCGGGCCGCGTAGCGCGGGAATGGCGGCATCGGGGCCGCATACAAAGCGCAGAAACGCCCGGAGCGCGGAAAGCTCGCGCGCCGCCGACGCATTGGCAAGACCATCGCCGCGCCGGTCGGCCAGAAAGGCGCGGAGGTCGGCGGCATCGACATGGGCCAGCATCGCAGGCGTGACCGGACCGCCATTGTGGCGTTCGAGAAAGGCACAGAAACGTTCTGCGGTCGCAACATAGGCGCGCACGGTGTGGACCGAGCGGCGGCGCTCATGGAGGAGGTGGGATTGCCACGAGGAGAGGATTTCTCTCAATTCTTACTCCGGTTGCCCTGAGCTTGTCGAAGGGCCCTACTGCTTCTGCTACGGTGGAGAAGAAAAGGACAGCCCCCTTCGACTGCCTACAAGGCAGGCGCTCAGGACAGGCTTCGACAAGCTCAGGGCAGGCAGGGTGAGGTTTAACTGGTCCGCACCACTGCGGCCAAGACGCTGTCGAGCAACAATATCCCTGTGTCGCTGACCCGCAGCCGCTCGTCCTGTGCCGCTAATATGCCCTGCTCCACCAGTCGCGCCACCGCCGTCTCATCCAGAAATGCTGCGCGCGCCAGCCCACTCATCGCCTCAACCCGCGCCAGATCCACCCCTTCGGCCAGGCGCAGGCCCATAACCAGCGCTTCGTTCGCGCGCTCAGTCGCCGTCAGGTCGCTTTCGACCTTCAGGCCATGGCCATTGCGGGTAACGGCAGACAGGTAATTCTCCGGCTTCTTGTGCCGTTCGGTGGCGTGCCCAAGCCGCCGCCCATGCGCACCGGGGCCGATCCCGGCATAATCGCCATAGCGCCAATAGGTTAGGTTATGGCGACTCTCGCTGCCCGGCCGGGCATGGTTCGACACTTCATAGCGCGGCAGGCCGGCGGCGCGGGTCATCGCATCGGTCGCCTCGAACAAATCCGCCGCCGCATCGCCGTCCGGGATGGTCAGCGCCCCTTTTGCCGCGAGTGTGGCAAAGCGCGTGCCCGGCTCGATCGTCAGCTGGTACAGCGAGAGATGATCGGTGCCGAACGCCAGCGCGCTGCCAAGTTCGCCCTCCCATGCGCTGAGCGACTGACCCGGCAGCGCATAGATCAGGTCGAAGCTGACACGGGCAAAATGCGCCTGCGCCGTCGCGATCGCCCGGCGTGCTTCGTCGGCGTCATGCGCGCGGCCAAGAAAGACAAGCGCTTGCGGATCAAAGCTTTGCACCCCGATCGACACCCGGTTGACGCCCGCGCTGGCCAGCGCCGCGAAATTGGCGACCTCGACCGAATTGGGGTTGGCCTCCAGCGTGATTTCGCAAGCCGCGCTCAGGCCCCACAGCCGGTCGGCCTCCGCGATCAGCGCGGCGACGGTGGCGGGCGGCATCAGGCTGGGGGTGCCGCCACCAAAGAAAATGGAGGTGATGCTGCGGCCAGGCAGCAGCGCGCCCTCGTGTCGCATGTCGGCCAGCAGCGCATCGCGCCACGCCACCTGGTCAACGCGGTCCCGGACGTGGCTGTTGAAGTCGCAATAGGGGCATTTGAGCGCGCAGAAGGGCCAATGGATGTAGAGGGCGAGGGGGTTCAAAACACGCCCGCGACCAGCTTGGCAAAGGCGTCGGCGCGGTGGCTGATCGCATGCTTTTCGTCGGGGTCGATTTCGGCGAAGGTTGCGATGCCGCCGGTTGGCACGAACACCGGATCATAGCCGAAACCCAAAAGCCCGCGCGGCGGCCATGTGAGGTTGCCGTGCACGCGCCCCTCGAACAGCTCGTCATGCCCATCGGGCCAGGCGAGCGCGAGCGTGCAGGCGAAATAAGCGCTGCGGTCGGCGTCCGGCCCTTGCTCGGCCAGCAAGCCTTCAACCTTGCCCATTGCCATATACCAGTCGCGGCCCGCTTCGCCCTCGAACCACTGCCGCTCTGCCCAATCGGCGGTGTACACGCCGGGCCGCCCGCCCAGCGCCGCCACGCACAGGCCGCTATCGTCGGCCAGCGCGGGCAGGCCCGCCCCCTGCGCCGCCGCATGGGCCTTCAGCCGGGCGTTTTCGGCAAAGGTCGTGCCGGTTTCCTCAGGCTCCGGCAGGCCAAGCTCGCCCGCCGACACCGGCTCGACACCATAGGGTTCGACGAGCGCGCGAATCTCGCGCACCTTGCCCGCATTGTGGCTGGCAATGACGAGTTTGCCGGGGGCAAGTTTGCGGTGGGGCATCGTATCAGTCTCCGGCTTGGCCAATGGTCACTCCCTACCCCGTCCGCCCTGAGCTTGTCGAAGGGCTGCTCTTTCTTTGATCGGTGGAAAAAGGGAAGGACAGCCTTTCGACAAGCTCAGGGCAGGCGGTGTAGGGAGGACAGAAGATTTACCGCCCCGTCGCGCGGTCCTGCGCCGCGAAAATTTCGGTGCATCCGATGCGCGCAAGGCGGAGCAGGCGAAGCAGCGCCTCCTCGTCATAGGTCGCCCCTTCCGCCGTCGCCTGGACCTCGACGATCTGGCCCGCGCCGGTCAGGACGAAATTGGCATCCGCCTCGGCATTGCTATCCTCGTCATAATCAAGATCGAGCACCGGCGTGCCCTCAAAAATGCCGCAGGAAATCGCCGCGACCTTGTCGATAATCGGATCTTCGACCAGCGCGCCGCTGGCCATCAGCTTGTCAACCGCCAGCCGCAGCGCCGCCCAGGCGCCCGAAATCGCCGCGGTCCGCGTCCCGCCGTCGGCCTGAATCACGTCGCAGTCGAGCGTGATCTGCCGCTCGCCCAGCTTCTTCATGTCGACCACCGCGCGCAACGAACGCCCGATCAGCCGCTGAATCTCCTGGGTCCGGCCCGATTGCTTGCCCTTCGCCGCCTCGCGGTTGCCGCGGGTGTGGGTGGCGCGGGGCAACATGCCATATTCGGCGGTCACCCATCCCTGCCCCTTGCCGCGCAGGAAAGGCGGCACCCGTTCCTCGACGCTTGCGGTCACCAGCACCTTGGTATTGCCGAAACTGACGAGCACGCTGCCCTCGGCATGGATGGTGAAGCCGGTTTCGAGCGAAACGGCACGCATTTGGTCGGGCGCGCGGCCGGATGGGCGCATGGGTTTTCTCCTCTAATGGAATGACGGGCGCTTAGCGGGGATGGGCGGCGCACGCAATTTTCCATTTCACCCGAGCCGACGTGGCGTGAAGGAAAGGGGCGCGGCGCGGGCCTTGCCCCCACCCCTCTCTTTCCCTAAATTCACGGCATGACCGCAACGCCCATCACCGAATTGACCACGCGCGCACGCGACGTGTTTCGGCTGGTGGTCGAGGCTTATCTGGAAAATGGCCAGCCGGTCGGGTCGCAAACCCTGGCCAAGGCCAGCGTGCTCAACCTGTCGCCCGCGTCGATCCGCGGAGTGATGCAGGATTTGGAAGAGGCCGGCTTGCTCGCCTCGCCGCATACCAGCGCGGGGCGCCTGCCGACCGAGACTGGCCTCAGGCTGTTTGTCGACGGCATGATGCAGGTGGCCGAACCATCGGCGCAGGACCGTGCGCAAATCGAAGCAAGCGTCAGCGAGGGCGGCCCGATCGAAGCCGCGCTGGCCCAGGCGACGGCAGCGCTGTCCGGTCTTTCCGCTTGTGCCGGGCTGGTGCTGGTGCCCAAGGCGGAACGGGTGTTGAAACAGCTTGCGTTCGTGCCGCTGTCTGCCGATCAGGCATTGGTGGTGCTGGTCGCGGGCGACGGGGCGGTCGAAAACCGCGTCATTGCCCTGCCCCCCGGCACGAGTGCGACGGCGCTGGTCGAGGCGGGCAATTATATCAGCGGGGCGCTCGCCGGGCTCACGCTCGCCGATGCGCTGGGGAAACTGCGCCGCGAGATGGAGGCGGAACGTATCGCCATCGACCGGGCGGCACAGGATCTGGTCACGCGCGGCCTTGCCGTCTGGTCATCAGACGGAGCGGACCGCCCTGTGCTGATCGTCCGTGGTCAGGCGCATCTGCTGGACGATGGCGCGGTGGGTGATCTCGACCGCGTTCGCCAGTTGCTGGGCGAGCTGGAGAGCAAGGAAGAAATCGCCGCCCTGCTCGACAGCGCGCGCAGCGGAGCGGCCACCCGGATTTTTATCGGATCGGAGAATAAACTCTTTTCGCTGTCGGGATCATCGGTCATAGCCGCGCCCTATCACGGCAGCGACGGGCGCATGGTCGGCGTGGTCGGGGTGATCGGCCCCACCCGCTTGAACTATGCGCGCATCGTTCCCATGGTGGATTTCACCGCCCAAACCCTGTCACGATTGATGCGATAAAAGATGAGCACCGAAGAAAAAATCGATACCCCCGAAACCCCGGAAACGCCCGAAACCGCAGGCGACACCGAGGCGGCGGACCCGCTTGCCGCGCTCAACGACCAGATTGCGGCGCTGCAACAGGACATTCTCTATGCCCAGGCGGAGACGCAGAATGTCCGCCGCCGCGCCGAGAAAGAAGTGGCCGACGCCCACACCTATGCCGTGACCAAATTCGCGCGCGACATATTGTCGGTTGGCGACAATCTGACCCGCGCGCTCGCCGCCATCCCCGCTGCCGCGCGTGAGGACGATGGGATGAAGGGGCTGGTTGCGGGACTGGAAGCCACCGAGCGTGAATTGATGAATGTGTTCGAACGCCACGGCATCACCCGCATCGCCGCCATCGGCCTGCCGCTCGACCCCAACCAGCATCAGGCGATGGTCGAAATCCCCTCGGCCGATGCCGAGCCAGGCACGATCGTGATGGAAATGGCGCCGGGCTATATGCTGAAAGACCGCCTGCTGCGCGCCGCGATGGTGGGTGTGGCGAAAAAGGCGGAGTAGAAGAAAACCCCTACCCTTTGCGGGGAGGGTTGAATGGGGGCACGGCGGGTCTGTGACGCAAAAATTCTTGGCCGCCAAAGGCTGTCGAGATTCATCGCAAAAGCTTTCGTTTTCCAACGACTTCGTCATTCCCGCGAAAGCGGGAATCCATTTCCTGCAGCATAGACCTCAACAGCAAGTGATGGATTCCCGCCTTCGCGGGAATGACGAACTTGTGGTGACTGGTTGAAGCTCAACACGTACTGGAGTCGCGGCTTTGCTGGCGCAAATGCGCGCCGTCCCCTCCCCGCCCTCCCCACATGGGGGGGGGAGCGGATATGCCTCAGGCCGCTTTGCGCGCTTTCATCAGTTTCTTCAGCACCATGTCGCGTTTCAACCGCGATAGATGGTCGATGAACAAAATGCCTTCTAGATGGTCATGCTCGTGCTGGATGCACGTTGCCATCAGGCCGGTCATGCGCTCGCGGTGGGGCTGGCCATATTCATCCTGCCAGTCGACCGTTACCTCGGCCGGGCGGGTGACATCGGCATATTGTTCGGGGACCGACAGACACCCCTCCTGATACACGCTATGCTCTTCGCTTTCCTCGGAAAAGACGGGATTGACGAAGATGCGGGGGTTGCGGATGACCTTCTTGCCCTCCTCATCCTCAGGGTCCGGCTCCTGCAAATCGATGACGAGCAGCCGCTTGGGCACCCCCACCTGGATCGCGGCAAGGCCAATGCCGGGCGCATCATACATGGTTTCAAACATGTCGGCGATCAGCGTGCGGAGCTCGTCGTCAAACGTCTCCACGGGCTTGGAAATGACGCGCAACCGCGGATCGGGCGTCTCGATGATGGGGAGTATGGCCATGGGGGGTCAGTTATGGATGGGAATAGGCCTGGTCAAGGGGGAGAGTGGAAAGCTGTAATTTCGGTTTGACTGCGCGACCGGCGCAAATATGAATAGCGTATGCTATCCTTTGATGAAACCAAACAAACCATCGAGCAATTGTTGGAGTCTGGTAGCGAAGCCTCTATCGTTTATGCAGCCTTGGAATGCCGATTGGCGATCGAGCGTATTTGCTATGATCGCTTTCAGCGCTACTCTGATTTGGTTTCAGCGGACGATCTAAAGAACTGGCAACCCAAGCACATTATCCAGTTCCTAGTGGATGAAATCGATCCTCACGTTGCCACCAATGTTGAGCTCAATATGCGTCCAAGCGCAGATGGCGATGAAACAAGCGGTAACGAAAAGGATTGGATTAAACTTGGCAGCGAAAAAGGCATCGACCATAGAACCCTGCATAAGCTATGGCATGGTATATCGCGCGAAGCACTTCACACGAAACTGCTTACCGGTACAGTGAGTTACCAGAAACATCAAATCAACCGAAATGTTGTTGAATCGCAGATCAATCAAATGATTGCAGTTCTTGAGGATCTCTCCAAATCTACTATGTCCATGTCGTTTCCGATTGAAACAATAAGACTCACATGCAAATGCGGATACGAAAACAAATTTACAAAAAATCAGATAGAAAATCTATCGTTTCTGGATTGTAAAAATTCGAGCTGCGAACTCACCTATAAAGCGTCATCAGACAATGGAAAAATCGCATTTGAATTGTTGAA
>ERZ1066121.1820-NODE-1820-length-14515-cov-9.606777_pt1 | contig 14515 bp, 12 predicted proteins | sample MGYA00382768_ERZ1066121 | MGnify/ENA primary metagenome ERZ1066121 (study PRJEB33369, sample SAMEA5778351) | biofilm metagenome | biome: Industrial cooling water; feature: Water cooling tower basin; material: Biofilm | place: United Arab Emirates | collected... | reverse complement strand
GCGCCACACCAATGCCCTCGCGTCTTCGCGTCCCGCAGTTCCCCACGTCGACGCCCGCGCCCTCAGCCCATGAACGCGCGCAACGCCTGCGTCCCCGACCGGCTCGCCACGATGCGCACGCCGTCGCGCAGCTCCACGAGGTAGCGCCCTGCATCGTGCGGGCGGATCGCCGCCACGAAGTCGAGGTTCACGACGTGTGATCGATGAATCCGCACGAAGCGCGCCGCATCGAGCCGTGGCAGGAGCGCACTCAGCGTCGTGTGCAACAAGTGTCGACGCCCCTCCACGATGAGCGCCACGTAGTCGCCGTCAGCGTCGAGCCGACTCACTTCCGCGAGTCGCACCGGCACCAGCCGCTGCCCCGTGCGCACGAAGACGCGCTCGAGCGGCGCGCCGTTCTGTTCCTGCACTTCGCGCAGCCGCTCGAGCGGCTCCACGTCGGACGGCAGCGCCACGCGGCTGAGCAGGCGCGCGACGGCGGTCGCGAAGCGATGGGTCCCGAAAGGCTTGAGCAGATAGTCCACCGCGCCGAGCTCGAACGCCTGCACCGCGTGGGTGTCGTGCGCCGTGGTGAACACCACGTGCGGACGGTGACGAAGCGCGGCGAGCACGGCAAAGCCGTCGCGACCGGGCATGCGCACATCGAGAAACACCACGTCGGGTTGCACCGCCTCGATGAGCGCGATGGCCGTGTCGCCGTCGGCGGCTTCCCCCACGAGCGTCAGCGCCTCGTGTCCCTGCACCAACGACCGCAAGTGATCGCGGGCGAGCGGTTCGTCTTCGACGATGACCGCCCGGAATGCCGGCGTTGGTGTGAATGCCCCCTCCGTCGCGCCGCTCACGCGTCCACCGCCGGCAGCTGCAACGTCACCGCGAAGCCGGCACCCGGGGCGCTCTGCACCACGAGCGACGCACGCGCGCCGTAACGCGCGGCGAGACGCTTGCGCAGCGCGTCGAGTCCGATGCCGGTGCCACGGGTCGCGGGCGTCGTGTCGGACGTGGCCCCGACCCCGTCGTCGTGCACACTCAGCAGCAACTGCGCGCCCTGCAGTGCCCCACGCACCGTGATCGTGCCCCCGTCGGCACGCGGTGTGATGCCGTGCCGAATCGCGTTTTCCACGAGCGGTTGCAGCGACAGACTCGGCACCGCCACATCACGCGCGTCGTCGTCAATCTCGGTGTGCACACGCAGGCGGTCACCCAGGCGTGCCGATTCGATCGCGAGATACAACGAAACAAAACGCAGTTCCTCATCGAGCGGCACCATCTCGCGCGCGCCGCGCGCCGGGTCGAGCACGTATCGCAGCAGGGTGGCCAGCTCTTCGAGCGCCTGTTCGGCCGCCGCCGGATCGCGACGCACGAGCACCGTGGCCGTGTGCAGTGCGTTGTAGAGAAAGTGCGGATCGACCTTGGCGCGCAGCACCGCGAGTTCGGCGCGGGCGCGTTCCGCTTCCGCGACGCGCAGCCGAGCCTCGCGCTGCCGCGTGCGTTCGCTCGCGAGCCGGGCCCACGTGATGCTCGCGATGATTGCGTACACCACGATCCCGAAGAACGCCTGCCACGGCCACCAGCCACCTACCTCGGCGAAGGTTGCCTCCCACGTCCCGAGGGCAATGCGAATACCCGCGATGATGTACGCCAGCCACGCCCCCGCGTAGAGCAGGGCGCCGACGCCGTGACTCGGCCACGGCGACCACGTTGGTGCCGTGAGCTGACGCGCCCCTACGCGATGGGCCCACCAGAGCGCCCCCACGCCAAGCAGGGCGGCAACACTGACCGTCTCGATCGCGGCGCGCACCGCCATGCCCACCGGCATCTGATTGGGGACACCGATGAGCATGGCGTACACCAGCACGAGCGGCGTCCAGAGCGCGAGGTACAGCAGCGCGCCCCGCCACGTCGGTCGCGGAGCACGCGGCGCATCATCCGCGCTCAGGACACCGTCACTCATCGGGCGCGCTCGAGCGACGGCTTGAGCACGTACTGCACCCACGCGTACCCCGGCGCGAGTGCGAGCGCCCGGTCGTACGCCGCACGCGCGGCGTCACGCTTGCCGGCCTTGGCTTCCATCTGCCCAAGCCAGGCGTACGCCTCGGCGTGCCCCCACGCGGGAAGCGGGCGCGCCGGTGCGTCGTTGGCGAACGCTCGCAGCGCCTGCTGCAGCAGCTCGCGCGCCTTCTCCTCACCGCCACCGAACGCGGCCGGCTTGTACCACGCCGACACCGCACGCAGCAGCAACACGCGCGGATTGTTTGCGCCGAGGTCGACGGCGCGGTCCTCAGCCGCACTCGCTCGCATGCCGAAGCGGATGCCACGCAGCATGCTTTCGCCGATCATCGAACCCGTGGCGGAGGCGAGCAAGGCGTGCGTTTCGGCGAAGGGTTTCACGGCAGCGGAGCGCTCGAGCAGTTCGACCGCGTCCTCGAACACCGGCAGCGCGGTCTCGAAGTCGGCGATGCGCTGCGCCTGACGATAGCGGATGTAGCCCTGATAGTGCAGCAGCAGGGCGTCGTCCGGGAAGGCCGTCAGCGCGCGCTGCGCGAGACGGTACGCGTTCGCCATCGCGAGCGTATCACCAGCGAGGTGCGCCCGTTCGGCGACCACGCGCACACTGTCGGCCCAGCGCGCCGCGCCGGTGAGGGCCGGGGGGGTGGTGGCAGCTGACGCCACGACCGGCGTCGCGCGGGTCTGCGCACCAACGGTGGTTGCGGTGAGGCCAAGAGCGCCAAGGGTGAGGAGCGCACCCGTCATCACGTACGAGGAACGACCGATCATGTGCTCAGGGGAGAAGCAGCGTCGCACCAGCATAAACACTCCTGTTGAAGGGAGACCGGACCGGCGTGCGCTCCGTGAAATCGGCGTTCCACGTGTAGCGCATGATGTTGCGCCGGTCAAAGACATTGGACAGCGCAGCCCAGAACACCGCCGTGGGGCCCGAGCGACGCGCAAACAGCCAACTCACACTCACATCACTGCGCCAGTAGCCTGGCAACCGCTCCGCATTCGGCGCACCGAACACCGGATCGAACCCACTCGCCGTGGGCGTGCGTCCCACGACGTCGGTGAATGGACGCCCCGTGGCGTATCGCAACGCACTGTTGATCGACAACCGCCCGATGTTGCGCTCCGTGATCCACGCCACCGACTGCGTGATGCTCGACGGCGCCGGTGCCAGCAGGCCGCTGCGTGCGTCGGTGCGCCGCGCGTCGAGCACACTCCACACGAGCCGCATGCGCGACACGTCGCTGAACGCGAAGCGTAGTTCACTGTCCACGCCCAAGGCGTCACCGACACCACCACTCGCGACACCGAAGTCGGGCGTGAACTGCGACAGGGCACGCCAGCGCCGCGCGTACGCCTCGATGCGGATCCGCGCGCCGTCCGCATCACCACGTTCCACCGCGATCGTTCCCTGCGTCACGCGCATCGGTGTGGCGAGGCTGTCGCGCACCAGAATCGGCTCCGGCACCTGGTGATACGCTCCCACCGACGCCACAATCCCCCACGCACCACGCTGCGTGGCGAACGACACACGCGGATCGACGGTCGTGCGTCGTGTGAAGTCGCTGCGATCGACGCGTGCGCCCATCGTGAGCTGCGACGACGGCGTCACACGCCACGCGAGTTCACCGTGTCCTCCCGTGCGCACGGTCGGCGCGTTCACATCGAAGAACGACGCACCCGATTCGCGATCGGCGCCACGATAGTTCGCCGTGAAGCGTTCGTGCTCCACGCCCACCGTCACGCCGAGGCGCGTGCCCGGCGCACGCGTCACGGTGGCGACGAGATGCTGCACCGCCAGATCCGTCGCCAGTTCGAACCCCGGCAGCGATTCGTCGCGTGTGAACGTGCTGCGTCCGAGCGACACACTCGGTCGCCACGTGCGTGCCGTGTCGCGCCACGAGAGCACGGTCAGCCCTTCCGTGCTGGTCGCCGCGTACGACCCCGTCCCGCTCAGGTCCGCCGCCCCCACGCCGAACTGCTGGCGCTGCCGCGTCGCGAAGAGCCGCACGCGACCGTGCGTGCTCGGCGCGTACTCGATCGTGACGGCCGCGTCGCCACCACGCGGTGGCGGATCGTACGGCTGCGCTTCGCCGAACACCGCGAACAGTGGCCCGAGGTCATTCACATCGGCCTGCACCCGCACGCCGAACCGTGGCGTGATGGCGAACGCGCCCGACGCCGACGCCCCACCCACACTTGCCGTGAGCGAGCCCGTGCTGCGCGTTGGACGTCCCGCCGTTTCCATGCGCACGATGCCGCTCAGTGCGTTGCCGTACGCCGCGCCGAAGGCACCGGCGGACAACGTCGCGTTCGAGAGGAGGAACGGATTGAGCGTTGCGCCCACGTGGCCGGTGGGGTTGTCGAAGCGCGCGGGTGACAGCATGACGACGTCATCCACGAGCACACGCGTTTCCGTGACGTCACCGCCGCGCACGAAGAGCCCGGTGCCTTCGTCCACATTGCTGACGCCAGGCGCGATCTGCAGGGCACGCGCCACGTTCGCGGCCGCACCGGGTGTCTGCACCACGTCGAGTGGTGTGAGCGCCTCACTCGTGGTGGCGCTGCTCAGGCGGAACTCGCCGGCAGGTTGCACGCGCAGCGCCGTCAGGCGCGGCACGCCGCGCGGCAGCACGAGTGTCAGCGTGCTGTCGGTGGGAAGCGTGAGCTCGCGCGTTACGGGCGGGTCGCCCACCGCACGGACGACGAGCATGGCCGGCCCCGTCCAGCTGGTGCGGAGCCGGAATTGGCCGAGGCTGTCGGTGATGGTGCGTTCTTCGGTCTCGAACAGTTCGATGGTGGCGTTGGTCACCACCTGCCCGGAGGGTCGCAAGACGCGACCGGCCACGACGCTCGACTGCGCCATGAGCGAAACGCCCGTCAGCGGCGCGCCGATGAGCATCGCCACCAGCGCCGCCGGGACACGTGAAGGAAGAATCGTGAGGTGCATGTGGGAGCCTACGCCGACCCGTGCGCCCGGATTCCGGTGACTCGACGAATCGACAGCAGCACTCGGTGAATCGCATCACACCCCGTCCTTGTCCGGCCTGACCCCCCGGGGCAAGTTGGAGGTCCGCTCGATCCGCGGGTCGTCCGTGCTTCGCCGGGCGCCGCGTTGTCCCCCGCCGTGTGTTCACATGCGTCTCTTCCTCGCCCTCTTCCTCGTGAGCGTCGGTGCCACGTCCCTGCCTGGGCAGGAGACGAGCCGCACGTACCCCGACCTCATTGCGCTCTTCCGCGGTTGGCGCTCCTTCGAAGAACCGCCGCGGGTGGCCGGTGCCCCCGACTATTCGCCCGCTACCACCGCGCGCCGTCTCGACTCGCTGCGCGTGCTGCAGCAGCGGCTCGCGGCCATCGACACCACCGGCTGGAGCATCAAGGAACAGGTCGACTGGCATCTCGTGCGCGCCGAAATGAACGGCATGCTCTATCACCTCACGGTGCTCAAGCCGCACGAGCGCGATCCGGCCTACTACGCATCGGTGCGCACGTCGGAGAGCGACACGCCGGCCGAAGAGGGCCCCACCATTCACGGCGCGGTCCGCCTCTGGCAGTACGGCATCTGGCCACGCACGGGGCTCGACACGATCCGTCCGCTCACGCGAGATGAAACGCGTCGCCTCACGGAGCAGCTGCGCTCGGTGCCACCGCTGCTCGAGCAGGCGCGCGTGAACCTCGCCGCGAGCAACGCGAAGGATCTCTGGGTGGGTGGCGTGCGCGCCTTCGAGGAGCAGGACGAAGCCCTCGGCACGCTGGCCGAACGCGTCGGCACACGTGATCGTGAACTCGCCCGCGCCATCGCCGCCGCACGCTCGGCCACCACGCAGTTTGCGCAGTGGCTCGAAGAGGAAGCGCCGAAGAAGACGGGCCCCTCGGGCATCGGGCGCGATCAGTACACGTGGTACCTGCGCAACGTGCTGCTCGTGCCGCTCACGTGGGCCGAAGAAGTCACGATCACGCGGCGCGAACTCGCGCGGGCGCACGCGTCGCTCCGCCTCGAGGAGACGCGCAATCGTGCGCTGCCGCCCATGCGCATTGCGCAGTCGGCCGCCGAGTACGACTCGATGCAGGCGGCCGCGCTGCCGCGCTATCTGCAGTTCATGACCGACAAGCGCATCCTCACGATGGAACCGTGGATGGAGCGCGCACTCCGCGAGCGGCTCACGAGCTTCGTACCCGAGGAGCGTCGCAACTTCTTCTTCCAGACCACGCATCGCGATCCGATCCCGCTCTGGACCCACCTCTACCATTGGTGGGACAACATGCGCATCCGCGTCGCGCCACATCCGAGCCCGATCCGCGCGACGCCACTGCTCTACAACGTGTGGATGAGTCGCGCCGAAGGCATGGCCACGGTCATGGAGGAGTGGATGATGCACGCGGGGCTCTACGATCAGAGCCCACGCTCCCGCGAGATCGTGTGGATCATGCTCATCACGCGCGCCGCGCGCGGGCTGGGCAACCTGTACGCGCACGACAACCAGCTCGACATGGCCGGCGCCGGCGACATTCACGTGAGCTGGACGCCACGCAACTGGATGAAGCGCGACCCGCTGCTCGGCTTCGAGCAGCACCTGTATCTGCGCCAGCCGGGATACGGTGCGAGCTACGTCACCGGTGGTCGGCTGCTCGAAGAGGTCATCGCCGAACGGGCCCGCCAGCTCGGCGACGGCTTCACCATGCAGCGCGTGATGGACGAACTCAACGGTGCGGGGATGATCCCGGTGTCGCTCATCTACTGGGAAGTCACCGGCGACGATCGCATGATCCGCGAACTGAGCCGAGACAACGGACCGCTGCCGTTCCGGACGCCGTAGTCGGCGAGCGCGGCGGGGTCGGAGGGAACTGCGGGACGCGAAGACGCGAACGGCGCGAGGAACGCGAGAACGGCAACAGCAACGGAGTTGCTGGAAGACGAACCAAAGAAGAACGGAAGAAAAACGAAGAAGAGCAACAGCAACTCACCGCGGTTGCCGTTGCTCTTCTTCATTTTGTCTTCCTCTTCTTCGGTTTGTCTTCCCGTTACTCTGTTGCCGTTGCCGTTGCCGTTCTCGCGTTCTTCGCGTCCCTCGCGTCTTCGCGTCCCGCAGTTCTCTCCGTCCCCGCAGTTCTCTCCGTCCCCGCCGTGCCCGCGTCAGACCGCCTCGGCCCACCGTTCGCGTCGCCACGCCGAATCCCAGAACATCCACTCGTACACGACTGAGCGATCGTACGCGGCGATCATGCGCGCCCGCTCCGGCGCGCCCGCCGCGTCCCACGCCGCATCGGCGGCGGCTTCGGCGGCGAGCACCGCCTCGCCGAACGCGTCGTCGCTGTACGTCGCGATCCACGCCGCGTACGGATTGTTCGCTACCTGCGGTTCGGCCGCCAGGCGTCGCCCCACATCGTAGTACACGCGGAAACACGGCAGCACCGCCGCGAGCCCAACCGCGTAGCCGTCGCGATGCACGCTCGCGTGGAGGAAGTCGGTGTACGCCTGACACGACGGCGACGCCGTCACGCGCGCGGCCTCGGTCGCGTCGATGCCGAACTGCTGCATGAAGCCGCCGTGCAGCTGTCGCTCCACCACGATGGCGCCCTCGGTCGCGCGCGAGAACTGCAGCACACGGTCCGCGTTGGGCGCCTTGGCCGCGAGGGTCGCAAGCACGCGGCCGTACTCCACGAGATAGAGCGCGTCCTGCACGACATACTGCGCGAACACCGCGGCGTCGAGCGTGCCGGCCACGAGGGCACGGTTGTACGGATGCGCGACGATACGTTCGAGCAGCGCGGCACTCCGCGCCTGCATCTGCGCCGAAAACGGCGTCACACGCGAATCAGTCGCACTCACCAGAGCCGTGCCTTCGCCGCGAACTCGGCGGGTGTGAGCTGATACAGCGCGTCGAGCATCTCCAGCTGCAGCGTGCCGGGCCCCTTCGCCCGCTCGGCGGCCACTTCGCCGGCCGTGCCCGCAATCGCAAGCGCGGCCGCGGCGGCGTGCAGTGCGTCGGTTTCCACCGCGAGGCACGCGCCGGTGAGCGCACTGAGCGAACAACCGAGTCCCGTGACGCGTGGCATGAGCGGATGCCCGTTGCCACAGTGCACGACGCGCGCGCCATCGGTGGCCAGATCGATTGCACCCGTGATCACGACGGTGCACTGGTGCTGCTGGGCGATGCGCGTGGCCGCCTCGAGCGCGGCGTCGCTGCCCGCGGTGGAGTCCACGCCCTTGGTGCCGCCGGCTTCACCGGCGACTGCGAGGATCTCCGACGCATTGCCGCGCAGGATCGTGGGACGCAAGGCAAGCAGGGCACGCGCGGTGTCGGTGCGATACGCCGTCGCGCCCGCGCCGACGGGATCGAGCACCCACGGGATGCCGCGCTCGTTCGCGCGCACGGCCGCCCGCTGCATGGCGGTGACCCAGAGCGGCGAGAGCGTGCCGATGTTCACGACGAGCGCGCTCGAAATGCTCGTGAAGTCTTCGACTTCGTCGAGCGCGTGCACCATCGCGGGGGACGCGCCCAGGGCGAGCAGCGCGTTCGCGGTGGTGTTCATCACCACGTAGTTGGTGATGCTGTGGACGAGTGGCGCGGCGGCACGGATGCGCGCGACGACACTCTGGACGGCCGCCGCCAGGTGCGGGGCGGTGGACGGATGCACGTCTGCCATATGGCCTCCCTTCGCCGGCATGATCCGGAGCAGGTTCGACGGGTGTGATCTCAGCCCGCGCCGTGTGCGCGGGCACCCCTGGGCTGAGCGTGCAACGTCATCGGGTGGGGCGGCGGAGTCAATGGCGGGCGGGAGTGTTCGCGTCCTCTTCGCACCGTGCACCCGCTGCGTGACACGCTTCAGCGGGGAGGGAGGACTGCGCGCCAGTCCTGTAACGGTGGCAGTGGCGCGCCAATCGGACCCAGCGGTTCGGACTGCACGAGGTTAGATTTCCTTGTATCGGCACGCAACGCGGCGTGCTTCCGGCGCCCTGCCACCGTCCCGGCGCCCCGATCACGGCCCACGGTCACCCCGGAGTACGCGTGATCCAGCACGATCCGTTCGAATCGCTGGTCAGCGACAATCCGTCGCTCGCCTTCCTCTCCTCGCACCGGGCCGTGAGTGTCTGCGCCCGCGAGATCGGCCGTCTGGCTGACGCGCTCGCGGACTCGGCGACCGCCTTCGCGCGGGCCAACGGCCACGAAGCGCCGACGCTCCGTCGCATGCCCGACCGCTGCATCGTGCAACTCGGCCCGGTCGCCCTCACGGTCGCCTGGCTGCGCAACGGCACCGATTCGCCGGCCAACGGCGAGCTGCTCGCGATCGTCTGGCGTGGCACGATCGCCCCGCGTGGTGACCATCTCCCGGAGCGCTTGCACGGCCGTCCGATTGCGGTGCCGCCCGTGGGCGTGTGGGAGCAGAGCTTCGTGCCGAGCGCGGCAAGCGAATCGACGTGGCACTGGCACCCCGAATCGCGCGACCGCGAAGGCTTCGCTTCGCCCGAGCTCGCGGCGTACTGCATCCATCAGCTCGAGCGCGCACTCGCGGCGTGAGCTGAGGGAACGGCGGGGGCTGCGAGAACGGCGGAACGCGAAGCCGCGAACGACGCGAAGACGCGAGAACTGCAACAGCAACCGAGCGACTGGAAGACGAACCGAAGAAGAGCAATTAGAAAAACGAAGAAGAGCAACAGCAACTCACCGCGGGTTGCAGTTGCTCTTCTTCATTTTTCTTCAGTGCTTCTTTGGTTCGTCTTCCACCAACTCTGTTGCAGTTCTCGCGTCTCTCGCGGCTTCGCGTCCCGCAGTTCCCGCAGCCCCCGCCGTTACCGCCCGTCCTTCAGCCGCGGCACATCGGTCGCCGTGCTCGCCTGCAGCAGGCCGGTTTCCGTGTAGATCATCAGCTTCTCACGCGTGTCCGCGATGTCGAGATTGCGCATCGTGAGCTGCCCGATACGATCGGCCGGCGTGAAGAACGCTTCGCCCTTCTCCATCGTGAGCCGTTCGGGCTTGTACGTGAGATTCGGGCTCTCGGTATTGAGGATCGTGTAGTCGTTGCCGCGACGCAGCTCGACCGTCACTTCGCCCGTCACCGCGCGCGCCACCCAGCGCTGCGCCGATTCGCGCAGCATCATCGCCTGCGGGTCGAGCCAGCGTCCCTGATACAGCAGCCGGCCGAGCTTGCGACCGTTCAGGTGGTACTGCTCGATTGTGTCCTCGTTGTGAATGCCGGTCACGAGTCGCTCGTACGCGAGGAAGAGCAGCGCCATCCCCGGCGCCTCGTAGATGCCGCGGCTCTTCGCCTCGATGATGCGATTCTCGATCTGGTCCGACATGCCCAGGCCGTGGCGTCCACCGATCGCGTTCGCTTCGAGGAAGAGATCGAGCAGGGTGTCGAACGTGCGACCGTTGAGCGCGACCGGCACGCCGTCCTCGAAGCGCACCGACACCGTCTCACGTGCGACGGGCACGTCGTCGCGCCAGAACGCGACACCCATGATGGGCTGCACGATGGTAATGCCCTTGTCGAGGAACTCGAGGTCCTTCGCTTCGTGCGTGGCGCCGAGCAGGTTCGAGTCGGTGGAGTACGCCTTCTCGGTGCTCATCTTGTACGCGAAGCCATGCGCCACGAGGTACTCGCTCATCTCCGTGCGACCACCGAGTTCGTCGATGAACGCCTGGTCGAGCCACGGCTTGTACACGCGCAGCCCCGGGTTGGTGAGCAGCCCGTAGCGGTAGAAGCGCTCGATGTCGTTCCCCTTGTACGTGCTGCCGTCGCCCCAGATGTTGACGTCGTCTTCGCGCATCGCGGCCACGAGCATCGTGCCCGTCACCGCGCGGCCGAGCGGTGTCGTGTTGAAGTACGTCACACCAGCCGTGGTGACATGGAACGCGCCGCTTTGAATCGCCGCGATGCCTTCGGCCACGAGCTGGTGACGGCAGTCGATCAGGCGCGCGGCTTCGGCGCCGTACTGCATCGCCTTGCGCGGGATCTCGTCGTAGTCCGACTCGTCGGGCTGGCCGAGGTTGGCGGTGTAGGCGTAGGGGACGGCGCCCTTGGCGCGCATCCAGTGCAGGGCGGCACTGGTGTCGAGCCCGCCCGAGAAGGCGATACCGACTTTTTCACCGACGGGAAGGCGCTGCAGAATCGTGGCCACGTGGAATCTCCGGTCTGGACTGGTCGCAGGAACGCCGCAAGTTAGTCGGTTCCGTCGGCGCCCGTCTTGACCCGCTCTGCGTCCCCGGTCAGGGTTCAGGGGTGCCCCGCTCTTCACACTTCGGCCACCCCGACGCGCTGCCGGCGCGCGACCGCCTCGCGCTGCGTCGCTGGCTCTTCGCGTCCATCCTCGCCGTGTTCTTCGCCGTCGCGGTGGGCGGCATCACGCGGCTCACCGAAAGTGGGCTCTCGATCACCGAGTGGAAGCCCGTCTCCGGCGCGCTGCCGCCGTCGGACGCGGCGGCCTGGGACGTCGAGTACCAGAAGTTCCTGCAGATCCCGCAAGCGAGCGCCACGCACGCCGGCATCACGCTCAGTCAGTTCAAGTGGATCTTCTGGTGGGAATGGTTCCACCGCAACGTGGCGCGCACCGTCGGTCTCGTGTTCGCGATTCCGTGGCTCGTGTTCATGGCGCAGCGTCGCATTCCGCGTGGCCTGCGCCTGCGCTTGCTGGCGCTGCCCGTGCTCACGCTCGCGCAGGGCGCGCTCGGCTGGTACATGGTGCAGAGTGGACTCGTCGAACGCATCAGCGTGAGTGCGTATCGACTCACCGCACACCTCGGGCTCGCGCTCGGCATTCTCGCGGTGTGCGTGTGGACCTACAGTGAACTGCGCGAACGTGACGCGGCCGAACTGCGCGCGCCCGCCCGCACACCACGCAGCTGGCGCACGGCGCTGCTCGGCGTGACGACGCTGCTCGGCATCACGGTGTTGTCGGGTGGTTTCGTGGCGGGGCTGCGTGCCGGCAAGATCTTCAACGAGTTCCCGCTCATGGGCGGACAGGTGGTGCCGCCGGGGTACGTCGCGATGTCGCCGTGGTGGGCGAACGCGTTCGAGAATCCCGTGGCCGCGCAGTTTCATCACCGCACGCTCGCCATCGTGGTGACGCTGCTCGTGCTCACGCTCGCGTGGCGCGCACGACAGGCCCCGCTGGCCGACGCCGTGCGTCGGAGCGTGTTCGCGTTCGGCGCGGTGATCACGGTGCAGCTCCTGCTGGGCGTGACGACGCTGCTGCTCGCCGTGCCGGTGCCCCTCGGGGTGCTGCACCAGTTCACCGGCGTGCTCGCGCTCACGGCCGGTCTCGTGGCCACGCAGCGCGCGCTCGCGGTGGGGCAGGTGGTGAACCGCCCGGCCGAGCCGGAGCGCGCGGTGGCGCGAGAGGTGTCGCGCGAACGCGAGGTCGTGGGGACGTACTGACACGGAACGCGCGCCGGGTTGTGGCGCGCGCGTTGCTCAGGTGTCAGCGATGCAGCAACCCACGCCGCATCGGAACCACACCGGGTTGTCGGCATCACGGAGGAGCCGCGCAAGCTCGAGAATCTGTTGGCGCCGTTCCGCATCGATTGCAGTGATTCCCGGCTGAGTGACGATCGCGCGCACGCCCGCGGTCACCCACGCCATCGAGGGCGGCTCCGTCGCCTTGATCGTCGACTCGCCCAGCGCCTGAGCGATCGCCAATCGCGACTTGGAATCCTGCTGCAGCGCCTTTGCCAGCTCCATGGCCTTTTCGGGCACGGCACAGCTCCAGAAGTTGGCTGACGGTGTGCTGCCGTCGAGCTCGTGCCGGTGTGCGCAGTACCGAAGTGAACCTGAGGATTTGATGCGCACCAGGCGATTCGTGGCGTTGCGACTGCCATTCGGAGACTCGGCAGCGTAGACCTCCCACTGCGCAATCTTACGACTCTTGCCCACGGTGTCGTTGCCGAACTCTTGCACCGTATCAACGGCGTACGTGTGGACAACGAGATAGGAGACGCCTGTTCGCCGTGCGTTCGACCGTGCGCCCGTGTTTCCGATTCCGTAGCGCTTGTCCGGTGGTCCGTCGGGATCGGCGATGATGCGCGCGGCGACGTAGCGACGGTCTCTCAACTTGGCGAGCGCGACCTCACTGGCCTCCTCGACGGATTCGATCCAAACGCGAGGCTTCACACCGTCTTGCGAGCTCGCCAAGCTGGTCACGGGGCCAACACGTCCTTCCCAGCCGCGTTCGGTCAACGCCGTAATCACGCTTGCTGCGGTGATCGTGTCAGCGTTGGGAAAATCCTTGAGTACACCTTCGCAGCGTCCTCCCTTGTGGAGGCGCAGGATCCAGGAGTTGCTCATCCCGCATCCTCCCCACATGAACCCCGTCCCCTGTCCGATCCCCGCATAATCATCGTGATCTTTCGCGATTGCGATCGAACCCACCGCGAGCAGCAGTGCCAACGTCGACAGAACCGTTCGCTTCATCGTCTCTCTCCTCGTTCACGTGGATTGAAGTGATACCACAAACACTTGCCTGAGCCGAAAGCGCCTCATTCGACGATCGCGCGGCGCCACCGCGCCACGTCAGGATCTCCACGGCGGTGCTCCGAGAGCTGATCGAACAGGTCAACCGCGCGCCGGAGCCCCGCCGCTTGGCTCGTGAAGCCAAACGTGAGACTGCTCACTTCACCGAGCCCTTCGAACGCACGGATGAGTCGATTCACCGCCGTCACCGAATCGCCCAGTGCTCGCGTCGTCCAGACTTCGAGATACAGTTCGTCCCACGAAATCGACCCATCAGCCGCCCCCGCTCGCGTCGTGCCAAGAGACCGAAGCGCCCGCAAGGCAGCCGTCGTATCGCGTCGTGAAAGCGCGCGTAGCGCATCATCGACGGCGGACCCGGAGAGCGACATTGGGTCCATCGCCCCCACCCCCAAACACGGTACCGCCGACCGATCCGCACTCACGATCGCCTGCGCGCGCACACGCGCGGTATCGGCCTCCGGCACACTCGATACGAACAAACGCATCATCTGCGTGCGATCCGCGGCGAGTCCGTCACACAACCCAAGGACGGCACGTGCGTGATAGCGCGCGAGCGCGTCGCTCAACGCGCGTGGCAGATCAGGCGCGCGAAGTTCGTCCATCGTCGCCTCGAGCCACGACGTGTCCCCCACGAATGCCGCGAGCGGAGCCAACGTGCGTGTGAGACTCGAATCCCGACGAAACGCTGTGTCCGCCAACACCGCGCGCGCACGCGTTCGCGCCTCGGCGAGCGCACCCGCGCGCACAGCGAGTCGCACGCCAAGCGTTTCGGTGCGCAGCCGCATCGCCGGTGTGAGGGACGTCGTCTGCACCCGCGCCAGTGCCTCCTCGATGCGCGCGATGCCCGGGGCAGCACGTGAGAGGTCCCCACTGAGCTCGAGTGCTTCCGCGTGCGCCAGCCAGCCGTCATCGGACGCTGGAAAACGCTCCACCCAGCGCCGCGTCAGATCGGCGGCGACGCGGCGGCCGGTCCGCACGGCCGCCGTGAAGCTCGCTGGCACGGTCGCCGACGCGAACGTCGCCGCTGGAAGCGGTATGAACG
>ERZ1066121.1818-NODE-1818-length-14547-cov-5.332597_pt1 | contig 14547 bp, 13 predicted proteins | sample MGYA00382768_ERZ1066121 | MGnify/ENA primary metagenome ERZ1066121 (study PRJEB33369, sample SAMEA5778351) | biofilm metagenome | biome: Industrial cooling water; feature: Water cooling tower basin; material: Biofilm | place: United Arab Emirates | collected... | reverse complement strand
CCAGCCGGTCGGCGGAGAGGATGAGGCGCTCGGTAGGCATAGGGCAAAGGTAGAATGGGAGAGAGTGGGAAGGGTGAACCGCTGAATGTTGCATTTTTCCGTGCCGAGAGGCTGAAATGCAGCGATTTTGACCGCAAGGAAGGTCCAGACTTCGCCCAGACTTCGCCCGGACTCTGCCCGGACTACCCGTGAATTGCATTTTTCGATGGCTTGCCGAGTCGCCACCGTAGCGGTTTTTCGAGAACGACCTCGCCAACGATGTCGAGGCCGACAGGTGCGCGCACCATTCGCAGCGGCGATATGCTTGAAGTTGACTTGATTACCGACTACATCCACGTGCCCAACTACACCACCGCGCAGGTGCATTACACCATCCCGCGCGTGTGGCAGGTGATCAGCAACGCGCCGCTGCCGCCGTCCACGTTGTTCGACTGATACAACCGGACCGACTTACTATTGCGCCACCACAGCCTCCGCCGCGCTTCCTCACCGCACCGCCTCCACCACGAACACCTCCCTGCCGCGCCCGCCCGCCGTTTTCAGCTCCTGAAAGCCGGTGCTGAGCAGGTGCGGGCCGTACCACGCCGCCACGCGCGTATCGCGGGCGTTGAGCAGGTGGGTGGGGCCGGTGGACGGCACGAGGGGCGTCTCGTCGGGGGCGGCGGGCGCGGGGCCGCTGCCGCTCAGCGTCAGGCCGCGCAGGTGCTCGCCGTCGTCGGTGGGGGCCACGAGGCGCACGGCGCCGCCCGGCAGCACGGCGGCGGCCGTGGTGGCGCGCAGCTCGGGCCGGTTGAGGTTGTTGAGCACGAACGTGTTTTGCCAGCGCAGGCGCCCGGCCGCATCAAACGCCAGCACCAGCGCCTGCGTGAACACGTAGCCGTCGAAGCCGCGATTCCAGACGTTGAGCGGGTCGTAGTTGCCGTAGAGGCCGGGCAGACCATAGGCGAAACCGCTCAGGCCGCCCGCGTAGGGCAGCAGCCCGGCCCCGCGGTAGTTCCAGGAGTCGCCCCGGTAGCGGGGGTAGTACTGCTCGGCCACCAGCGCGTGGCCGCCGCCGGGCAACGGCAGCGGGCGGTGCAGCAGCAGGCGGGCGTGGGCGGTAGTTTCGCGGCCTTCGCCGCGCCGACGCGCCGCCCGCGCGGCGGCCCGCACCCGGCGGCGCGGGCCGAAGCGGTCGTAATAATGCGGCAGGGTGGGCAGGTCGTAGTAATAGATGGGGGGCGCCGGGGGCGCGCCGGGGGCCGTCGCGGGGGGCAGCAGCGTACTGAAAATGCCCTGCGCGAGGCGCAGGTCGCGGGTGGCGTAGGTGCCCACCACCAGCCGGGGCGCCGAGGGCGGCACGGGGGCCACCCGCCCGGCCGTCAGACTGGCCGGGTGGGGGCCTTGCAGCACGTGCAGGCCCGCCGGCGCGGCCGAGGGGAGCTGAAACGGCCGCAGCAGCAGGCGGCTCGACTCGTCGAGGCGCTCGGCCGTGAGCACGGCCAGGCCGCCCGGCTCGGGCACGGCATCGGCGACGGAGGTGGCCGGGCTGCTCAGGATGGGCAGAAACTGGGCGGCGGCCGAGTCGCGCAGGGGAAGCCGCATCACCGTCTGCTGGCGGTAGGCCGTAGCCACCACGAAGGCATCCGGTCCGCTGACCTCAAACGCGAGCGGCTCGACCCCCACCGGGAGCTGGTAGCGCAGCACCCGCCCCGCGCCGGTGCCCGCCGCGAATGCCACCACCAGCAGCGCGCGCGAATCGGCCTCGGCGGTGCAGAGGGCGCAGGGGAGGGCGCCGTCGGCGGTGAGGGCGCGCACCTGAGTGCCGGCCGGCAGATGAACGGCCGTCTGCCAGCGCGGCCGGAGCCGGTGGTCGTAGAGCTGAAACCGGTGCTTCTCAGGGTCGCCTTCGTGGCGCCGCACCTGCTCGCCGTACACCAGCACCGACGAATCGGCGGCGATGGGCAGCACCTCGAAACGCTGCTCCGAAGGCGTGGCGAGTATCTCGAGGCGCGGGAGCGTTTCCGCAAAAGGTGCAGGTGGCGGAAGCAGTATCGTAACTGAACATAATGCGAACAATGCTGCCGTTGCTGCCGCCACTGGTGCTGTCAGCCGGATGCCGCGTTTCCACGGGCGGCCTTGCGGCAGCGGCAAGCGCGGGGTGGCACGGCTGTTCATCGGGGAGCGGGCAGGGGCGGGCGGGCAGGAGGGCAGGTCAGGCGGCGCCCATCGCCAGGAGCGTCCGGTATTCGTCTTCGGTGAGGGGTATCACTGACAGGCGCGACTGCCGCAGCAGGCCCAGTTGCGCCAGGCGCGGCGCGGCTTTGATTGCCGCCAGCGGCACCGGCCGGGCCAGTGCGGGACCGGCGGCCACGTCCACGCTCACCCACTCGGAGCCGGGCGCGGCCGTGGGGTCGGGCACGGCGGGCGCCACGATGCGGGCGCGGCCCACCACGGCTTTTTCGCTGACGCTGTGGTAGAGGAGCACCTCGTCGCCGGGCTGCATCAGGCGCAGGTTGTTGCGCGCCTGCGCGTTGCGGACGCCCGTCCAGGCCGTGTGGCCATCGCGCGTGAGGTCGGCGAAGCTGTAGGCTTCGGGTTCGGATTTCAGCAGCCAGTGCGCCACTTGTGTCGGCCGGTTACTGTCCTACGTATTTCCGTACGGCCTCCAGCCGCTCGGGCGTCAGGCTCAGCACCCGCAGCGAATAGTCAGTGCTGTTTTTCTCGGGGAAGGTGGCGTAGAAGGTGTTGCCTTCGACGCGCCACTTGCCGACGTGCTTCTCGAGGCCGTCGGTCGGGGCGATGTCGTATTGCGTCAGCTCACCGCTCGGGCCGATTTCGAAGCCCGTCCGGCCCCGGCTCGGGCGGAAGGCGTAGGTGTTGGGCCGATAGACAATCGTGTCGCCGTGGTCTTCTTCGTGCGAGTGCAGCCACGTACGCTGCATCGCGGCCACGTCGAAAGTGGCGGCGTCGCCCTTCGGCGTACGCTTTGGCGGCGTGCATTTCTGGGCCGTGAGCAGGAGCGAAGCGGCGGCGAGCGCCAGCGGAAGCAGCAGTGGTTTCATACGGGTGGCGCGAAGGTACGGCGGTTGATTCGCCGTCGGAGCCGTCTGCCCGCTATACGCCGAACTGCCGCAGATGGTGGTCGAGGTGCTGCCACGTCACGCGCCCGAACTCCTCGCGCGGGAGGTACCCGAACAGCGGATGATCCACGCCCGGTTGGCCGTCGAAAGCGGCGGGGGCGATGAGGGCCAGCAAGGCGGCGCGGTCGGCGGCAAACTCGGTCGGCGAGGTCATCGCGTGGGCGGGGTCCAGCTCCTTCATCGTCCGCATATTCGGCTTGAAGCCACCGGGCCGGATGACGAGCCACTTCAGCACCGGCCGCAGGAAGCGCGGTACCCGCAGCGACGTCAGCGGCTTGCGCCCGGTGCTCACGCGCACCTGGTCGGCGCAATGCACCAGCATCTGGTGGGCGCTCATCGAGCCCCAGAGCCGGGGCGTGTCGGGCGCGAGCGCGTGCATGCGTGCCGCGAGCGCAGCGGCGGCGCCGGGGGCGAGGAAAGACGGGGTGGGGGAGGTAGATGCCATTTGAGGTTGATGAGACGGCAAGGTAGGGTAGCGTTGCGTGGCGTGTTGTTGGTTGTAGAGCGGCGTAGCTTGAAGGTAGCAACGCTGTTTGCGTAGCACCCCGGCTGCGTGTAACCCAGGGTAGCAATCCCTACGGGATTGCTACCCTGGGCACGGCGGCTGGGCACGGCGGCTGGGCACGGCGGCTGGGTATGGCGGCTGGGTATGGCGGCTGGGTACGGCGGCTGGGTACGGCGGCTGGGTACGGCGGCTGGGTACGGCGGCTGGGTACGGCGGCTGGGCAACGTGGCGAGCGCCGTCTCGGCGCTGCGTACCGCGCCCCAATGCGGCGCCAAGCCGCCGCTCGCCACGTTGTCCAGCCTCCGCCGAGCATTATCTGTCCACGGCGGCCGGGCGCGACACGCCGCCCAAGCCCCGCCTCACCCCGCCCCGCGCCACTTGTAGCCCAAAACCACCGCTCTACACCGCGTCGCGGCGTTGCCCTCCGCCCGACCACCTACCTTCGCGGTTGCCATCCACGACCCCGCGCGCTTGCCCGCCGCCCACCCAATGCTCGACCCGCACGACCTGCTCCGCGCCGTCCGCCTCACAGCCACGCTCCTGGAGCTGCACGAAGAAAATCCGTACAAAATCCGGGGCTGGCAAAACGCCGAAGCCGCCCTCGACCGCATCGGCGAAGACGCTTTGCGTGGCCAACCCTCGGCCGACGACCTGCAAGCCCTCGGACTGAGCAAGGGAATGGCTACGGCGTTCAGCGAGGCGCTCCGCACCGGCTCGCTGCCCGAGTACGAGCGGCTGCTGGCCGCCACCCCGCCCGGCGTGGTGCAGATGATGAAAATCAAAGGCGTGGGGCCGAAGCGTGTGCGGCAGCTCTGGCGCGAGGCCGACATCACCACCCCCGAAGCCCTGCTCGACGCCTGCGAAACCGGCGCCGTGGCCAAGCTCAAAGGCTTCGGGCCGAAGATTCAGGAGCAGATTCAGGAGGCCATCGTGTTCGTGCTGGCCGCGCGCGGACAGGTGCTGCTCTCGCAGGCCGACGCCCTCGCCGCCGAAGTGCTGGCCCGCCTGCGCGCGCTGCCCGCCGTGCGCCGCGCCGAAGTGGCCGGCCAGACCCGCCGCGCCCTCGAAACCGTGAGCGAAGTGGTGGTCGTGGCCGGCGTGGACGACGACGCCTACGCCACCGCGCTCGCCGCCCTGCACCACCCCGACGCCGGCCTTGCCTTCGACGCGCGCCGCTCCGGTCCGCGCGCGTGGCGCGGCACGGCGCCCGCCTACGCCGATGTGCCCGTGGCCGTGCTGCTCACCACCCCGGAGGGCTTCGTGAACGAATGGCTGCTGGCTACGGGCTCCGACGACCACCTCGACGCCACGCTGCCGCCGGTCGCCCTCGAATGGCTCGCGCCCGCCACGGCCGCCGCCCCGCCGCAGCCCCGTACGCTGCGGCACGTCCTCAAAACGGCCCGGTTTCAGACCGAGACGGCCGCCTACGCCGCCGCCGGGCTGCGGCAGTGCATCGAGCCGGAGCTGCGCGAAAACCTCGGCGAGCTGGCGCTGGCCGCCGACGAGCGCATCCCGCGCCTGATCGAAGCGGCCGACCTGCGCGGCTCGCTCCACAACCACTCTACGTACTCCGACGGCGTCCACACGCTCCGCCGAATGGCCGAGTTTCTGCGCGATGCCGGCTACGACTACCTCGGCATCTGCGACCATTCGCGCTCGGCGGGTTACGCCGGCGGCCTGCCCGACCACAGAGTGCGCGAGCAATGGCGCGAAATCGATGCGCTGAATCAGGAGCTGGCGCCGTTCCGCATCTTCAAAGGCATCGAGAGCGACATCCTGCCCGACGGCTCCCTCGATTACGACGACGACCTGCTCGCGGGCTTCGATTTCGTCGTCGCCTCCGTCCACAGCAACCTGCGGATGGACGAGGCCAAAGCCACCGCGCGCCTGCTGCGCGCCATCGAAAACCCCCGCACCACCATCTTGGGCCACCCCACCAGCCGTCTGCTGCTGCGCCGCGAAGGCTACCCGCTCGACTTCCGCGCCGTCATCGATGCCTGCGCCCACTACGGCGTTGCCATCGAGTTGAACTCCAACCCCTGGCGCCTCGACCTCGAGTGGCGCTGGCTGCGCTACGCGCTCGAAAAAGGCGTCCTCACGGCGCTGAATCCCGATGCCCACACCGTTTCCGGCTACGCTGACATGCAGTACGGGGTGCGGCTGGGCCGCAAAGCGATGCTCACGCCCGGGCACACGCTCAATGCGTGGCCGCTGGAAAAACTGGCGGTGTATTTCGAGGCCAGAAAAAATAGGTAGCGCGGGGCGCTGGGGTAGGGGCCCTATAAAAGGCCCGCGAAGCCGTAGGCTTTTCGCGTCGGGCTTGGTGTACCTAACCACCGTGTTACTCGCTTCGCTCGTTCCGCGCGGCATTAAGGCCGGCGCCCCGCGTTACATCCGGCAAATGAAGATTCTCCTCCTCCGCTTTTCCTCCATCGGCGACATCGTGCTCACCACGCCCGTCGTGCGCGAGCTGGCGACGCAGGTGCCCGGCGCGGAGGTGCATTTTGCCACCAAGCCCGCGTTTCGGCAACTGTTCGACGCCAACCCGTACGTCCGCAAAACGCACGTCCTCAGCGGCTCGCTTACCGAATTGCTCGCCGAGCTGCGCGCCGAAAACTTCGACCACATCATTGATCTGCACAATAACCTGCGGACGCGCATCCTCACGGTGCGCCTCGGGGTGCCCACCCGGCGGTTCGATAAATTGAATGTCGAAAAATGGCTGTTGGTGAATCTGAAAATACATCGCCTGCCGCCCGTCCACATCGTTGACCGCTACCGCGCCGCCGCCGCGCATCTGGGAATTACGGATGACGGCAACGGCCTCGATTATTTCATTCCGCCCGACAAGGAAATCGCTCTCGATTCGCTCCCTGCCACGCATCGCACGGGGTACGTGGCCGTCGCCATCGGCGCCCAGCACTACACCAAGCGTCTGCCCACCGATAAATTGCTCGAAGCTTGCGAAAAACTGGCCGCGCCAGTGGTGTTGCTCGGCGGCAAAGAAGACGCGCCCGTGGCGGCCGAAATCGAGACGCATTTTCAGCAACGCCCCGAGTTGCCGACGCGCATTTTCAACGCCGTAGGACGGTTTTCCCTCCACGGCTCGGCCTCTCTGGTGCGCCAGGCGCGGCTCGTCGTCAGCCACGACACAGGTCTGATGCACATCGCGGCGGCGTTTCGGCGGCCAATCATTTCCATCTGGGGAAATACGGTGCCCGAGTTTGGAATGACGCCGTTTCGTACCGAGTACACTGCCCTCGAAGTGGCGGGCTTGCCGTGTCGGCCGTGCTCAAAAATCGGCTACCCGAAGTGCCCGCAAGGCCATTTCAAGTGTATGCGCGAGCAGAAACTGGTCGCGCTGAATGGTTATTCAGGTGAGGAATCCGGAATGAACGGGGTTTCGTAAAATTCAAGCTTTTTGCCGTTGATAAACGCCTGAACCCCTTGTAGCTGCTGAACGTCATCGGCGTCTTTGGGACGCCCGGTACTCATCTTGCTGATGATTAAATCATCCCGATTGATGAGATGAATAGTGACGTCATCGATCCGATAACTATGATGTGAGTCCCAGCAGGGCTGAAAAGCCAGTCCGCTAATCTGCGCCATCACATCGATCACGACGGGCGGCTCGTTCAAATCCAGCTTCAACCCCTTTTCTGCGACGTAGGGGGCGAATTTTCGCAACTCCTCAACTTCGTAACCGTAGTCGTAGATGGCATCTGCCAAACGAAGCGTATTGGCTTCCGTCGGATTTACCCACACATCCATATCACCGGTTGGTCGATTATATCCATAGAGATTAACCGCATAGCCCCCGATGAGCAGGTATTCCACCTTGTGCTTATTCAGTAGCTCGATGAACTGCTGAAACTCAGGCTCGAAAATGTCCATCAGTGCGTATTGGCGGATATTCGAGAGAAAAAAGTGGTGAGTGATTCGTGTGGAAGCTGGACGTGCATCCTGAATCGGGTTTTGCGGGGCTTATGTTGTTCGAACAATTCGAGGAAAGCTATGCGATTGAGGCGGTTGAGTTCCAGTAGGCGCTCGCGCAGCGTCAAACGGCTCCCGTGTTCCAGGAGCACGTCGCGCATTGCGTCGTAAGTTTTGAAATAGCGAGGCGTTTTTTTCACGGTCTTACTGATGGGTGCGTATCTGCTCAACTCAAAGCTACGCTGAAAGTGACCTATTCCACCACCAGCCGCCCCACGCCGCGCCCCCCGGCGCGCATTGCGTACAGCCCCGGCGCCAGCCCCCGCACATCGTACGTGCCGTCGGCCGTGCGCGATGCCGTGCGCGCCAGGCGGCCGGTGGCGTCGTAGAAGGCGAGCGCGGGAGCCGTGAGGCCGCTCAGGCGCACCGTAGCGGTGGCTGGGTTGGGGTAGAGCGCCACGCTGTTGGCCGTAGCCGCATCAGCCGTGCCGGTTGGTCCGAGCACCCGCATCAGCCGAATCCACAGCTCATTGTCGAAGCTCGACGGGCCGAGCAGACGCCCGGCGGCGGCTTCGCCCTGCCGCACCACCACCAGCCCGAGACTCGGCACGACGTAGATTTTCTGATCGTCTTTGCCGAGCGCGGCGTAGAGGTCGGCGGGGGCGTCGGGGGCCAAGGGCCCCGGAAACACGAGCTGTCCGGCCGGGTGCATATACGACGACTGCCCGTTGAGCCACGTCAGGTAGCCGTACGCGCGGTTGAAAGTCTGGGAGGGCCGCGTCATCTGGCCGAAATAGGCCGTATCGGTCAGCAGGGGCGTACCGTTCCAGGTGCCGCGCGCCAGTAGCAGCAGGCCGAAGCGGGCCATATCGCGGGTGCGGCTGATGTAGGTGTCGAACCATCCGCCGCCCATCCCGATGGCGGTGTTGACGCGGGTCTGCGTGAATTGCTGCCACGACTGGCCGCTGGCCGCCGCCACCACGTTCTGCACCAGCTTATACGGCGCGTTGTGGTAAGCCCAGCGGGTGCCCGCCGGGGCCAGGTACTGAAGACAAGCGGGGGCGAGGCAGTTGTCGGGGTCGGGCACCTGCGGGGTCGGCGCGAGGGTGTCGTTCAGGCCCGTCGTCATCGTGAGCTGGTGGCGGATCGTGATCAGGCGCTCCTGTGCGGGCGGCAGGCTCGTCCAGCCCGTACCTAAAAAACGAGAGGTAGTGTCGTCGATGCTCAACAGCCCTTCCTGCTGCGCGATGCCCACCAGAAATGCCGTCAGCGTCTTGCTCGCCGACGCCCACATCCACACCGAATCGCGGGTGTGGCCGTCAAAATAGCGCTCCACCGCAATGCGCCCCCGGTGCAGCACGATGAACGAGCGGGCGTTGGTGCGCTCGACGTACGCAAGCGCCGAATCGAGCGCCACCTGATTCCAGCCGAGCTGGGCGGGCGCGATGGTGTCCCAGGGTTGCGCGAAGCTCCGGGGCGGGAAATACAGCGGTGCCTGGGCGCGGGCGGCGGGCACGAGGCCCGCCAGCAGTAACAAAACAGCGAAGCAGCGACGAAGAAGTGCCATTGGGTAGGGGAGCGGGGGTTGCAGAATGGCGCTTAAATCGAACCGAACCCGAGAGGTTTAATCAACCGCTTTTTAGGCGAGTTTCAGCTCTCAAGGTAGATGTAGTGACCACCCGATGATGCGAGCAAATCCGGTACAGTCTGGCCACCCCTTTGCCGTGGTCGGGGTGGCTGACCAGTCGGTTTTCGTTCCCTCTTTTCCGCTGATATCCAATGACTCGCTCGCTGCTTCTCTCGCTTGTCGCGCTGCTGCCCACGGCGGCGCTTGCTCAAACCGGCCTGCTTGCCGGCGCATCGTCGGCACTACCGGCACCCCTCGTCGAATCAGTAATCGGCGTCGATGAGTCCGCGCTCGCCGAAGCGCTTGAAGCGCTTGCCTCGTCCACGGCCACGCGCGCCGCTGAGCGCCGTACGCTGCGCCTCGGCGGTGCCTACACACTGGCCGATGGGCCGCTGACCGTGGAAGTGCTCGACGGTTTCGGGCGCTCGTGCCTGCGCCTCGGCGCCGCCGCGATGAACGCCGCCGATGGCCTGCGGCTGCCCGCGCCCGCGCTGTCGGCGGGCACCTATCAGGTTCGCATCTTCGACGCGCGCGGGCAGGAGCTGCACCGCCAGCGCGTGGTGTACCGGCCGCAGTAACGGCCGCGCGCGGCACTTGCAGGCTACTGCCGCACCACCGCCAGATTGAACGCGCCGGTTTGCAGCTTGCCGTAGAGGCGCAGCCACAGCGGCAGCACCATTTCGGTGCCGCGCGCGGTGCTCAGGTCGCCCAAATCAATGATGGAAGCGTCGGGCCAGCCGAACGCCCGCAGCAGCTCGGTCGCTTGCCGCTTGGCGGCGGCATCGTTGCCGCTCACGAACACCGAGTGGGCGCCGTCGGCGAGCATCGTGGGGTTTACCATCAGGCCGGCCCACATCGTGTTGAGGGTCTTGACGATGCGCGCCTCCGGGAACGCGCGCTGCAACTGCTCGCCGAGCGAGTCGGTGTTGCAGACGCTGAGCGAAGGCGGAAATCCATTGCTGAAGTCCAGCGCATTGCTGACGTCGAGGAGCGTTTTGCCGCGCAGATTGTCGGCGCCCGCCAACCGCAGCGCGTCGGCCGATGCCTCACCCTTCGTGCAGTTGAACAGGATTTCGCCGAAAGCCGCCGCGTCGGCAAACGTGCCCTGCGAGGCGTCAGCGCCGGTTGTGGCTACCCAGGCGGCAGCTTTTTCGTTCGTGGCCGCCCGGCCACCCATCATCACGAGGTGGCCCAATTCCACGAGCCGGGTGCCAATGGTAGCGCCGACTGAGCCGGTGCCGAGAATGCCGATGTTCATATGACGCGCCGAAGTTTATCGAATAGGGTGGATGAAATACCCTAACTCTGAAGCCTTTGCTATAATATTACCAATGTTATGAATCCCCCATTGGGTCGATGTAACGTATTCGCCATCTACTAATGAGATTACATCACCTGCGTCCATCTTGTAGCGTTTCCGTTCTCTCACTCTCATTCTTTCAGCATAGTCAAGCGGTTTGACAACCGCGATATGTTCTGTGCCTTGTAGTTCTGATGAAAAAACTTTCATCAACTCCGCACCAGTTATCAACGGGTTTTCGCGTACATATCTTTTTACTATAGAGTTTACCAAGCCAGTCTTTCCATACTCCTGTGCGTCTCCTTCAAACCAGTATTTAGTATAATCGGGCCCAGGCTTGATGGGTAATTCGTGCGTGTAAAGGCAGTCAAATCCGCAATATGGACGCAATGCTTCTGGAATCCATATTCTTCCGTCAGCCTCTTGGTTGTTCTCAAGCAGCGCCGCCACGATGCGCGGCAAGGCCAAGGCCGAGCCGTTGAGCGTATGCAGTAGCTGCGTTTTGCCGCCCTCGGCCTTATAGCGCAGTTTCAGGCGGTTGGCTTGGTAGGTCTCGAAATTCGAGCACGACGACACTTCGAGCCAGCGCCCTTGCGCGGCCGAATACACCTCGAGGTCGTAGGTGAGGGCTGAGGTGAAGCTCATATCGCCGCCGCAGAGACGCAGTACGCGGTAGTGCAAGTCTAGCTTCTGCAACAAACTCTCGATGTGGGCCAGCATCTCCTCGAGTTGCTGATACGATGTTTCGGGCGCCGAAATCTGCACGATTTCCACCTTGTCGAACTGGTGCAGGCGGTTGAGGCCGCGCACGTCGGCGCCCCACGAGCCGGCCTCGCGGCGAAAGCACGGCGTGTAACCCGCGTTGCGGATGGGCAGGCGGTCGGGCGGGATGATCTCGTCGCGGTAGAGGTTAGTGATGGGCACCTCGGCCGTCGGAATCAGGTACAGGTTGTCCTGCGCGTCGTGGTACATCTGGCCGTCCTTGTCGGGGAGCTGGCCGGTGCCGTAGCCGCTGGCTTCGTTGACCAGAATCGGCGGCTGAATTTCGTCGTAGCCGGCGGCGCGGGCTTCGTCGAGGAAAAAATTAATCAACGCCCGCTGTAGGCGCGCGCCCTGATTTTTATATACCGGAAAACCCGCGCCGGTAATTTTATTGCCCAACTCGAAATCAATGATATCGAGGCGCTTGATGATGTCCCAATGCGGTTGGGCGTTGTCGGGCAGCGTGGGCTTGGCACCGACCTCGCGCACCACCTCATTTTCCTGCGGCGTACGGCCTTCGGGTACGCTGCTGTGCGGCAGGTTAGGTAATTTGACGAGGGCGGCGTGTTGCAGATGCTCCACCTCCTCGAGGTCGGTCTTGAGCTGCGCGGCGGCGGCTTTGAGCTGCGTGGCTTCGGCCTTGAGGGCTTCGGCTTCGGCCGCGCGCTTCTGCTGCATCAGCGGCCCGATTTCGCGGGCGAGCTGGTTTTGGCGGGCCAGATTGTCGTCGAGGGCAGTTTGCGCGGCGCGGCGGCGCTGGTCTAATTCGAGCACCGCGCGGACGGCGGTTTCGGGGTCGGCGACGAATTTTTTGCGAAGTCCGGCGATGACCACCTCAGGTTGTTCGCGGAGCAGAGCCAGTTGAAGCATTGGAGCGTAGGAGCTGAAAGCAGGCAAGAGCCGCCCGAGGCGGCGGCGCAAAAGTAGGCCCGGCGCGGGTGGGAGGGAAGCCGCTCGTGGTTCGCCGGGTGCAACTTTGGGCGGCAAACTCTTCTGAATGGCGGCCCGCGTGGCCGTCGGTCTTCCGCATTTCCTTTCTGCTTGCCGATGGCAACCCGCTCCGTCGCGCGCCGTGTGCTGCGCTGGCTATTGCTTGTTTTCATTGTTTTCCCGCTGGGTTTGCTGGCGCTGAGTACGCTCGGGTACCTGGCCTACGGGTGGTGGGCGCGCGGCGGCACCGACGATACGCACACGCAGTATCTGCGTACGCACCAACTCAGCGTCGCCGCGCCCGGCGAGCTGCGGTTCGACCGGATTCTTGATTCGTCCTTTTATCAACACCAGCTTCTGCTGCTCGGCGAGCCGCACGGCTGCGCCGTGCCGCAGGGCGTTGACCTGGCACTACTTCGCCACCTCAACCAGCGCTTGGGCGTCAGGCATTACGTAGCCGAAATAGACCCCGCGCAGGCGTATCTGTTCAACGACTACCTCCGCACCGGCGACGAAGAGCCGCTGCGGGCCGTGTTCAGCGGCTGGGACGGTTCGGCGCAGTGGGGCAATCAGGATTTTTATGACAAGGTGCGCGCCATTCGGGCGCTCAACGCCACCGTGCCGCCCGCCCGCCGCGTCGTGTTCATCGGCCTCGACCGTTTGCAGGATTACGGCCTGTTCGGGCGGTATTTGGCCGTTCTTCGGAGGAGTGCCGTTGATTCGGCCGCTGCCCCGGCCCTCGATTCGGTGGCCGCCGCACTGGCGCGCGCCGCCGACCCCAACGCGCCGCCCGTGGCCGACTCCACGATTGCGCGGCTGGCCCGGCAGGCGCAAGCTCAACTGCCCGCCGCCGCTGCTGCTGATTCAGTCGGCACGGCGCTGCACCACGCGATTCGCAACCTTACCTATCTCGGCCCGAAACGCATTCGGCGCGATTCGGTGATGGCCCTCAACCTGCGCGATGCGTACGCCACGGGCCAGTTGGCGCCCACCGCCAAAGCGTATGGGTTGTGGGGGTTGGCGCACGTAGCGCGCCGCGCGCCCGCCGGGGTGCCGCCGCAGCTCGCCGAGCTGGCGCCCCGCGTGAGTTTGCCGAAGGGCGGCACGGTGGGGTCGATTGCCACGCTGCTCGTCGATTGCCGGATGATGCTGCCCGCCAACGCCGCCCCGCCGCCACTCCGCCCCGCCACTGGCGCCCGCACCATTGAGGTGCCGATGAGTCAGGATGGGCCACTGGTGTTCGTGCGCGGCATCAACGACGTGAAAGCCGCCACCCAACCGCGCACCCTTGCGCTGTGCCGCCTCGACGCGCCCGGCTCGCCGTATCGGGTCTCGCAGCGGCTGGCGGCGGTGCGGGCGCCGCTCTTCAACCAAACCCTGGTGCCGACGGATGAACAAGCCGTGACGACCGATTTTTTTCAGTACGTCCTCGTCGTGCGCGACGGCCCCGCCGTGCGTCCGCTGGCGCCGACTTCCGTCACCGCCGTGCGCTGATTCGCTCGTGTCCGCGCGCGCCGACGCGGCCGGGTGGGCAACTTTTTTCGGGCTTCGGCGTGTAGAAGGCACGGCGGGTGCCGCGCGGGACGTATCATTGTAGCCGGAAGTCGCCGGACGCCTGCTCGCACTCGTGGGCCGCTCCACCCGCCGACTCTCTGAGTTGCGCTTCGGCTCGCTCTGCCGCCTTCGGGCACATCCACTCGCTTTTCGGAAATACGGTTCGGCGGTTGCCGTGTGGGTTTTAATCCACCGCCCGCGCGCCGGATGCCCTCACGGGGGCTGCCTTGCGGCTTGCATTCTTGTCTGATTTCCTCTTCGTTTTTTCGTTTTCTCCCCGCACCTCGCTGGTATGTATACCATTGATGAGCTGAAAGAGCGCCTGCTCGTCGATCTGAAAGAGATCGCCCAGGGCCTCGGCGTGCCCAATTTTCGTAAGCTCGCTAAGCAAGACCTGATTTATCGTATCCTCGACCAACAGTCGGTGACGCCGCCGGAAAAATTGCCGGCGAAAAAATCGTCCCCGGCCCGTGTCGAGGCGCCGGCCGCCGCGCCCGAAGCAGCCCCGGCCGCACCCGCCGCCCCGGCCACTGCCCCAGCCGCCGACGCGCCCGGAAACGCCGCGCCTTCCACCCCTGATGGCCGCCCCGTGCGGCCCATCAAGGTGATTATGCGCCCCGCCGACCTGACCAACGCGCCCCGCCGCGAGCCGCGCCCCGACCAGCCGCGCGAGCCGCGCCCCGCGCCCACCGACAACCAGCCGGAAGCTCGGACCGACCGACCCGAACGCGACGACCGCCGCGAGCGCCGCGACGACCAGCCGCGCGACCAAAACCGCGACAACCGCGAGCCGCGCTCCGACCAGCGCCCCCCG
>ERZ1066121.1817-NODE-1817-length-14550-cov-5.010624_pt1 | contig 14550 bp, 10 predicted proteins | sample MGYA00382768_ERZ1066121 | MGnify/ENA primary metagenome ERZ1066121 (study PRJEB33369, sample SAMEA5778351) | biofilm metagenome | biome: Industrial cooling water; feature: Water cooling tower basin; material: Biofilm | place: United Arab Emirates | collected... | reverse complement strand
GCGTCAGGGGGGTCATAATGCGTCGCCCCAGCACCACGCTGGCCCAGATGGCCAGGGCCAGAGCGGTGAGGGCGGTGGCCAGCAGGGCGGCAGTGCTCTGGTTGGCGGTGTTGGTTAGCTCCAGTCGGGCAGCGGCGGCCCGCTCGGCGGAGCGATCGCTGACCATTTGAATAATGTTATTGATGTCTCGATTGACATTGGCTGAAATGATGCGGTTGACCTGCACCTGCTGGTCGAGAAACAGCAGGGCATGGAGAGAGACCCGATAGGTTTGCACTCGCGCCTGGGTCGCAGGGTCTAACGCGCCCGCCGGCAAGCGATCGAGGGTGGCAGACAACTGATCGAGACCCGACTGCAAACCATCGAGATAGATCGGATCTTGGGTATTCAAATAGGCCTGTTGCTGAGCCATCAGCTGCCACACCAGCCTGCGCAGGGTTGCAGTCTCTGAGCGCGGGCTGTCGCTGGGCAAAGTGGCAAGCAACTCCTCCAGCTGCCTGTGAACCTGATAGTTAACGCCATCCTCTGCAATGCGGCGGGTGGTGGTGGCAAAGGCCGACTCGTAGTTGTTAAAGAGCGAGACTAGCAGGGCAAACTCTTCGGCCAGCTCAGGGTCTTGGGCTTCTAATCGCCTCAAGGCAGCCAAATTCTGGCGGGCCTGGGTCAGGTAGGCCCGGTTGGTTTGCACATGCGCCTGGGCATCAGCCTCGAGGTTGCCCCCCTGCCAGGTAGCAAAAAAGGCCTCCTCGGCTTGCCGGGCCTGCAAAAAATTGGTTTTTAACTCCAGGCTGAGCTCCCGCAGCTGGGCAGCATTGTCGAGGGCGGTCTGGCTGCGGTGCCGCAGCCGTTGCAGGCTGCCGTAGCCAATGGCGGCGCTGATGCCGTGCAGCAGCAAAATAACGCCAAACCCAAGCGTGAGCTGGGCTCGAATGGTTTTGAACCACCGCAGACGCTGCCTCATGGGGTGCCCTCGTTCGCTATCAGCTGCATGACGGTGGCCTGAAGCTGGTCGGCGGCCAGCTTGGGCTCGACTCCATCGTAGATGGTGTGGATGGTCGCTGCGATCGCCAGGGCGACCTGGTTCCAGCGGGGGTGCAGCACTGCGGTGGGGCGCGAGGTCTGCATGGCGGTTTGCACGGCCAGGGCGTAGTCAAAGTTGATGGCTTCAGTATAGACCGAGGGCGTCAGCCAGCTCGAAAAGCGGGGTGCCCCGCCAGTGGCCACGGCAACTTTGACCTCCATAGCCTGGCTGGTGGCCCATTGTATAAACAGCCAGGCGGCTTCGGGCTGGCGCGATCGCCGCGGAATGCCCAGCCCCCACAGCCAGTGGCCGGTGAGGCTCTGCTGGTGCACCCTGGGCAGCACGGTGTAGCCCACCTGAGTGGCGATCGCCGAGGTGCCATCCTGCTCAAAGTCAGGCCCAAACAAACTGGCATCAATGTAAAATGCCGCTTTCCCCGCCTGAAAAAGCTGAGTGGCCTCGGGCCAGTCCATCTGCTTGATGTTGGGCGGCCCCGCCTGCATCAGCCGGGCGTAGGTGGTCAAGCCCTCGACAATGCGAGGGTCGTTGAAGCGGGGCCGTTGCCAGTCGCCGTCAAACCACAGGTTAAAGGGCAGCGGCGTCGGCTCGGCCCCCCAACCGTTGAGCACAATCCCCGATACCGTATCGATAATGGCGTCAGACTTAACCCCGCGCATTACCGCCCCAACCGCCTGCCCGCTTGCATTGATCTGCTGTGCGGCCTGCACCAGCTCGGCCATGGTCTGGGGCACCCGCCCCGCCAAAAACTGATTCACCAGGCGTTTGTTGTAAAACAAGATATACGCCTCAAAGGTGGCGGGTATGCCAAACAGCCGCTGACGATGACTCTCTGGCTCGTGTGGCGGATACATGGCCGCCAGGCGAAACCCTTCGGGAAAGTCAAACAGGTTGTAGTCGGCTGCCGTGAGGGCGGGTTCATTGAGAAAGGGGGTCAGCGGCAGCAGCAGATCGTCCCCCCACAGCCGGTAGGCCGTAGAATCCATGGGTAAAAAGAAGGCATCTGCCTGCACCGGGTCAGCCCGCAGGTTGGCCTCCATCTCGGCGAAGTAGTCTGGTTCTGGGACGATACGAGTTTTTAGGGCTATGCCGGTTAGGGCCTCAAAGTCTGGCAGGTAGGGCAGCAGGCCCGAAGTCCAGGGATGCTCGTCGAGCAGCAGTTCAAGCTCGGTACCGGCAAACTGCCGCCAGTCAAACCTTTGATCAGCCTCGATCGCCGTTCCAGCCGTAGGGGGGCGAGCCGACGGTCGGCAGGTAGTTAACCCCATAACCCCCGCCGCCAGCTGCAGAAACCGACGGCGACGAAGCCTACTCAAAGACTGAGCCCATAGCTCTGGCATCACGGTGACGATTGAAAGGAACAATGATCGTTGAGAGATGCACCGGCTGTTTTATTAGCATGCCCTAGGGGCTGTCATCAATTAGCTGCTAAACGCTCAAAATTCAAGGGTTACAGCCCCTAGCTTGTCTTTTGGGTCGGGCGTGGCAAGGCTCCGTGTATGGCGATGGCCATTGCGCTTAGGACATTGGCCTCTTCCCAAGGTAGAAACTGGGGCGGCGCAATGGCTATACCTGGCTTTTGGCCACAAATGATGACCCGCCCTCAGGCATCGAGTTACAGACCTCCACAGCAATAGCCCCCCAACCGTTGGAAAGGCCGGGGGGCTTATTTTCTCACAGGGATTGCCCTGGGCGGGTAAACGTTACGTCAATGACATTTCCCGTGTCGCTAGACAGAGTATTGGGTTAGCTCCCCTGGGGAAATGGTCTCGAGCACCGTCTCGGGGGTAAAGTAGCCCAGCGCCTGAATGACGCGGGCGATGCAGCCCGTCCAGCCGGTCTGGTGGCTGGCCCCAATGCCCGAGCCGTCATCGCCGTGGAAGTATTCGTAGAACAGAATTAGATCCTGCCAGTGGGGGTCGGTTTGAAACTTCTCGGCCCCGCCGTAGACCGGGCGGCGACCGTTTTCGTCTTTGGTAAAAATGCTGACCAGGCGCTCGCTGATACACTGGGTAATTTCAAACAGGGTCTTTTGGTCGCCCGAGCCGGTGGGGTACTCCATTTTGAAACTGTCGCCGTAGTAGCTGTAGAGCTGCAAGAGCGCCCGCAGCAGCAGCAGGTTGACGGGCATCCAGATGGGGCCGCGCCAGTTGGAGTTGCCGCCAAACATACCCGAGGTGGAGTCGCCGGGCACGTAGCCAACTTTGTACTCAACCCCCTCGTGGTAGAAGGTGTAGGGGTGCTCGAGGTGAACGCGCGACAGGGAGCGGATGCCGTAGTCGCTCAAAAACTCGTTCTCGTCGAGCATGCGGCTGAGCACTTTGCGCAGCTTGTCTTCGTTGAGAATAGACAGCATCACCCGCTGACGCACGCCGTACTGGTTGGGCAGGTGTACGTTGCCGCACAGTTCGGGGTGGCGATCAACAAACAGTTTGGCTCGATCCCGAAACCGGGGCAGCTTGTCAAAAGCCTCGCGGGGAAAGACGGCGACGGCCATCAGCGAGAGTAACCCCACCAGCGATCGCACCTTCAGCCGGGTCGAGTTGCCGTCAGGTAATCGCAGCACATCGTAGAAAAAGCCGTCCTCCTCGTCCCACAGCTCGTCCTGGTGATTGCCGATGCGATCCATCGCCCCGGCGATCCACATGGTGTGCTCAAAGAACTTGATCGCCAGGTCTTCGTAGAGGGAGTCGTGGAGGGCCAGCTCAATGGCGATCTGAAACATGCGCTGGCTAAAAAACACCATCCAGGCGGTGCCGTCGGCCTGCTCCAGCCTGCCCCCGGTGGGCAGCGGCGAGCTGCGGTCAAACACGCCGATGTTGTCGAGGCCCAAAAAGCCGCCCTCAAACAGGTTGTTGCCGCCCTCGTCTTTGCGGTTGACCCACCAGGTGAAGTTGATCAGCAGCTTCGAGAAGGCGTACTTGAGAAACTCCAGATCGCCCTGGCCGTTGTTGCGCTCGCGATCGCGCACGTAGATTTCCCAGGTGGCAAAGGCGTGCACGGGCGGGTTGACATCGCCAAAGTTCCACTCGTAGGCCGGAATCTGGCCGTTGGGGTGCAGGTAGTCTTCGCGCAGCATCAGCATCAGCTGCGACTTGGCAAAGTCGGGGTCAATAAGGCTGATGGGAATGACGTGAAAGGCCAGATCCCACGCCGCGTACCAGGGGTACTCCCACTTGTCGGGCATCGACACAATGTCGTCATTCATCATGTGGAACCACTCGCTGTTGCGCACGTTGCGCTTGTCGATCGCAGACGTCCAGGGGGTAACGCCACGCTCGCGCAGCCACAGGTCGAGGTCGTAGTAGAAGTACTGCTTGGTCCACATCATGCCCGCCAGGGCCTGGCGCATGACGTTGGCGCGATCGCCATCGGCCAAAATCGTAGGCGGTATCACCATGGCGTAAAATTCATCGGCCTCTTGCAGCCGGGCCGCAAACTGCTCGTCAAAGTAGGCCCCAAAGGGGTCGCCCACCTGGTTGGGGCTGCTCTTGGTCAGGCGTAGCTTCACCACCGCCGTCTCGCCCGCGCCCACGGTGAGCTGGTAGTAGGGCGCAACCTTGGTGCCTACCCCATCGGGATTGACCAGGTCGGTTTTGCCATCTACCACGTAGTTGTTGATGCCATCTTTGACGTAAGGGCTTGGGTTGGGCTGGCCAAACACCCGCTCCGCATTGGTCTCGTTTTCGGTAAACAGCAGCGGCACTGCGGCGTCGCAGTAGAAATAGTAGTCTTGAATCAGGTTTGTCAATTCTGGGTTGTGGACGTGGGCCTGTACCACGCCACTGCCCAGGGCCTTGAGCTCTGACTTGTCCCCGGTTTCCGTCCAAGACCAGGTGTTGCGAAACCACAGGGTGGGCAGCAGGTGCAGCGGGGCCGCCTCCGGCCCCCGGTTGGCCACGCTGATCTGGATCAGCACATCTTCGGCGTCGGCCTTGGCATACTCCACAAACACATCGAAGTATCTGTCTTCATCAAAAATGCCCGTATCGAGCAGCTCGTACTCCAGCTCGTAGCGACTGCGGCTGCGGTTGGTGTTGACCAAATCTTCGTAGGGATACGCCTGCTGGGGGTACTTGTAGAGGTACTTCATGTAGGAGTGGGTCGGCGTGCTGTCGAGGTAGAAGTAGTATTCCTTCACGTCTTCGCCATGGTTGCCCTGGCTGTTGGTGAGGCCAAACAGGCGCTCCTTGAGAATGGGGTCTTGCCCGTTCCACAGGGCGAGGGCAAAGCACAGCAGGTTGTGGTCGTCGGTAATGCCGCCGAGACCGTCTTCGCCCCAGCGGTAGGCCCGCGATCGCGCCTGGTCGTGGGGAAAATAGTCCCAGGCGTTGCCGTCACTGCTGTAGTCTTCGCGCACGGTGCCCCACTGGCGCTCGCTCAGGTAAGGGCCCCACTTTTGCCACGGGGCAATCTGGGCACGGGTTTCTGCAAGGCGATTGGCTTCTGCGCTCACGGTGCTGTCCTGCCTGATGAAAGTAGCTAGATTTTTGCCCGATCCCCCTAGGAGCCTAGGAAATCTCAACAAGATTTAAGCCCCAGGGGCAGAGGCTATGGGCTATGGTCCTTGATTTTTCTATGAATCTTCTATGGCTGTCCTGGGTGAAGTCGAGAGACAAATCGATGAAAGAGACCGGCCCCGACAGCCCCAAGCTCTACATTTGGGTCGTCCAGCCCAACGGCCAGCTCGATTTTCGCACCGTTGAGCTGACCGCCGACACCGCTGATCTAGCTAGCCTGGTGACCAACAGCCGCGAGGCCAGTTCGCGGTCGGGGCGGGTTCGAGCTGGCCCTCAGTAGCCAGCCTACTGAAAACAACCAGCAGCTCCGCCAGCTGCACCAGCTGTTGATCGAGCCGATCGCCGATTGATTACCCGCTAATCCCAGAGAGCGGGTCGTGTTTATCCCTCAGGGGCCGCTGTTTTTGGTGCCCTTTGCGGCTTTGCAGAATGAAGCGGGTGAGTATTTAATTGAACGCCACACCATTCTGACCGCCCCTTCCATTCAGGCACTGGCCCTCAGCCGCCAGCAGCGTGCCCCCCGCCGCATTGGCAGCACCTACACGCCCCAAATACCCTGACTAACCAGCAGGCCACCCGCCAGGGCATTCTGACAGCCTTTGATGAGTACCTGATCAAACAGGTGAACCCAGGCGATGTGGTGGTGTTTCACTACTCGGGCCACGGCGGCCAGGTGCAGGAGTACGAGCAGATGCGATCGCTGCTCGATGCCGCCGATCGCGACTGCATTGACGCCAGCTGCCAAAACACCACCCTCGTTCCGATCGACTACAGCAGTCGGGGCGGCGCAGCGGTGGACGACATTATGGGCCACACGCTGCTGCTGCGGGCCCTGGTGCCCAGCGAGAATCTCACCATGGTGCTCGACTGCTGCTACGCAGGCGGTGGCAAGCGGGGCAACGTGGTCATGCGATCGCGCCAGACCGGCCTGACCGTCACCCGTGACAACACTCCCCTGATTAGCCGCCTAGAAGACGAGTACCAGCAACAACTGCTCAGTCGCCTGGGGTGGAGCGTTGACCAATTTGTAGAGGCCATTAATTCCCCCGTTAGCAATGGCTTTGTGGTGACCTCATCGCGGGCCAGTCAGCAGTCCGCCGACTACGCCTTTGAGGGGTTTACGGCGGGGACCTTCACCTACCTGCTGACCCAGCACCTCTGGCAGGACAGCCAGCCGCTGTCGGTGACCATTCCAACGGTGGCCAGCAGCACCACCAGCCTGTCGCGCCACGGCCAGATTCCAGAGTATGACCCCCAGGGCATTCCTCGGGTGGCCGAAACCCCGGTCTACCACCTGCGGCCTGTATCTCCCCCGCCGAGGCCATTCTGAATAGAGGCGGCGGGCAGCAAAGCCGACGGCCCGGTGCAACTGTGGCTGGGCGGCCTCGACCCCATCAGCCTCGATTTGAGTTAAAGGAATGCCCCTTTCCCTGGTTTGCACACCTCGATTTGGCCCAGTTGCTCTTGCTAAAACCCTGATCAATTACTTTATTAAAACAACATATCGGTTGCTTTAACTAATAGTCAAATCGCCTTTTCGCCGCCACCTAAATCTGTAGTGATCATAAAAGCTTTTGACCGCGATCGCGAACAGATATATCGTGAAACAATCAGTCCGCCAGCCTTTCGGCAGAGCTATAATCTTAGAATAAGCCGATCATCAAGAGGCCATCCCAAATAGCCTGTCTCCAAGAAAAAACCAAAAAAACAACAGAAAAGTTGCTAAACCACCCATGGTTTTTGCTGAATTCTGTTTACAGAAACGTTTTTTAATAGTTTTTATTTCTCTTTTTGTGGCAGACATAGAAGGCTAGCCTGCCTCACATTTGTCCGCTCTCGTTTTGCTGATTTGCAAAGGCGCTGGTTAATGTTTCACAGATGCAACGTTCAAACTGGCCGCGGTCACACCCATGAGGATTCACCATGATTGCCGATCATTTGCCTCCCCTCACCCAGCCTGCCCCTGGTAATGCGCCAAGTTCCCCTACGGCCTTTCAGTCTGGTCTGTGGCAGCAGTCCATTGACCTGCGCGACTTCATTCAGCGCAACTACCGCCCCTACAGCGGGGATGGCACCTTTCTCGCCGCCGCTACCCCTCGCACCGAAACCCTCTGGCACCAGGTAAAAGAGCTGATGGCGATCGAGCGCGAAAAGGGCGTGCTCGACGCCGACACCACTGTGCCCTCGGGCATCACCAGCCACACACCGGGCTACATCGATGTCAAGCTTGAGCAGATCGTCGGTCTGCAAACCGATCGCCCCCTGAAGCGGGCGATCATGCCCTTCGGCGGCATTCGCGTGGTGGAGGCCAGCCTCAACGCCTACGGCTACGAGCTAGACCCGATCACCCGCGATACCTTTACCCGCTACCGCAAGACCCACAACGACGGCGTTTTTGACGCCTACACCGCCGAAATGCGCCGCTGCCGCAAGTCGGGCATCATCACGGGCTTGCCCGATGCCTACGGGCGGGGCCGGATCATCGGCGACTACCGGCGGGTGGCGCTGTATGGGTGCGATCGCCTGATTGCCGATAAGCAGGCCCAAAAGACCAGCCTCGAACTCGACACCCTCGACGAGGCCACCATTCGCCTGCGGGAAGAGATTTCTGAACAGGTCAAAGCCCTCAATGAGCTAAAGGAACTGGGCACCGCCTACGGCTTTGACCTGGGTCGTCCCGCCGCCACCGCCCAGGAGGCGATTCAGTGGCTCTACTTTGGCTACCTGGCCGCCGTCAAAGAGCAAAACGGCGCGGCTATGTCCCTGGGGCGAGTTTCCACGTTTTTGGATATCTACATCGAGCGCGACCTGCAGGCCGGGCTGATCACCGAAGCCGAAGCCCAGGAGCTGATCGACCACTTTGTGATGAAGCTGCGCCTGGTGCGGTTTTTGCGCACCCCCGACTACAACGAGCTGTTCAGCGGCGACCCCACCTGGGTGACCGAGTGCATCGGTGGCGTCGGCGTAGACGGTCGCCCCCTGGTGACTAAGACCAGCTTTAGAATGCTGCACACCCTGGTCAACCTTGGCCCCGCCCCAGAGCCGAACCTGACGGTGCTGTGGTCTGAGCGTCTGCCCGACAACTTCAAGCGCTACTGCGCCGAGGTTTCGATCAAAACCAGCTCCATCCAGTACGAAAACGACGACCTGATGCGGCCCTACTGGGGCGACGACTACGGCATCGCCTGCTGCGTGTCGGCCATGCGCATCGGCAAGCAGATGCAGTTCTTTGGGGCGCGGGTGAACATGGCCAAGTGCCTGCTCTACGCCATCAACGGCGGCGTGGACGAACACTCTGGCGTGCAGGTGGCCCCGGCCTACGCCCCGATCACCGCCGACGTGCTCGACTACGCCGAGGTGTGGCCCCGCATGCAGCAGATGATGGCCTGGCTGGCGAAGACCTACGCCAACACCATGAACGTCATTCACTACATGCACGATAAGTACTGCTACGAGCGGCTGGAGATGGCCCTCCACGATCGCGACGTGCTGCGCACCATGGCCTACGGCATGGCGGGCCTGTCGGTGGTGACCGATAGCCTCTCGGCGATCAAACACGCCCGGGTGCGGGTGGTCAGGGACGATCGCGGCCTGGCGGTGGACTACGTCATCGATGGCGACTTTCCCAAGTACGGCAATAACGATGATCGGGTGGATGCGATCGCCGTTCAGCTCGTCCAAACCTTCATGGCCGAGCTGCGCAAGCACCCTACCTACCGCCGCGCCATCCCTACGCAGTCCATCCTCACCATCACCTCCAACGTGGTCTACGGCAAAAAGACGGGCAATACCCCCGATGGTCGCCGCGACGGCGAACCCTTTGCCCCTGGGGCCAACCCCATGCACGGGCGCGACACCCACGGAGCGGTGGCCTCGCTGGCGTCGGTGGCCAAGCTGCCCTACGCCGATGCCCAGGACGGCATCTCGAACACGTTTTCAATTGTGCCAGGCGCGCTGGGGAGAACGGAGGGCGATCGCATCGACAACCTGGCCGCCCTGCTCGACGGCTACACCCGTGACGGCGGCTTCCACCTCAACGTCAATGTGTTTAACCGCGAGACGCTGCTCGATGCCATGGACCACCCCGAGCTGTACCCGCAGCTCACCATCCGGGTCTCGGGCTACGCGGTGAACTTCATCAAACTCACCCGCGAACAGCAGATGGATGTCGTCAACCGCACCTTCCACGAACGCTGCTAACCCCCAAAAGCCCCTCTCAGCCCGCCGCCGAGAGGGGCTTACTACTGGGGGCCAGAAACCGGGTTTCTCTCTCATCTCTACCCTATTCACCGTACGGGCGCACTGCTGTGCGCCCCTTGTGCGCCACTACCCCAACACCCCATCCACCCATGTCCCCCACTGTCCCCACTCGTACCCAAACGGGCCGCATCCACTCCCTCGAAACCTGCGGCACCGTCGATGGCCCCGGCATTCGCTTTGTGGTCTTCACCCAGGGCTGCCCCCTGCGCTGCCTCTACTGCCACAACCCCGACTGCCAGGAGATCCACGGCGGTACGGTGATGACGGTAGACGAGATCATGGCGCAGATTGAGCACGCTAAAAACTACCTGCGCAACGGCGGCGTCACCGTCAGCGGCGGCGAACCGCTGATGCAGCCCGAATTTGTGGCCGAAATCTTTCACCGCTGCCACGAAATGGGGCTGCACACCGCCTTAGATACCTCCGGCTACGTCCATATCGAAGCAGCAGAACCAGTATTAAAAAATACCGATTTAGTTTTATTAGATATCAAATCTTACAATTCAGATTTATTCCACAAAGTGACTGGCGTTTCTATCGAACCGACACTGAACTTTGCCCGTTATTTAGCAGAGATTAATAAGTCTACCTGGATACGGTTTGTGTTAGTTCCCGGCCTCACCGATCCTGAAGAAAATGTGGTGGGTTTGGCCAATTTTGTGGGCACTCTAGGTAATGTGGAAAGGGTAGAAGTGTTGCCCTTTCACAAAATGGGAGAATATAAATGGCAGCAATTGGGTTTACCCTATGTCTTGGGCGACACTCAGCCACCTACACCGAAACTGGTTGAGCACGTCATTCAAATCTTTCAAAACCACGGATTAACTGCTGTTTAAGCTCTCATTCCATGCTCTCCTCAGGAGGCTTTTATGGACGTTCAAGTTACTTATCAAGACGGCGTAAAATTTCAGGCCAGCTGTCGAGGGCACCAAATTCTCAGCGATCAGCCCCTAGATAGCTTTGGCCAAAATGAAGGTATGACCCCGCCAGAATGGTTTTTAGCATCCCTTGGCGCTTGCGTTGGGTTCTACGCTGTGAAATATCTTGAGGCTCGGCACCTGAATACCACCGGACTCGATATCTCTGTGACCGCTGATAAGGTCACAGATCCCCTGCGAATCGACCATATTCGCATTCGAGTCAAGACCGCGGTACCTATCGACCCACGCCATCAAAAGGGCCTAGAGCGAGCGGTGGATGCCTGCATCATCCACAACACTCTCACGCATCCGCCGACGATGACCACGGAGATTCTGTCGGCTGCGATCGCGCAATAAACGGCGGTATGAAAGATTGTTTTCGGCAAAAATATTCTCGAAGATCCCCCCTGCCCCCCTTATCAAGGGGGGTGAAGAGGAGAACTATTACACCAAGGATGTGGGGGGATCGATCCTAGGCCTAGATAATTTCTCTTCATTGAAAACGTTAATTATTTAGTGACTCTTTTTCTTCCTTTATCTCCATCTCCAGCTCATCCCAGGAGGACACTATGTCCGTAACCAATCTGACCGAACTCGAAACCCTGATTCAACAGGTCAAAATTGCCCAGGCCGAATACGCCACCTTTACCCAAGAACAGGTCGATCGCATCTTTCGCGCCGCCGCTATGGCCGCCAACAACGAGCGCATTCCCCTGGCGAAAATGGCCGTGGCCGAAACGGGCATGGGCGTTGTGGAAGACAAGGTGATCAAAAACCACTTTGCCTCGGAGTATATCTACAACAAATATAAACAGGAAAAGACCTGCGGCACCCTCGAAAAAGACGAGGGCTTTGGCATTGAAAAAATTGCTGAACCCGTAGGCATTCTGGCGGGTGTCGTGCCCACCACCAACCCCACCTCCACGGCTATCTTCAAGGCGTTGATTGCCCTCAAAACCCGCAACGCCATCATCTTTTCCCCCCACCCTAGGGCCAAGCAGTGCAGCATCGCCGCAGCCAAAATTGTGCGCGATGCCGCCGAAGCCGCCGGGGCCCCCGCCGGGCTGATCGGCTGGATTGACGAACCTACCGTGGAACTCTCCCAGGCGCTGATGCAGCACCCGGAGATCAAGCTGATTCTGGCCACGGGCGGCCCCGGCATGGTGAAGGCGGCCTACTCCTCCGGCAACCCTTCGCTGGGGGTGGGGGCAGGCAACACCCCAGCGGTGATCGACGCCAGCGCCGATTTGCCCATGGCGGTGAGCTCGATTCTGCTCAGCAAAACCTTCGACAACGGCATGATCTGCGCCTCCGAGCAGTCGGTGGTGGTGGTCGATAGCATCTACGAGCAGGCCAAGGCCGAGTTTGAAACTCGGGGAGCCCATGTGATGAGCCCTGAAGAAACCGCCGCCGTGCGGCAGATCATCCTCAAGGACGGTCGCCTGAATGCGGGCATCGTCGGTCAGTCCGTCGAAACCATCGCCGCCCTGGCGGGGATCACCGTCCCCGTGGGGGCCAAGGTGCTGATGGGCGAGGTGGAAGCCGTGGGCACCGACGAACCCTTCTCCTACGAAAAACTGTGCCCAATTCTGGGTTTCTACCGGGCCAAAGATTTCCACGCAGCGGTGGAGACGGCGGCAGCGCTGATTCGCTTTGGCGGCATGGGCCACACCTCGGTGCTCTACACCGACCCCGCCAACCGCGACGATATCGCCTTCTTTGAAAACGCCCTGCAAACGGCTCGGGTGTTGATCAACACGCCCTCTTCCCAGGGGGCAATCGGCGACCTGTACAACTTCAAGCTCGACCCGTCGCTGACCCTGGGCTGCGGCACCTGGGGCGGCAACTCCGTCTCCGAGAATGTCGGCCCCCAGCACCTGCTGAACATCAAAACCGTCACCCAGCGGCGGGAAAACATGCTGTGGTTCCGGGTGCCGCCCAAGATTTATTTCAAATCGGGCTGTCTGCCGGTGGCCCTGCGGGAGCTGGCGGGCAAGCAGCGGGCCTTTTTGATTACCGACAAACCGCTGTTTGATCTGGGCATGCTGCGCCCGATTACCGAGGTGCTGGACGAGATTGGCGTGCAGTGGGACGTGTTCCACGATGTGGAGCCCGATCCCACCCTGAGCAATGTCAACCAGGGGCTGGAGCAACTGTGCAAGTTTGAGCCCGACGTGCTGATCGCCGTGGGCGGCGGTTCCCCTATGGATGCGGCCAAGGTGATGTGGCTGATGTACGAGCAGCCCCAGATCGAGTTTGAGGGGCTGGCGATGCGGTTTATGGACATCCGCAAGCGAGTGTACGAGCTGCCCGCCCTGGGCCAGAAGGCGCAGCTGATCTGCATTCCCACCACCTCGGGGACGGGCTCGGAGGTGACGCCTTTTGCGGTGGTGACCGACGATCGCGTCGGCATCAAGTACCCCCTGGCGGACTACGCCCTGACGCCCAATGTGGCGATCGTGGACCCGGCGCTGACCCTGCACATGCCCCGCAGCCTGACCGCCTTTGGCGGCATCGACGCGCTCACCCACGCGCTGGAGTCCTACGTGTCGATTATGGCCAGCGACTTTACCGACGGGCTGGCGCTCCAGGCGATCAAGCTGCTGATGGAGTACCTGCCGAGGGCCTACAAAAACGGTGCGGCAGACCCCGAGGCGCGGGAAAAGGTGCATTACGCCGCCACGATCGCGGGGATGGCCTTTGCCAATGCCTTTCTGGGAGTGTGCCACTCGCTGGCCCACAAGCTGGGGTCTACCTTCCACGTGCCCCACGGTCTGGCCAACGCCCTGATGATCAGCCACGTGATCCGCTACAACGCCACCGATGCGCCCTTCAAGCAGGCGATCTTCCCGCAGTACCGCTACCCCAATGCTAAGCACCGCTACGCCCAGATTGCCGACCACCTGGGCCTGGGCGGAACCACCGACGACGACAAGGTGATGCGGCTGGTGGATGCGATCGAGGAGCTGAAGCGCCAGGTGGAGATCCCGCTGACCATTCGCGAAACGCTGAACGCCCCGGAGCAGGATTTCTACGACCACCTGGAGCTGATGTCGGAGCAGGCCTTCGACGACCAGTGCACTGGGGCCAACCCCCGCTACCCGCTGATTCGCGATATGAAGGAGCTGTACACGCTGGCCTACGGCGGCTGTCGGGTGGATGCCAGCCTGTATCACCAGCCGGACATGGCCCCTGAGTTAACCCTAGTGTAACCCTCACCCCAACCCCTCTCCCCAGGGAGAGGGGAGCCGTAGGGGGAAAAGAACTGATAATAGGCAAAGTATGTATTGAATGGTTTAGCGAGGTAGGGATGACTGAGTTGCTGGAGAAGGCGATCGCACAAGTTAAAAATCTACCTGCTGAGGAACAGGATGCGATCGCAGCCATAATTTTGGCAGAACTTGAGGATGAACAGGTATGGAAAGCTCAATTTGAGTCTACAACGGACGATCAATGGGATCGCATGGCTAAGATGGCCCGACAGGAAATTGCTGCTGGTGAGATTGCCCCCTTAGAGGACGTGTTTACTTCTCAATTTGAGGCATGAAATCAAGCGTTACAAAAGCCTTTCGGAAGAAGCTTGATGAACTTCCTATAGCAGTACAGGAACAAGCTGAAAAAGCTTATGCTCTTTGGCGTTCAGATCCTTACCACAGGAGTCTTCAATTCAAACGAATCAGCCAGCGTCAACCCATCTATTCAGCACGTGTCAGCATAAATTATCGAGTACTTGGCTTGTTAGAAAACAATCACATGTATTGGTACTGGATCGGCACCCATGCAGAATATGACGAACTTCTTAGGCGGTTAT
>ERZ1066121.1815-NODE-1815-length-14552-cov-6.252466_pt1 | contig 14552 bp, 13 predicted proteins | sample MGYA00382768_ERZ1066121 | MGnify/ENA primary metagenome ERZ1066121 (study PRJEB33369, sample SAMEA5778351) | biofilm metagenome | biome: Industrial cooling water; feature: Water cooling tower basin; material: Biofilm | place: United Arab Emirates | collected... | reverse complement strand
GCACCGAGTATTGCTTGTCGGCGGGTACGGTGGAGGCCAGCAGCCACTTGTTGTACTTCGTGACCTCGGCGGGGTTCACGCTCAGGCTTTGCGCCAGTTCGTCGAGGGTTTGGCCGGGGCGGGCCTTCACTTCTTCGAGGCGAATGGCGGGCGTCGGATTCTGGCCGCAGCGGCTTTCAAACGCGATTTTGTGCGCGACGAAGGTGATGATGTACTTGTGGGTTTCTTCCGAAATCGTCATCCGCCGCGCGTTGGCATCGGTGGGGCTGACGAGTTTTTTCGCCCCGCCCAACCCCGTGTAGTAGCTCAGCAGCGAGTTGACCCAATTGTTGAGTTGCGCGTTGGAGCGCTTGAAATAGCGCGCCGCCCCGCGCGACGATTCCACGATGTGGCGACGCTCATCGACCTCGGCGTTGACGCGGATGTTGAAATCGGCCGCCGCTTCCCGCTTGAACTGCCAAAAACCGACGGCGTTCGACGACGACACCGCATCCGACACCAAGCCGCTCTCCTGCAAGGCCAGATACCGAAACTCGACGGGCACGTTTTCCTCGCGGAACACGCGGTCGATGATGGGAAAATACGTGTCGGCGCGGTCAATTTTCTGTTGCAGATACGTGGGGTGGCGGTAGAGCGCGTCCACGAGCCGCTGCACGGCGGCGCGGCCTCCCTCAGTCAACTCAAGCTGCATCCCGGCGAACTCGACGGTGGCGGGGACCGTGGGAGCCGTCAGCGGCGCGGGGGCGGGGTCGGCTACGTACGCACCAGCGGGCAGGTGCCAGCGCAGGCGCGGCGTAGGAGTGGCCCGCACGAGCGGCGCGGTGGTGAGCAGGCCCAAAGCGAGCAGCGAGGCGGCGCGAAACGGCGTCATCTATCCTGAATGAGGAATGAGGAATGAAGAATGAGGGATGAGGAATTTTTCTTTCCTCGGCGCGGGCAGTTGGTCCCAGACCCAAGCCGGTGGCTTGATGCTGATTCGGGTGCAAAAGAAACCCAGCGCGGCCGATGTTCCACGGTAGCGGAGCATACCACGATGCGCGGCAGAGCGCCGTTGGTGTTGGCGTTGGATGTGCAAAATGTGCCTTTATGGCGCGCAGGCGGCCACGAGGCCCGCCCCTACATCGCTTTTCTCAGGAGGAGGAGGCCGTCGCGGAGGGGCAAAAAAAGAGGTTCCACGCGCGTGTCCGTCAGCACGGCGTCGTTGAAGGCGCGGACGGCGCGCGTCTCTTTGTCGAGGGGGCGAGCGGGGTCGGGGAGGTACTCATCGAGCACCTTGCCGTACCACAGTACATTGTCCACCAAGAGGAGGCCGCCGGGGCGAATGTGGTCAAGTACGAGGTCGTAGTAGAGCTGATTCTGGTCTTTGTTGGCGTCGATGAACACCAACTCCCACGGCCCGGCAGTGGCGCAGGTGGCGCAGAGGTCGGGCAGCGCGTCGGCGGCGGGGCAGCCCCAGTGGCCGTGGATGCGGTCGGCGAGTCCGGCTTCGGCGAAGTAACGGGTGGCGAGGGCGGCCAGCTCGTCGTTGACGTCGATGGTGTGCAGCTCGCCGTCGGGCGCCAGTCCTTCGGCCAGGCACAGCGCCGAGTAGCCCGTAAACGTGCCGATTTCGAGGATGCGGCGCGGCCGAATCAGCTTGCTCAACAAACTCAGCAGCCGCCCTTGCGCGTGGCCGCTAAGCATCCGCGCGCGGTGGACGCGCACGTGCGTCTCGCGCGCGAGGCGGGTCAGCAGAGGCGGCTCGGGCGCGGTGTGCTGGTCGGCGTAGGCGAGGAGGGCGGGGGGGAGGAAGGGCATTTTGGGAGGGGAGGCTCAACCGAGTAGGGCGCGGAGCAGAAGCCAAGCGAAAAGACCCTGCGACGAAAATCACTACCCAACGCACCTGCGGCCAGTCGGATCCGCTACTGGTACGGATGAATCGTATCAGAAAAAGAATGCAGCCTCCCGCGAGTATTGCAATTAGCAAAAAAAGAAGACCAATCCCAGAAATCAACACGGAAGTCTATCGCCCTTCCGGCACGAACATCAACCCACTCAACCGCTCCTCCGCCAGCACTTCATTCGCAATCTCCAGCAGCTCCTTCGCGGTGATGCGCCGAATCTGTCCAAATACTTCTTCCAGCGACTCCACGCGGCCCAAATCGAGCAGCGAGCGGCCCAGCAGGCTCATCAGGCCGGAGGTGCTTTCTTCGGCCATCGCGAGTTGGCCCATCAGTTGGGCTTTGGCGGTGTGGAGTTGAGTGGTGGTGAGGGCCGTATCGCGGAGCTTTTTCAGTTCTTTTTTGACGAGGCCGACCGTGCGCGCGAGCTGCCGTTTTTCGGTGCCGAAATAGATGGAGAGCTGGCCTGTGTCCTGAAAGCCCGTGTATTGCGCGTCGATGGCATAGACGAGGCCGTATTTCTCGCGCACGGCCAGGTTGAGGCGCGAGTTGGCGCCGGGGCCGCCGAGCACGTTGGTGAGCAGAAACAGCGCCACCCGGCGCGGGTCGTGCAGGGCATAGGCGGGCGCGCCGATGACGCAGTGCGCCTGCTGAACCGGCTTTTCCTCGGTGCGCCACGTGGGCTGGTAGCTGGTGGGCGCCACCCGCGCGGGGCGACCGGGGCGGGCGGGCAGCTCGCCCAGATATTTCTCGGCGAGCCGAAAAACCGTTTTGGTCGGCAGGTTCGACACCGACGCGAACACGCCCTGTGCCGGGGAAGTCTGCTGCTCGACGAATCGCCGGAAATCGGCTTGCCGAAAGCCGCTCACGCTCTCGCGCGAGCCGAGGATATTGGTGCCGAGCGGGTGGCCGTGGGGGAACGTGAGTGCGTCGAACTCATCGGCGATGGCGTCGTCGGGGGCGTCGAGATACATCGCCATCTCTTCCAGAATAACGCCGCGCTCCTTCTCAATCTCCCTTTCGGGAAAGGTGGAGTGGAAGGTGATGTCGGAGAGCAGCTCCAGCGCCCGCTCGAAATGCTGACTCAGCACCGAGGCGTGGAAGCTGATTTTCTCCTTCGTGGTGTAGGCATTCAGCTCGCCGCCCACCGTTTCCAATCGGTTGAGGATGTGCCACGCCCGCCGCTTGCGGGTGCCCTTGAAGGCCATATGCTCCCAGAAGTGGGCCAGGCCGAGTTGGTCGGGAGCCTCGTCGCGCGAGCCGGTATCGAACAGAAACCCGCAATGGCTGACTTTGGTATGCGCCACCGGCTGGTGAATGACGCGCAGGCCCGAAGGCAGCTCAAGAATGGCGTAAGGCGGGGCTGAAACGGTGGTTGCGGGCATTGGACGGGCAAAGGTACCGCCCCGCCCGGCTGACGTAACACGGAGCTACAGCTCCGACGTCATCCTGAGCCAATCAGCACTGCGGAACTGTAGCTCCGCGTTACGTTGACTGAGCGTCGTGCCGTTATTTCGTCGTAATGCTCCCCATCGCCTTCGACGCCAAGCGCGCCTTCGACAACCGCACCGGCCTCGGCAACTACTCGCGCACCCTGCTCACGAGCCTCGCCCGGCACCGGCCGAAGCTGGGGCTGACGCTGTACGCCCCGCGCCCGCCGCGCTTCGCCGAGGCGCAGGCGTGGGTGGCGGAGCTGGCGCGGCACCCGCAGGTGCGGACGGTAGTGCCAAACACGCCGAAAATCGGCGCTGCTCTGTGGCGAACCTTGCAGATGGGGCCGCGCGCCGCCACTGATGGCGCCCGCATCTTCCACGGCCTGAGCGCCGAGCTGCCGCGCCGCCTGCCGGCAGCGGTGAAGGCCGTCGTGACGGTTCACGACCTGATTTTCTGGCGTTTCCCGCACCTGTTTCCGGCGGTTGACCGGTGGTTTTATCGGCAGAAACTCGCGTACGCCTGCCGCCGTGCCGATGCCATCGTGTGTATTTCCGAAGCCACCCGTGCCGAGTTGCTGGAGCTGGTTTCGGGCGAGCTGGCAGGCAAAACCAGCGTCATCTACCAATCGGCGGAGGCGCGCGCCGCGCGGCGGCCGCTCGTGGAGTCGGCGCCCGACGGCCCGGCCCGCCTGCTGTACGTTGGCGCCCTCACCGAGCGCAAAAATGTGGCGACGGTGCTCCGCGCCTTGCGGGCGCTGACCGACATCGATTTTCAGCTAGACATCATCGGTGCCGGGCCGGAAGCGCCCGCCCTGGCGACGTTGGCCGCCGATGCCACCCTGCGCGGCCGGGTTCGCCTGCGCGGACACGTCTCTGACGGAGAGCTGGCTACGGCCCTCGCCGAGGCCACCGCGCTCGTGTATCCGTCCACCGCCGAGGGGTTCGGCATCCCGATCCTGGAGGCGTTGCTCGCCGGGCTGCCCGTAGTGGCGAGCAACGGCAGTAGTCTGCCCGAAGCCGGCGGCGATGCGGCCCTTTACTGTCCGCCAACTGATGAAGGGGCGTGGGCCGAGGCTCTCCGTACCGTGCTGACCGATGAGGAAACTAGGATACCGATGCGAGTGCGCGGCTATCGGTATGCCGAACGGTTCGCGCCGGAAAAAATAGCGGCGGAGTGGGCGGCGTTGTATGGGGGGATGTGAGGATGGGGGAAGGTTGAGGGCAGCCCGCAGGTGTACGGGTCGATTAAGCAGCTAGCCACAAGTTTCAAGCTGCAAGCTAACAATTTGATTTGGCGGCTCTCCCCCAGAAACACGGCCGTGATGGGGCGCTGGTGTACGGCTACGTAGGGGCGGGCCTTGCGCCCGCCCGCACGGCCGCTTTGCCCACGTGCGGGTGGGCACAAGGCCCGCCCCTACGCCCACGACCGTCAGGCCGTGCGCCGGTGGGATAACCGCCTTAATCAATTCCTCTCCGCCCCAATTGATGCACTAGCAACCTGATACCGCCCAGGTATTACAGGGAACCATTATCTGCGGCGGCTTGGCGTACATATGTATGTCTGAATGATGCCAGATGATGGTCCCTACGGGATTGCCAAGTGTAGCCTCCCAACTTCCCTGTCTTTCGCCGCGCCTCCAACTTGCACAACTGCCCCTGCGCGCCCGACCTTTGCGGTTTCAAACCCTCCCTCCTCACTTAATTCTCCCACTCCCATAGCACAGAATCGCCGCTTCGTTCCACGCGCCCAAGTGGAAGAGCCGTTCAAGATCAATCACAAGATTCAGGCGCGCGAAGTGCGTCTGGTTGGTGATAACGTTGAGCAAGGGATTTACCCCATTGAGCAGGCCCGGCGCATCGCGCAGGAGCAGCAGCTCGATCTGGTGGAAATCTCCCCGACGGCCGTGCCACCCGTGTGTCGCGTCATCGACTACTCGAAATTCAAGTACGAGCAGAAGAAGAAAACCCGCGAGCTGAAGGCGAAAACGACGAAGGTCGTGGTCAAGGAAATTCGCTTCGGCCCCAACACCGACGACCACGACTACGACTTCAAGCTCAAGCACGCGCGTGAGTTTTTGAAGGAAGGCGCCAAAATCAAGGCGTATGTCCACTTCGTCGGGCGCTCTATCGTGTTCAAGGAGCGGGGCGAAATCCTGCTGCTCAAGTTCGCGCAGGCGCTCGAAGACCTCGCCAAGGTCGAGCAGCTCCCCAAGCTCGAAGGCAAGCGGATGTTCCTGTTCCTGGCCCCCAAAGTGAGCGCCAAGCAAGGCACCGGCGGTACGCCGCCCAAGCCCAAGCCCACCGACGGCGGTGCCCCGGCACCGAAACCCGCCGCCGCCCCGGCCCCCGCCGCTACCGACGCCGCCGCCGCCGACGCGGAGTAGCAGGTAGCATACCGAAAAAGAATTGTTGTTGCCGTTTTCCGAAACGTCGTTTTTTCAGACCAATGCCGAAGATCAAAACCAAGTCGGGCGCCAAAAAGCGCTTCCTTGTGACGGGCACGGGCAAAGTGAAGCGTAAGCACGCTTACAAAAGCCACATCCTGACCAAGAAGACCACCAAGCAGAAGCGCGCCCTCACGCACGGCGGCCTCGTCGCCGACGGCGATATGCCCCGCGTGAAGAAGATGCTGGCCCTGGTGTAGTTTTAAGGGTAAAAGGGTGGGAGGGTAGAAGTAAACTCGAACTTTCTCCCTTTTACCCTTTTACCCTTTTACCCTCGTACCTCTTTCCACCGGCCCCGGGCGCCAAAGCACGGCTATTCGTAACGCTGCCGTCGCCTCGTCAGGGCCACAATTTTTCATACAATGCCACGTTCCGTAAATTCGGTGGCCTCGCGCCACCGCCGGAAAAAAATCCTCAAGCTCGCCAAAGGCTACTTCGGCGCGCGCCGCAACGTCTGGACCGTTGCCAAAAACGCCGTCGAAAAGGGCCTCAACTACGCCTACCGCGACCGCAAGAACAAGAAGCGCGAATTCCGCGCCCTCTGGATTCAGCGCATCAACGCCGGCGCGCGCGCGCACGGCCTGTCGTACTCGCAACTGATGGGCGCCATCCACAAGTCGGGCCTCACGCTCGACCGTAAGGTGCTCGCCGACCTGGCGATGAACCACCCGGCCGCCTTCAAGCAAGTCGTCGAGCAGGTTCGCAAGGGCTAGCAATCTCTCTCTTTCGGCAACAACAGCAACCGCCCCGGTTGGGCCTCTGACGAGGCCCGGCCGGGGCGGCTTGTTTGCGGAGCAGGGGACGAATGGCAGCGCGGCGCCGCGCACGTCAGCGCCGCCGCGCCGCCACCACCTGCTGCGTGAGCAAAATATTGTCGGTCTGCACGGCGTCGGGGTTTTTGTTGATAGCATCCACGATTTCCGCCTGACGCAGAATCTGAAACAGCACCACCCGCAACCCGGCCGCGTGGGCTTGCTCTACCTGCGCTTTGGTGTAGCGTTCGGCGCTTCCTACCAAGCCGGTCAGTTGGTGGCGCTGCGCGATTTCGAGAGCACCGGCGAAATTGTTTTCGTCGAGATAGAGCGCAGCCGACGGCAGCTCGTGCCGAATGGCCATCAGCAGATCGATATCGCCCGTGCCGAACGTCACGCGGCTGCCCAAGCGGTATTTCTCGGTCAGCGCCGTCAGGCGCCGCGCGAAGCGGCGGCGCCAGGCCGGCTGCTCGGCCGGGGGGAGATGGTCAGCGGATTTGAGGTCGAGATCGAAAATCGGCTGTAGCGGACTGCCGTCGTACCGCTGAAAAATCTCTTCCAGCCGCAAAATCCGCTCATTCTGCGTGATGTGCGAGTTGAAATCGGAGCGGTAGCGGCAGGCGGTGAGCGTAGCGGCAGAGTTTTCCAGCGGATACCCCACGCACTCGGTCATCGATTCGAGGGTCTGGTCGTGGTAGAGAATCGGCACCGAATCGGCCGACAGATGCACGTCCAGCTCCACGCCATCGGCGTTGAAGCCCTCGAGCGTCTTCCGAATCGAAGAGAGCGTATTCGACGGAAACGGATTCAGCGCCGACTCGAACCCCGTGCCCGCGTGGCCGATGATATGAATCCGGCCGCCGTTGAGGTTCTGAATCGGCTCCTCACTCACCTTCTCGCATCCGGCCAGTCCGGCCAGCAGCATCGCGCCAAGCAGTGGTAGTGTCGCGTTCATCTCAGTTGAAGGTGTAGAGCACTTCTACCCGCACGACGCGGTTGAAGCCGGTTTGCTGGTAAGTGACGCCGCTGGTGGTGTTGTGGAAGCGTTCGAGGTACCGCCCGAAGCCGAAGGTGTTGTTGATGCGCCAGCGCCGCCCCATTCGGTACTCCAGCCCGTAGGCCGCCAGCAGCTCGTGCAGCTGGTTGAGCCTGGTGCTCCGCGAGCCGTCGCGCCGGTAGGCACGGTAGCCTTGGAACTGGTAGTTGAGGTCGAAGAAAAAGCCGAACCGGCCAACGCAGTTGTAATCCGGCAGGAAGTAGAACTTGTAGCCGCTGGTGAGGCCCAGCGGGGCGTCGGCGGGCAGATAGGCATCCGCCACTGACACTTTCGGCCCCAGATACAGCGCGTGGCGCCCGCGTTGGGCCTCGGCCGTAAGGGCGCCGTTGAAGCCCGAAAACGCCAGCGTCGGCGCGAAGCCGATGGAGTATTTGATGCCTTCGGGCTTGGTTTCGGGGCGTTGGTCGCGGGTAGCTACGTCGGTGCCGATACCCTGAGCCACGCCGACCAACGGCGCCAGTAGCAGCGTCAGCGGCAGAAAAAGGTAGATAGGTCGCATAGGCGCCTTATATCGACCCCGCTGCCGGAAGGTTGGCTTGGGAGCAGCAGGCTCCAGCCTGGCCCACGGCGGCTGAGCAACGTGGTTGGGCAACGTAACACCGAGTATCACTCGGTGCCAGCGGTTGGAAGATGCGGCTGAGCGACGCCTAACCACCGCAGCCCAACCGCACTGCTTAACCGCCGTTCGCCGGGTGATATTCGGCGTTACGTTTTACAGCACGATCACCCTGTCGCGGTGCCCGGCCCGCAGGTACTGCCGGATAATCTGGTCGGTATCCTTATTCGCCACGTAGGGCTGAATCAGATTCTTGAAGTCGGCCATTGAGGTGGCCGTCACCACCTCCTCATCGGCGTAGCCGAAGCCCCGGTAGCGCCCGTGCTCCACTACCACGATGGTTTTCTCGCCGTCGCGGCGGCCTTGCCCGACGATGACGAAACTCTCGTGCTCGAACGTGAACGACGCCACCGCTTCCAGCACCCGTTTATTGTACTCTTCCTTCGGCTCCTGCCCCACGCACGCTCCGGCGCACCGGCGCACCTGATAATCGAAGCACGATGCATTGGGCGCCGTGCGATACAGGTCGCACAGCTTCTGACAGAGCTGAAACCTGCCGACTTTGTGAAACAAAAACCCCTTCGCCTTGAAGGCATTGGTAAGCGCAATCACCGGCTGCTTGCCCGGCGTATCGGCCTTGCCGAAGCGGAACGTGAGGTAGCCGGCGGCGTTTTCGTCCAGAAAAATACCCGTCGCAAACACCGACCGCCGCTGCGCCCGATTGTACTGCGGCTTGTGCAGCTTGATGAGGTGCGACTCGTAGAGCAGCGCCACCAGCTCCGAGCCGGTCAGCTCCCAGGTAATGTCGGTGATGGAATTCTTAAACTCGTTCGACTTGCGCGATTTGAATTCTACCGCGAAATGCTGCGCGATGCGCTTGCGAATATTGATGCTTTTACCAACGTACAGCAGGCGGCCCGTGGCGTCCCAGAAATAATAGACGCCGGCCGCGTCGGGCAGGGCCGCCACGCGGTCGGGCGGGAGGTTGGGCGGCAGCAGGCTTTGCTTCATTGCCGCCTTCACGGGCGCGTCGGGGCGGTCAGCCACGCCCGTCTCCACGGCCGTGCGGTTGACTTCCATCAGCCGCGTGAACAGATGCGCCGTGGCCTCGGCGTCGCCAAACGCGCGGTGCCGGTTTTCGAGCGGAATCTCGATGGAGTGGCACAGCTTGCCGAGCGAGTAGGACGGCAGCCCCGGCAGCAGCGCCCGGCTCAGGCGCACGGTGCAGAGCGTCCTGCGCGAATAGGTATAGCCCAGTTCCGCGAACGCGGCTTTCACGAACGAGTAATCGAACCGCACGTTGTGCGCCACGAACACGCAGCCGTCCGTGAACTCCACGATTTTGCGCGCCACCTCGGGGAAGGTCGGCGCGTCGCGCACCATCTCGCTGGTGATGCCCGTGAGCCGCTGAATATGGCTCGGGATGACGCACTCGGGGTTGACGAGCGTCGTGTACGAGTCCACGATTCGCTCGCCGTCGTGGCGAAACACGGCAATCTCCGTGATGCGGTCTTGCGTGGGCTGGCCGCCGGTGGTTTCTATGTCGATAATCGCGTACACGTACGGGCTGAGGGCAGGTCGGGAAGGGAAGAGACAAGTGGATTCGGGCCAGAACAGCCCACAGGGCGCAGGTGTTCCACCCACTCTGGGAGCATCGGGCTCCAGCCCGGCGCCGCGCAATGTGGGCGCCGGGCTGAAGCCCGGTGCTCTCGGGCGCTTGCTCAGGCTGCCAGCAACACCTTCCACGCCGCCGCCACGTCGCCGGCTTCCAGAAACTGTTGCGCCAGCCGGTGCAACTCGCCCACATCGCCGGAACCGAGCGCGGCGCTGACACGCGGCTCGGCGGCCCGGAAGGCGGCCACCTCGTCGGCCGTGGGCAGCGAATGGCGCTCGATGTTGCCCAGGCGACCGAGGTTGTTGCCGGTGAGTACGTCGGACTCGCGCACGTGCGCGGGCAACTCATCCACGCCGATACCGATGGTGCGGACGGGCTTCGGAATCTCGAACAAGCTCGCGGGCGTGATGCGGGCGTACCAGTCGCCGCCGAGCCGCGCAATGGCGTCAAGCTTGCGCGGGTCCACGCCGATGCCGTTTTCGTTGACGATATCCGCGCGGAAGTGCGCCGCCACCACCCGGCAAATCACCAGATTGCCCGCGCCGCCTTCGGTACCGAGGGAAATTACGTCCTGCACCACGCACTCGAACTGCGCCGGCGCCTGCGCCACGCGCGGTGGGTGCACCCGCTCGCTCGCCAACTCCGTGAAGCCCGCCTTCACGAACTCGTTGACGCCGCGCGGGTACTCCACCGACGCCAGCGACATCTGCTCGGCCATCGCGTAATCGCAGATGTTGATGACGCACTCGGGCACGGCGCGCACGTTGTCGAGGGTGTGCTTCTGGGTGTTGTCGCGCACCCGGTTGGCGGGCGAGAAAATCAGAATCGGCGGATTCGATGCGAAGGCGTTGAAAAACGAGAACGGCGACAGATTCACCTCCCCATCAGCCGAGATGGTGGAGGCGAAGGCAATCGGCCGGGGCGCCACCGCGCCGAGGATGAACTGGTGCCAGTCGGCGGGTTTGAGCTCGCCGGGGTGGATGGTGCGGTAGGAGGAAGCCGTGGGCGTACGCATTCGGCAAAGCTACCCGGCAAGACCAGTATGACTGGTCAACTTTTGGCCAGGTGCGGTCGTTTGCAGCTTGAAAAGGTGTATATTTGGGCTAAGGACACCTATGCAATGCGTTTACAACCTATGTTTTGGAAGTACTGCCGAATCGCGTTTGTCATCACCACGGTGTTCTTCGCCACACCGCTGGCCCTACCGGCGCAGGCACCGCAATCGGACTATGCTAGGGCGGATACCAGCACGGCTTCGGAGCGTATGTTGAATCGTCTTCGCACACTCGAGGGTAAGATGAGTATATTCGAACAGGCTACGGAAGTCATCAAAGAAGACGTCGCGCGAATTGATAATACATTGAAGCTGGCAGGAGCCGCAATGACCACGTTTGTCGGCCTGCTGATCTGGATTCTTACCAAACTGTTCGAGGTCAGTACCGGAATCACACGATTGACTGAAACCACTCGTTTCTCGGCAGAAAGCTACCAACAAACCGCCGGGTTCAGCAAGGCGGTCGCAGTCATTACCGTGCAGGTGGAGGCTGCCAAGGCACAGGCGCGGGCCGATTACGAACGGCTGGAAAAACGCCTGGAGGACAATCGACGCGGCCGAGATTCCGGACAAATGGCGGTTGGCTCGTAATCGCTTGGGCCTGCCTACTCACTCAGCAGCCGCGCCTTCTGCTTGTCGTATTCCGCTCGCGTAATCGCGCCCGCGTCGAGCAGTGCTTTAAGCTTGAGCAGCTCGTCGGCTACGCCCAGTCGCGCCGGGGTGGCCTCGGTCGGCACGGGAGTGGGGGCGGGCGGCGGGCGCCGCTGGCGAGACGTCGGCACCACCTCGCCCGCCGCGATGGCCGCGTCCAGGCTGGCATAGCCCAGCTTGAATGTGCCCAGCCGAAACTCGGCCATCAACTGGCCTTGCCACTGCCCGCCGCTCATTCCATCGGTCAGGCGCAGGACGGAGACGACTTTTCCCTGCCAGTACGCCGACACCGGCCGGAAGCTCCCGCCCGACAAGCCCACCGGCTCGTGGACGTACCGAAACTCGTCGTTGGGCAGCGAGCCACGCCCCAGGCGCAACGTATCGCCCACGTAGAAGGTGTAGCCCGACGGCGTTGTGCCGTATTGTACCAACATCTCCAACCGCTCGTAGCGGGTGGCGGGCGGTGGAGCAGGCGCGGGCGCCGCCGATTGTGCGGCGGCTTCGCCAGTCAGTAGGCAAGCGCCCAACACTACGCTCAGCGGCAGAAAATTATGAATTTTCATCAACCCAAAGTTACGACTTGGCCTCACGGCTCGCGTTACCGATCGCCCGGAGCTGTGCTCCGGTGGGAGACAACCGTGGAGGGCTGTGCCCCCACCGGCGGTTGGACGCGAGTAGTTAGCCACTCGGTCGTGCCTAACCGCCGTGGGGCGCCTGCCTCATTTCCGCATTAGCACACTGGCACATTCCCCCATTGGCACATTGGCGCGCCCGCCGTGGGGGGCACAGCCCCCCGGGTTTTCTCCCACCGAAGCGAAGCTCCGGGCGAGCGGGCGGTTCGCGCCACCCTCTCCGAGGCTCGCGCGCTACTTTCGCTGCCCTATTCGGCTTTTACCTACTGCCCGCGTGTCCGCTTCCCCGCACTTCCGTATCCGCACCTTCGCCGATTTTGAGGCCGCTACCGCGCGCGCCGCGCAAGACCCCAGCGGCTTTTGGGCCGACGTGGCCGCGCCCTTCACGTGGCGCCGCCCGTGGCAAACGGTGCAGGGCGGCGACTTCGCCGCCGGTGGGTCAACGTGGTTCGAGGGCGCGCAGCTCAACATCACCGAAAACTGCCTCGACCGGCACCTCACCGCTCGCGCCGACCAGCCCGCCATCATCTGGGAGCCGAACGATCCCGCCGAAGAGGCGCGTACCTATACGTACGCCGAGTTGTTGGAAGCCGTAAGCAAGTTCGCCTACATCCTAAGCAGCTTAGGCGTAGAGAAGGGCGACCGCGTATGTCTGTACCTGCCGATGATTCCGGAGCTGGCCATCGCCGTGCTGGCGTGCGCGCGGCTGGGCGCGGTGCATTCGGTGGTGTTCGCGGGCTTTTCGGCCACGGCCATCGCCGACCGCATTCAGGATGCGGGCGCCGCGTTCGTCATCACCTCCGACGGAATGAACCGGGGCGCCAAATCTTCCCCCGTAAAATCCACCGTGGACGAGGCGCTGACGCTGTGCGCCGCCACTGCCCAGAACATCGTACAAAAGGTGCTCGTCGTGCGCCACACCGGCCCCGTGGGCGGCTCCGAAACCGTGATGCAGCCCGGCCGCGACCACTGGTACCACGAGTTGCTGCCTTCCCTGGCCGCCTCTGACGACATCATCGCCCCGGAAGTGATGGACGCCGAAGCCCCGCTCTTCATCCTCTACACCAGCGGCTCCACCGGCAAGCCGAAGGGCGTGGTACATAGCACGGCGGGCTATATGGTATGGGCCGATTACACGTTCCGCAACGTGTTTCAGACGGAGGAGGGCGACGTGCATTTCTGCACCGCCGACATCGGGTGGGTCACGGGCCACACCTACGGCCTCTACGGCCCGCTGCTTGCGGGTGGCACCACCGTTTTGGTTGAGGGGGTGCCGACGTGGCCCGACGCCGGGCGGTTCTGGCAAGTGGTGGAGCGGCACCGCGTCAACATCCTCTACACCGCGCCCACGGCGATCCGCAGCCTGATGGGCTTCCCACTGGAGCTGACCACCCGCCACGACCTCAGCTCATTGCGTGTCATTGGCTCCGTCGGCGAACCCATCAACGAAGAAGCGTGGCACTGGTACCACGAGCACATCGGCCGGAAGAGCTGCCCCGTGGTGGATACGTGGTGGCAGACCGAAACGGGCGGGATTCTGATTTCGGCGCTCGCGGGCGTCACGCCCTCCAAACCGGCCCACGCCGGGCTGCCGCTGCCGGGTGTGCAGCCGGTGCTGCTCTCGCCGAAGGGCGAGGAGCTGACCGGCAACGACCAGGAAGGGCTGCTCGCCATCCGCGCGCCGTGGCCGGGCATCATCCGCACTACCTGGGGCGACCATCAGCGGTGCTTCGATACCTACTTCCGGCCCTACGCGGGCTACTATTTCACCGGCGACGGCGCCCGCCGCGATGCTGACGGCCTCTACCGCATCGTCGGGCGCGTCGATGACGTCATCAACGTTTCCGGCCACCGCTTCGGCACGGCCGAAATCGAAAACGCCATCAACCAGCACGAGGCCGTGATCGAGAGCGCCGTCGTGGGCTACCCGCACGACCTGAAAGGCCAGGGTATCTACGCCTACGTCATTCTCGGGGCAGCCATCCCAACGGATGCCGCCGAGCGCGCGGCCCTCACGGCCGCCATCACGCGCACCGTCGAAACGCACATCGGCCGCATCGCGCGGCCCGACAAGATTCAGCTCGTGAGCGGCCTGCCCAAGACGCGCTCGGGCAAGATTATGCGCCGCATCTTGCGAAAAGTAGCCGAAGGCGAGTTGTTGAATCTGGGCGACACTACCACGCTCCTCGACCCTGGGGTAGTGCAGGAGATTATTGGGGGGCGGCAGTAGGGAGGCGTACGAGATTAAGCTGCAGCCAGTAACACATCCGCCGAAATGTGCAGATGCTGTTGCAGCGCCCGCATCATCTTGACGGTGAGCTTCCGTTTGCGGGCCAGCACCTCACTAACCCGCCCTTCACCACCAAGCCAACCGGCCAAATCTCGAGGCTCCAATCCCCGCTCCTGCATCCGGTACTTGATGTATTAGAGTTGCTATTGGCTGAAAGTTAGCTACTTTTGTCTTTTCAGGCTCTGGAC
>ERZ1066121.1809-NODE-1809-length-14602-cov-8.977521_pt1 | contig 14602 bp, 15 predicted proteins | sample MGYA00382768_ERZ1066121 | MGnify/ENA primary metagenome ERZ1066121 (study PRJEB33369, sample SAMEA5778351) | biofilm metagenome | biome: Industrial cooling water; feature: Water cooling tower basin; material: Biofilm | place: United Arab Emirates | collected... | reverse complement strand
CGCGCAGCTTCTGGATGAAGAACACGCCGCTCTCGCTCGACATCATCTTCATCGGTGCAGACGGGCGGATCCTCAATATCGCCGCGAACACCGTCCCCTATTCGACCGCGTCCGTCTCGTCGAAGGGCAATGCGAGCGCCGTTCTGGAACTGCGCGCAGGCCGCGCGGCGGCGCTGGGGATCGTGCCGGGGGACAGGGTGACGTATTAGCGGCGAACCCGCCTTGCGCGGGTTCGTCCTCGGCGCTGTTTCAAGTCCTGCGGACTTGAGCACCTGCGGCTCGCGCGCGTGCGCTCGCGTTCGCTGGCGCGACCGATTACGGCGCACCATCGATAATCCCGTCTTGGCCCTGTGCGCCGAATCCGCTAGGCGCGTGGCCCATGGGTATTCTCGCGAAAATCTTCACCTGGTGGGACGGCGCCACCATCGGCACGCTTCTGTGGGCGGGCCGCGCCAAGGGCGAACACGTCGGCACCGATGCGGCGGGCAACAAGTATTACCGCCAGCGGCCCAAGGCCGCCGCCGCCAATGACGGTTCCTACACCAGCCGCGAAAAACGCTGGGTGATCTACAATGGCGCCAACGATGCCAGCCGCGTGCCTGCCGAATGGCACGGCTGGATCCACGGCACCTATGACGAGGTGCCCGAAAGCCACCTCCCGCCGCCCAAGGTCTGGGAGGTCGACTACACTCCCAACGCCACCGGCACCGCCGCCGCCTATCGCCCGCAGGGCGCTCTGGAACGGGGCGGCCAGCGGGCCCGCGCGGTCGGCGACTATGAGGCCTGGACCCCCGGCGCTGCGGACAGCTGAGGCCGGACATGCGGCTCCGCGTTTCCGTCATGGCGCTGCCGCTCGTGCTGGCGCTGGCCGGGTGCGACCTGTTCTCTCCCGCCGCCGAGACAGTGAAGGTCCAGCTCGACGATAACGCCCCGACCGCACCTGCCGCCGCCGGCACGCCCGCGGCTGCGCCCACCGGCGATTACGGCGCCACGCCGATGAACGAGCGGGTCGCGGTGCTCGGCCTCCTCAACAAGCGCAACAACGTCTCCGAGGAGATCAGCCTCAAGCCCGGCGAGGCGCGCGAGATCGGTCCGGTCATCATCCGCGTCTCGGCCTGCGAGCGCACCGCGCCATGGGAGCTGCCGCAGGAGACCGGTGCCTTCGTCCAGGTCGACATCCGCGAGCGGGGCGCGGCGCAGCATGCCCGCGTCTTCTCGGGCTGGATGTTCCGCGAAAGCCCCAGCCTCAATGTGGTCGAACACCCGGTCTATGACGTTTGGGTCAAGGACTGCACGATGCGCTTTCCGGGAGAGGAGGGCCCTGCCGCGCCGGCTGCCGAACCCTCGGCGAGGCCTGCCGCACGCCCGTCACCCGCCGCGACTGCGACGCCCGCCGCCCCACCTGCCGCCCCGCCTGCCCGATAGCCGTCGTCGAACGAGCGGCTGGCCATCGCAAGGCTCATGACCGGTTGGCCCCGCGCACGCTCCACCAGCCGCCGGTAATCGGCTTGCGCCAGCTCGCGCGCGCCCATCGAGCGCAGGTGCTCGGTCATGAACTGGCAGTCGAGCAGCGCGAAGCCCGCCCGCCGCATCAGGGCCACCAGCCATGCGAGCGCGACCTTGCTGGCGTCGGGCACGCGGCTGAACATCGATTCGCCGCAGAACACCCGGTCGAAGCTCACCCCGTAGAGCCCGCCGACCAGTTCCGGCCAGCCCTCCTCGCCCGTCTGCCAGCACTCCACCGCATGCGCGTGACCGGCGCGGTGGAGGCCGATGTAGGACTGCACGATGCGCTCCGAAATCCAGGTCTCGGGATGATCGGCACGCGGCTCGGCGCAGGCGCGGATGACCTGTTCGAAGGCGCGGTCGACCGTCACCGTGAACCTGTCGGCACGCAGCACCTTCTTCAGCGACTTCGACAGGTGCAGCCCGTGGAGCGGGATGATCGCCCGCTCGCGCGGCTCGACCCAGAACACCTCCGGGTCCTCGCGCCGGTCGGCCATGGGGAAGATCCCGCTGCGATAGGCAAGCAGCAGGGTCTCGACCGGAATCGGAGGGCGCTGGGGTGCATGCATGTTGCATTGCAGGATACATGCCCTGACGTCCCGAGGCAAAGAGGATTGCCTAACACCGGCGCCTTGGGTAAGGGGCCGCTTCCGCCAGTGCAGGGGTGTAGCTCAGCTGGTAGAGCATCGGTCTCCAAAACCGAGGGCCACGGGTTCGAATCCTGTCACCCCTGCCACGGCGCTCTTGCAAAGCGGCCTTCCTGGCGGCGTCACGCCGGAGCTGTCCCCTGATCCTGCAGCGGAATCGCGAGCGACACGCGCAGCCCAGCCGGGTGCCAATCCAGTTCCACCCTCCCGCCGAGCTGGTGCTGGATCGAGCCGGCGATGAGCTCGCTGCCGAAACCGGCCTTCTGCGGCGGGTTCACCTGCGGGCCGCCTTCCTCCACCCATGTGACGAGCAGCATGTCCGCCCCCGCCTGCGCTTCGATCCGCCATTCGAGACTGACCAGCCCTCCAGAAACCGACAGGGCACCGTATTTGAAGGCGTTCGTGATCAACTCGTGGATCACCAGCGCAAGCGACTGGGCCGCGGCGGGCGGCAGCCGCAGATCGGGCCCGCTGGCGCGCAGCGTGCCTCTGGCGGGGCTGTCATCGCTGTCGAGGCCGAAGGCGGAACATTCGTCGCCGATCAGGGTCTGCAGCGACACCCCCTCCCAGCGGTTCGCGGCGAGCAGGTTGTGCGTTCGGGCGAGATTGCCGATCCGCCCGGTGATCGCCTTGCGGTAGCTGTCGATGTCGGTGGCCCTCGTCAGCCGGACCATGGCCTGCACCACCGCCATGATGTTCTTGGCCCGGTGATCGACCTCGGGTGCGAGCAGGGTGGTGCGCTCCCCGGCCTTCTTGCGCTCGGTCATGTCGACAAAGGCGCCGACCGCGCCGCGCACCCCGCCTTGCGCGTCGTGAAGGGGCCGGGCCGCACCAAGAAAGTCGCGCGTCGTGCCGCCCGGGAAGACGAACTTTCCCTCGAAGCCGGAAATCGTCTCGCCCCTCGCGGCACGGCGCATGGGACGCTCGTCCTCGGCGAGGATGTGGCCCGAGCCGTCCAGCATCGTCACCTTCGGGTTCACGCTCGCGACATTCTGCGTCCAGCCGAGCTGTCGCAGCGTATCGATGCCGAAACGGTTGGTGCTCATTTCACGGCATTCGGGATCGTGCGCGATGACGACCGTGGCCGGAACCGCACTGAGAATGGCCTCGAGTTCCTCGGCGCGCGTGCGGCTTTCCTGCTCTGCCCGGCGCAGGAACTGCTGTTCTGCCGCAAGGATGGCCTTCGTGCGCCGCTCCTCGGTGACGACCGACAGGATGAGGGCGGTCAACCCGATGGTGCCGATGAACTGCTGGAGCAGCAGCACGTGCTGTTCGGTGCTGCTCGCCATCTCGATGAAAGGTCCAAGGCCCCGGCTGGTGCCCCATACCGCAATAGCGGCAATGATCGCGAGCGCGGTCGACGTTCCGCGGACATTGAACATGAGGCTGGCGACAATCAGGAACGGCAGAACCTGCCAGGTCTTCAGGTCCTCGCTGTCGGCTGAGGTAAAGACCAGCCATGCAAACCCGGCGGTGGCCGCCATGAGCACCGCGAAACCCGCAATGCGGGGGGGCGGCCAACGCTCGGCTGTCAAGCACCATGCGAGGATCAGCGGTCCGACCGTAATCCCGCCAACGAAGGCGCCGATGGACCAGTTGCTGAAGACGCCAAGGACCGATTGCACGTCCTCTCCGCTCGAAAGCACGAGCACCGCAGTGCCGAGCAAGGCCGAAATCAGTGCCTGCCCCAAGGCTCCGAGCAGGCAGAACCGCAGAAACCCGCCGAGCGACTGCAAGGTCTCGGCCCACGTTCCGTGCCGGGAAAGGATCAGCGCCGGAAACACCGTGCCCAGCGCATTGCCGGCTGCGATCAGGGTGTCGGCCCACAGCGGCTGCGCCGATCCGGATAGCACCGCCGCGGCGAGCCGTCCGATCACGATCGCCGGCCACAGCCTCACCCCGCCGAGCATCAGGCCGGCCAAGCCCACGCCCGCCGCCGGCCACACGGGCGATCCCGCGCCGCGCACCTGCGCCCAGTTCAGCCCGACATAGGCAAGCGCGGTGTAGGCGATCGTCAGCCCGACCAGAGCCAGGGCAAATCGTGCGTTTCGCGCTCTTGCGAGGTCGCGGTCCATTCTGCTCCAGCCCCTGCGGATGGCCGGGTCTCAACGCAGTTGCCTGCTTGCCCGGCCCTTTTCCGACCGGTCAATACCGCCGATCCGGCCCGCAATCTAGGCCGCTCTGGTGGACTGCGCTGCGCGGGGCGAGGGCGGCGACGATCGCTTCATGCCGGGGGTTCGGACGGTCGCGGCCGATGCGCCCGCTGTGCGCTCAAAGCTGCCAGGCACAGGCCATTTCGCTGCCCCTCGTCGCGGGGCGATGGAGCGCGTAGGCGGCGAGCACCGGCAGAGCGGCCGCGATATAGGCCAGCTTGCGGGCGCGGCGCGGCAGATTCGAGAAGGCGACGTCGTGGTAGAAGGACGTCACCGGGTTGATGAAGTTCGCGGCGCGATCCGCCTCGCGTCCGAACAGGCCCGCCACTTCGCTGCGCGTGTAGCCGCGCCGCACGTGCCCCCATTCGTCCATCAGCGCGCGCTCGGGCGGGCAGAAGCGGGCCATGAAGGGGTAGTGCGGGTAATGCCAGTGGTCATAGGGCGTGGAGATCAGGAGCCAGCCGCCCGGCTTCACCACCCGCATCGCCTCGGCGGCGGCGCGCCGGTCGCCCTCGATGTGTTCGAGCACGTCGAACAGGGTGACGATGTCGAAGGAGCGGTCTGCGAAAGGCAGCGCGCGCGCGTCGCCCACGACGAAGTCGGACGCCGCGTCGGCGGCGGGGTCATCGGGCGCGAGGCCGGGGTCGATGTCGATCGTCGTCACATGCGCGTCAGGGTAGAGGTTGCGCGCCATGCCGCTGCGCCCGCCGCCGACCTCGAGAATGCGCGCATCGGCGGGCAGCCTGCCGGGCGCGATGCGGTGGATCGCGCGCATCTTCTCGCGGTAGAACAGCCCGTCACTCCAGCCGCGTTCGAAGGGGTTGCGGGCGAGAAACGCGCCGAGGCTGCGCTTGGCGATCATCGCGGGCCTTTCTCCGAAGATTTTCCGCGCCACCGGCGGTCCACGACATAGCGCAGCCCCGAAGCCCAGCCGCGCAGCTCCTCTGCCAGCACCCGCCGCCGCTCCGGCTCCTGCGCCTGTACGGATTCGAACAGCTCGCGCAGGAAATAGCTCGGCAGCTGGCGGAAGATGCGGCGCAGGTTACCCCGGTCACCGAACCTGTCGGCCTGCGCCACCAGCGCCGAGACATGGCCGTTCTGGTAGGCGCGCATCTGGCTGTGGAGCGCCCGCCAGCTGTCGCGGTGGTCGTGACGGACCACCGCGCGCGGCTCGTACTGGCAGGTGCCGCCGGTGGCGATGATGCGGTACCACATCTCCGAATCCTCCGAACACCCCGAGGCCCCCGCCCCGAGCCGGGTGTCGAACAGGCCGACCCGGTCGAAGATCGCGCGGCGGAAGGCCATGTTCGCCCCCGCACCGATATGCCAGACATGCGCGCCCTGCGCCTGAGTGTTCTCGTAGAGCAGGCGGTCGAAGCGGACCGGCACGAAGCGGCTGCCGAAGCCGCCCATGCGCATCTGGAAGAACACCTGCGCGGGTGTGTCGAGCCGGGCGGGGAGAACAAGGCCGGTCATGGCGTCAGGGGCGTTCTCGCCTTCGGAAAAGACGCGGGCGACTTCGCTCGTCCAGAGGGGATGGGGCTGCACGTCGTCATCGGTGAAGGCGACGATCTGGCGGCTGGCGGCGCGGATCCCGGCGTTGCGCGCGTGGCTGAGGCCGGGGCGCGGCTCGTGGACGTAGCGCACATCGCTGCGCGCCTCGCACAGGGGCCGCGCGTCGCCGGCGGCCGAATTGTCGACGACCACGATCTCGCCCGGCGGGCTCTGCTGGCTGGCGAGCGAAGCGAGGCAGGCGGCCAGGTGCGGCCCCCGGTCGCGGGTGCAGATGACGACCGAGAGATCGGCGGCGCTGCATGGCGGCAGGCGCGACACGCTGTCGAGCCAGCCGAGCGTGCCCTGTGCGTCGCGCGCCTCGCGGATGCGCAGCCTGTCCTCGGGCCGCCCGTCGTAGGTGCCGCGCAAGGGAGCACCCAGCGCAGGGTCGCGCGCGGCGCGCTGCTCTGCCGCGAACCGCGCCAGATGCGAGGCCAGCGTGGCGCTGGAGAACGGCGTCTCCTCCGCCGCGGCGGCGACCATGCCGAGCGGCAGGTCGCGCCACCACAGCACCGCGAGCATGGGCCGCCCGTCGCTGCGGGGCGGAGGGGCGTGCTCGGCGAGGTCCACATGGGCGATCTGCATGGGTGAGAACTTCATCGGCCCTGTCCCCTGATCGCCGCGACCCGGCGCTCGGAGCGTTCGTATTCGCCGATCATGCCCTGGATGCCGCCCGCATATTCGGCGACGGCGAAGCTCAGGTCGCGCAGCCGCAGCCGCGCCGCCGCCTTGGCGATTTCGCGCATCTGGTAGACGTGCCACCACCGCCGCATGGCGCGGTGCCGGTCGAGGATCTCGGGATCGCTGCGCATCGCTTTGTCGAGGAAGGCCATCATCCCCAGCCCCCATGTCCAGTATTGCCGCCGCAGTTGCTTTATGGTCTCGCGGTGCTCGTGATAGACGGCGTAGCGCGGCTCGTAGACCATCGGCCGGCCGGTCCGCAGGACGCGGTAGAAGATGTCGAGATCGCCTCCGCCCGGCAGCGGCGCCCCGGTGTCGAGTGCATCGTCGAACCCGCCGATGGCGCGCAGCAGATCGGTCTTGAAGGCCATGTTGCACCCCGCCCCCATCAGCCCCGCGCCGACCGGGTGGAGTTCATGGGCGAAGCTCGCCGCGTGCCATTCGCGCCGCTCGAACCCGCGCCCGAAACCCCCGCGCGCCTCGAAGGCGACCCGCGCGTCGGTATCGAGCTTGTAGGGCAGGACGAGGCCCGTGAACCCGCCCGCATCGGGCGCGCTGCGGCAGGCGATCGCGAGGCCGGTCAGCCATTCCCGGTCGATCACCACGTCATCGTCGAGAAAGGCGAGCAGTTCGCCCCGCGCGCCCGCCAGCGCGGCGTTGCGCGCGAAATTGAGCCCGGCCTTGGGCTCCATCGCGTAGCGCATCCCGGCAAAGCAGGCGACGGCGTCGGCGGTGGCGCTGTCGCTGGGCGCATTGTCGATGACCAGCACTTCGGTGAAGGGGAAGGGCGAGGTCGCAGTCACCTGCGCGAGCGCCTCGAGCAGCCGCGCCAGCCGCTCGGCACGGTCCTTGGTGCAGATCGCGATGGTGAGGCCGGGCAGCGGCGGGGCGGGGGAGGCTGCGCTGTCCTGTGCCAGTTCCGCCTCGATCCGGGCCCGCAGCACGGATTTGGCGAAGGCATTGTCGAGCAGGGCCTCGGTCGCCTCTTGCGAAAGCTGCGTGCCGGGGGAGAGCGGGAGCATGTGGAAGCCGATCAGCCGCCCGTCCAGCCGCGCGATCAGCCCCGCGCCGCTTTCGTCCGTGCCGATCGCCAGCGGCGCCACCGGCCGGGCGAGCTCGACCTCAACAATCCTGTATCGCATCCGCAGCCTCCCCCAGATCCACATCATTTCCGCCTTGCAGCCCGAGCATTCGAGCGAACTTTCCGCCCGAGAGCATGAGCTGGTCCGGAGGGCCCATCTCGATCACCTTGCCGCCGTCCATCACGATCACCTGATCCGCGTCGCGGATCGTCGACAGCCGGTGCGCGACCACCACCACGGTGCGCTGGTGCGAGTAGCGTTGCAGCGCCTGCTGGAAGGCGCGCTCGCTCTCGATGTCGAGCGCGTTGGTCGGCTCGTCGAGCAGCAGGATATCGGGATCGCGCAGCACCGTCCGGGCAAGCGCGACACGCTGGCGCTGGCCGCCCGACAGGCGCAGGCCGGAATCGCCGACGACGGTGTCGTAGCCTTCGGGCAGCCGGGCGATGAAGCCATCGGCATTGGCGATGCGGGCGGCCGCGACGATCTCGTCGCGGGTCGCCTCTTCCCGCCCGTAGGCAATATTGGCGTCGATGGTGTCGTGGAACAGCACCACCTCCTGCGACATCAGCGCAAGGCGTCCACGCCACTTTGCCAGCCGGAATTGGGTGAGCGGCACGCCGTCCACCAGAACCTGCCCCTGCTGCGGGTCCCGGAACCGCAGCAGCAGCGCCAGCATGGTCGATTTGCCCGCGCCCGACGCCCCGATGATCGCCGTGGTCCTGCCCGCCGGGATCGTCAGCGAGATGTTGCGCAAAGCCCAGGGCTCGTGCGGCGCATAGCGGAACGAGACGTCGGCAAAGGTGATGCCGCGGCGCAAGGGAGGCGGTTCGGCGGTGCCGTCCTCGAGGAAGGGCTGGCGGCTTTCCTCCAGCAGATCGGCGACATCGTCGATCATCGGCGCCATCCCGTCGAGCGCCACCTTGTCCTGCATCAGGATGCGCGCCGGGCCTTGCAGGCGGTAGAGCAGCGACAGGAACGCCGCCAGCGCCGCAAAGCCGACGCCGGCCCCGGTGGCGAACAGGATCAGCATTCCGATCAGCGCCACGATCGCCAGTTCGGAAATTCCCGAGGGCAGCGCCCAGAGCAGGTCGAGCGATAGGAGCCGGCTACGCATGGTATCGGATGCGACGGCAAACCGGCCGCGTTCATAGCTCTCGCGCGAGAAGGTGCGGATGAACTGTAGGCTGTTGACGCTCTCCCACATCCGGTGCCCGAAGGCCTTGTTCTCGGTCACGACCGCCTGACCGATCCTGTCGGCATAGCGGCTGAGCGAGCGGATGCCGATCGCGATCACGATCAGGAACACGAACGTCAGGATCGTCAGCAGGGGCGAGATCACCGCCATCAGCGTCATGAAGATCACGAAGGTCAAGAGCGCGGTCGCCATGCTGTAGAACAGGCTGAGCGCGTTCGCCGCCTTCCAGCTGTTGGTGCTCAAGGTGGTGGCGATGTCCGAACGCTTGCGCGTGCTGCTGAAATCGATGCAGGACGAGAGCACCTGATCGAAGATGCGCGTGCGCAGGCGGTGGGCGATATCGCCCTCCATCGTCTTGGTCACCGCGGTGTTGGCGAAGTTCGTGACGTTCTTCAGCAGGATGAGGACGAAGACGAGGCCCACCAGCCAGGCCGTCCGGTCGTTTTGCGGAATGGGTTGCAGCACGGTCCCGAGCGCGCGCTCCAGCAGGCCGTCGGTCCGCGGCGTCACGCCGAGGCTCTGGATCAGGGGGATGAACAGGACAAGGCCGAGGCCCTCGAACAGCGCGGCGAGCAGGCCGAGGGCGACGATCGCCACCGGCGCCCAGCGCGCGGGCCTGCCGACCGCGTGCAGATCCCTGACCAGCCCGGCAAGGGTGCGGCGCTTCACCACGTGCAATCGAGATAGTGCGGGCGGGAGATGATGCCGAGCCGCTTGGCGAGGGTTTTGGTCCACTTCGGCGTCAGCTTCGTCTTCACGAAACCCGGCCCGAGCGTGCCGAGGAACGGCGCCAGTTCGACCCCGTGCTGCGCCTTGAGGCGCGCAAGCAGGGCGCGCGCCTGGCGGCGTCGCCCGTCGAGCAGGGCCCTGCGCGCATGCCAGATCAGGAAATCGCGGTGATGTGCGACGAATTCGCTGGCGAATTCGCTCATCTGCGGGCCGAAGCGTTCGACCACCAGCTCGAAGGAGCGGATCATCTTGTCGGCATTGCTCGACATGTTCGATGCCGTGGTGCGGTAACCCACCAGATAGCGCGGCACGAGGCGGAAGGGGTAGTTCTGCGCCGCGCCCATGGCGAACATGTAGTCCTCGCAGCCCTCCGCCCCCTGCTCGCGCAGGAAGGAGCTGAAGCCGCCGACGCTCTCGAAAATTTCGCGCGGGACCAGCATGGAGCTGCCGTTGCCGACGAAGTTCTCGCGCGCCAGATACCCGCGCACGTCGCCCACCATCTGCGGGTTGTACTTGATGGGGAACACCTGACTGTGTTCGTTGATGTGGCTGAACCAGCAATAGACCAGCGCCGGTTCGCGGCCTGCGACCTCATCCATCTGCAGGGCGGTCTTCTCCGGCGCCCACAGGTCGTCGGCATCGACGAAGGCGAGGTAATCGGCCGATGTCTCGCGCGCGCCGCGGTTGCGCGCGGCGGCAACGCCGGCATTGGCCTGCTGCACCAGCCGGATGCGCCCGTCCCTGCTGGCACAATCGCGCACGATGGCGGCGCAGCCGTCGGTGGAGCCATCGTCGACGACGACGATATCGAGCGCCGGATAGGTCTGAGCACAGACGCTTTCCAGCGTCTCGGCAATGGTCGCGGCGGCGTTGTACATCGGCACAACCACGCCGACCACCGGTTGTGCCGGGCCTCGCATCACGCAGCGTTCCGCAATCGCCAGTTGAGGGCCGAGGCGACGATGTTCTCGATCGAGGAGTGCCGCGTCTCCCAGCCCAGGACTTCGCGGGCCTTGCGCGCAGAGGCGACCAGTTGCGCCGGGTCGCCGGGGCGTCTCGGGCCGAAGCGGGTGTCGGGTTTGCGGCCAACGGCCCGCTCGACCGCGCCGATCAGTTCGAGCACGCTGGTCCCGGTCCCCGTGCCGAGATTGAAGACATGGGCGCCCGGGTTCCCGGCCAGAAACTCGCCCGCCGCGACATGCGCGCAGGCAAGATCGCTGACGTGGATGTAGTCGCGCACCGCGGTCCCGTCGGGCGTGTCGAAGTCGGTGCCGAAGACGGTGAAGGGCGCATCCGGCACCAGCGCCGCCTCGATCGCGAGCGGGATGGCGTGGGTCTCGGGCACATGCCTCTCGCCGATTTCCCCCTCGGGGTCGGCACCGGCGGCGTTGAAATAGCGCAGCGACACCGAAGGAAGGCCATGCGCGACGTTCAAGTCGGCGAGCATCCGTTCCACGAACAGCTTCGACCAGCCGTAGGGATTGATCGGGCGCTGGGGATGTTCCTCGGTGATCGGGAGTGTTTCGGGCACGCCGTAGGTCGCGCAGGTGCTCGAGAAGATGATCGGGACGTTGCCGGCCGCGCGCGCCTCCTCGATCAGGTTCAGGCTGCCGACCGTGTTGTTGTAGTAATAGATCGCCGGATCGCCGACGGACTCGCCGACATAGGCGAAAGCGGCGAAGTGGACGATGAGGTCGGGCCGCGTGCTGCGGATCGCCGCAGCCACCGCCGCCCGGTCGAGCAGGCTCGCCTCGATCAGGTCACCCCATCTCACCGCATCCCGCCAGCCGCGCGACAGGTCATCGAAGGTGACGACGTTCCATCCGCGCTGCGCAAAGGCCTTGCAGCCATGCGAACCCACATAGCCGGCGCCCCCGAACACCAGCACGGTTTTCATTTTACCAGTTGCGCAACCCGCGCCTCGCCCGCAAGCTGCGATTCGAAATAGTCGATCGTCTTGATGAGGCCGTCACGCAGCGCAACCCTGGGACGCCAGTCGAGCGTCTGCCGCGCCTTGGTGATATCGGGCTGCCGCTGGCGCGGATCGTTGACCGGCAGAGGCATGCGAACCAGCTTCGAGCGCGAACCCGTCAGGTCGATGACCAATTCGGCAAGTTCGAGCACCGAGAATTCCTCGGGGTTGCCGACATTGATCGGCCCGGTGACGCCCGGCGGCGAATCCATCATCGCCAGCATGCCGGCGATCAGATCGTCGACATAGCAGAACGAGCGGGTCTGCTGGCCATCGCCATAGATGGTGATGGGCTCGCCCTTCAGTGCCTGGATGATGAAGTTCGACACCACCCGACCATCGTCCGCGCGCATCCGCGGGCCGTAGGTATTGAAGATGCGGATGACCTTGATGTCGACCTGGTACTGATTGTAGTAATCGAAGAACAGGGTCTCCGCACAACGCTTGCCCTCGTCATAACATGCGCGCGGGCCGATCGGATTGACGTGCCCCCAGTAATCTTCCGACTGCGGATGGACGAGAGGATCGCCGTAGACTTCCGAGGTCGAGGCTTGAAGGATCTTCGACTTGGTGCGCTTGGCAAGGCCGAGCATGTTGATCGCGCCGTGAACGCTCGTCTTGGTCGTCTGAACGGGATCATACTGGTAATGCACCGGGCTTGCCGGGCAGGCAAGATTGTAGATGCGGTCCGCCTCGATGTAGAGCGGGAAGGTCACATCGTGGCGCATCACCTCGAATCGCGGATTGGCCATGAGATGACGAATATTGTCTTTGCGGCCCGTGTAGAAATTGTCGACGCAAACAACATCATCGCCGCGTTCCAAGAGCCTTTCGCATAGAAAAGACCCAAGAAAGCCTGCTCCGCCTGTAACAATGGTACTCCCGCTCATCAATCCCTCCGCATGTCGAACCAAAGTCAAGGCACGGCGAGGCTAATGCTGCACACGAGGAAACTTCGCGTTATAGTGAGTTAGTAGCCCAAGGCGATCTCATGGGACACGAGTTGGGTTTGCGCAGGGGATGCCGTGGGGTGCCCGACGGCGCCGTACGGGCTAACGGGCAGCTAATGCTCCGATAACGCAAGTCTGGGCTCGCCCCGCCTCCGGTCCCGACCTGCTCGTTCATCCTGCTGCAAGCCCAACCGTGTATTCCTGTCGATGAAACGAGTTGCCAACCCGCACAGGAGAGCAAGGATGAGCGCCTACACCTTCCGTTCCTCGCGGCCTGACCACTGGGTCAGCCCCCGGCCGACCCGCGATCCGGCGCGGCTTTCCGCCATTCACGGACCGCTGCGCCCGATGCATGAGCAGCCGGGCCTCCTCGCCCGGCTTTTCGCGCCGCGCTGAGCGCCCAAGCGTTCTTGCATTTGCGCAGGCCAGCGCGTAAGGCCCGCAGCGTCTCTCCGACATCGGCAGATCATCCAGCCCCTCCGGCGACCTTGTCCCGGGCGGCGCGGAGCCCTACCTGAAAGCCGGCCGGACGAGACGAGAAGGCATTACGCGAAGGAACGAGGCTGCATGGCCGACAAGATGATCGCCCCCAAAGACGGGGCCGAAGAGAAGAAGCGCAAGACCTCGCCCGCCGAGTTCTTCAACCAGGTCAAGGCCGAGACGAACAAGATCGTCTGGCCGACCCGCGAGGAGACGGTGCGCACGGCGATCTTCGTATTCATCTTCATGCTGATCCTCTCGCTGTTCTTCCTCGGCATCGACAGCGCCTTCGGTGCGATCGTGCGCGCGCTGATCGGCCTGCTGCAGTAGGCCGACCCGCGCCTCCCGATTCCCTGCCCGTCAGACCCATTTTCCAAGGACGACCCATGGCCCGCTGGTACATCATCCACGCTTACTCCGGTTTCGAGAACAAGGTGCGCGACGCGATCATCGCCGAGGCCGAACGCCTCGGCCTGAGTGAAGGCGTCGAGGAAGTGCAGGTCCCGACCGAGACCGTGACCGAGGTGAAGCGCGGCAAGAAGGTCCAGGTCGAACGCAAGTTCATGCCCGGCTACGTGCTCGCCAAGCTGAACATGACCGACGACATCTACCACCTCGTCAAGAACACCCCCAAGGTCACCGGCTTCCTCGGCTCGGGCAACAAGCCGCAGCCGATCTCCGAACGCGAGGCCGCGCGCTATTTCGGCGGGGTGGAAGAGGCCAAGGCCGCGCCCAAGCGCGACATCAGCGTCGATTACGAGATCGGCGATTCGGTCAAGGTCAACGCCGGGCCCTTCGCGAGCTTCAACGGGATCGTGGAAGAGCTCGATTTCGACAAGCAGAAGGTCAAGGTCAGCGTCTCGATCTTCGGCCGTGCCACCCCGGTGGAACTGGGCTTCGAGGAAGTCGAACTGGTGAAGTGAGGCGCGGCTGGGTGAAGACCCGCCCCGGCATCTGCCGGAAGAAGCGCCGCTACATCACCCGCCAGGAAGCCGATGCGGCTGCCTTGCGGGCCGCTATCACCTTGCGTGCCTACAAGTGCGCGCTGTGTCGGCAGTTTCACCTGACCAGCCGTACCAAGGGGCTGCGCGCCCCTCGGCCCCAAGCGGGTTGATTTCGAAACCGGGTGCGCCTATGCGCGCGCCTTCGCTCGGGCAGGAACCCGGGCGATTCCGTGCGGGAGCCTTGGCAATGCACAAGCCGGGGCGCTTGACCGCTTAACATGAGCCCGGATGGAAACAGCCGGGCAACAGTGCGACAGGAGCAAGGCCAATGGCCAAGAAAATCGAAGGCTATATCAAGCTGCAGGTTGCAGCCGGGTCCGCCACCCCCTCGCCGCCGATCGGGCCGGCGCTGGGTCAGCGCGGCGTCAACATCATGGAATTCTGCAAAGCGTTCAACGCCGCCACGCAGGATATGGAAAAGGGCATGCCGATCCCGACCGTGATCACGGTCTACGGCGACCGGTCCTTCACCTTCGTCACCAAGACCCCGCCGGCGAGCTACTTCCTCAAGAAGGCCGCGAACCTCAAGTCGGGCTCGAAGGAGCCGGGCAAGGTTTCGGCCGGAACGATCAAGAGCTCGCAGATCCGCGAGATCGCCGAAGCCAAGATGGTCGACCTGAACGCGAACGACATCGATCAGGCGATGAAG
>ERZ1066121.1804-NODE-1804-length-14645-cov-8.055312_pt1 | contig 14645 bp, 12 predicted proteins | sample MGYA00382768_ERZ1066121 | MGnify/ENA primary metagenome ERZ1066121 (study PRJEB33369, sample SAMEA5778351) | biofilm metagenome | biome: Industrial cooling water; feature: Water cooling tower basin; material: Biofilm | place: United Arab Emirates | collected... | reverse complement strand
CCGCACTCGTGCCATACCCCAAATGTGGCACCCAATGCGTAACACCGTCTAGGGTGGTGGTCTAGTGCCAGGTGATAGCTAATTTAGCGGAATGATCGTTGCAATTAAGACGTGCGGCGCGTGTGGCAGTGAGGCGATTCGCAAAAACGGCCACTGGAGTGGCCGGCCCAAATACCAGTGCCGCGCCTGCAACCACCAAGGTCCGCTACAACCTACGGCGCCGGCCCGTGCCGCTCGCTACGCGCAGGTGGAGGCGCTGCTGGCCGAGCGCGTTTCGCAGCGGGCGATCGTGCGCTTGACGGACGTGGCGCGAATGACGGTGGCAAAGCTGGCGAAAAAAAAGCGCTCGCCGTGAGGGCGCCGCCCGCCGTGCCGGTGCGCCGCCGCCCGCGGCTGGAACTCGACGAGCTGTGGTCGTTTGTGGGCAGTAAGGCGCGCAAGGTGTGGTTGTGGCTGGCGGTGGACCGTGACCCGCGCCGGGTGGTGGCCCGGGTGCTGGGCGACCGGGGCGTGGCGACGGCGCGGCGGCGGTGGCGCGCGCTGCCGGCAGCGTATCGGCGCGCCCGGTGCTTCACTGATGCCTGGGCGGCGTACGCGGCCGTGGTGCCGGCCGCGCAGCATCGGGGCGGGCGCAAGGGCCGCACCAATGTAGTCGAAGGCGTCAACTGCTGGCTGCGTCAGCGCTGCGCCGTGCTGGTGCGAAAAGGGTGCGCGTTCAGCAAATGCCTGAAAATGCACCACCTGCGAATCAAATTAGCTATTTACCACTATAACATCACCGCTAGTTAGACCACCACCAGAGTCTGTAATGATTTCACTCCACTTGCCATCTGTTTGTCATTGCGAGCTATCGAGGGCCCCTACCCCCAGCGAAGCAATCCTCGTAGGATGTGTGCGGGTGCTTAGCGCAACCCAACCGCCGCTCCTATCCTACGAGGATTGCTTCGCTGCGCTCGCAATGACAAGTTCCCATTTCCTGACGCGCTTCTAACCGAGCGCATTCCTGGCTCTGGTGGTCATAGCTCAAAAGTAACGAACACCAGACGTACCGTTTTTCTACATCTTCCTCACCCCGCCGCCACCCCGTGGTGCGACGTCACCCGCGCCCCGCGCTTGCCCGGCGCGGGCGCGGCAGGCGCCTCGGCGGGCGCAGATACGGCAACGTCGGCGGGCGCCTGCACCACTTCCTGGTCGTCGAGGGTGGTGGGGTCGGTTTCTTCCAGAATGGCCTTCGCTACCGACCAGCGCAGCGAGTAGAGGTCTTTGCGGCGGTCGCGGAGGTTGCGGACGGAGCCGGCCGTGTGGAGGTCTTTGAGCAGGTCGAGGTCGAGGTCGGCGATGAGGACCATCTCGGTGTTGGGCGTGGCCTCGGCGATGGTGGCGTCGTGGGGGAAGGCGAAATCGGAGGGGCTGAACACGGCGCTCTGCGAGTATTGGATGTCCATATTCTCAACGCGCGGCAGGTTGCCCACCGAGCCGGTGATGGCCACGTAGCACTCGTTTTCGATGGCGCGCGCCTGCGCGCAGCACCGCACACGCTGGTAAGCGTTCTTAGTATCGGTCCAGAATGGCACGAACAGGATTTTCATCTGCTGCTCGCTCAGCAGGCGGCCCAACTCGGGGAACTCCACATCGTAGCAAATCAGGATGCCGATGCGGCCGAAATCGGTGTCGAAGGCCTGTAGCTTCTGGCCGCCGCGCATCCCCCAGTAATACGCCTCGTCGGGCGTGACGTGGAGCTTGAACTGGCGGTCGGAGGTGCCGTCGCGGCGCAGCAGATAGGCCACGTTGTAGAGCTTGCCATCGACCACCTCGGGCATCGACCCGGCGATGATGTTGATGTTGTAGCTCAGGGCCAGCTCGGCCATTTTCTGGCGCAGCGGCTCGGTGTAGGCGGCCATCTCGCGGATGGATTCGGGCGCGTGCGGCGATTTGGAGAGCGCCATCAGCGGCGCGTTGAAAAACTCCGGAAACATCACCAGATCGGCCTTGTAGCTCGAGACGGTATCGACGTAAAACTCGATCTGTTGAATCATCTCCTCGACGGTCTGCACGGCGCGCATCTGCCACTGCACCACCCCGATACGGACGTTCGACTTCACGTTGCCGATGAGCTTTTCGTACTGCTCGTCGTAATAGACGTTGATCCACTCGAGGAGCGTGGCGTACCCGCGCGAATCGTCGTCGTAGGGCAGGTAATCCTTGATGATTTTGCGGACGTGGAAGCCGTTGGAGAGCTGAAAGGTGAGAATCGGGTCGAAAAACTCCTTGTTACGGACCTGCTCGACGTATTGGGCCGGTTTCAGGCGCTCGGCGTGGGGGCCGTAGCCGGGAATGCGCCCCCCCGCGATGATGCCGCGCAGGTTGAGGCTCTCGCACAGCTCCTTGCGGGCGTCGTAGAGGCGGCGGCCGAGGCGCAGGTTGCGGTAGTCGGGGTCCACGAACACATCGACGCCGTAGAGCGTGTCGCCGTCGGGGTTGTGGGTTTTGAAGGTGCCGTCGGCGGTGATCTGGGCGTAGGTGTGGCGGTCGCCGTAGTCGTCGTACTTCACGATGAGCGCGAGCGCGACGGCCACCACCTGGCCTTTGTCTTCGATGCAGATCTGCCCTTCGGGAAAGTTCTGGAGCAGGGCGCGGTACTCCTTGCGCGTCCAGGCCGAATCGTCGAAGTCGGTGTACACGCGCTCCATAATGTCGCGGATGGCGTTGTAGTCGGCTTGCCGGAGCTGGCGCAGGCGCAGCTTATGGTCGGCGGCGGAAAAGGAGGAAGGCGTGATTTCGGTCATCGGAGTGGATGATCAGTCAGGTGAAGATCGCCCCTGCACGGTCGGCGGGGTAGCTAGCCGGGCAACGGCAAGCGGGCGCCGTAAAATTCGCTTCGCGTAGCGGGTCGGTCTGATGAACTCGGCGTACCTCACCGAAAAGCGTTCGGTTTGGAAGCTATGCAATAGGGCGCTTGGGTAGGGTGTCGCCGCACGAAAAAATCCCGCCTCAACCCCAAAAAAGGCTGAAGCGGGACTTCGGAAAAGGAACAGCAGCGAAGCTGGATTGCCTACTGCAAGCGGGTCACATTGACGGCGGTCGGGCCTTTACGGCCTTCCTGCACCTCGAAGGATACGCGATCGTTTTGGCGAATCTCGTGGACGAGACCGCTCACGTGGACGAAAACGTCCTGACTGGTTTCTTCATTGGTGATGAAGCCGAAGCCTTTTTCCTCGTTGAAGAATTTTACTTTGCCGGTGGGCATAATCAAAAAATTGGTATTCCGACAAAGGTAGCCCTCCGCCGCTGCCCCGGCGCCTCAACCTCCCGGCCACGAGCGCGTAAGCGCCGAGTGCGCGGCGAGCACTCGCATTCGGCCCGCCGACGCGCCCACCAATGACACCCTCCGAAAACCCGTCCACCCCCACCGACCGCACCCCCGACCACGCCTCGCCAGACGCCGCCGCCGGCGGCCACCCCCAAACGCGCGGCCAAAACCCCGACCGCGCCCGCGAGGGCGCGCTGGCCGCCGAAGCCGCCACCACCACCCCCGACGACGCCACCCAGCGCGGCGGCTACGCCGGCTCGGCGCAGGGCGCCTACGACAACCGCGACGGCGCCCCCCGCCCCGAAGGCGGCGGCCAGAGCCGCCCCGCGCCCACCAACGCCACCAGCACCCCCGGCGAGCAGCAAGGCTACACCAACGACGCCGCCCGCCAGGGCAGTGCCGCGCAGGGCACCGGCGCGCGCGGCGGCTCCTACAACGACCAAAACGCCAACGCGCCGCACGCGCCCGGCACCGGCCGCACCGCCACCGATGCCGCCTCGACCACCGGCGCGGCGAGCGGCCTCGTCAATACCGGTCCGCGCCACACGCAAAACGAGCAGCAGGCTCACCACCGCGCCACCGCCGGCCCCGACAGCGGCGGCGCCAGCACCGGCCGCGCCCCCGGCCCCGACGGTGATAGCGACACGAGCGAGCGCGTGTAGCGGCCGGCGCTCTGCCGCCCGTTATACGCGCTACCGCCGTTTTCGCAGGCTGAACAGCTTGCCCTTCTCGTTCGAGAACACCACATCGTGGTCGTTGACGAACGTGATGGCTTCGGCCTGGCCCGAGGTGCCGACCTTCACCCAGCTTCGCGCCCGGTCGAACACTCGTTGATTCGGGGAGCCTTCAAAAAAATACACGTAGCCGTAGCCGAGGAGCGCCACAGTGCGGCCGTCGGGGCTGATGGCGGCGCCCGTCACCCACGTTTCCAGCTCGAGGCTGTCCACGAGCGTGGCGACGTGGGTGCCGGGCCGCGCCGCGACGGCGTACTGCTTCGTAATCAGGCTGCCCTTGCCCCGATTCTTGGTGAAGAGCAGCAGCGAATCGGCGCGAAAACAAGCGGCCTCGCAGTCGAAGTTGCGGTCGGCCTTGCGGGGCGGAAATTCGCGCTGGTCGGGGTAGCGGAAACGGATGGTGTCGGCGGGGCGGGCGGGGTGGGCGGGGTCGAAGCGATAGATGGCGAGGTTGCGCCGTCGGTTGTCGTTGTTGCCGCAATCGGCGATGTACAACCGGCCTTGCGGGTCGGGCGCGAGGTCTTCCCAGTCGTGGTTGTCGGCGCCGGGTACGGGCAGCGTTTGCAGCAGTCGGCCGGTTTTGTCGATGCGGTACAGCGCGTTGGGGCGGCCGTAGTCGCCGTGCGTCCACAATTCGGTGGCTTCGGCATTGGCGGGCGCCAGGCCGCTGCTTTCGCGCACTTCGTGGCGTTCGAGGCGCCCGAGGGGCAGCAGCTCATACCGGTCGGTGGCGTCGGTGGCGGCCCCGCGCTCGGCGCGCGGCGCGGAGCAGGCGGTCAGCAGCGTGTGCAGAAAAACGAATAGCGAAAACAAGCGGGTCATTCAGCAAACAGGACTACGGTCGGCGTACTACGCTCAGGAGTGAGTAAGGGCTGGATGTTGCGGGAAAGAGGCCGGTTCGTCTTCCGTCGTCTGGTATCCGCGTTGGCACATCCGCGTTCCTCCGCGTTCCGTCGTGGTGATTGGCTACGCGGATGCGCGGATTTTCAGACGCGGATTGTATGACGTTACGCGGGGCGAGTGTTGTTGACACTCGCTGAGCCAGCCATAAACACAGGCCGTCCGCGCCGAGTGTCAAACGGCACTCGGCGCGGACGGCCTGTTTGTGGGCGCAGCGCGCTTGGCAGCAACCTACATCGTCGATTTCCCCTTTTTCAACCCCAACTCGATCAGCCGCTCGTTGAGGAACTCGCCGGCCGTGATGTCCTCCATTTGCTTGGGATTGTCGGCCGTTACGGTTTGCGGCAGCGCGGCGAGGCTCATCTCCGAGCGCGGGTGCATAAAGAACGGGATGGAGAAGCGCGAGGTGTTCATCTTCTCGCGCGGGGGGTTCACGACGCGGTGAATCGTGCTCTTGAGCACCCCGTTGGTCAGGCGCTGGAGCATATCGCCGACGTTGACGACGATCTGGTCGGGCAGGGCCGTAATGGCAATCCACTTGCCGTCGCGGCGCTTCACCTGCAGGCCGTCGGCCGAGGCGCCCATCAGCAGCGTGATGAGGTTGATGTCGCCGTGTTCGGCGGCGCGCACAGCGTCGGCGGGCACCGAATCGGGGTTTTCGATGGGGAAATAATGAATCGGGCGCAGGATGGAGTTGCCGTTTCGCACTTTGTCCTCGAAGAAATCTTCCGGCAGGCTCAGGTAGAGCGCGATGGCGCGCAGCACCTGCTTGCCGGCGGCTTCGAGTGTGCGGTAGGCGCGGCGGGTGCTCGCCTGGAAGCGCGGCACCTCGGCGGGCCAGATGTTGTCGGGGTATTCCTTCGCTACGGGGTCGGTGGGGTCATCGACTTCCTGGCCGACGTGGAAAAACTCCTTCAGATCACCCGTGTTGCGGCCTTTGGCGTGCTCTTTCCCTTTGCTGATGTAGCCGCGCTGGCCGGCCAGCTCGGGGTTTTCGTAGCGCTGCTTCTGCTCGTCGGGGAGGCGAAAAAACTCCTGCACGTCGGCGTACAGCTCGGCGGTTTGCTGGTCGGTGAGGCCGTGGTTGCGGAGCGCCACGAAGCCGATGGTCTGGTAGGCGTTGCCGAGGTCTTCGACGAACCGGGCCTTGCGGGCGGGGTCGCCGGACGTGAAATCGGCCAAATCGAGCGAGGGAATCTCTTCGGGGAGCGGGGTGGGGTCGCGGAGGTCGAGCATTGCGGCTGGGGGTAAGAAGTGGCGGGTGGGTGACTCTGGCGGCCCGGCCGTATGAAGCAACTGCGTACCGGGCCGTTGAGCTACAAATAACGGAGCCTGAACGCATATTTCGGTCGGAAGGCGGTGGGCGATTTGGGGCGCGGCGGTAGCTTTACCGCGTCAATGTGCGTCCGGCGCCCAACTTTGCGTTCGGGAGGCACGCCCTTACGAACGGGCCATTCGGCCTATTTCTGCATATTTCTTCCTAGCTTCTCTCCTGTATGACGAATCGAGGTACTCTTCTCCTGGTCGCGGCATTGGGCGGCGGCCTGGCCCTGAGCAGCTGCGATACCGCCAAGCAACGCGAATCCGGCAATCAGGTTCGCGCCGAGCAAGTCAATCCGCGCGTTCAGGCCAACATCAACAACCTGGAGGCGATGGAGAAAAACGGGATGCTGGTGACGCCCTACACCACCAACCGCGCAATGAACGAGGCCCAGCTCCGGGTGCGCGAGCCGGAAGCCAACCGCGTGTTGCAGCCGGGCGCCGTCAGCTTCGTGTGCGACGTGAGCAACTTCCGCCTCGGCGTACCCGCGTCGAACACGGAGCCGGGGATGGCCATTTCGCCGCTGGGCCAGTCGATTACGACCATCGTCGATAACGAAATCGTCAACGAGCACGACGCGGCCACGTTCTCCGAAAACCTGACGGCCGGCGAACATACCATCCTCACGTACCTGACGCGCTCCACGCGCGAGAGCCTCAAGCACAAGCTCGCCTACGACCTCCGCACCGTGCAGGTGGGCACGGCGCCGGCCAAAGCCAAGCCGTTCAACCCCAAAGCGCCGGCCATCTTCTACAGCCTGCCGCGCGGCACCTACACCGGCGATGAGGCCGACAAGATTCTGCTCGACTTCTACGTCGTCAACGCGATGCTGGAAGAGGAAGGCACTCAGGTGCGCCTGACCATCAACAAAACGCCCTTCACGCTGGGCCGCTGGGCCGCCTACACCCTCGAAGGGCTGCCGATGGGGCCGAACACGATTCAGCTCGAGCTCATCGACGCCGAGGGCCACCTGATTCCGGGGCCGTATAACTCGGTGACGAAAACGATTACGCTGCGGCCGGGGGCGTAGGAGGATTGGTGATTTTTGATTGAGTGATTTTTGGGGCGGCGCGGGGCTGTTGAGCTTCGCGCCGCTCTAGTTTTTAGTAGTATCGCCAACTTGAGCCAAGCCCGTAGCCTATACCCAAAAAGGCCTGACTGAAAAATTTCTGATAGTTGTCTTGACTTATTGAATAGGAGGCAATCAAGTGGTTAATCCCAGTCCGGCATGTAAGCCGGTTTGTAACCAAAATATCAGCATAGAGCCGTGAATTCAACGTGCCTCTATCGCGTCTGTTGCCACGCAGTAGGTTAAAAAACGCAGGTTGAGCACTATTCGGGCCTGTTGAGGAAGCCAACTGAGCTATACGCTTGGCCCCAAAAGTTACTCCAGCCAAGTCAATGTTTGCTCCGACGAAGGGGCTCCACTTGCGACGAATAGCTAGTTTCGATATGCGAAATCGTATTGAAAATGAGATATTTGAAGCAAGAAGTTGAGGATGTTGTATAATTGCGCGTTCACCTACCGAGTTAGAGTTTTCAACTTGGGTGTCAGTGAAGAAGTATAAACTGGTCAAGCGGATGCCACATCCCAAATTAAATCTGGGAGCCGCACCAAGCTGCTTAATTTCGGTTCGAATCCCACCAGATGAATCACGTACCTGCTTGATGATTTGCCGCGAACCATATCGCAAAGCACGGTGGCGCCAAACAGCTATAGCACCGGTAAAATTTTGAGTGCCTGCACCAACATCTAGCGTTAGGGCGGTGGTATTCATAGAAATGCGGCCACAAGCCTTGATCGGCCTAACCGTATCCACCAAAGCCGTCAGTTTTGGTATTCCTGTAGCTGATTTCTGTTCTGCAAGGGCTATTGCAGGAAAGAAGATTAATAACAGAATCCAAACTGGCTTCACTCAACCAAGTTACGCCGCCAGCCGCTCGCCCAACGTGGCGCGCTCGCGTAGCAGGGCGCAGGCGCGGTAGCGCGGGTCGTGGGTGTCGTGCCACAGTGCGTCGAGGACGGTGATGACGTGTTCGAGGCCGATGCGGTCGGCCCAGGCCAGCGGGCCGTGGGGGTAGTTGACGCCGAGTTGCATTGCGCGGTCGATGTCGGGGGCGGCGGCGGTGCCTTCCTGCAACGTGAAGCAGGCTTCGTTGATGAGCATCGCCAGTACGCGCGGCGTGGCGAGGCCCACGCGGTCGGCGACGAGGCGGTAGTCGGTGCCGAGCTGCTCGCAGACGCGGCGCAGGGGCGCTTCGTCGCCGCCGCGCACCATCGTCAGTTCCAGCAGCGGGCGGTTGACGAGGGTGGGCAGGCCGCAGAAGCCGTACACGGGCAGGTGGCGCGGCTTGGTGTCATAGAAAAAGTTGCCGTAGAGCGTTTGGGTGATACCGTTGCGAAACACCACGGCGCCGGGCGCCGGCTCGTAGTGGCGGTGCAGGCGCCAATCCACGTCGTCGAAGATGACGTCGGCCGTGAGGGCCAGATGCGGCAGGTTGGCTTGTTGCGCCATTCCGGCGTCGATGGCGGCGGTAATGTCGTCGTGCTCCTCGGAGCCGTCCCAGAGCGGCCCGCCCTGATTCCAGAACGTGTAGTCGTGCGAGGGGCCGAACTTGGCGCGATACTCGGCTTCCATATGGTCGCCTTCGAGAACCAGAATGTGCATAGGGCGGCAAAGGTCGTGGGTAATGTGAGGATGTGGAGATGTGGCTGTTGGTAACTAAAAAAGCTCCCCTCTCCGGAGGGGGAGGGGTTGGGGGTGGGGCGACCACGGCGGTTGGGCACTGTAGCACCGAGTATCACTCGGTGACGGTGGTTGGGCAAGGCGGTTGGGTTGTGGGCGCGTGTGTCCCAGACGCGCCCACGCCCAGCCACATTGCCACATCCTCACATCTCCCCATTAATCCCGTAGCTTTCGGCCCTATGACGCACCAAGCCATTCTCACCTCGCAGGCGCCCGCGCCTATCGGCCCGTATTCGCAAGCCATCCGCGCGGGCCAGACCGTATTTCTCTCCGGCCAGATTGCCCTTGACCCCGCTACCGGCCTCCTCGTGGAAGGCACCGTGGGCGATGAGGCCGAGCGCGTGATGCAAAACCTGGAAGCCGTGCTGACGGCCGCCGGCCTCACCTTCGCCAACGTAGCGAAAGTGTCGATTTTTCTCACCGATATGGGCTTTTTTCAGGAAGTGAACGCCGTGTATGGCCGCTATTTCCAGGGACTGACACCCCCGGCCCGCGAGACGGTGGCCGTGGCAGGGTTGCCGCGCGGCGTACGAGTGGAGATTTCGGCCGTGGCGGTGGGGTAAGGAGGCGGGAAAGCACAGCGTACGTCCGATGTGCCCTAATCCGGCCGAGTTAGGGCACATCGGAAACATAACCCCCTTTACTATCCTCCCGCAGCGCCCGCACGGCGTCTTTCGCCGCATCGGGCACGGCCACGGGGTCGGTCGAGGCGGTGGGTTCGTGTTTCACTTTTACGTCGTTTTCGTCGCTGACTTCCACTACCCGCACCCGCACGGCGTGGGCGCTCGGCCGGATGCCCAGCCCGAACGCCTCGGCGTAGCAGCGTGTGAGAATGGCGCCGAAAAACAACGTTTGCGACGTGTAGAACACCCACGCCAGTAGCACGATGACGGTGCCGGCGGCGCCGTAAATCGACGTCACCGACGACTGCCCCAGGTACACCCCAATCAGCGCCTTCCCCAGCGTGAAGAGCGCCGCCGTGAACGCCGCGCCCGGCAGCACGTCGCGCCAGCGGACGTGCGCGTCGGGCAGCACCTTGAAGATGCCGGCGAACAGCGCCGTGGTCAGCAGCAACGAAATCAGCAGATTGCCGGACCAGAGCAGCACGAAATCGGCGCCCGGCAGGCGCGTCTGCAGCCACTCGCCCAGCTCGCCGAGCACGGCCTGCGCCACCACCGAGGCGAGCAGCAACGCCGCTGCCGCCAGAATCAGCCCGAACGAGCGGCCCCGGTCGAGCAGAAATTTCAGCCACGCCTTGCCGGGCCGCGCGCGCACCCCCCAAATCTGGTTCAGCGTTTCCTGCAACGACACGAACGCGCCCGTGGCCGAGAGCACCAGCGTGACGATGCCCACCACCGCCGCTACGCTCAGCCCGGCATCGGTCATCGACTTTTGCGCCATCGTCTGCACGTCGGCGGCGCCTTCGGTGCCTACCACCTTCGCCACCTCGCGGTAGAGCGCCCCGCTGACCACCTGCGGCCCAAAAAAGGCTCCGGCGGCGCGCGTAATCAGCACCAACAGGCCCGGCAGCGCAAACACAGTGTAGTAGGCCAGCGCGGCGCCTTCCTGCAAAGTGTCGTCGGCGATGAAGCGGGCGCCGGCTTGCTTCAACAGCGGCCAAAACGCGCGCGGATGCGGCGCGGCGGCCGGAGCGGCGGCAGGGGCGGTAGGGTCGGGAACGATAACGGGCACGGCAGCGGAGCGAAAGCGGGGCGGAAGCGGGGCGGAAGCGGGGCGGAAGCGGGGCGGAAGCTAGTCACCATACGGCAATCGCGGGAATTGTGCTGCCCTGCCGGGCAGTGGAGGCATATGCTTTCTGTTGCCCGGCGTTTCAACGCCGGGCAAGCGGGCAAACGCGCAAACAGTCGGCAGCCTTGAAAGGCCGGGCAAGGGGGGACGTACCTTTGTGGCCCGGCCCGCTGCCGGATGTTTACCGACTGCCATCACCCCGGAATGAGTAGAGAAGTCCGCGTACGCTTTGCCCCTTCGCCCACCGGTCCGCTGCACATCGGCGGCGTCCGCACGGCCTTGTATAACTATTTGCTGGCCCGCCGCCTCGGCGGCAAGATGCTGCTCCGCATCGAGGATACCGACCAAAACCGCTTCGTGCCGGGCGCCGAGGAGTACATTCAGGAAGCCCTGGCGTGGTGCGGAATTCAGATCGACGAAGACCCCGCGCAGGGCGGCCCCCACGCGCCCTACCGCCAGAGCGAGCGCAAGCCGATGTACCGCCAGTACGCCGACCAGCTCCTCGCTGCCGGCCACGCCTACTACGCCTTCGACACGCCCGAAGAGCTTGACGCGATGCGCGAGCGCCTCGCCGCCGCCAAAGTGCCCAACCCGCAGTACAACGCCATCACGCGCGGGCAGATGCGCAACTCCACCACTCTGCCCGAGGATGAGGTGAAGGCGCTGCTCGACGCGGGGGCGCCCTACGTCATCCGCGCCAAAATCCCGCGCAAGGAGGAAATCCGGTTTCAGGATTTGATTCGCGGCTGGGTGGTGGTGCATTCGTCGTCGCTCGACGACAAAGTGCTGATGAAGTCCGACGGGATGCCGACGTACCACCTCGCCAACATCGTCGATGACCATCTGATGGGCATCTCGCACGTCATTCGGGGCGAAGAGTGGCTGCCGTCGGCGCCGCTGCACGTGCTGCTCTACCGCTTTTTTGGGTGGGAAGACACGATGCCGCAGTTCGCGCACCTGCCGCTGCTGCTCCGCCCCGACGGCACCGGCAAGCTCTCGAAGCGCGACGGCGACCGCCTCGGCTTCCCCGTCTTCCCGCTTGACTGGCACGGCACCGACGCCGAAACCGGCGAGCCAACCACCGCCACCGGCTACCGCGAGGCGGGCTACCTGCCCGATGCGTTCGTCAACTTCCTCGCCTTCCTCGGCTGGAACCCCGGCACCCCGCAGGAAATCTTCTCGATGGACGAGCTGATTCAGGCGTTCAGCATCGAGCGGGTGAGCAAGTCGCCGGCGAAATTTGACCAAAACAAGGTCAAGTGGTTCAACGAGCAGTACCTCCGCGCCAAGCCCGACGCCGAACTGGCCGCCCTGCTGCTGGCCCAGCTCGCCGACAACGGCATCACCGACGTATCTCTCGGGAAAGCCGCCCAGGTGGCCCACCTGATGAAGGAGCGCGTGACCTTCCCGCAGGACTTCTGGCGCGAGGCGCAATACTTCTTCCGCGCCCCCTCCACCTACGACGAAGCCGTGGTAAGCAAGAAATGGAACGCCCCCGTGGCGGCGGCTTTCGCCGATTTCGCCCGGCGCCTCGACCAGGCGCAGCCGTGGAGCCAGGCGGAAATCAAGCGCGTCCTCGACGAAACGCTCGCCGCCCACGCCCTCAAAGCCGGGCAGGTGATGCAGGCGCTCCGCGTAGCCATCACGGGTGGCCTGAGGGGGCCTGATTTGATGGGAATTCTGGAAGCCTTAGGCGCCGAAGAGACGCGCCGCCGCATCGAGGCGGCCGTGGCGGCGCTGGCGGGCTTCGCGCAGGCGGCGTAAAAACTACACTATGTACCGATTGCGAAGGCCAAGCAGCCGGACCAGCCGTTTGTCCTCTTGCGGAGAACCCTGAAAGGGTTGTGTTCCACAGCCCAGGGTTGCTATCCCGAAGGGATTGCTACCCTGGGCCCCGGCGGTTGGGCCACCCGGTGCGGCAGCAAGTACCCGAACGACAGAAGACGGGCTTCACAACACCTCCAAACACGAAGGGCTGACAATCGTCGGCCCTTCGTGTTTTCGGTACGCTCACCGCAGCAATTTACACGTACCCGTGCGCCCGCCGGGCCACGTGAGGCGCAGCAGGTAGAGGCCGGGGGCCTGGGCACCCAAGTCCAGTTCCGGCTCCGCGGCGCGCACCGTGCCGGTGGCCACCACCCGGCCCAGCGCGTCGAGCACCCGGTAGGCCGTGCCGGGCAGCGCCCCGCCGAGGCGGAAGCGGCCGTCGGGCGCCGGGTTGGGCCACACCTGCACCGGGGCGGGCGTATCTCCCTCGCCGGGCAGGCCCACGGGGCGGCACACCACGCCCGAGGGCGCCCCGCCGGCCGTCACGTAGCCGTCGGCGTCGGTCTTGAACACCCACGCCTCCGTGGACGCCCCCCCGCCCGCCCGCCCGTGCAGCCAGCCCGCGCCCGCAAAACCGCCGTCCGGCGTGGGCACCAAGTCCCAGAGGTAGTTATTGCAGTAAGGATTGGTGTAATAGCGATACGTGCGCCACCAGACCGAATCGCCGTCGGGGCAGAGCTTCAAACCAAAGCCCGTCACGGCGTAGTAGCCACCCGTGGCCGCCAGTTGCGAGGAGTCGCTGCTACCGCCGCCGAGCACCAGAGAACTGTCGGGCAGTTGGTGCATCCGCATCGGCTGTGCCACGTCCATCTCGGGGCCGTAGTCGCGGCGGCGGAGCAGATTGCCCGCCGAGTCGAGGCGGTAGAGGCTCACGCGGCCCAGCGCCCGTACCGGGGTACGCATAGTCAAATGAAATCCGCCGATGAGGTAGCCGCCATCAGACAGACACACCGGCGACCACCCGCCGGTGGAGTCGGCATAGACCCGTTGCCACTCGGTAGTGCCCACCGAATCGATCTTGACGGCAGCCAGATGGTTGCGGAAGAACGGGTCGCCGCCCTGCAACTGCGGGCGCGCGATGCCGGTGATGAGCGCGCCGCCGTCGGGCGCGGCCGTCGCGTTGAGGGCGAAGCCGTCGCCGAGCAGGTGCCAGGTGCGGCGCCAGCGTTCGCGGCCCCGCGCATCGGTGCCGATGGCGAACCAGTCGGAAAACGTGTAGTTCGCGTTGGGCGTCTGGGCAATGGACCCCACGATGACAAAGCCGCCCGACGCCACCCGACACACGTAGTTGGGAATCATCCCGTACGGGGCGGCCGGATAGGAAGTCGCGCGCAACGAGTCGCCCTGGGCGTTGTACCACCACAGCATCGCGTTGCGCCGCAGAATGGTGCCGTACGTGCTCTTGACGACCGCCTGCACGTACTCGCCCGAGGGCAGGGCCAGCAGCGCCCGGCCCCCGTAGCTGGCGCTGTCGCTGCGGTAAATGCGCTGGCGCGTGAGCGTACCGGCCGAGTCGAGCTGCGCCAGCCACAGCTCGCGCGTGAAGGCCGGGGTGAGCACATCGCCGCCCACCAGATAGCCGGTCGGGGTCGGCAGGGCACTCACCGCCAGACTCAGGCCAACGCCGGGGGTGAGTGGGTAGCGCTGGCTGAAGCGCACTCCTTGCCCACATACGGGCACCGTCACCCACGCAGCCACGCCCAGCAGCGCGCCGAGCAACCGGAGAAACTGATTCATAACCGCCTAAAACAACGGCTTCCGGCCGGCGCGCGTGACGCGCGCCGGCCGGAAGCGACGGATTATCGTTCGGCCGTGATCAGCAGCCGCTCCTTCGCCCGTACGGTCCCGTCGGCCACCAGGTGGCACAGGTAGATGCCCGCCCGCAGCCGCAGCCACACGCCCGAGGCCAGCGCCTCGTCGGTCAGGGCGTAGGTGCCCACGGGCTGCCCCCACTGGTCGTACACGCGCAGCTCCACCACGGCGGCCGTCTGCGGCAGGCCATAGCCCACCCGCACGTGGCCCGTGCTGGGGTTGGGCAACAGCAGCAGGAAGGCCGC
>ERZ1066121.1802-NODE-1802-length-14663-cov-66.422987_pt1 | contig 14663 bp, 13 predicted proteins | sample MGYA00382768_ERZ1066121 | MGnify/ENA primary metagenome ERZ1066121 (study PRJEB33369, sample SAMEA5778351) | biofilm metagenome | biome: Industrial cooling water; feature: Water cooling tower basin; material: Biofilm | place: United Arab Emirates | collected... | reverse complement strand
TCGATGGAGATCGGCATCAAGGTGGTCGCCGAGAACATCCGCGAGCGCTCGGTGCGCCACGTCAACAGCTGCTTCTTCACGATGGTGGCGATGGGCGACGACGGCCGGCCGACGCCGGTGCCGCCGCTCGACCCGCAGTCCGATGACGAGAAGCGGCGCTTTCGCGAGGGCGAGCAGCGCCGCGCGCTGCGCGCCGAGAACGTCAAGCGCCTCGCCGAGATCAAGTCGAACTTGTGAGGCGCCCCCCGCGGGCGACGGCGGACACGCCGGTCGATCGCGCCGCGTCATGTGAGGGTCACGTCAGCGAAAACTTCGACGCGCAGGCTCCGCTCACCCCTCCCGGAGCCCGCCGCGATGCCAGCCCCCGTCACCTCCCCCGAACGCCGCACCCTGCTGAAGGGCTCCGCCGCCCTGATGGCGGCCGGCGCCACCACGAGTCTTTCGGCGCTGTACACGCGCCAGGCGGAAGCGCAGAGCGCGAATGCGCCGCAGCAGCTGGCACCGGTCGCCGGGCCGTACGGCGCGCTGCGCCCGGTCAACGATCTCGAGACCGGCCTGCCGCTGCTGATGCTGCCGGAGGGCTTCAGCTACCGCAGCTTCGGCTGGACCGGCGATGCGATGAGCAACGGCGGCACCGTGCCGGATCGCCATGACGGCATGGCCGTCGTCTCGCCGCGTGGGCTGGCCTCGGCCGCCGGCGCGTTCGGCGCATTCGGCGGTTTCTGGGACCACGTCGCGAACCGCATTCCGCTCGTGCTGATCCGCAACCACGAGCGCGGCGTGGCCAGCGCCCCGATCAATGCGCCGGGCACCTGGGACCGCGGCGACATCCCCGGCCAGCCCGCGGGCGCGAAGGCGGCCGGCGGCACCACCACGATGCTGGTGCGCAACGGTCGACTCGAGCGCTGCGAGGCGAGCCTCGGCGGCACGCTGGTGAACTGCGCCGGCGGCCCGACGCCGTGGGGCAGCTGGCTGTCCTGCGAGGAGATCCGCACCGACCTCGTGTCGAGCGAAGGCAAGAAGCACGGCTACGTGTTCGAAGTGCAGGCCAACGCCGAGCGCACCAGCGGCCGCCCGATCATCGAGATGGGCCGCTTCTCGCACGAAGCGGTCGCGGTCGATCCGCGTACCGGCTACGTGTACCTCACCGAAGACGACCGCAACCGCGCGGGCTTCTACCGCTTCATCCCGAACCTGCGTGCCCCCATCCCCGGCGCGCTGGAGCGCGGCGGCCGCCTGCAGGCCGCGCGCGTCAAGGGCCGCGGCAACGTCGACCTGACCACGGCGCGCATCGGCGACCGCTACGAGATCGAGTGGGTCGACATCCCGGACCCCGACGCCAACACGCGCTCGGCCGCCGGCATTCCGGACGTGGCGAGCAACGACTTCGCCAGCGGCCCGTTCGCGCAGGCCTGGGAGCGCGGCGCGCTGCGCATGAGCCGCGGCGAGGGCATCTGGTACGCCAGCGGCAAGCTGTTCATCGTCGACACGTCGACCGGCGTCGACAGCCAGGGCCGAAAGGGCCGCGGCGAGGGCGCCGTGTGGGTGCTCGACATCGAGCGCGGCGAACTGAGCGCCCTGTTCGTCAGCGGCAACCAGCTCGCGGCGAACAACCCCGACAACATCACCATCAGTCCGCGCGGCGGCGTGGTGCTCTGCGAGGACGGCGGCAACAGCCCCGATGCGCTCGGCACCGGCTCGCGCCTGCTCGGCCTGACCCGCGCCGGCGAGGCCTACTACCTGGCGAAGAACACCGTCGTGCTCGACGCGCAGCAGCTCGCCAACGCCGGCAAGAACGTGGCCGCCGGCGACTACCGCAGCAGCGAGTTCTGCGGCGCCTGCTGGGACCCGACCGGCCGCTGGCTGTTCGTGAACCTGCAGTCGCCCGGCATCACCGTGGCCATTACCGGCCCGTGGTGGCGTGGGAACCTGTGAGGCGAGGCGGCTTGAACGTGCCGCCCGAGACCTGATCGAGCGTTACGGCGCGGGGCCGAATCCGGCCTCGCGCTGATGCCTCACGGCCAGCACCCACACCTCGTCACCGATTTCGTCGAACACGTACAGCGCGACGTAACCCGTGCGGCCACACGAGATCATCAGTTTGCGGAGGCCATCGTCAACGGGGTGGCCTATCTCGGGATGACGCGCAAGCAGCATCAGCGCGTCATCGACGATCTGGAAGGTCTTTTCAGCCTCGGCCGGCGATGACTCCACGAGGAACAACGCAAGCTGGTCGAGATCGCGCTCGACCCTCGGCGTAAACCGGACGACCGCCAAGGTTCAGGCCTTCGCTCGCGCCTTGGCGGCCAAGGCGTCCCGCAGACGCCGCTGCACCCGGTCGAGTACCTCCCGCGCCGGCAAAAGCTCGCCGCCGTCGCGAACCTCGTGCAGCCGCCGCAGCCCCTCGGCGATGAACTCGGCGCGCTTCTCGGCGCGTTCCGCCTCGTTCGCGAGCGCACGCAGCATCCACGCGTGCGGGCTGAGGCCTTCGGCTTCGGCGAGCGGCGCGATGCGGGCCTTGAGTTCGTCGGGAAGCTTGATCGAGGTGGCGGCCATGGGGCTTCTCCCAGTGGTAGTACCAGAAGACTACCGCCCGATTCGCCATGCGACAATGCCGTCATGACCACCGCCTTCGCCTCCCTCGGCCTGCCCGAGCCCTTGGCCCGCGCCTGCGATTCGCTGGGCTTCAGCACGCCCACCCCGATCCAGCAGCAGGCCATCGCGCCGGCCCTCGCCGGCCGCGACCTGCTCGCGCAGGCCCGCACCGGCAGCGGCAAGACGCTGGCTTTCGGCCTGCCGCTGCTGTCGAAAGTCGAACCGGCCGCGCTGCGCACGCAGGCGCTGGTGCTGTGCCCCACGCGCGAGCTCGCCGACCAGGTCGCGAAGGACCTGCGCGCCGCGGCGCGCTTCCTGCCCAACCTGAAGATCGTGACGCTGTGCGGCGGCATCCCGCTGCGCCCGCAGCTGGCTTCGCTCGAGGTCGCGCCGGACGTCGTCGTCGGAACGCCCGGCCGCATCCTCGAACTCATCACCGAGCACGTATCCACGGGCAGCGGGCTGTCGCTCGAGCACGTCGCGACCTTCGTGCTCGACGAAGCCGACCGCATGCTCGACATGGGCTTCGTCGAGGACATCCGCACGCTCGCGAAGCGCCTGCCGAAGACCGCGCAGACCCTGCTGTTCTCGGCGACCTTCAGCGACGACATCCGCGCCATCGCCGCGGCGATGCTGCGCGAGCCGGTCGAGATCGCCGCGGCGCTCGACGATGCGCCGAAGATCGACGAGTGGGTGCACGTGGTCGAAGGCGGCCAGCGCCACTGGGCGGTGATGCAGGTGCTCACCGACCAGTCGCCGGAAGCCGCACTCGTCTTCTGCAACACGCGCAAGGAAACCGCCGCGCTCACCGAGGCGCTGCAGCGCGAGGGCTTCGCCGCCGACGCCCTGCACGGCGACCTCGAACAGCGCGAGCGCGAGGAAGTGCTGGCCCGCTTCGCCAACGGCAGCCTGCGCGTGCTCGTCGCGACCGACGTCGCCGCGCGCGGCATCGACATCGCCGGCCTGCCGATGGTCCTGAGCGCCGAGATCGCCTCGGATGCCGACCAGCACGTGCACCGCATCGGCCGCACCGGCCGCGCCGGCGAAACGGGGCTTGCCATCAGCATCGTCACGCCGTCGGAGGCGCACTGGCGACGCAGCATCGAGGCCGCGCGCGGCGCGACCTTCCAGGAACGCGCGCTGCGCCTGAATCCGCAGCGCCCGAAGCCGCCGCCGGCGGCGTACCGCACGCTGCAGATCGACGCCGGCCGGCAGGACAAGCTGCGCCCCGGCGACGTGATGGGCGCACTGACCGGAGCGGCCGGACTGCCCGCCGAGGCCGTGGGCAAGATCAGCCTGTTCCCGACGCGCTGCTACGTGGCCGTGGCCCGCGCGCAGGCCGAGAAGGCGCTGGCGAAGCTCCGCGAGCAGGGCATCAAGGGCCGAAAGCTGCGGGTGAAGGCCCTCGGCTAGCGCGACCAAGGCGCGCGGTGGCGCCCCCCGCCGCCGGTCTGGCGTCGCCCGGCAGCAGGCGGCCTCGCTAGACTGCGGCGATGAAGGCCCCCATGCGCCGCGTCCTCGTCCTGCTCGCCCATCCGCGCCTGCCGGCCAGCCGCATCAACGCCGCGCTCGTCGAAGCGGCGGGACACGTTGCCGGCGTCACCGTGCACGACCTGTACGCGGCCTATCCCGACGGCTTCATCGACGTGGCCGCCGAACAGCGGCGTCTGCTCGCCCACGACCACGTGGTGCTGCAGTTTCCGATCCAGTGGTACGCGATGCCCGCGCTGCTGAAGCACTGGTTCGACGAGGTGCTGCAGGCGGGCTGGGCCTACGGCCGCGACGGGACGGCGCTGGTGGGCAAGTCGCTGCAGGTAGTGGCCACCAGCGGCGGCGATCCGGCGGACTACGGCCCGCATGCCGGGCAGTTCACGCTCGACGAGCTGTTCCGGCCGATCGAGGCGAGCGCGCGCTATTGCGGCATGCGTTGGCGCGGCGTCGTGGCCTACGGCGCGAGCGAACGCGTCAACGCCCAGCTGCCGCGATTCGCCGCCGATCACGCCGCGCGGCTGCGGGCCCTCGTCGAGGCCGATCCATGCTGCACGACGCCCTGATCTACCTCGCGGCGGCGGTGATCGCCGTGCCGCTCTTCAAGCGCCTCGGACTCGGCGCGGTGCTGGGCTACCTGGTGGCGGGCATGCTGATCGGCCCCTCGGTGCTCGGGCTGATCGACGATCCCGACACGGTGCTCGGTTTCGCCGAGTTCGGCGTGGTGCTGCTGCTCTTCCTCGTCGGCCTCGAACTCAACCCGAAGACGCTGTGGACCCTGCGGGTGCCCATCTTCGGCATGGGCGGCCTCCAGGTGTTCGGCACCGCGGCGGCCGTGTTCGCCGTGCTGCTGGCGCTCGACGTGGCGTGGCTGGTGGCGCTGGTGGTCGCCATCGCGTGCGTGCAGAGCTCGACCAGCGTGGCGCTGGCGATCATGGGCGAGCGCGGCCTGCTCCCCACCGCGGGCGGTCGCAGCGCGCTGGCGGTCTCGCTGTTCCAGGACATCATGGTCATCCCGATCCTGCTGCTGCTCGCGGTGCTGGCGCCGCGCGCGGCCGCGGACGAGGCGCCCGCCTTCTCGCCGCTGGCGGCGCTCGCGCTGGTGGGCGGCATGCTGGTGCTGGCCCGCTTCGCGATGCGGCCCCTGCTGCGCTTCATCGCCAACACCGGGCTGCGCGAGGTGTTCGTGGCCTTCGCCCTGCTGCTCGTGCTCGGCTCGGCGGTGGCGGCGACGCAGGTGGGCTTCTCGGCCGCCCTCGGCACCTTCCTCGCGGGCGTGCTGCTGGCCGAAAGCGAGTACCGGCATGAACTCAACATCGTCATCGAGCCGTTCAAGGGCCTGCTGCTCGGCCTGTTCTTCATCGCCGTGGGGATGAGCGTGCAGCTCGCGCTGTTCGTCGAGCAGCCGGCGCTGATCCTCGGCGCGACGCTGGCCGTGGTGGCGCTGAAGTTCGTGCTGCTGCTCGGCATCGCCCGGGCCTTCCGGCTGTGCGGACAGGATGGCGTGCTGTTCGCCACCGTCCTCTCCCAGGTCGGCGAGTTCGCATTCGTGATCCTGACCGCCGCGCGCGCCAACGGCAGCCTGCCGCCCTCGTTCGCCGAGCCGATGAACGCGATCGTCGCGGCCAGCATCCTGACCACCCCGCTGCTGTTCCTCGTGATGTCTCACGTGGTGATGCCGCGGCTCGGTCGCGCCGCCGCGCGCGAGGCCGACGCGATCGACGAGCGCAACCCGGTCATCGTCGCGGGGTTCGGGCGCTTCGGGCAGGTCGTCGCGCGCCTGCTGCAGGGCCGCGGCCATGGCGTCACGCTCATCGACCACGACCCCAACCAGATCGACCTGACGCGCCGCTTCGGCTGGCGCGCCTACTACGGCGACGCCTCGCGCCGCGACGTGCTGGAGTCGGCGGGCATCGCCGAGGCGCGGCTTCTGGTGCTCGCGTTCGACGATCCGCAGCGCGTCCGGGACACCGCGGCGCTGGTGCGCGAGCGCTTCCCGAACGTCCGGATCATCGCCCGCGCGCGCGGCCGCACCGAGGCGTTCGAGCTCGCCGCGCTGGGCGTCGACTTCGAGCGCGAGACCTTCCAATCGGCCGCCGCGGTGGCCGAGGCCGCGCTCACGGCCCTTGGCGAGCACCCCCACGACGCCCACCGCGCCCGCCAGGCCTTCGTGCGGCACGACCTTGGCCTGCTCCGCGAGGCCGTGCAGGCGCGCGACGACGACCAGACGCTGATCAGCCTCGCGGAGCGCGGCCGCGCCGACCTCGCCCATCTGCTGAAGCGCGAGGGGCAGCCCGATCTCGACGACCGCGATGGCGACGGCGTGCCCGACAACCCCCGCGGACGCTGGTCGCGCTGAGCGCCCTGCGACGCCCATCGCGTTCGGCGCGGGGGGGCGGTGCTAGCCTGCTTCCCGCGTTTCCGCGCAAGGACAGCCGCGCCGCATGCCCCTCGCCCTCCGCCCGCTCGTCGCGCTCGCCCTGCTGGTGGTCCCGTGGCTGTCGCTCGCGGCGCCGTCGGTCGCGCGGCCGCTCGAGGAGCTGGGTCGCGACCACTGGACGACGCGCGACGGCCTGCCGCACAACTCGGTCAACGCGATCGCGCAGACCCCCGAGGGCTACCTGTGGTTCGCCACGTGGGAGGGCCTGGTGCGCTACAACGGCCAGGCCTTCACGGTGCTCGACCGGCGCGACATCCCCGTGCTGCATGACGCCGCACTGCGCGCGCTGCACGTCGACACCACCGGTCGCCTCGTGGTCGGCGGCGCCCGCGGCACGCTGGCGCGGCTGACGCTCGACGGGCGCTGGGACGCGCTGCCGCGCGCGCCGGAGATGGTCACGCAGATCGGCGGCGACGAGGCGGGCCGGCTGTGGGTGGGCACCGAGACGTCCGGCCTGCTGCACGTCGATCGCGACGGCTCGACGCGCCTCGTCGACGTGCCGGCCCACGATGCCGGCAGCAATTTCGGCGTCGCCCGCGACGCCTACGGTCGATGGTGGGCGGCGCACGCGGTGGGTCTGCGCGTGGTCGACGGCGAGCGCCTGCAGCCGCCCAACGCCGTCGGACTCCCGCCCGGCCCGGCCACCGCGGTGGTGGCCGACGGTTCACGGCTGTGGATGGGCAGCGCGCGCGGCGTCTACTACACCGACCTGCCGCCGCTGCCGACCGAGGAGCCGCTGCGCTTCCGGCGCCTCGATTCCGAGCTCGACGGCGTGGGCATCAGCCGCCTGCTGCCGGACGGCCGCGGCGGCCTGTGGATCGGCACGCTGAAGGACGGCCTGATGCGCTGGACGCCGCGCGGCCTGGAGCGCCTTGGCGTCGGGCCCGACCGGCCCAGCGCGCGCATCCTCGCGCTGTTCATCGACCGCGAGTCGAACCTGTGGGTCGGCAGCAACGGCGGGCTGTTCCGCTTCACCGACTTGCCCTTCGCGAACCTCACGCGCCGCGAGGGGCTGCCCGACGACTTCGTCCGCAGCGTGCTGGCCCGCGCCGACGGCAGCACCCTGGTCGGCACCGCGCAGGGCCTGGCGGAGTCCGACGCGCGGGGCCGCGTGCGCACGCTCGGCGCCGGCACCGCGCTCGAGGGCGCGTCGATCCTCAGCCTGGCCGACGCGGGACCGCGCGGCGTCTGGGTGGGCACCTACGACCAGGGCGCGCTGCTGTGGGACGGCCGCGGCATCGCCGGGCGCGTCGACGGCAGCGCGGGGCTGCCGGCCAACGAGGTGCGGGCGATGGCGGTCGACGGCGACGCGCTGTGGCTCGGCACCACGCGCGGGCTGGCGCGCTGGGACGGTCGCGGCGTGCAGGTCTGGACGCGACGCGAGGGCCTGCCCGCCGACTTCGTCATCGCGCTGCACCTCGACCGCCGCGGCCGGCTCTGGGTGGGCACGGGCACCGGCGCGCGGCGGATGGTCGACGGCCAGCTCCGCGAACTCGACCTCGCCGCCTTCGAGGACGGCGAATACGCCTTCGGCTTCATGGAGGACGTCGGGCGCGACCACGTCTGGGTGGCGTCCGATCGCGGGCTGCTGCGCTTCGACGGCGAAGGCCGGCCGACGGGCGCGGTGGGCCTGGCCGCCGGACTGCCGTTCGAGAAGGTGTTCGGCGCGCTGCGCGACGGCGAGGACCAGCTCTGGGCCAGCGGCAATCGCGGCGTGCTGCGAATCGATCTCGCCCACCTCAACGCCGTGGCCGACGGCGCCGCCACCGGCCTGCAGGCCGAACGCTTCACCGAGGTCGACGGCATGGCCAGTGCGCAGGGCAACGGCGGCTCGCAGCCGGTGATCGCCCTCGACCGCGCCGGACGCCGCTGGTTCGCCACCGCGGCGGGCGCCGCGCGGGTGCACCCGGCCGATCTCGCGCGGCACGCGCGCGCCGCGCCGCCGGTGGTGATCGAATCGGTGCGGGCCGACGGCCGGCGGATGGCCCTGCCCGGACGCGCTCCGGTGGTGCTGCCGGCCGGCACCGGCCGCCTTGAGGTGCGCTATGCGGGACTCGCCTTCGCGCTGCCCGAGCGGCTGCGCTACCGGCATCGGCTGGCGGGATTCGACGCCGGCTGGATCGAGCGCGGCCCCGAGGGGCTGGCCGAGTACACCGGACTGCCGCCCGGGCGGTACGTGTTCGAGGTCGAGGCCGCACATCCGCGGGGGGCCTGGGGCGAGAGCCGCGCGTCGGTGGTGATCGAGCTGCCGCGGCTGTGGTGGCAGCAGCCGCTGCTGCAGGGCCTGGCCGCCCTGGCGCTGGTGACGCTGGTGGTCACGCTGTGGCGCTGGCGGGTCCGGCGCATCGCCGCCAACGAGCGGCGCCTCGAGCGGCTGGTCGAGGAGCGCACCACCGTGATCGAGCAGCAGACCGCGCGGCTCCGGTTCCAGGCCGACGAGTTCGCCCGCCAGGCGCGTCAGGATCCGCTCACCGCCATCGCCAACCGCCGGGCGTTCGACGAGGCGCTCGGCCGCGAATACGCGCGCTCGCGCCGCGGCGGCGCGGCGATGTGCATCGCGCTGGTCGACATCGACCACTTCAAGGCCATCAACGACCGCCACAGCCACGCGGTGGGCGACGAGGTGCTGAAGCGCGTCGCCGCGCACCTGCAGTCGGCCTGTCGCGGGTTCGACCTCGTGGCGCGCTGGGGCGGCGAGGAGTTCGCCCTGCTGCTGCCGGAGACCACCCGACCCACCGCGCGGGCGATCTGCGAGCGCCTGCGCGCCAGCCTCGCGGCGCTGGATTTCGGCGACCTCGCCCAGGGCCTCCGGATCACCGCCAGCTTCGGCGTTGCCGACGCGGCGCAGTCCGACGACCGCCACCGCCTGCTGCAGGAGGCCGACGAGGCGCTCTACCGCGCGAAGGCCAACGGCCGGAACCGCGTCGAGGGCTGATCCGGACGGTGCGTGCCCCGCGCCGTCGCGCGGGCCCCGTGCCGCAGCAGCGCGGGCTCAGTGCAGACTCGGGTCGGGCGCGGCCTCGGCGCTGGCCTTGCGCTTCTTCTCGGCGTGCTCGGCGCGCTCGGTTTCCAGCACCGCGAGCCAGCCCTCGAGCGTGTGGCCGCCGGCCGCGGCCTCTTCGGTGGCCGCCTGCTCGAGCGCGGGGGACAGGCGCAGCGTGGTGGCGCGCCCGTCGGCGGCGCAGCGCGACGCCGCGTGTCGGAGCATGGCGATCAGCAGGCCGGGGCTGTCGATGCCCTCGAGCGCGCGGCCGGCCACCACCATCACCCAGGCGTCGCCGTGCAGGCCACCGGCGGCCACCAGTGCGCCCGCGTCGTCGAGCAGCTGCGCGTGGGCGACGAACGGCGCGCCGGTGCGGCGCGACGCCGGCGGGGTCGCTGCTTTGCTCTCGCGCTTCTTGCGGGCCGCGCGCTTGGCCTTGGAATGCTGGGACATGCCCCCGAGTCTACAGCCCGCGCCCGCAGCGCCCGTCCGTTCACGTCGGAAGCGTCCCCGACCCGAGATCGCGGAGCAGCCACAGCGCGGTGAGGTGAAGCGGATAGAACGCGTAGAAGAACAGCCGGGCCCGCGGCAACGCCATCCGCCACCCTGGCGCCAGGGCCAGCACCGGAACGGCCGCGAGCGCCCAGTGGTTCGCATGGATCGCATAGAGCGCGACGAGGCTCGCGAAGAACAGCAGCGCCGCGGCCGCCGAGGGATGGCGATGGTAGGCCCAGGCGGCGAGGCAGAGGCCGATGCCGGGCCACCAGAACTCGACGAGGCCGCCGCCCACCGCAACCAGCACGCCGGCCGCCATCCGTCGCCACGCGCCGCCGCCGTCGATCAGTGCGGCGGCGAGCGTGGCCACCAGCAGCGACACCATCATGTTCAGCGGATACCAGCCGGCATGCAGATCGTTGACCTGCATGAAGGCGGGCGTCGCCAGCGCGCCGAAGGCGAGCAGCCGCCAGGCGGTTCGCGCGTACGCGCCCGCGGCCCGCGCGCCTTCGCGCCCGAGGTTGTAGCCGAGCGCCACGGCGAACAGCGGCATCGCCACCCGGCCTGCGGCGTGCATCCACGGCTGTGCGCCGTCGAGCAGCGCGGTATTGACGTGGTCGATCACCATCAGAACAAGCGCCAGCCACTTGATGAAGCCGAGCGCACGGTCGTCGAGGACGAGGGCGGGCCAGCGCAGGGTCGTCCGCGACTCGCTGGGCATCGGGGGAACTCCGGGGGGAGGTGCACGAGCATAGCGTCCGTCGGCCCGACGCCTTCGAGGCCGTAGAATCCCGCCATGCCCCACCTCGAACTGTCCCTGCGCTGCCGTGCGGCCGACGAGCCCTGGCTCGAGCGCGCGCTCACCGATCTCGGCGCGATGAGCGTCACGCTGCTCGATCCGCAGGCCGACACCACGAACGAACAGGTGATCCTCGAGCCCGGCGTCGGCGAGACGCCGCTGTGGGCCGACTGCCTCGTCGTCGCGCTGTTCGCCAACGACGTGCCGCGCGAGCCGCTGCTCGCCGCGCTCGAATCGATCGACCCGCGCGCCGATCTCGCTTCGGCCTCGTTCCGCGTCGTCGACGACCAGGACTGGGTGCGCGCGTGGATGGACCAGTTCCAGCCGATGGCCTTCGGCGCGCGCACGTGGATCGTGCCGTGGGACCGCGCCTTGCCCGACGCCGCGCAGGCCGCGAACGCCGCCGTGGTGCGGCTCGACCCGGGCCTCGCCTTCGGCTCCGGCACGCACGCCACGACGGCGCTCTGCCTCGAGTGGCTCGACGGCCTCGACCTCGCAGGTAGGACGGTGCTCGATTTCGGCTGCGGCAGCGGCATCCTCGCGCTGGCCGCGCTGAAGCTGGGTGCTGAGCGCGCCGTCGGCGTCGACAACGACCCGCAGGCCATCCTCGCCACCACCGACAACGCGCTGCGCAACCGCGTCGCCGATCGGATGGGCGTTTTCCTTCCGCCGGAGGAGCCGCAGGCCACCTACCCCGTCGTCGTCGCCAACATCCTCGCCGTCGCGCTCGACGCGCTGGCCGACGTGCTGGCCTCGCGCGTCGCGCCGGGCGGTGTGATCGCGCTGTCCGGCATCCTCAAGGGCCAGGACGACGCGCTGGTCGAGCGCTACGGCGAATGGTTCGAAGACCTCGCGGTAGCGCAGCGCGAGGACTGGGTGCGCATCACCGGGCGACGCCGCGCGGCGTGAGCCCCGTACACTCCGACGCCATGTCGCGTCCGCTGCCCCGTTTCGTCCGCCCGCCGCCGAAGATCGCGCCGCTGTCCCGCGCGGGGCGGTGGCGCGTGGCCATCGCGATCGCGGCCGCGTCGCTGGCGCTGGCGGTGCAGGTGGTGCTGGCCGACTGGAACCGCTTCGCGGCGAGCCCCGCGTGGCGTCCTTGGCTGCAGGCGCTGTGCGATCGCGCCGGCTGCACGCTGCCGGCCTGGCGCGACCCCAAGGCTTTCGTCGTGCTGAGCCGCGAGATCCAGCCGCACCCCAGCCATCCGCAGGCCCTGCTGGTGACGGCGACGTTTCGCAACGACGCCGCCTGGCCTCAAGACTGGCCGCGACTCGAACTCGCGCTGACCGATCTCGACGGCGGGCGAATCGGGCTACGCCGCTTCGAGCCCGCCGAGTACCTTGGCGGATCGCCCGCGGCCGAAGGGCTGGCGCCGGGCCAGTCGGCGACGGTTGCCCTCGAGATCCTCGATCCCGGCAACCGCGCGGTGGCCTTCGAGTTCGATTTCCACTGACCGCCGGCGCGGTCGCGCCGGCCCGCGATTTGCGGCAGACTCACCGCCCCGTCGTCCAATGGAGGGCCGGCGGGCGAACCCGGGGATGCCGTGAACGCTCTTTCCTCCCGCGCCGATTCCGCATCGAACGCCGCGCCCGCGCTGCGTGAGGCCGTGGCGCGCGCCACCCGCCGCTACCTGAGCGACCGGGGCGACTGCGAGACCGATTCGCTCTACGCGCTGACGCTCGCGGAGATGGAGAACGGCCTGCTCGCCGAGGTCATGCGCCACTGCGAGGGCAATCAGAGCCGCGCCGCGGCCGTCCTCGGCATCAACCGCGCGACGCTGCGCAAGAAGCTGGAGGCGATGGGGCTGCTGGGCTGAGGCGGCCCGTATACTTCGCGTCTTTCGCCCGCGACGGGTGGAGGTGCCGCGCATGTCCGAGATCCGCCAGCCCGTCCGCCGGGCCCTGCTGTCCGTTTCCGACAAGACCGGCCTGCTGCCGCTGGCGCAGGCGCTCAGCTCGAAGGGCGTGGCGCTGCTCTCCACCGGCGGCACGGCGAAAGCGCTGCGCGACGCGGGGCTTGCCGTGACCGACGTTTCGGCGGTGACGGGCTTCCCGGAAATCATGGACGGCCGCGTCAAGACCCTGCACCCGAAGGTGCACGGCGGCCTGCTCGGCCGCGCCGGCACCGATGAGGCGGTGATGCGCGAACACGGCATCGACGCGATCGACCTGCTCGTCGTGAATCTGTACCCGTTCGAAGCGACGGTCGCCAAGCCCGACTGCGCCTACGAGGACGCCGTCGAGAACATCGATATCGGCGGCCCGGCCATGCTGCGCGCGGCGGCGAAAAACCACGCCCGCGTCGCGGTGCTCACCGACCCGTCGGACTACGATGGATTCATCGCCGCGCTGAACGAGGGCGGCACCACCGCCGCGCAGCGCCGCGGCTATGCCGCCAAGGGCTACGCGCACACCGCGCGCTACGACGGCAAGGTGAGCATGTGGCTGTCCGAGCGCATCGACGACGAAGCGAAGGCCGCTGAGTGGCCGTCGACCTTGAATCTCCAGCTCGATCTCGCCAGCAAGCTGCGCTACGGCGAGAACCCGCACCAGCGCGGCGCGCTGTACGTCGAGCGCGGCGCGCCGATGGGCATCGTCGCCACCGCGCGCTTCCTGCAGGGCAAGGAGCTCAGCTACAACAACCTCGCCGACGCCGACGCCGCGCTGGAATGCGTCAAGCAGTTCCACCAGCCGGCCTGCGTGATCGTCAAGCATGCGAACCCCTGCGGCGTTGCCGTCGCGCAGGACATCTTCGCGGCCTACGACCGCGCCTACGCCACCGACCCGACCTCGGCCTTCGGCGGCATCATCGCCTTCAACCGCCCGCTCGACGCCGGCACCGCGGAAGAAATCCTGAAGCGCCAGTTCGTCGAAGTGGTGATCGCGCCGGTGGTCAGCGACGAGGCCGTCGCGGCCTTCGCGAAGAAGCCGAACGTGCGCGTCCTGGCCTGTGGTGCGCTCGACGCGCCGGGCGCCGCGCTCGACTACAAGCGGATTGCCGGCGGCCTCTTGGTGCAGGACAGTGATGTCACGCCCTGGGCCGCCGGTGACGGCCGCATCGTGACGAAGCGCCAACCGAGTGCGGAGGAAATGGCCGACCTCGTGTTCGCCTGGCAGGTGGCGATGGTAGTGAAGTCGAACGCGATCGTCTACGCGCGCGACGCGCAGACGGTGGGCATTGGCGCGGGCCAGATGAGCCGCGTCGTCAGCGCCAAGATCGCCGCGCTGAAGGCCGAAGAAGCGGGCCTCGCGGTGCCGGGCGCGGTGATGGCCAGCGATGCGTTCTTCCCGTTCCGCGACGGCATCGATGCGGCGGGCAAGGCCGGCATCCGCGCGGTGATCCAGCCGGGCGGCTCGATGCGCGATGCCGAAGTGATCGCCGCCGCCGACGAGCACGGCATGGCGATGGTGTTCACCGGCACCCGCCACTTCCGCCATTGAGGGCGCGCGCATGAAAGTCCTCGTCATCGGCAACGGCGGCCGCGAACACGCGCTGGCGTGGAAGCTCGCGCAGTCCGCCCGCGTCACCGAAGTGCTCGTGGCCCCCGGCAACTCCGGCACCGCGACCGAAGCGCGCTGCCGCAACGTCGACGTGCGCGCCACCGACATCGAGGCGCTGCTGGCCCTCGTGCAGCGCGAGGGCGTGGTGCTCACCGTCGTCGGGCCGGAAGCGCCGCTGGTCGCGGGCGTGGTCGATCGCTTCCGCGCCGCCGGGCACCGCATCTTCGGGCCGACCGCGAAGGCCGCACAGCTCGAAGGCAGCAAGGCTTTCGCGAAAGACTTCCTGAAGCGCCACGGCATCCCGACGGCGGGCTACGAGGTGTTCACCGACGTGGACGCGGCCATCGCCTACGTCCGCGCGC
>ERZ1066121.1797-NODE-1797-length-14688-cov-5.579444_pt1 | contig 14688 bp, 9 predicted proteins | sample MGYA00382768_ERZ1066121 | MGnify/ENA primary metagenome ERZ1066121 (study PRJEB33369, sample SAMEA5778351) | biofilm metagenome | biome: Industrial cooling water; feature: Water cooling tower basin; material: Biofilm | place: United Arab Emirates | collected... | reverse complement strand
CGTGAAAAGGTGCGTGCCTTCATCGGGGCCGATTCGACTCAGGAGATCGTCTTCGTCCGAGGGACGACCGAGGCGATCAACTTGGTCGCCCAATGTTTCGTCGCGCCTCGTCTGGAGGCGGGCGACGAAGTCCTGATCACCGGTCTCGAACATCACTCCAATATCGTGCCCTGGCAGATGGTTTGTCAGATGCGAGGTGCGCGCCTGGTCGTCGTGCCGATCAACGAGCGCGGCGAGGTCGAGTTCGACGCCTTTCGTGAGCGGCTCTCGTCGAGGACCCGCTTTGCCGCCTTCAGCCAGGTCTCCAACGCGCTGGGCACGATTTTGCCGGTGCAGGAGATGGTGCGGGAGGCCAAAGCCCGCGGCATCCCGACTTTGGTCGATGGGGCGCAGGCGGTCGCGCATTTCCCGGTCGACCTCCCCACGCTGGGCTGCGACTTCTACGCCTTCAGTGGGCATAAGCTCTACGGTCCCTCGGGGGTCGGCGTGCTCTACGCACGCCGGGCGCTGCTCGAGCAGATGCCTCCCTACCAGGGCGGCGGCGATATGATCCGCTCGGTGACCTTCGAGCATACCGAATACAACGATTTGCCTTACCGCTTCGAGGCGGGGACCCCGAACATCGAGGGTGCCATTGGGCTTGGCGCAGCGATCGACTATGTGTCGAGCTGGGGTTTGCCCTTCTTGGCCCAACACGAGGAGGCGATGCTCGAGCTCGGCACCGAGTTGCTCTCGGCCTTGCCCGGGGTTCGCATCATCGGTCAGGCGGCAAAAAAGATCGGCGTGCTCTCCTTCGTGATGGAAGGCGTCCACCCGCACGACATCGGGACGATCATGGATTTCGAAGGCGTGGCGATCCGCACGGGGCACCATTGTGCGCAGCCCGTCATGGATGCGCTGGGCTTGCCTTCGACGGCGCGCATCTCCCTGGGCATGTACAACTCGGCCGACGATTTGCGTGCGGCAGCGGCGGCCCTAAGGAAAGTCAGTGAGGTGTTTCGATGAGCGACCTCAGGGAACTCTATCAAGATCTCATCCTCGACCACGGACGCAATCCTCGCAATTACGGCTTGCCTCAAGAAGGCAACCATATGGCGCGCGGCAACAACCCGCTTTGCGGCGACCGCATCGTGGTACGTCTCCTCTGCCGTGAGGGGCGTATCGAGTCGATCGGCTTCGAAGGCTCCGGTTGCGCCATTTCGCAGGCGGCCGCCTCGACAATGACCGAAGCGGTGCGCGGCAAGACCCTGGAAGAGGCCGACGCGCTCTTCGAGCGTTTCCATCGTCTGACCACCGAAGGCGGGGTAGGCGAAGCGGAGCTCGAGGATTTGGGCAAACTCGCCGCCTTCTCGGGCGTGGTCGAGTTTCCGGCTCGCGTCAAATGCGCGACTTTGCCTTGGCATACCCTGCGAGCGGCGCTGGCCACCGAAGAAGCGCCAGAAGCTGAAGCCACACCCGTGAGCACGGAGTAGGCGGCATGGATAAGGCGCGCCTCCCTCTGCTGGATTCAAGAGGTTCTTCCCTTCCGCCTCCGCCCGAGGGTTTGGCGGCCGAGGTTCAAGCGACCCATCCCTATCGGGAAGAGAAAGACCCCGACGCTCTGCGTACGCGCATCGTCGAAGCCTTGCGCACGGTGCAAGATCCAGAGATCCCTCTCAACCTCTACGACCTCGGGTTGATCTACGGCATCGGGCTCGGTCCTGAGGGGCGGGTCGATATCCAGATGACGCTCACCGCGCCCGGTTGTCCCGTGGCCGATACCTTGGTGCGCGAGGTCGCGCAGAAGGTTGCGGAGGTCGAGGGCGTCTCGCGTAGCCGCGTTCGCCTGACCTGGGATCCCCCTTGGACGCAGGAGCGCATGTCTCTCGAAGCGCGTCTCGAACTCGGCTTGCTTTAGCCCTCCGCCGCCGGAGAGCGCTGTCGGCGCCTCGAGGTCTGGCCGAGGCCTAGGGCTGGCCAGCTCTGATGACGCTCTAGGGCCGCGAGGGCAGCGCATAGGGATTCGGCGCTTGCGCCTGTTTCGGCGGCCTCGACGAGCTCTGGGCCGAGGAACGAAGCCGAGGAGAGCGCGGACCTCCAGGGCAGGTCGGCGAGGCCGTGGTGACGCAGGAGGTGCACGAACTTCAAGCTGCGGAAGGCGTCGAACCAGGTTTGCAGACGATGCGCTCGCGCCTCGGCCTTTGTCGTGCTCTGGCAGGCGCTGCCTAAAGCCTCCTCGGCGCCGAGATCGCGGAGGCTGCCTTCGAGAGCGCTGCGCCATTCCGGGGCGACGTGCATCGAAAGGCGGCGATAGGCGCCCGTCTCGCCGCTCTCGGCCACCTCCTGCAAGAGCTCGAGCCAGAGGCGCAGCAGCTCGAAGGCGGCGGGATGGTAGAGCGGCATCAGCTCGCCGCGGGCGCGGAGGTCCTGCAGGCGTAGGAGCGCCGGCCCGGTACCGAAGGGGACGCGGCGAGAGAGGCGCGCGTCGATGAGCAGAGGAGCGTGCTTCAGCCGAACCACCGGACCGAGCTTGGCGAGTTTGTTCAGCAGGTAGAAGTCCTCGCCGGCGCGCAGGCGAGGCATGCCGTGGGCTTTGCAGTAGGCCTCGGAACGAAAGGCCAAGGTGCTACCCATGGAGTGGTAGGCATAGGGAGAGCCTGCTGCGGCGAGCCCGAGGACGTAGTAGCGCAGCTTGAGCTCGTAGAGCGCCATAGATTCGGTGAGAGGGCCGACGAGGAGATGCTCGAAGGGGTAAATCGCTGCGACGCTCGTCTCCTCGGCCGCAGCGAGGGCCTCGAAGTAGTCCGCCGGCAGGGTCGTGTCCGCATCGCTGGAATGTTGCCAAGGCGAAGTGATTTGCCCGCGTTGCCAGAGCGCCAGCGCCAGGTCGCAGCCGATCTTGCGCGCCACGCCGACGCCTTCATCGGCGGCCAGACGGTGCCCTGCGCTGCTCCGATCGACCACCAAAAGGCCCTGCTTACCTCGCCATCCCAGCCAGAGGGGGTGTGCTGTGCCGTGCAAGAGGGTCAACGACCACTCGGCTCGGGCCGCGTCGAGCCAGGCTGCATTGCTCGTGGCCTCGTCTCCCGAAGCGCTCGCGTTCAACACCGCGATGCACAGCCAGCGCGACGCACCCTCGAGGGTAGCGAAACGAGAGCGGAGTTCGTAAGGCTCCGCGCGCAATGGCAAAGTGAGCACATGCTCGACGGGTGGAAAGCTGGGCAGTGGGTCGCGGGCCTCTGCGGAGGCGTGGCGTTCGAGATAGCGGGAGGGCTGCACGAGAGCTCGCGGGCTAGTGGAGCGCGGCGCGGAGGGGCAGGGCCGCTAAAGTCGAGGCTTCGAGATCCAAGAGCTGGGCGGCACGGAGGCGCGTCGTCTCTTCGTCGAAGTAGTGGCGTGCCAGGCGGAAGAAGAGGCCGTGGTGGCGCGCTTCGGCGCGCTGAAACTCGACATAGGCCTGCCGCAGCAGCGGATCCGGCAGTGCTTCGGCGATCATGCCCAGGCGCTCGCAGCCTCGCGCTTCGACGATGCCTGCCAAAAGAAGGCGGTCGAGCAGCCTCTCCTCGCGACCGTTGCGTACCTGCTGCATGAGCGTGGCGACGTAGGGGTCTTTTTCGTCGGCCTCGAGTTGCAAGCCGCGCGCCTGCATCAAGCGAAAGACTTGCTGGAAATGCTCGAGCTCCTCGAGGGAGAAGTCGATCATCGCTTCGACCAACATGGGGCGGTCCGGATAACGCACGACGAAAGACATCCCGGTCGCCGAAGCCTTGCGTTCACACGCGGCGTGGTCGACGAGGAAGCGGTCGAAGTCGCGGAGGACGGTGTCGAGCCACTCTTGGCGGCTCGCGCTGCGCAGTTCGAACATGGCGCCTCATCGCGGGGGGTGGAGCAGATCGCAGAGCTCGAGGAGGCTGCGCTGCAGGACGATTTCGGAGGGCAGGGGACTACCTTTCATGCTCCGGTCGGCTTGGCTGAGCAACGCAAAGGCGCGCTGCAGACCTTGGCGGGAGCAGCGCCGGGCGTCGCGTGCCGTATCGCGTGCCTTGAAAGGCGGGACTCCGGCGCGTTTGGCGGCGTCGCTTTCGCTCATCCCCTCGTCGAGGCAAGCGCGCAGGGTCATAAGGATGCGCACTTGCCGGATCACCATCGCCAGCAACTTGAGCGGCGCTTCGCGATCGGCAAGCAGCGCCGCGCTGCCCTTCATCACGGCCGAGCGCTCTCCAGCCGAGAGCGCGTCGAGGAAGTGCCACAAGGACTCGCTGCGGCTGCGTGCGATGCAGCGGTCGACGTCGTCGATGCTCAGGCGTTTGCGATCGCCGGCATAGAGCGAGAGCCGTTCGAGGGCGTCGTCGAGGCCGGCGAGTTCGTCGCCTACGTCGTCGAGCAGGCGGTCGACGACGCCGGGAGCGAGCTCGAGCCCGCGCCGCGCTGCGCTGCGTTCGAGCCAGAGGCGCAGCGCTCTGCCTTTGGGCGCAACGAGATCGACCCAAGCCTTCTGCGCTTTGGCGACGCGCGCGAAGCGGGAGCGACCGTCGATTTTGCTGGCGATGAGCGCCAGGTGCACGAAGGAGGAGGGAGCTTCGAGGTAGGTGGCGAGGCTATCGAGCGTCGCGCTCGAGGCATCTTCGACGCGGCGCAGGAGCACGAGACGTTGCGTGGCGAAAAGCGAGGGGGTGCGAAGATCCTGGAGCATCTCCCGCACGCTCGCCTCGCTGCACTCCCAGGATTCGACCTTCGGCGCGTCGCCTCCGCGGCCGGCGACCTTTCGCTTCAACGCTTCGAGGAGGCGATCGGCGAGGAAACCCTCGCCTCCAACCAGAGCGTAGGTAGGCGCGGCTTTCCCCGCCTCGATTGCGTCGATCGCTTCCTGCCACTCCATGTTTCGCCTACGAGAGGCGGCAGCGTAGAACAGGCGCGGGCCCAGGTCGAGCCCGCGAAGGATTAGGTCTCGTCTTCGGTGAAGTCGACGCGCCCGCTGCGCTTGGCTTCTTCACCCACCAGCACGAAGCGGTAGCTGGCGACTTCCTGCCGACGCACCGTGACCACCAGCTCCATCTTCCGGTTGGGCTTGAACTGCGAGCGCGGCAGGCGTAGCGACTGCACGATGGTCTTTTGATTCCGATCCTGCATGTAGATCGGCATATCCATGATGTAGTTCCGCGAGCCGCTCTCGATATCGTAAAAGAGCACGACGAATTCGTTGTCGCCCGGTGCCCGTGTGAAGGAGGTCACCATTTCGGCGCGCCAGGAGCGATCTTGGAGTTTGGGCTCATTGCTCTCTCTCAGACTTTTGGCTTTGTTGCCTTTGAAAAAGCGCAAAAGCTTGGCTTCCGTCAGCTTGTCCGGGACCCGCGCCTGGGTGACGAGCACGGTGGCGCGCAGCCCTCCTTGGGCTTCGCTCGGCCGGATGAGAAGCGCCAAAAGCCCAGCACTTGCCAAACAAAGCGCGAACACGGGGCGCAAAAATCGGGCTTTGAAGGAACCTCGCATCGAACCTCACCTCCACGAAAAAAAGGAACTGTCACAAATGTGTACACCGAAGGCTTGTGCAGCGTCAAGCTCGCGGATCCTGCAGAAAAGTTGTCCTCGTCGGCTCAACCCGCTATCCGGGCCAAAGGCAGCACGATGAACGAAGCAGAAGGTGCACTCCGAGCTCTAGTCGCTCAGGCCAAGCGCGCGGCCACGCGTCGCTCCCAGCGGCCCTCGACCGCCCATGCCCTGCTGGCCATGTTGCAGTCGGGCGGGCATACGGCGGAGCTCTTGAGCACGAACGGAGTGAGCGAGGCCGACCTTTTGCGCGCCATGCGCGTCATCGACGCCGAGCGCGAGCAGGCCTTCGACTTGGCGCTCGAGCAAGCGCGCAAGTACGCCCAGTCGCTCGGCGAGCAGGATGCCGACGGACGCCACTTGCTCTGGGTGCTCACGCGGGACCGCCGCTGCAGCGCACATCGTTGCTTGGAAGCAATGGGGGCGGGCATCGAGGGCGTGCGACAGGGCCTGGTCGATGTGTTGCAGAGCAAAGCGGCGCCTCGCTCGAGCTTGGCGAGGCGAGTCGTCGAAAGCGAGCAGGGCAAAAGCCGCGGCGCTGAAGAGGCCCTGCCCGCGAGCCGTCCGCTCCTGCCGCCCCCGCCCCCCGTCGCACGCGGCAACACCCGGGTGAGCTCGGCTCCGGCACCCAAATCACGTGCCTCGGGACGCAAAAACACGACGGCGGGCAGCGCGCCGCCGCGGCCGCCGGAAGGGGCGGAGCGCTACTTTCTCGCTCCCGATGCCTTTCCTTTGCTCACGGCCTTTGGGCGCAACCTCTCGCTCTGCGCGGCGAGCGGCACCATCGACCCGGTGGTCGGGCGCGGCGAGATTCTCCAGCAGGTCCTCGACGTCCTGGCGCGTCGGCGCTCGAACAACCCCCTCCTCCTCGGGCCTCCGGGCGTCGGCAAGACGGCTATCGTCGAAGGCCTGGCGCTCTGGTGCGTCGAAGGGCGCAAAGATGTGCGCGGTTTCGAGGACTGCATCTTCGTCGAGCTCTCCGCCGGCAGCCTGATCGCGGGCACCGGTGTGCGCGGCGCGCTCGGCGAGCGGGTCAAGCAGCTGCGGCAGGAGATCATCGCTGCGGCCGGCAAGGTGATCGTCTTCTTCGACGAGATCCATACCTTGCTTGGCGGTGGCGATTCGCCCGACGACCTCGCCCAAGAGCTCAAGGCAGTGCTGGCGCGCGGCGAGTTTCCCTGCATCGGCGCGACCACCGACGAGGAGTACCGTCGCCACTTCGAGCGCGACCCCGCCTTGGCGCGGCGCTTCACGCCGATTCAGGTGTGCGAGCCCTCGGCCAGCGAGACCTTGTCGATTCTGCGCGGCATCCTGCCGCAATACCAGGCGCATCACGGCGTGCGCTACGCCGACGACGTGCTCGAGGCTGCCGTGCAGATGAGCGGCCGCTATCTCGCCGAGCGGCGGCAGCCCGATAAGGCCATCGGCTTGATCGACTTGGCCGCGGCGCGGGTCAAACGTCGGGGCGGCAAAGAGGTCGGCTTGAATGACCTGGCTCAGGTCGTCTCCGAACTCGCCAAAGTTCCCCTCCCGCGTCTGCTGATGCAGGAGTCCGAACGCTTGCGCACGATCGAGCAGGACTTGGGACGTGCGGTGGTTGGGCAGGAGCGCGCGCTGACGCAACTGGCGGCCGTGCTGCGGCGCTGTCTGTCGACGCCGCGTCCGGACCGGCCCCTGGCGGCTCTGCTCATCGCTGGACCCAGCGGCGTCGGCAAGAGCGCATGTGCTCGCGTCTTGGCCGAGATGCTCTTCCCCGGTGGCGGATTCACGCAGGTCGATATGGCCGGTTATGCCGAGGCGCATAGCGTCTCTCGACTGGTCGGGGCGCCGCCCGGCTACGTGGGCTTTCAGAGCGGCGGCAAGCTTTCGGAAGCGCTCCGCGCACGGCCTTCGCAGCTCTTGCTCTTCGACGATATCGACAAGGCGCATCCCGAAGTCTGGAACACCTTGATCCCGCTCTTGGGCGAGGGGCGGCTGACCGATGGCCGGGGCAGGACGATCGACTGCCGGCAGAGTTTGGTGGTTCTGACCACCAGCGGTGCACCTTTCGAGGAAGAGAAGCGCAAAGCCCTGGTCGGTTTTCGGGGCGCAAGCGAAGAGGTCAACGAGGATGAAGCGCAGCTCCGTGCGCGCGCCGAAGCCCTTTTGCCCCTCGAGCTTCGCGCGCGTCTCGACGAGATCATCCTTCTTTCGCCTCTCGACGCCGAGGCGCAGCGTGCCTTGGTGCAGCAGTGGCTCGAGCGTTTGCAGCAGCGCATTGCCGAAACTCAGGGCCTCGAACTCGTTTGGGAGTTTGCTCTCGATGTTTACCTCGTCGAGGGTTTGCAGGCGGAGGCTCGGCGCAATGCGCGCCTCCTGCTCGGCGCCTTGGAGCGCGACTTCGAAACACCTCTGGCCGCGGCGCTCGTCGACCCGCGTATCCGCCGCGGGCGCAAGCTGCGCGTCTCTCAAGTCGACGGCGATCTGCGCTTCGAGCTGCGGTAGAGCGACTTCTCCTCGATATACTCTGCGACCTCTCGCGGCAGCCAGCCGCGTACCTCTTTCGATTGGGCCAGACGACGGCGCAGCATCGTGGAGCTGAGCTCGGGGATGGCCAGGGGCAGAGGCGCGGCCCGTGGACGCTGCCCTCTGCCGACCACCAAGAGCGGTGCAAGCTCGCAGAGGGCATCGAAATGCAACCAGCGACTGCGCTGGGCGTAGACGTCGCTGCCGACGACCAAACGCAGCTGCCAGTCGGGGTGGCGCTCTTTCAGGGCGCGCAAACTGTAGAGGGTGTAGTTGGGCGCCGGCAGACGCGCTTCGAGGGTGGAGACCTCGATCTTCTTCAGCGTGGCGAAGGCCAAGCGACACATCGCCACCCGCTCGGCAAAGGAGGCGGCGAAGCGTTTGCCAAAGGGATGCGTATGCGAAGGAAGCACCACCAAACGGTCGATCCCGGCGCAGGAGAGCACGTAGTTCGCGAGCAAGACATGGCCCATATGGGGCGGGTCGAAGCTGCCACCAAGCACGGCTACCTGCGGTCCATCAGGCGACTCAGCCACGTACGCTGACCTTGGCGGCTTTGGCGGAGACCGCCTCCTGCCACACCCGCTCTCCGTCCAGGCGCATGAGCGAGACCTCGAGGCGTCCCGTGCCCTCGTGCAGCTCAATGAGGCCGATATGCGAGAGCGCGAGGGGGCCCGGCGAGAAGAAGGCGCGGCTGCCGAAGCGACGGAACTCGGGACGGCTCGCGTCGCCGAAGACGATCAGCTGCGCGTTGACAATGTCCTCCTCTTCGAGGCTCGACTTGTTTTGCGCCCATAAGACGACGCGTGCGTCGATGACGTCGATGGCGCGCGCCGGCGGCGGCGGCAGGACGCGGATGCGCGAGCCGTAACGAAACAAAAGGTCGCCTTCGAGCAGTGCGCGAATGGACGCGGCGTCGCCCGTTCGCGAGAGGTGCAGGGCCGCTTCGGCGAAGCGCGCCTCGTCGCCGAGCAACGCCGCTTCGTTTTCCTTCGAGAGCTCGGCGGCATCGTCGGCAGGACCGAGGTAAACGATCGAGGAGAGATCCGACCTCGAGAGTAAGGCGCTCATGACGTTGTTCAACGATCGCAAAGGGCGTGCGGCTTGGCCGACGACCGCGATCTTCACGAGGCGGCTCCCTCGAGGGCGCCATGGCTGGCTTTGCGTCGCGCCTGGAAGTAGGGCTCGGAGAGCGCGAAGATGAGCAGCGACCAAGCCGGCATATGGCGGCGAATCGCCTCGACGCGCGCCGCGACCGGCTCGTCGGGCAAGTCGATGCCGGCCAGACGGACCGAGGTCTCGACCGCTTTGGCGACCGAACCGCCGGCCAAGAGCGCGACCCGATCGGCGCTTTCCCAAACCACGCGGTCGAGCGCCAGCGGCTCGAAATCCGGGTGGCCGCCCATCTCGATGGCGAGCGAACGCAGTCGATCGCGCATCCGTCGAGGCAGCGCTTTGGTGACGCGTTTGGCTGCCTTTTCGAGCTCGGCCACGTCGAGGCCGGTCGGGCGGTAGAGCGGGTCGTAGCTGTGGATGAAGCCCGAAACGACCAGTGCCGCATGGATGGGGGCGCTGCGCACCAGGAAGGACATACGCTGGCTGCTGATCCACGCCGCACGGCCGAGCAGGAAGAGAAGTTCGCGTTCGTCCGTCCACGCAAGGACGTCCTGCGCGACGAGCAAGGTGATAGGAGCATCGTCGACCGGAATGCAGCTGCGCTGCAGCGAGGGCGCCACCCAGACTTGGATCTCCGGCACGCCCAGCCAGGTGCAGATGCGCTGCAGGGCGAACTCGAAGGGCGGCGGCAGGTTGCGCATGCGCTTGGCGCGCATCGCCTTGAGGTCGAAGGGGAGAATCTTCGAGAAGGTGTCGGAGGCGAGGCGGAAGACTTCGCGCGTCACGCTGCTCAAGGCGGGCGGCGCGAGCAACTCGAGCAGCGCATCGGAGAAGGCCAGCTGCTCGAGGCCCGGCACGTCGCCGCTCGAACCCAAGAGTTTCATCAGATCGACGTCGAGGATGCCCAAGGTATGGGCTGCCGCGGCGGTGCACTGCGCGGCATCTTCCTTGCCATTCCAGCGCAGGACTTCGACCAAACCCGACCACTGCGCGGCATCGGCAGGGTTGCGCAAAATGGCGCGTCGATACTCTTGCGCGGCGCGGTCGAGGTGGGCATTGAGGGCGACCAGCGCGCCCTGCCGGCGGTAGAAGTCGGCGATCGGGCCGAGGATGGCCAGGTCGGTCGGCGCCTCGCGGCGGACCTGCTCGAGCATGGCCTCGGCTTCACGCGTTTTGCCGAGTTCTTCCAAGGTCTCGGCCAGACGGAGCCGCAAGACGCGTTTGTCGTTCCAGTCTTCTTCCAGCCGGATGCGCTGCTGCAATAAGGGCAAAGCGCGGTCGGGATAGCGGTGGCGACGGTAATGCGCGATGAGGCGGTCGAGGACCTCGGCGTCGTCGGGAGCGAGCTTGCTGGCGCGGCGGAAGGCCTCCTCGGCGCGCTGCGGATCGGAGAGGTGGCGCTCGTAAATGTCGCCGAGGTTGAGGAAGACCCAGCGCAGCTCCTGGCTGTCTTTGCGCAAGCGAGCGATGCGCGAGAGGGCTTCGACGGCGCTCGGCCAGTCTTCGTGACGCAGGCAGATGTCCGCCAGGCGCCTCAGGGTCAGGGCGTTTTCACCCTCGAGGGCGAGTGCGGCGCGCATCGCTTCATTGGAGGCGCGGCGATCGCTCAGACGTTCACTCAGCTCGGCGCGCGCCAGATGCAGTTCGACCAGTTGAGCGCGCTCGCCGCCGGCGGCGATGCGTTGCGCCACGAGCTCCGAAAGGCGTGCGATATCTTCTTTACCCTCAAGCAGGCTCTGCAGACGCTCGAAGACGTCGCGGTAGGTGATGTCGATGCGCGTCGCTTCGAAGAGCGCGGCTTGGGCGCGCGGGATGTCGACGACGCGCTCTTGCCAGAGACGTGCGGCCCGGTACCAGAGGTCGAGGGCACGTTCCGGGACCTGAGCGCGCTGTGCCGCCGTCTCCAAGGCTTCGGCAGCGGCGGCGGCCTGTCCGGAGGCTTCGGCCAAGCTCGCGACGATCTCTGCGGCGCCAGGATAACTTTGCCAGGCCTCTTCCGAGACGAGCTCGCGCAGCTCCCGCAGCGCGTTTTCCGCCTCGCGTCCGCCGCTGCGCAACTCGACGCTGCGTAGCGCGAAAGCGACTTTTTCGGCCGGCGCTTCGACGAACTGGGCCATATGCCGCTGCGCGACGACTTTGCGTGCGCGGTCTCCACCGCGTTGCGCGGCGCTCTCGAGGTGGCGTGCCAGCCACAGGTTGGGGGGAATGCGCACGGCGCCGCTGTCGAAAATCGCATCTCCGGCGCTGGGGTCGCCGCCCGCCAAGCGGATGCGCAGACGGGCCGCGAGTCGTGCGTGCGCCGCCATGCTCGCGGGGTCGTCGAGCGATTGGGCGAGGCGCTCTTCGACGAGCGCGAGCTCCTCCCATCGCTTTTGCATCAGGTAGAGGCGTTCGAGCGCCCATAGGCTGGGAAGGTGCCCGGGCTCGACCTCGAGGATCGAGCGCAAGGAGGCGATGGCGCTGGCCGGATCGCGCCGTTCGTGCAGGTCGAGATCGACCAGGAACTCGAGGGCGACGACCCGTTCGCGTGGGCTGCGCGCCTCTTGCGCGAGGCGCAGGCGTTGTTCGGTGACGCGTGCGGTCATCCCGGCGAGGATCTCGCTCCGCTCCGAGCCCAAGGCGGCGGCCACGTCCGCGGCATCGGTCGCCAAGAGTTCGGCATAACAAGCGGCTGCCCGTGAAAAGTCACGCGCTTCTTCGAGGGCCAGCGCGGCGCGAAGACGGGCGTGACGCGTGAGTATTCCCAGGGCGGGTCGCTCGGCGAACTGCAGGAGGAGTTCGGCGCGCGCCGGAGGAGAGAGACGTTCACCGATGCGCAGCGCAGCTTCGAAGGCGACGTTGAGATCGCTCGCATAACCTTCGACGCCGCCGAGGAGGCGAGCGGCCGCGTGGGGATCGCGCGGCGCCAGATGCAGCGCCGCGCGGAGGCGGCGCGCATGGCCGAGCACCGAAGCGCCCAGGGCCTCCGCCTGCTGGATATCCAGCGCGTTGAGCGCGTCGAGGTCGTTGCCTTGGCGCAGAAAGAGCTCGAGTGACCAGACCGCGGCGGGATAGGTCGCCTCGCTCTGCAGCGCGCGCCGATACGCGCGGCCGGCTTCCGCCTGCGCGCTTTCGAGCAGGCGCCCAGCGAAGGTGGCGGCGAAGGCGCTGCGCGGACCTTGCGCGACCTCCGCCTCCTCGAGCCAGAGCGCCGCGGCTTCGAGGGGCGCCTTGTCTCGCAGAACGCGCGCCAAGGTGCGCAGGATGACGGCGTCTTCGGGTGCGTTCTGCCGAGCAGCGCGCGCGTATTGTTCGGCCGCATCGCCTTCTTGCTCACGCCGCGCCAAGTGAAAAAGCGCGAGCAGCACGCCCGCTTTGCGCGGTCCAGGAACTCGGTCGACCTCACGCTCCAGCGCTGCCATTGCGGCCGCGCCATCGCCGGCACGCAGGGCCAAATCGCTCAGCAGAAGATCGGCGCATACGGGCAGGTCGCCGCTCTCGAAGGCCCGCTCGAGCAGCTCTCGCTCGATGGTTCGCGAGTCGCGATCGGCAGCCAGCTTCGCCGCCGCCACCAAGGCACCCCCCGCGCTTCGTCCCGACCACTCGGTGGTCGAGGGACGCTGCCCGGCTGCCGTCGATTTGGCGCGGACGAGCTCTTGAACGATGGTCAGCAGACCGAAATTTTCGTCGGCCGCCGCGGCCTCCTTGAGCGAGAGCTCGGCCAGACCGTGATCCCCTTTCAGTGCCTGGGCTTCGGCGAGCTCCGCCAAGGCCAGTGCCCGTTCGCTTCCGCCGCTGGCGCTCGCCCATGCCTGAAGGGCCTCGACCTTGGCCTCCGCTTGGCCGAGGGCCTGGGCCGCTTCGGCCCGGGCTTGGGCGGCGAGCGCCCCGCGCAGGTCGTGGAGGACGACAAGCGCATCTTGGGGCCGGCGCAAGGAGAGATGGTAGACCCTGGCTGCCAGGCGACGGAACATGGCTGAGAGCGTCGCGCTCTGCATCGACTGCGCGATGCCGAGAAGCGCTTCGATGCCCCGCTCTCCTTCGCCGGTCGCACGCGCGGTGCGCGCCATGCCGAGTTGGGCATCGAAGGCTGCGGGTTCGGCTTCTTGCGAGCGGGCGAAACACTGTGCTGCACGCTGCAGATGTCCCCGGCTCTCGAGGGCGCGGCCCACGGTCGACCAGAGAGCGGCCCGCATCGCTGGGTCGTCCCAGCCTTCCGCGGCTTTTTCGAGCGCACGCAAAGCATCGCTCTCGCGCCCTTGGACGAAACAGACCTCGGCGAGCAGGAGCGCCGCCGCGACGCCTCGCGGCCTCAAGCCCAAGGCCGAGCGCGCCGCCCTCTCGGCCGCTGCGGGGTTGCGGAGTTGGCAGAGCTCGACTTCGGCCAGCGCGAGGAACGCCAAGCTTCGGTCGGCATCGGAGAGCGGCAGGCTGGACTCGGCTTCGAGCAACGAGGCCACCAGCGGCCAATCGCCTCGCGCGAGCGCAACACGGCGCGAGCTCCGCAAGGCGACGACGTCGCGGGGATCGGCCTCCCGTGCGCCGCTGTAAAGCTCGGCGGCCTCGCCGTGGTCGCCCAGGCGTTCTGCGATTTCGCCCGCCGAAACGAGGAGGCGAGCACGTGTGCTGCCGAAACTGCCCGAAGCCAGCGTCTTGAGCAGATTCAAACGCGCTTTGAGCGCCTCCGGATCTTGGCCGAGGAGAGGAAAGGTCTCGTCGCGTGGCTTGCGGTAGTTCACCGTGCGACGAGCGATCGCCGCGCCCGCGTCATTGCGCGCCACGCCGCGTTTGCCCACCGGCTCTGGAGCTCGGACGCTGGGCGCATTCGCGCTTTCCGGCGCCTGGGGAAAGGAGATGCGCGAGTCGCGGGTGGGGCGCCTCGGTCGCATCGATCGCCGCGCCCGGATCTCCACTTTCGTCGTTTCGTCGAGGGGATCGACGGCACGCCGCGGCACCTTTTTCATCGAGGGCTGGAGCTCGATGACGGCGGGGGCCACCGGGTCGACTGCCTTCGCCTCTTCGCTTTCCTCCGCCTCGGCTTCGCTCGCTGCGGGAGGGGGAAAATCGATGGCCGGCGATTCGCCCGTGCGAGCGTAGCGCTCGGTCGTCGCATCTTGATCGAAGTCGGCACGCGTGAACTCGCGGGTCGCGGCGCTGCTCGAATCGTCGACTACGAAAGAGGGCGGCAGCGCCACCTGCATCTCGATGATGGGCTGCTCCGGTCGCGTCGTGTCGGCATTCGAAACGGAGAGCTGCGTCTCGCGGTCGATCTCGTCGAGCAGGTCTTTGAGCGCATCGTCCAAGCTCGAGGCTCCGAGCTCGAAGGCTTCGATCTCGGGCGCATCGCTCTCCACCGGCCGCGGCGGAGGCGAGGCCGAATCGCCCTCCCAGGGGCTAGCCGTCGGGTCGCCGCTGAGATCGAGTTCGAGATCCAGTTCGATCTCGGGATCCGAGGGCCGTGGCGGCGCCTGAGGTCGCGCGACGGTGATCTCGTCCGCCCAGGACAGGGAGGCGGGCGGCGGGGTCGTGGCGCGGCGGTGCACATCATTTTCGCCGCTCTTG
>ERZ1066121.1791-NODE-1791-length-14733-cov-8.268838_pt1 | contig 14733 bp, 9 predicted proteins | sample MGYA00382768_ERZ1066121 | MGnify/ENA primary metagenome ERZ1066121 (study PRJEB33369, sample SAMEA5778351) | biofilm metagenome | biome: Industrial cooling water; feature: Water cooling tower basin; material: Biofilm | place: United Arab Emirates | collected... | reverse complement strand
TGACCGTGCGCCGTTGTGTCGCGGAATGTGGCCATCGCATTTGCAAGGGACTTCAGTCCGAGTTCGTCCATCCTTGAAGGCAGATTTCGCCGAAGCGGAACGTGCAGAAGTCGCTGCGCCTCGGCGAGAGCGGCCTCGACGTCCTGCCGCTCATTCAGCGCAACGCGACACCAGTGGCCAACGGAACGAACCGCGCTGGACACGCGCTGCCATTCGGCGCGCTCGAGTCGTGCCGAGTCCGAAAGTGCCGTATTGGCAAGATTCTGGAGGGCATACCAACGATGCGCGACGCCACTCGTCGGCGTCCGCAGGCCAGCCGCCTGCTCAAACTGCAGGAAATCGACATCGACCGATACCACGCCTGTCGCGTCGATCCCGATGCGAAGGTATTGAACGGAGTCCCGTAGTGGGTGCTGCGGGGCCGACGCGAACGGGAAGAATCCATTGCCGAGGCCGTGCGCGATAACGCCAAAGGGTGTGCGCTCGACGCCGAGCGGGACGTGGGCATGATGACAGAGCACCACCTGTGCCCCGGCGGCCGAAAAGGCTCGCGCTCGATCCCGATAGCTCCGCGGCGGGACACAAGACCACTCAAAACCCCAATGCAAATGGAGCACTACCACGTACCCACGAGCTCGCTGCAGCCGAATGGATGCCTCGAGTTCGCGATCATCGATCAAGGCCACTGGCGAAGGCTGCTCCGAGGGCAATCGAACGTCGTCGCACGCTCCGAGGAACGCCATGGTGACGCCGTTGCGCTCGATGATCACCGGGGCTTGTCCAGACTGACCAACGGTGGCCACGTCATGCGCAGCCAGCGTCGACACGGTACGCTCAAACGCCGGTACGCCGTAGTCGAGGGCATGATTGTTGGCGACGGTCAGCACGGAGTCCGGCAGCCGTGCGAGCAGCTCGTCGACGTTATCGACCGTGTGAAGAAACGAGCCGAACGACCCGGCTCGGACGTCTTCCGGTGTCGCGATTGGAGCCTCGAAGTTTGCCGTCAGCAGTGCTTCAGCGCCGACCGCGTTGCGAAGGGCGTCGAGCTGGCTGGCGTGCAGTGCGGGCATGCCGTCGCGTCGGACGAATGCCAGATCACCAAAGGCGACCAGGACAGCACGGTGCGATGCGCCGCGACGCCCGTCCTCCCCCGGCACAACAACCCGATCTACGCGCGGCTGACGCAATAGCTTGTGCGCGAGCGTCGCGCGCCAGCGGTGCGGCAAGCGGGCGGCCGGCGCAGACTCGAGAAATGAGCGGAGGGGGCGGTAGGGGAGCATCACATTCGAGGACGAGCGAGCCATGATGCCGGTCATCTCGAGGTGTCAGCCAGCCGATCAAGGGACGCGATCCACGCGCCGTGCATGAGCAACCCGTATACCGACCCGCGCTGTCCTCGAAGTGCCTGCAGGAGCAACCGCGTACGCCAGCCGGACTCCGAGCGAAGAGGGCGAACGATGGAGGAGCGCAGCCTCGGTGACGTCAACGGTCCGTGAACCTGCCCAAACAACTGTCCAGTCGCGACGGCGGCGGCGGAGTAGCGGTCGTAGGGGATGTGCGCCTGTTCGGGATAGGCGGCCGCAATGACACGCGAGTGGAAGCCCGTTGCCAGAATGACCCCGACGTCGAGGCCAGCTAGCATGTCGTGCAGCGGGGGATAAAGAAACGGGGTCACCACTGTCGCGGCGCTGCCGAGGAGCGCGAACGAGGACGGTGCGATGCCTCGCCGCGTCCGTTGCGACAATCGAAAGGCGACGGCGGGGCTGGGCGCATCGGCCGCTCGTCGCATTTCCTGCACGAGCCGCGCGTGCGCTCGCTCCCTTCCGAAGCGTGCGATCTCGCGCGACGCGAGCATGCCGCGAACGGCAGACTCGGGGGACATCAAGTCGTCCGCGATCGAATCAAAGTCGCCCCGGTCAAACCACTCAGCGCGCTCGCGCGTGAGAAACTTGCTCTCTGAGAGGATGTCGCCCGCCAGTCCATCATAGACAACCGCGTCCCGCCCCTTCAGCCAGTCGCGGGCCGCCATCATCCACCAGTGCTCGAGACAGGCCGAGTCGGTGAGGGCGTCCTTCGCAAGCTCCGCTTCCCAGCGGTTCGCCGGCAGGGGCACCACTGTGTGCGGTACGCCGCACGAAGCTGCGAGAGCGGCGGCGATTTCCGTATTGTTGCGCCCATCGAACGGATCGGTCTGCACGGTCAGCGCGTTCGCTGGCGTCTGGCCGATGGCATGCAAGCCAAGCAGGATGTGCCGTGAGTCTCGTCCCCCGGAAAGGAGCACGACGGATCGCTCTGGATCGACGGGAACGCTGCGAAGCGCCTCGTGGAACAGCTCCCGATACGCAGCCGCAGCGGCGTCCGGGCCGAGGCGCGTGGGCGCGACAACCGGCCATCCGCCGCTCGCGCGACATCCTGACTGATCGCACACCAGTACAGTCCCGGGTGCGACGCGCCGCACACCTTGGAACGGGGTATCGTCGCCGAGGAATGCGCCCAGGCGCAGGAACGATGCGATCGCGTCTTCGTCGAGCGCCAACGGCATGACAGCCCGCATGACAGCCGCGAGGGAGGTGGCCACCACTGTACGACCAGGTTCCTGGAAGATGTACAGCGGGAGCATGCCATACCGATCCGAATGAACAGACAGCACCCCGTTCACGTACTGCCACGACGCAGTCAGGACGCCGTGGCTGAACGCATACGAGGTGAGCCCCGACGCGGTGGCGGTGCCGTCGGCTGCCCATCGCACGGTGAGGCAGGCCTCTTCTGTGCGACGTCGTGGCGACGGCTCGCGCACTCGCTGCGCTTCGTCCGCCGCGAGGCCGCTACTTCCGGATGCTGTCCTTTCGTGCACGCGGGAACTTGTCGGAAAGTCCATCGGCGTACTCCCGCTCCCCGGCCCCCACGTAGATCTGCCGCGGACGCGCAATCTTCTGCTCCTTGTCGAGCACCATCTCTTCCCACTGGGCCGCCCAGCCGGCGACGCGGGCCACGGCGAACAACACCGTGAAGAAGTCGGTGGGGAACGCCATGGACCGGTAGATGAGCCCCGTGTAGAAGTCCACGTTGGGGTACAGCTTGCGGCTGATGAAGTACTCGTCCTCGAGGGCGATGCGCTCCAGCTCCAGCGCGATCTCGAGATCCTGGTCCATGCCCACCTGCGCGAACACTTCGTCGGCGAGCTGCTTGACGATGCGCGCACGCGGATCGTAGCTCTTGTACACACGGTGCCCGAAGCCCATGAGGCGCTCGCCACCACCGTTCTTCACGTTCTCGATGAAGGCGGGAATGTTCTTCTTGTGCCCGATGCGGCTGATCATGCGCAGCACGGCCTCGTTGGCGCCACCGTGCAACGGGCCGAACAGGGCCGCGATGCCGGCCGCCACCGCACTGAACGGGTCCACGTGGCTCGAACCCACCGCCCGAACAGCGCTCGTGCTGCAGTTCTGCTCGTGATCGGCGTGCAGAATGAACAACACCTCAAGCGCCTTCACGAACACCGGATTGGCCTGATACTTGGGCTCGCTCATGCGCGCCACCATGCTCAGGAAGTTCTCGGTGTACGAGAGCTCGTTGTCGGGGTAGATGAACGGCAGCCCCTTCACGTGACGGTACGAGAAGGCCGCAATGGTGGGCAGCTTGGCCAGCAGCCGGATGATGCTCACGTAGCGCTGATGCGGGTCCTGAATGTCGCGCGCCTGCGGGTAGAAGCTCGACAGCGCCGCCGTCGCGCTGCACAACATGCTCATGGGGTGCGCGTCGTAGCGAAAACCTTCAAGGAACTTGCGGATGTTCTCGTGCACGTACGTGTGGTACGTGATGTCGTGCACCCAGCTGTTGTACTGGTCCTGGCTGGGCAGCTCGCCGTGACGCAGCAAATACGCTACCTCGAGGAACGTAGCCTTCTCGGCCAGCTGCTCGATGGGATAGCCGCGGTAACGCAGGATGCCCTTGTCACCGTCGATGAACGTGATGGCGCTCTTGCACGAGGCCGTGTTCATGAAGGCCGGGTCGTACGTGAGCAGGCCGAACTCGCCCTCCTCCTGCCGGACCTGGCGGAGGTCCATGGCGCGGACGAAGGTGTCGCCCTCGGGGCCCTCGCGCGTGATCTGTGCGGTGTAGTCTCGGCCGGTGCGGGCGTCGTGGAGGCGAAGCGTTCCGGAGGAGGCTGGCAGCGGGGAGTTTGTCATGGTAGCAGCAAGGGCGATGGGACGTGGAGAGCGGCCGATGAAATCTAGCAAGTGGTACGACCAATCCTCCGAAATACGGTCGGACCCACGGATGGACGCGTACGACGTATCAAGCGGGCCGCAACGACCATGCGGTGCGAAGCGATCCGTCAAGTAGCCGATGCCACGCCACAAAGTAAAGAAGCAGCGTTTCGGCCAAATCATCATCTGGCGTTACCGCGAGGCCGCGGCGACGCCTCTCGAGCCAGTCGGCGTTGACGTACGGGGCAACGAGCTCCGCGTCCCGCAGTGCACAGGCGTGCAGTGGCGACCGCGCCCATCTGAAGCCGGTCGCGATGCCAAGGGCTCGAAGGACACGTCCCAGCCGGGGCCGACGCCGGATCTGCCGCTGCAGAGCATCGACGGTGCGGTGCTTCAGGTACAACCCGCCGCCACGGCTGCCGCGATACATCACACCACCGCTCACGATCGGGACGGAGAGCCCGTGCGGAGCGAGATGCGCGAACAGGTCCGTGTACAATCGCCCGGTTGCTCGCGCCGATGGATCGAGGGTCGCGATCGCCTCCCACAGCGCTCGAGATGCCCCAGGGGTCAGTGGCAGCGTCGCTGGGTCGTAGACCTGATACGGGTTGCCCCCGGTCCGATACCGTAGACGACCCGCCAGTTTGGCTCGTAGAACGCCTTCCGGATCATCTGGGAACTGCGCAAGATGTCCATCAAGCGCCTCGTCGAATCCCACTTCCATCGCCGAGGCCCATTCCGGCGAGAAGACTCTGCGCAAGACAGCGCGATGATCCCCACGCGCGCGGCGCACGCTCGAGCGAAACCTTGCGAGGTCTCTATCGGCTCGATCGAACTTGAAGGCTGTCCCCATCATCAATCCTTCCCACACGCCTTGCCGTTCATTCAGCACGAGTCGGATGACCTGTGCTACGAAGAGTTCCATCGATGGTACGAGGACCTCCGTTCGCTCCAGGTACGTCAGGTAGTCCTCAGACCCGAAAAAATGTGGGTCTGCCTCCCACTCTGATACCGTCAGTCCGTGTTCGTGAGCAAACGCTCGCGCGAACGCCGCATCAGCGTCCCCGGCTTCGTCAGGATGTTGCTGCACCAGTAGCCGCGGGCGACGCCCCCGAGCAAGGAGCACACTCAAGATGAGGCGCGAGTCGAAGCCCCCACTGCACAGCTGCGCTGCATTTGGTGCAAGCGCATCGAGTCCGCGGATGATCTCCCGAACGACCTCACCGATCTCCTTCACCGCGGATTCGGAATGTCGGCGCGTTCCAGCGGTCGGCCAGCTCCACCACTGCCGTTCTTGACGCTGTCCGGGCGCGTGTGAAATCAAACTCCCGGCAGCAACACGCCACGCACCGCTGAGGGCACTTCGATTGCCAAGGGGCTGCCCCGACAACAACACGGCACCCCACCCGACGGCATCAGGCACAACCGGCAGTTCACCAGACGCGGCAAGAGCACGCAATGAGGACGCATAGAGGGTGCCCTCCCGGCTTTCGAACGAATACAGGGGTTGGAGACCGAGCGCGTCGGTGCCAATCGTGAGTTCGTTCCTCCCAGCGTCCCAGCAAATGGCAGCGAACACGCCGTCGAGCTGACGAACAAGGTGTTCGGCGTGCGTACCGGAGAGAAAACGTTGGATGGCCTGCTCCAGACACGCTGCCGCACGTTCGCCACCGTCAGTGAGCGCGAGCGGTACCCCTGCGATCACGACGAAGCTGCCACCGTCGCCGCGTCGGATAAGTAACGAGGAGGCGGGTTCGTCGGCGCGACTCAGTGCGAGCAACGTGCCTCGTGCGAAGTCGACGCGTACAGGCGACTCGGCTTCAGACGAGCGTTGCCGTGCCGTCATGCGTTCCGCGATAACCGACGACTGCTGCGGGTTGTAGTCAAGAACGAGGGCAAGTTTCATCGAGCGGCTCTCGAGGACATAGTCGAACACCCAATCGAAGCGTCTATCGCCGCAAGGCTGCGAGCCGACCAGCGAGACGGAGGACAGTCGCGTCGAGTCTCGAGAGGTCGGCAAACCAATCCGAGGCGTTGCGCAGCTCGTCGCCCCTGAACTTGCGCTTGAACTCCGATATGCGCGCCAGCGGATGGTCGGGCTGATCTTCGGGCGTGATCCCACCGAAATCGAACCACGGCACGCCCAACGCCTGCGCCCAGCACATCACGGCCCAGATCATCCCGTAACCAAGCGGCGCGGCGCCGATATCCGGCGCGCGCTCCGTGCCCGCAGTGGAGTAGACCACGGCATCCTCGGCCAGCACACCGTGAACGAACCCGACCAGCGCTTCAGGCCCGGTGCGCTCGGGGTGGTACACACCAAACACCACGCTGCCCGTGGGGTCCGCGAGCGAGGCGGCGACCGCGGCCGCCAGATCCACGCGAGACGCGTGTCCACCGGTGCGCTCGTGCGCCTGCTCGTGCAGGAACTGGAGCCGCGGCGCCATCGCGGCGTCTTCGATCCGCCGCACGCGCCATCCCCCCTTCTCCACGCCGCGAATACCGCGTCGTGCAGAGTAGGCCAGACGTGCCGAAAGTGCGTCCGTATCGCCGGCCAGCGACACGAGACTGGTACGCTGATAGTCGCGTTCGCGCGCTTCCTGCTGCCACCCCCGCGCCCGAAGCTCACCCTCGAGTTGCTCCAGCGCCGACTCGCCAAGGCGATACGCATGCACACTGAGCCGAGCCAATCGCGGATTTTTGTGACGTAGCGCACGGCGCAGCGTGACCAAGGTCTCTATCGAACGGTCTGCGTGGAGCGCGTCGAGCCACTGGCCCGCGTGCCGGATGCGACCGAGGTGCAGCCACGGTACCTTCCGACTGGGTTCCACCTTCACCACGACCCCCGCCGTCAGTGCACCATCCCGGTTTCGGACCTCACACCAGAGATCTCGGCTGCTCCCGCCAGGCCGTCCCTGCGCGCGATGCACAACCGGGAGCCGAACCCCGGCGCGCGCCAGCGATTCCTCACCACGCTGGTGTTCAGGTCCGCCGGCAGGGAAAGCGACAACCGTCGTGTCAGGCATGAAGGTCCGGGAGCGTTCGACTGAGGGGGAGGCGACCACGCCGCCACCGCTGAAAGTAGTGCTGGTGAGCGTCGGTCGTGGGAGCGCCGCGTGGCGCAACACCCTCGCCTCGCTCCTGCGTATCACGCCAGGCCTCGAGTGTCGGCTGCTGCTCCACGCGACCTCACATCGGACGCCACGGCACGCTGCGCGATTGACGAGTATTGCCGCGCAGGGATACGTCCAGCTCGATCTGTGGCAGCGATCGCTGCGCGGTGGCGTGTTGCCGGCGCCACCCGACATCGAGTGTATCGCCGAGGCGGTTACACAGGACTCGCTCGACCAAGGGCAAACGCTGGAGGCCGTTCGCTCCGCCTGCGCGGGCACGGACGCCGATGTGATCGTGTACCTCGGGCCGGACGCACCGCCGGAGTGGTTGGTGCGCGCGAGCCGATACGGCACGATCGAGCCATGGGACGCATCCGGACCGATCGGCGCAAACGCCACACCCTGGTCGCGCGAGCTGCTGCTCGGCCAGCCCGTCGTGACGCTCGACATCATGCAGCGAGCGCCGTCGGCGCCGGCCTCGCCGCTGCGGCTCCACACCGCGACGGTCGCGCACCGCAGCGTTTCGCCCGCAGTCAACGCGGAACGACTCGTCACGCGCGCCTCAGAGCTGCTGCTGACAGTGGTGGCCCGACGGTTGGGTGATCACGCCCTGCCGCGCACGCGGCCAGCGGCGGAGGGACCGGCGCGGTCACTCGCCGCGCGAGGCCTGGACCGCCAGCCCGGCTGGCGGCGTGTGGCCGGACAGGTGCGCCACCGCTTTCTCGAACGAGGTGGTCAGGACGGCGGACGGTGGCATCTGGCCTACCGTCGCCTCCCCACCGCCTCGCTCGACGCCGCCGCGCAACTCGACTCGGCAATTGCGGCGCTCGACGCCGCGCACGAGTTCGATGTGCTCACACCGCCAGACGGCAGCTTCTGGGCCGACCCGTTCGTGATCGAGTCGGAAGGTCGCACCTTGCTGTACTTCGAGGCGCAGCGCGGACGAGAGCCTGGCACGATCGCGGTCGCGGAGTTGCTCGCGGACGGTCGTCTGACGCCGCCGCGCACACTGCTCGAAGGCCCCAGCCACCTCTCGTATCCGCACGTCTTTGCGTGGGACGGGCAGTGGTGGATGATCCCGGAATCGGCCGTCGCCGGCGAAGTCGTGCTCTACCGATGCCTCGAGCTGCCCGACCGCTGGCAGCGTGAGGCGACGCTGCTCACGGGCGACCAGCTCGTGGACTGTACGCCTTTCGCTGACGCAAACGGGAAGTGGTGGATGTTCGCCTCACGCGTTGGCGTGGATCCGTTCCCCCAGGAGGACCTGCTGCTCTTCAGCGCGCCCGCGCCGACCGGACCGTGGGTGGCGCACGCGGGGAACCCGTTGGTCTCCGATGTGCGCGCGGCGCGCCCGGCCGGCGCGGTACACCCGTATCGGGGCAGCGTGCTGCGTCCCGGCCAGGATTGCTCGGTGCGGTACGGTTACGGACTCGCCCTGCACCGCGTCTCTCGGCTGGACGATGCCGGCTACGCCGAGTCGGAAGTGCGGCGCGTCCTGCCCCCCGAGGACGCGACCGAGGTGCTCGGGGTGCACACCTTCAATCACGCCCCCGGCATCGTCTGCGTCGATCTGCTGCTCTCGAGTTCGCGTCGTCGTCGCTGAACGTCCCCTTCGCGACTCCCCCGCGACATGTCCCTACCCGCTGAGTTTGCGCTCCCGCTCACCATGCTCGTCGTGGTGGGCATCGTTGCCGCGCTGATTCGCGACTGGGCCCCCGCCAGTTTGTGCATGTTCGGCGGTCTCATCGTGCTGCTGCTGGGCGGCGTGATCGACACGAGCCAGGCGCTCGCGGGCTTCGCCAACCCGGCGCCCCTCACGGTGGCGGCTCTCTTTGTGGTCGCGCGCGCCGTGGAGAAGACAGGCGCGATTCATCCGCTCGTATCGCGTGCGCTCGACGGCAGCCGTGGCGCCGCGCAACCGGACGCCGCGCCGCCCACGACGCCGTCCGATCCCGTGGTGCTGGCCCGTCTGCTTTTCCCCGTGGCCGCGGCCTCCACGCTGCTCAACAATACGCCCATCGTGGCCATGCTGATCTCACCGATCACGACCTGGGCGGAACGGCGTGGGCGATCGGTGTCGCGCTATCTCATGCCGGTTTCGTTCGCCACCATTCTTGGCGGGATGGTGACGCTCATCGGGACCTCGACGAATCTGGTGGTCTCCGGGCTCCTCGTGTCGGCAGGTCAGGCACCACTCGGCATGTTCGAGCTGACACCGGTGGCCCTGCCCATCGCCCTGATCGGCTTGCCGCTGCTGGCGATTTCCGCACCTCGCCTCCTGCCGCCGCGACGTGGCCTGCGCGAGCAGTTCACCTCCGAAATGCGCGAATACAGCATGGAGATGGTGGTGCTCCCCGGGCCGGATCTCGTTGGCAAATCGGTGGCCGACGCAGGCCTGCGACATCTGGACGGGGTGTTTCTCGCCTGGATTCGACGCGGAGACGGCGTGCTTTCGCCCGTCGCGCCCGATGAGCAGCTCCAGGAGGGCGATCGACTGGGGTTTGTGGGTAGTGTAGACCGCGTGGTCGATCTCCAGGCCATGCGAGGCCTGCGCTCCTCCGAACTCGGCCATCTCGACGCGCTCGGTGCCGGCTCGCTGGGGTTCTTCGAGGCGGTCGTGGCCCCCATCTCGCCACTCGTCGGGACAACGCTCAAGGCGATCGACTTTCGCGAACGCTATCAGGCCAGCGTACTGGCGATCCATCGCTCCGGCCAGCGCCTCGACGGAAAACTGGGCGAACGAGAACTCGAGGCGGGCGATACCTTGCTACTGCTCGCCGATCGTGGATTCCGCGAGCGTTGGCGTGATCGCCGTGACTTTCTGCTCGTCTCCCACGCCGACGGCGCGCTGCCGGTGTCGCCGGGCAAGGCGCGGTTCGTGGTCACGGCCTCGCTCGCCGTGGTGCTGCTGGCCGCCTTCGGCCTCGTGCCCATCCTCGAAGGTTCACTGCTCGCCGCGCTCATCTTCGTGCTGGGCGGTGTGCTCACCCCCAACGAAGCGCGCAACGCGGTCGATCTCGAAGTGATCCTGCTCATTGCGGCCGCGTTTGGTGTGGGTACGGCCATCGAGACGTCCGGGCTGGCGCAACTCGTGGTGGACTGGGCCATTGAGCCAGCAGCACAACTGGGCCCGGTGGCGGGGCTCACCGCCGTCGTACTCGTGACGGTGGCGCTCACCGAGCTCATCTCCAACAATGCCGCCGCGGTGCTCGTGTTCCCCATCGCCATGGCCTCCGCGCAGTCGCTGGGCGTCGATCCGCGGCCGTGGGCCATCGCCATTGCGCTGTCGGCGTCGGCGTCGTTCCTGACGCCGATCGGCTACCAGACAAACGCCCTTGTGTACGGACCAGGAGGCTATCGTTTTCGCGACTACGCCTCGCTCGGTCTCCCTCTCACTCTGCTCACCGTGATCATGATCGTGCTGCTCTCCGCGCGAGGGTTCGGCGCATGACCCCGCTGCCCATCGATCCCGCCGTGCAGACGGCGGTCACGGAACTGGCGGAAGCGGCCGGCCGCGCCATCATGGCGGTCTACGACGCCGGCGACGCGCAGGCGCGTTCGAAGGCAGATGCGTCGCCGCTGACGCTCGCCGACGAACGTGCACACGCGCTGATTGCGGCGCAGCTCGCGACGCTCACCCCGAACATTCCCGTGGTGAGCGAAGAGGACGGAGCGGTTGCGCCACGTCCGCCACTTCCTGCGACGTGCTGGGTGGTCGACCCGCTCGACGGCACGAAGGAGTTTCTGAAGCGCACAGGCGAGTTCACGGTGAACATCGCCCTCGTGATCGATGACCGCCCGGTGTTTGGCGTGGTACACGCGCCGGCGCTGGCCACCACGTGGGTTGGCGCACCTCGTGGTGCCGTGCGACGCACGGCGACGGGTGAGACGCCCATCGCGGTGCGCGCGCCGCGCTCGTCGTTGGCGGTCGTGGCCAGCCGGGATCACGCGGGACCGATGGTGTCACAACTGCTCGCCGCACATCCGACCTTCGAAACGGTGAGCGTCGGCAGCTCCCTCAAGTTCTGCCGCGTGGCGGAAGGTGCGGCCGACTTGTATCTCCGCGACGGGCCGACCATGGTGTGGGACACGGCCGCCGGACAGGCCGTGCTCGAAGCTGCCGGTGGGTGTGTGCTGCAACTCGATGGTGCGCCACTCTCCGGCGCCGTCCCCGAGCTCCGCAATCCGTTCTTTGTGGCCATTGGCTCGCCTGCGCTGCCATGGCAGTCGTTTCTGCTCCCCGTTCCAACGTCTCCAGCGGTGCATCATGAAGCGTGATATTCGAGGGCATCTCCACACCCTCGAGTCCGAAGCCATCCACGTGATTCGGGAGGTGGGCGCGCAGTTCGAGCGTCCCGTCCTGCTCTTCTCTGGCGGCAAGGACTCGATCGTGCTGGCCTGGCTTGCTCGCAAGGCGTTCTTCCCGGCGCCACTCCCGTTCCCGCTGGTGCACATCGACACCGGCCACAACTTCGCCGAAACGATCACGTTCCGCGACGAGTATGCGGCCGCCCTGAACGCACGTCTGGTGGTGCGCTATGTGCAGGACTCGATCGATGCGGGCCGCGTGCAGGAGGAAACTGGGCCGGACGCGAGCCGCAACGCACTGCAAACGGTCACCTTGCTCGACGGCCTGGCCGAACTCAAGGCCGATGCCGCGATGGGTGGCGCACGCCGCGACGAGGAGAAGGCACGCGCCAAGGAGCGCTTCTTTTCGCACCGTGACCGGTTCGGGCAGTGGGACCCGCGCAACCAACGGCCGGAGCTCTGGAACCTGTATAATGGGCGGCGCAAGCCGGGCGAGCACTTCCGGGTGTTTCCCATCTCGAACTGGACCGAGATGGACATCTGGCAGTACATCGCGCTGGAGTCGATCCCCATGCCGTCGTTGTACTTCACCCACGAGCGCGAGGTGATCCAGCGCGACGGCATCCTGCTCGCGCACTCGCCCTTCATCACGCTGCGAGATGGCGAGATCCCTGAGCGGCGCACCGTGCGCTTTCGCACCATCGGCGACGCGACGTGCACCGGCGCCGTGGAATCGACGGCGAACTCACTCGCGGAGATCATTGCCGAGACTGCAGCCGCCCGCGTCACCGAACGCGGCGGGCGCAGTGATGACAAGCGCTCCGAAGCGGCCATGGAAGACCGCAAGAAGGCGGGGTACTTCTGATGTCCATTGACACCACGGAACACCATATGGACTTGGCTGCCGAACAGGCCTACGCCGGGATGGATCTGCTGCGTCTCGCCACGGCCGGTTCAGTCGACGACGGCAAGAGCACGCTCATCGGCCGCCTGCTGTATGACACGAAGAGCATCTTCGAGGATCAGCTCGAGCAGATCGAGGGAGCCAGCCGCCGCCTCGGCGAAACCGGGGTGAACCTGGCGCTCCTCACCGACGGCCTGCGCGCCGAGCGTGAGCAGAAGATCACGATCGATGTTGCCTACCGGTACTTCGCGACTCCGCGTCGCAAGTTCATCATTGCCGATACGCCGGGGCATCTGCAGTACACGCGCAACATGGTGACGGGCGCCTCAACGGCTGACGTCGCCATCGTCCTCGTTGACGCGCGCAAGGGCGTGCTGACGCAGTCGAAGCGTCATGCCTTCATCGCGTCCCTGCTCGGCATTCCGCACCTGATCGTGGCCATCAACAAGATGGACCTCGTGGACTGGTCGCAGGAGGTGTACGACCGCATCGTGAGCGACTTCGAATCGTTTGCGTCGCGACTCACGGTCAACGACGTGTCGTTCGTTCCCATGTCGGCACTGCTGGGGGACAACGTCGTCACGTCGTCGAGCAACACACCGTGGTATCAGGGCGGGCCGCTGCTCCACAAGCTGGAGAGCCTGTCGGCGGGTCGTCGGCGTAACACGATCGACTTCCGCTTCCCGGTGCAGACCGTCATTCGTCCCCATCAGGGCTTCCGCGGGTACGCGGGGAGCGTGGCGAGCGGCAACGTGCGCCCGGGCGACGATGTGGTCGCCCTGCCCTCCGGCGTACGAACGCGTGTGCAATCGATCGTCACGTTCGATGGTGATCGCCCGGAAGCACTCGCCGGCGATGCCGTCGTGCTGACGCTCGAGCATGAAGTCGATATCACGCGCGGTGACATGCTCGTGCGTGCGCGCAACCTCCCCACGGTGACTGAGCGTTTCGACGCTTATCTGTGCTGGATGGGCGAGCAGCCGCTACGCGTGGGGCAGCCGTACGTGCTGCTCCATACCTCACGCGATGTGCAGGCGTTTGTCGAGCGTATCGAGTATCGCGTGGACGTGGATACCCTGCACCGCGAGTCGGCCGACACGCTCTCGCTCAACGAGATCGGCCGAGTGGAGATCGTCACGGCGCGTCCGCTGTTCTTCGATTCGTACCGCATGAACAGCGCCACAGGCAGCTTCGTGCTGATCGACCCCGCCACGAACGTGACCGTGGCGGGTGGCATGATTCGTGGTGAGGTGCGCACGGTGGAAGACACCGTTGCGGAGCTCACCGAGCGCGGCGCGCCCCTCGCGCCCGCCGTCGGCGCGGCCCCGGTTTCACCGAATGTGCGCTGGGAAGCGGCGGCGGTCTCGCGTGCGGAGCGCGAAACGCGTCAGGGCCATCGCGCCGCGGTGATTTGGCTCACGGGCCCATCTGGCGCCGGGAAGAGCACGATCGCCCGGCTGGTGGAACGCGAGCTGTTCGCGCGCGGGCGACAGGTCGTGGTGCTCGACGGCGACCAGCTCCGCCACGGCCTGTGCGGGGATCTTGGCTTCTCGCCGGATGATCGTCGCGAGAACGTTCGCCGGGCTGGTGCCGTCGCGCAGCTCCTGTTCGAAACCGGGGCCGTCGTGCTGGCGACGTTCGTGTCGCCGTATGCGGCTGACCGCGAGCGTGTGCGCGAGCTGCTGCCGGCGGGTCGATTCGTTGAAGTGCATATCGACGCGTCGGTCGAGACGTTGCGCGCGCGCGATGTGAAGGGGTTGTACGCGCGTGAAGCGGCCGGTGAGGCGATCGGGCTGAGTGGCGTCTCGACGCCGTACGAAGCCCCCGTGTCGCCGGCGCTGCGGCTGGCGACCGAGTCGATCACTGCTGAAGACGCGGCCTCGCAGCTCCTGGCGCTGATCGAGGCGTCCATTCGCCCAGAGGCGGTCGCTCCGTGAGTGATCGCTCTCGCGCGCCGGTGTTTGTGATCGGGTCGCCCCGCTCGGGGACGACCCTGCTCTATCACACGCTGCTGTCGGCGGGTGGCTTTGCGCACTATCGCGCCGAGACACACGTCATGAATACGCTCGGTCCGGCGTGTGGTGATTTGCGCGCGGTGGCGAATCGTGAGCGCCTGTTGTCGATCTGGCTTGGTAGCCGCATGCACGTGAAGTCGGGGCTCACGGAGGCTGACGTTCGCGCCTTGCGGGACCGTTTC
>ERZ1066121.1786-NODE-1786-length-14747-cov-15.815206_pt1 | contig 14747 bp, 9 predicted proteins | sample MGYA00382768_ERZ1066121 | MGnify/ENA primary metagenome ERZ1066121 (study PRJEB33369, sample SAMEA5778351) | biofilm metagenome | biome: Industrial cooling water; feature: Water cooling tower basin; material: Biofilm | place: United Arab Emirates | collected... | reverse complement strand
GAGAGGGCGCGGGCTTCCTGCGTGGCGGTGTTCACCTCGCCCAGGGCGCCGACGCCCGAGGAGCGCAGCTTCAGCAGGTCGAGCTTCACGTTCTGCAGGGCGAGCTGGGCGCTCTCGAGCTGACGGGCGAGGCGCTCGCGGCGCTCGAGCAGGTCGCCGAGCGAGGCGCGCTGGCGCTCGAGAAGCTGGAGCGTGCGCGCCTGCTCCCCCGCGGCCGGGGCGTTGGCGGCCGCCTCGCGGGCGCGCTCGAGGCGGGCGTCGAGGTCGGCGAGCGAGCCGGGGTGGGAGTCGCCGTCGATGCGGTGCAGCGACTGCGCGAGCCCGGCGATGCGCTCGACGAGCGCGTCGACCGTGGGGCGCACGTCGGGGATGAGGGCGCGGTCGACGTCGGCGAGCCGGGCCATCGTCTCGCGCACCGTCAGCCGGTCGTCGACGGCGCCGCGCAGCGCCGGGCCCCACGGGCCGGCCAGGACGTCGTCGCTCGCCAGCCGCGCCAGCTCCTCGGCGAGCACCTCGTCGCGCGGGCGGGGCACGGCGGCGGCCACCACCTCGCGCCACTGCGGCGAGAGCACGGCGCGCGGCGCCACGCCGGCGGCGCGCAGGCGGGCGGCGCCGCGCACCGCCCCGAGGGCGGAGAACAGGCCGCCGACGAGGCCGATCACCACGGCGAGGGAGAAGCCGCCCTGGTGGGTGGCCGCGACCCCGAGCAGGCCGCCGAGGAAGAGGAGCAGGAGCATCGCCGAGCGCGCCACGCGCAGGCGGAAGCGCCGCGCCTCGCGCTGCAGCTCGCGCAGCCGGCGCCCCCCGTCGCCACGCACCATCCCTCCCGCGGCCGGCGCGTCCGGGCGGGCGCGGGCGACGGCGCGCGCCGGGCCGTCGAGCATGACCTCCCAGAAGTCGAGCCCGGCGGCCCGCAGCGGGCGCCAGCGCTGCCGCACCCCGCGCGAGATGCCGAGCGCCGGGAAGATCACCCAAGGGGGGAAGAAGGCGTGCGCGGCGTTGATCCAGGCGAGGAAGGCGACGAGCGCGAGCATCGCGAAGGCGTGCCCGCGGAACTGCTCGACCTCGCGCTCCAGCCGCTCCGCCTGCCCGGATCCACCGGGGGGGGCGGGGAGGGCGTCGGCGCGCGAGTCGGCGGCGGGGACGCCGACGGGCACCGGGAGCGCGCCCGGCAGCCCGCCGAGCGGTCCGAGCCCGGGCACGTCGCCGCGCGCGTACGAGGGCGACTGCGCCGGGCGCGGGTCGGCGGCGCGCGGGTCGGCGACGCGCGGATCGTCGGGGAGCGGGGCGACGTCGCGCCACGGGTCGCCGTACGGGTCGCGCAGGTCGCGCCGACGCTGCTGCCACTCGCGCCGCTGCTCGCGCAGCTCCTCGCGCGCCGCCTCCCGGGCGTCGCGCCAGCTCTCGGAGGGGGCCCGAGCGTCGGGCGCGACCGGATCGCCGAGCCCGACCGGGGTCGGCCGCCCCGAACGGCCGGGGGCGGGCGCCGGACCGGGTGCCGGACCGAGTGCCGGACCGACGGCCACGTCGAGCCCCGGATCGAGGGGCGCGCGCGGTGCGGCTGCCGTCGGGGCGCCGGGCCCCTCCGCGTCGGGCGACCTGGCGCCGGCGGGGTGGTCGATCGGGAGCCGCTCGTCGGCGTCGTCCGGCTGCAGGAGCGCGAGGCGGAAGCGCTCGGCGTCGGGCCATCGGTCGGCCGGCTTCTTCGCCAGCGCCCGCTCGATCGCGTGCGCCAGCCCGGGGGGGACGTCGGCGCGGCGGCCGCGCAGCGGCGGGAGCGGCTCGCCGACGTGCTTCATCAGCATCCCCGTGGCGCTCGTCGCGTGGAAGGGGAGCTCGCCGGCGAGCAGCTGGTAGGCGACGACGCCGAGGGCGTACAGGTCGGCGCGCCCGTCGATGGCGACCTCGCCCAGCGCCTGCTCGGGGCTCATGTACGCCGGCGTCCCGACGCTGACGCCGGTGAGGGTGAGGCGGAGCTCCTCCTCCTCGGCGGCGCGGGCGATGCCGAAGTCGGTGACGAGGGCGCGGCCGGTGGCGCGCTCGAGCAGCACGTTGTCGGGCTTGACGTCGCGGTGCACGACGCCGCGCGCGTGCGCGTAGGCGAGGGCGTCGGCCACCTGGGCGAGGATGCGGCGCGCCTCGGCGACGTCGCCGCGCGGCTGGCGGGCCATGCGGGCGCCGAGCGTCTCGCCGTCGACGAGCGCCATCGCCAGCCAGGCCACCCCCTGGGTCTCGTCGGCGGCGTAGACCGGGACGATGTGCGGGTGGGAGAGCTGCGCCGCCGTCTGCGCCTCGCGCAGGAAGCGCTCGCGCACGCCGGTGCGGAAGGCGAGGTCCGGGGGGAGGACCTTGAGGGCGATCTCGCGCCGCAGCCGCACCTCGCGCGCGCGGTAGACCACCGCCATCCCCCCCCGCCCGAGCTCGACGCCGACCTCGAACCGGTCGCCGAGGGCGGCGACGACGCGCTCGCGCAGCAGCGCCCCGGAGCGGTCGGGCGCCGGATCGGGCGCCGGATCGGGCGCCTGGCCGGCCGACGGGCCGGGCGCGGCGTCGCGCGGCGGGTCGCTCATGCGGCGGACGCTCGGGAGGGGCGAGGCGAGGGCGAGGGAGGGGGGCATCGCCCGGGCCTACGCACGACGCCCGGCGAAAGTGTCGCCGCGCCTCTCGCCGACGACGGGCGCCCGGCGGCGGGGCGCTCGGGCACGGCGGTCAGCGCCGGCCGGCGTCGGCCGGGCGCCCTCCGGCGGCGGCGCGGGCCTCGGCGGCCGCGCCGACGATCCCGTCCACCTCGCGCGCGAGCGCCATCGCCCGCTCGGCGACGGTCGTCACCTGCAGCGGCGAGTTGGCGCCCGTGCGGAGCCGCACGAGGTCGAGGCGCATGTTCTGGAGCGCCAGGCGGCAGTGTTCGAGCTTGCCGGCCGCGACGTCGCGCCGACGGCTCACGTCGGCCACGGCGCGGCGCTGCCGCTTGAGGTGGGCCAGCCGCTTGACGCGCGTCTCGCTCCCGGCGCGATCGAGCGGGTTGGCCTCGGCCTCGAGCCGTGCGATCTCGCGCTCGACCACCTCGGTGGCCTCGGGCGTCAGACTGCGCTCGAGGTCGGCCACGAGCGCGGCGAGCGCCTGCACCTTGTCGGCGAGCGCCTGCGCCGAGGGACCGACCTCGGGGACGCGATCACGATCCGCCTTGGGCATCGTGCCGAGGAGGCGGAGGATCTCGTCGCGGTCGTCGACCGCCTGGCGCACCAGGTCGCCGCGGCGTCCGTAGTCGGCCGGCGGGGCGTAGGCGCCGACCGCGCCGGCGGCGTCGTAGGTGGGGAGGGGGGCGCCGGTGCCCGCCCCGGGGAGCACGGCCGGGCGCGCCTGCCCGCGCAGCCGCTCGCGCCGGGCGCGCTCGCGCACGCGGGCGCGGCGCTCCGGGTCGAAGAGCGCGGCGACGTTGTCGACCCCCTCGGCGGCGACGTCGGCGAAGAGCCGGTCCTTGGGCTGGCGCAGCACGTCGCGCCAGTCGAAGCCGTCGCTCCACAGCTGGGCGTAGAGGAAGGCCAGGTAGACCGTCCACAAGCCGGTGAGCCCGAGCAGGTTGGTGCTGCCGACGATCGCCAGGACGAGGATGACGGCGTTGACGATGACGTACCAGCCGAGCTTGCGCCGGAAGTTCTCGACCCGCGGGGTGTGCCAGCGGGCGATCTCGTCGGCCGTCGGCGGCTGGTAGTCGGCGTCGGGGGCGTTCCAGCCGTCGCGGCCGGCGGCCAGGCGGCCCCCCTCCCCGGCGCCGCCGGGGAGCCCGGCGAGCTCGGCGGCCCGTCGCCGGGCGGCGTCGCCGTCGCCCTCGCCGACGGCGACGCCGAGCCCGAAGCCCGGCAGGCGCACGCCGAGCTCGACGGGGCGCGGCGCCGGGGCCGGGGGGAGCGGCTGCCCGTTCGCGCCGCGCGCCGGCGCCGGCGGCAGCGGCGCCTGATGCGACGGGATCGGCGGCTGCGTGGTAGCGTACGACGGCGACGGCACCGGGGAGCGGGTGCCGAGCAGCACCGCCTCGAGCTCGTCGGCCCCGCCGAAGCGGTCGCGCGGCTCCTTCTCGAGCAGCCGCATGACGGCCATCGCCAGGTCGCTCGGGCAGTCGGGGCGGCGCTGGTCGACGGGGACGGGGCGCTCGGAGAGGTGCTTGACGAGCATCGCCGGGGTGCTCGTCGCGTTGAACGGGAGCTCCCCGGCGAGCATCTGGTAGGCGACGACGCCGAGCGAGTACAGGTCGGAGCGGCCGTCGATCTCGCGGTCGCCGGCCGACTGCTCGGGGCTCATGAACGCCGGGGTGCCGATCGCCATTCCGGTGGCGGTCAGCCGCGCGTCGCTCCCCTCGATGATCGCGCGGGCGATGCCGAAGTCGGTGACGAGGGCGCGGTCGCCGTCGCGGTCGAGGAGGATGTTGTCGGGCTTGATGTCGCGGTGGACGACGCCGCGCGCGTGGGCGTAGGCGAGGGCGTCGGCCACCTCGGCGAGGATCCGCCGCACGTCGGGGATCGGCAGCGGGCCGCGGTCGTGCAGCCGCTTGCCGAGGTTCTCGCCGTCGACGCAGGCCATGACGAAGTAGACCAGCCCCTCCGCCTCGTCGACCGAGTAGATCGGGACGATGTGCGGGTGGTTCAGCTGCGCGGCCGTCTCCGCCTCGCGCAGGAAGCGCGAGCGGATCTCGGAGCGGAAGGCCAGCTCCGGGGGGAGGATCTTGATCGCGACGTGGCGCTTGAGGCGCCGGTCCTTCGCGCGGTAGACGATCCCCATCCCGCCGCGGCCGATCTCGCGTTCGAGCTCGTACGCCGCGGTGAGCGCGCGCTCCACGAGGGGGCGCAGCTCGGATTCTGAGGTGGTGGCGACGGGCTCGGGCACGAAGGGGGGGTCCGCGGCAGACGGTCAAACTAGTGTAGCACGCCCGACGGGTCCGGAACAGTACGAGGGGAGCGCCCGGGATGCCCCGGACCGCGCCGGCGCGTGGTGCCGGGCCCGTGCCGATGCGGCAGGCGCGGCAGGCCGGGCCCTCCACCGTACGTCAGCCGCGCAGGGAAAAGTTGCAACCGCCGGCCGCCCTGGCGGGTTGAGGGAGCGCGGGACGTGCACTGGGCAGGGCGGATGCGGGCACCGGTCCGGCCGGCGGACGGCGGATCGACGCGGTGCCCGGAACGAAGTGTGCGACGCAGCGGCGGCGCACGCCCACCCCCACGGGAGCTCCCGGGACCCTCATGGCCCATCGCCAGACCCTTCCCGTCCTGCCGCTGCGCGGGACGGTCATCTTTCCCGGCGTCACCCAGCCGATCGCGGCCGGGCGCCCCGGGACGCTGCGCGCGATCGAGGCGGCCCTCAAGGGGGACCGGCTCGTCTTCGCCGTGGCGCAGCGCGACAACACCGACGAGCCCGCGCCGGAGATCCTGTACACGATGGGCGTGATCGCGCGCATCGGGCAGATCCAGCGCGGGCTGGGCGGGGTGCAGCTGCTGCTGCAGGGGGAGCAGCGCGCCACCGCCCTGCAGTACTCGACCACCGACGGCCACCTGCAGGCCGCGGTGATCGACGCCGAGGAGATGCTCCCGCTCAACGAGCGCGACCCGGCGTTCGAGGCGCTGCACAAGGAGACGCGCGAGCGCGCCGCCGAGCTGGGGGAGCGGCGCGGCCTCCCCGAGGAGGTCGTCCACCAGGTGCTCGACTCGGTGAGCGAGGCCGGCAAGTTCGCCGACCTCGTGGCCGGCTACATCGAGCTGACGGTGGCCGAGAAGCAGGGGCTGCTCGAGACGCTCTCGGTCGAGGAGCGGCTGCGGCGCGTGCTCGTGCACGTGCAGCGGCAGATCGGGCTGCTCGAGGCGCAGGAGGACATCAAGAGCGCGGTGCAGGAGGAGCTCGGCGAGCGCCAGCGCGAGATGTTCCTGCGCGAGCAGATGAAGGCGATCCAGAAGGAGCTCGGCGAGGACGACCAGAGCAAGGAGATCGAGGAGCTGCGCGAGAAGCTCGGCAAGCTCCCGCTCCCGAAGGAGGCGCGCCAGGAGGCGGAGCGCGAGCTCGGGCGGCTGGAGCGCGCCGGGCGCGAGTCGATGGAGGCGCAGGTCATCCGCACCTACCTCGAGTGGCTCGCCGAGCTGCCGTGGGGGGAGCGGAGCGACGACCAGCTCGACCTGAACCGGGCGACGCACATCCTCGACGCGGACCACTACGGGCTGCAGGACGTCAAGGACCGCGTGCTCGAGTTCCTCGCCGTGCGCGAGCTGCGGGCGCGGCAGATGGCGGAGAAGGTGGAGCAGGACGGCGAGGTCCCGGCCTCGGAGCTGATGCCCGAGGGGGACGACGCGACGCCGACGCTGCACACGAGCACCAACGACGCCGACCGTCCGATCACCGACGCCAGGGAGGCGAAGGCGCGGGCGATGGCGCGCGGGCCGATCCTCCTGTTCACCGGCCCGCCGGGCGTCGGCAAGACGTCGATCGCCAAGAGCATCGCCAAGGCGCTGGGGCGCGAGTACGTGCGCGTGGCGCTCGGCGGGGCGCGCGACGAGGCCGACATCCGCGGGCACCGGCGCACCTACGTGGGGGCGATGCCGGGGCGGATCATCCAGGGGATGAAGCAGGCGGGCTCCAAGAACCCGGTCTTCCTCCTCGACGAGGTGGACAAGCTGGGGCACGGCTTCCAGGGCGACCCGGCGGCGGCGCTGCTCGAGGTGCTCGACCCGGCGCAGAACAACGCCTTCGTCGACCACTACCTGGGCGTGCCGTTCGACCTGTCGGAGTGCCTGTTCATCGCCACGGCCAACTTCCCGCAGAACATCAGCGGCCCGCTGATGGACCGGATGGAGGTGGTGGAGTTCGCCGGCTACACCGAGCGGGAGAAGGCGGAGATCGCCAAGACGTACCTGATCCCGCGCCAGCTCGAGGAGTCGGGGCTCGGCGACAAGCACGTGACGTTCACCGACGACGCGGTGATGCGCATCGTCAGCGAGTACACGCGCGAGGCCGGGGTGCGGCAGCTGGAGCGCCAGGTGGGGGCGGTGGCGCGCAAGGTGGCGCGGCGCGTGGCCGCCGGGGACGCGGCGGTGCTGGCCGACAACACGATCGACGCGGCCGAGGTGCGCGAGCTGCTCGGGCGCCCACGCGTGCACCCGGAGAAGGTCGGCGAGCGCAACGAGGTGGGCGTGGCCACGGGGATGTACTACACGCCGATGGGGGGCGACATCATGTTCATCGAGGCGGCGATCCGCCGCCTCACCGGGGCCCGCCGGGCGAACGACGGCGAGGACGCGATGCAGGTCAGCGGCTACGGCAACGTGTCGCTCATCCTCACCGGGCAGCTGGGCGACGTGATGAAGGAGAGCGCGCGCGCGGCGATGACCTACGCGACGACGCACGCCAGCTCGCTGCAGATCCCGGAGGACCGGCTGGGCTCGATCGAGGTGCACGTGCACGTGCCGCAGGGGGCGATCCCCAAGGACGGGCCGAGCGCCGGGACGGCGATGAGCACGGCGCTGGTGAGCGCGATGAGCGGGCGCCCGGTGCGGCGCGACGTGGCGATGACCGGCGAGATCACGCTGCGCGGCCGCGTGCTCCCGATCGGCGGCGTCAAGGAGAAGGTGCTGGGCGCGCACCGCGCCGGGATCACGACGATCATCCTCCCGAAGGCGAACGAGGCCGACATGGAGGACATCCCCGAAGAGGTGCGCGGGCAGCTCACCTTCCACGTGGTGGACACGCTGGACGAGGTGTTCGACATCGCCCTGCTGCCGGCGGAGCGGCCGGTGAGCACGCGCAAGACCGAGATGGAGCTGATGGAGGAGGCGGCGGCGGCGCGCTGAGCGCCCCGGGGGACACACGCGACGAGAGGCCCCGCGAGCGGAAGCATCGCTCGCGGGGCCTCTCGTCGCATGGGGTCCCAGGGTCGACCGTGACGGGAGGCGGCCCCCCACCGACGCCACGATCGATAGCTTCCCCAGGATCGGCGCCCCGCGCGGCGCCGCGTCGCGTCTCGCATGCTCCCCGAGCCCCCCGCACGCATGGGCGCCATCGCCACCGAAGTCGTCGTCATCCTCCTCCTGCTCGTCGTCAACGGCGTCTTCTCCATGTCGGAACTGGCGCTGATGACGGCCAAGCGCTCGCGGCTGGAGTACCGGGCCGAGGAGGAGGGCGACGCCGGGGCGCGCGCCGCGCTCGACCTGGCGGCGCACCCGACGGCGTTCCTCTCGACCGTGCAGGTCGGGATCACCCTCGTCGGCGTGCTCGCCGGGGCCTTCGGCGGCGCGGGGATCAGCGCGGTGCTCGCCGAGCAGCTCCGCGCCGTGCCGTGGCTGGCGCCCTACGCCCAGTCGGTGGCGTTCGGGCTGGTGGTCGCGGTCATCACGTACCTGTCGCTCATCGTCGGCGAGCTGGTGCCGAAGCGCATCGCCCTCTCGAACCCGGAGCGCGTCGCCGCGCTCGTCGCCCGGCCGATGCGCGCCATCTCGCGCGTGGGCGGCCCCCTCGTGCGGGCGCTCACCGGCTCGACGAACTTCGTCCTGCGCCTGCTGGGGCTCGGCACCGTCGCGCCGTCGGGGGTGACCGAGCAGGACATCCGGGCGCTCGTCGAGCAGGGCGCCGAGTCGGGGGTGGTGCAGGAGGCCGAGCGCGACATCGTCGAGAACGCCTTCCGGCTCGGCGACCGCGCCGTCGACGCGCTGATGACGCCGCGTCCGGACGTGCAGTGGGTCGACGTCGCCGACGCCCCCGACGCCGTGCGCGCGCAGCTCGCGGAGGCGGCGCGCGACCGCTTCCTCGTGTGCGACGGCGACCTGGATCACGTGCTCGGGATCGTGCACGCGGAGGACCTGCTCGTGCGCTGCATGGGGGGCGCCCCGGTGGCCGACGCGGCGGTGCTGCGCGGGCTCGCGCGCGAGCCGCTGTTCGTGCCGACGACGATGGCGGCGTTCCGCCTGCTCGACACCTTCCGGCGCACGCGCCAGCACGCGGCGATCGTGCTCGACGAGTACGGCGCGGTGAGCGGGCTCGTCACGCTCGACGACGTGCTGGAGGCGCTGGTGGGCGACGTGCCGGGCGAGGGGGTGGGCGACGCCGCCTTCGTGCGGCACCCCGACGGCAGCTGGCGGGTCGACGCGGCCGCGCCGCTCGTCGAGGTGGAGAGCCGGCTCGACGTCGAGGCGACGGCGCGCGAGCGGGCCGACGTGCTCACCCTCGGCGGCTTCGTCATGGCGCGGCTCGGCCGCGTGCCGCGCGAAGGGGACCGGTTCGACTGGGCGGGGCGGCGCGTCGAGGTCGTTCGCATGGCGGGGCGGCGGATCGAGCAGGTCGCGATCGCCGCGCCGGGGCGGAGCGACGGGGCGCCCCCCCCGGGCGGGGAGGTCGCGCCGTCGGCGTGATCGGACCGCCGCCGCTGCCGCGGCGCCGAGCTTGCCGGAATGCGCCCGTCGAGCCCCGCCCCCCGCGGGGCCGTCCGCCTTCCGCTCCGGTCGATTCCCCATGCGCCTTCGCCCGCTCGTCCGCGCCCTCGCCGTCGCCCTGCCGCTCGTCGCCTGCGGCGGCGACGACGAGCCGACCGCGCCGCCGTTCACCCCCGCCACGAGCGTCGAGGAGGCGACCTTCGCGCCGGCGCTCGGCGTCGACATCCGCGCCGCCGGCTGGACCCGCACTCCCACGGGGCTCTACTACCGCACGCTCAACACCCCGCCGGCCAACGCCGCGATCGTGACCAACGGGCAGCGCGTCCCGGTGCGCTACACCGGGTGGCTCGCCAACGGCGTGCAGTTCGAGTCGAGCGTCTACACCTTCACGGTCGGCGCGCGCGAGGTGATCGCCGGGTGGGACCAGGGGATCGTCGGGATGCGCGTCGGCGAGCGCCGGCGGCTGCTCATCCCCCCCGCGCTGGGCTACGGGGCCAGCGGCAGCGGCCCGATCCCGGGGAACGCGGTGCTCGTCTTCGACGTCGAGGTGCTGCCCGCCGGGTGAGCGCGGCGCCGGTCGGCGCCGGGGCCGGGCGGCGTCGGTGACGGCCGAAACCGCCGACGGGACGCGACCGTACGGGAGGCCCGGTGCGGCCCCGTCGCGCGACGGTGTCGCGCGAGACCGCGGCGCGACGTCGCGCCCGGGCACCGCTCCTCCCTCCCGTCCCTCCGCGCCGATGCGCACCGGCCCCCCGCCGATCGAGCTCCTCCGCCGAGGCGCGTCGCGCCTGGTCGCCTCCGTCCTCGGCGCCGTCGCCGCCCTCGCCCTCGCCGGGTGCCATCCGGAGACCGCCGAGGCGCGGCGCCTGGACGCGGCGTGCGCCCAGGGGACGACGGCGGCGTGCAGCCAGCTGGCCGAGCGGCTGCGGCAGGGGCGCCACGTCCTGCGCGACGACGGGCGTGCGGCCGCCCTGTTCGAGCGGGCGTGCACCGGCGGCGTCGGGGACGGGTGCGCCAGTCTCGGGGTGATGGTCGAGCAGGGGCGCGGCGCCCGCCGCGACTCGGCGCGGGCGATCGCCCTCTTCCGCCAGGGGTGCGAGCGGCGCGGGCTGGACGGATGCACGCGGCTGGGGGTGCACCACGAGCAGGGCACCGGCGTGCCGCGCGACGTCGCCCGCGCCGCGGCGCTCTACGACCGGGCGTGCGCCGGCGGGGAGCTGGTCGGGTGCGCGCGACTCGGCGCCCTGCACGCGGCGGGCACCGGGGTGAGCACCGACGTGGCGCGGGCGGCGGCGCTGTTCGACCGCGCCTGCGACGCGCGGGTGCCGCTCGGCTGCCTCGGGCTCGCGCGGCTGCACCGACGGGGGGCGGGCGTCGCCCGCAGCGACTCGCTCGCGGTGGCGCTGCTGGAGCGCGCCTGCGACGGCGACGAGACGGTGGCGTGCTTCGAGCTCGGCGCCATCTACGAGCGCGGCGAGGGGGCGGCGCAGGACTACCAGCGCGCCGCCCGGCTCTACGACGCGGCGTGCGACGAGCGCCACGGCGAGGCGTGCGCGCGCCTGGGGGCGATGCACGCCAACGGCGCCGGCGTCGGCCGCGACCCGGAGCGCGCCCGGGCGCTCGCGGGCCGCGCCTGCGAGGTCGGGCACCGCCCGTCGTGCCCGCCCCCCGCCGCCCCGGCGAGGAGCTGATGCCCACCGCCCAGGGGCCGACCGCGCCGCACGGGGGCGCCGCGCTGCTCGCGGCGGAGCGGCTGACGAAGCGCTACGGCCGCTTCGTCGCCCTCGACGACGTGAGCTTCGAGATCCACGACGGGATCACCGGGCTGCTCGGCGAGAACGGCGCCGGCAAGAGCACGGCGATCAAGCTCTTCCTCGGGCTGCTGCGCCCGACGAGCGGGGTGGCGCGCGTGCTCGGCGAGGACGCCGGCGCGAGCGTGCGCGTGCGCTCGCGGCTGGGCTACATGCCCGAGCACGACTGCCTGCCGGGGCAGGTGAGCGCCGCCGAGTTCCTCACGCACATGGCGGAGGTCAGCGGCCTGCCGCGCGCCGCCGCGCGCACGCGCGCCGCCGACACGCTGCGCCACGCCGGGCTGTTCGAGGAGCGCTACCGCGCCATCGGCGGCTACTCCACCGGGATGAAGCAGCGCGTCAAGCTGTGCCAGGCGCTCGTGCACGATCCGGCGTTCGTCTTCCTCGACGAGCCGACGGCGGGGCTCGACCCGGTGGGGCGCGAGGAGATGCTGGCGCTCATCCGGAAGACGCACCGCGAGTTCGGGATCAGCGTGCTGATGTCGTCGCACCTGATGGCCGACGTCGAGCGCACCTGCGACCGCATCCTCGTCGTCCAGGGCGGGCGGCTGGTGCACGCCGGCGAGGTCGGGCACTTCACGCGCGAGACCGAGACGGTGTTCCTCGAGGTCGACGGCGACCGCGAGGCGCTCCTCGCCGCGCTCGCCCGGCGGGGCGTCGCCGTGACGACCGACGGCGCGGGGCTCGTCCTCGCCGGGGCGGATCAGACGCTGTACGACCACGTGCGCGACGCCGTCGTCGAGGCCGGGGCGCCGCTGCGCCGGCTCGCGCCGCGGCGGCGCGCCCTCACCGAGCTGTTCGAGCGGGGGGCGGCATGACGGGGACGGTCTTCGACATCGGCTACCAGCACTACGCCGGCGTCCGCGAGGGGCGCGCCCGGGCGCTCGGCGCCCTCGTGGCCGACGGGGTGCGCACGGCGCTGGGGCTCGGGCGCGGCGCACGGGCGAAGCTCCTCCCCTGGGCCTTCGTCGCCCTGCTCTCCGGGATCGCCCTGGTCATGGCGCTCGTCGCCGGCGCCGCCAACCGGCTCGGCGGGCCCGGGACGGCCGAGCGGACGAACCTGCCGTCGCACGGCGACTACTACGGGATCGCCGCGGTCATCCTGTTCGTCTTCGGCGCCCTCGTCGCCCCCGAGCTGCTCTGCCGCGACCGGCGCGAGGGGGTCCTGCAGCTCTACCTCGTGCGCCCGATCACCGGCTCCGACTACGTCGTCGCCCGCTACGTCGCCTGCCTGGCGGTGCTCACCGGGGCGGCGTGGCTGCCGCAGCTGATCCTCTTCGTCGGGCTCTCGATGGGCGACCCGACGCCGGGCGCCTACCTGCGCGACCACTGGCTCGACGTGCCGCGGCTGCTGCTCGCCGGCGTGACGATGGCGGCGTACGTGACGTCGCTGGCGCTGCTGGTCGCGTCGTTCACCACGCGCCGCGCGTACGCGGCGGTCTTCCTCGTCGGGCTCTTCGTCATCACGACGCCGCTCACCGTGGGGATCGCCGAGGAGCTGCCCGGCGCGCTCGGGCAGTGGGTGTCGATGGGGAACCTGGCGGCGATCCCGGTGCACGTGAACGACGTGATCTTCGGCGAGGTGAGCGAGCTCACCGAGGACGCCCCGGCGCGCACCCTGCCGGGCGCCGTGCGCGTCGGCTGGTACCTGGCGTGGACCGTCGGGGCCGCGGCGATCCTCTGGGCGCGCCACCGGCGGGTGCGCCCGTGAGCGCCGCGCCTGCCGTGCCGGCGGCGGATCGCGACGGGGCGCCGGTCGTCCGCGTCGAGCGCGTCTCCCGTTGGTTCGGGAGCGTCGTGGCGGTGAGCGACGTGAGCTTCGACGTGCGCCCCGGGATCACCGGGCTGCTCGGGCCCAACGGGGCGGGGAAGACGACGCTGCTCCGGATGATGACCGGGCTCGCGGCGACGTCGAGCGGCACGGTCACCGCCTTCGGCGAGCCGGTGCGCGACAACCCGCCGCTCTCCCGCCGCCTCGGCGTCATGTCGGAGCACGAGACGGTCTACGGCGGGATGCGCGGGCGCGACTTCGTGCGGCTGATGGGGCTGCTGCGCGGGGTGCGCGACCTGGAGCGCGCCGTCGACCGGGCGATCGCGCTCGTCGACATGGCCGACGCCGAGCACCGGGCGATGGACGGCTACTCGCGCGGGATGCGGCAGCGCATGCGCCTGGCCGGCACGCTCGTGCACGACCCCGAGCTGCTCGTGCTCGACGAGCCGCTCAACGGCGCCGACCCGCGCCAGCGCGTCCACTTCAAGCAGCTCCTGCACCGGCTGGCCGGGGAGGGGCGGACGATCGTGCTCTCGTCGCACATCCTCGAGGAGGTCGAGGAGCTGGCCGACACGGTGCTGCTGGTCGTCGACGGCAAGCTCGCCGCCTCGGGGGGGATCCGGGCGATCCGCGCCGCGCTCGACGAGCGCCCGTACCACGTGCGCATCGCCTGCGACGCGCCGCGCGCGCTCGCCGCCGCGGTGGTCGCCCTCGCCTCGGTCGAGGCGGTGCACGTCGAGCCGGACGGCTCGCTCGTCGTCCTCAGCCGCAACGTGCGGGCGCTGCAGGTCGAGCTTCCGCGCCTCGCCCAGCAGGCGGGGATCCGGCTCCGGCGCGTCGAGCCGCTCGACGACTCGCTCGAGAGCGTCTTCGGCTACCTGGTGGAGCGCTGACCCGTGACCGACGTCTATCGCCTCGCGCTGCGGCAGCTCGCCGGCCGGTGGCGCCTCCTCATCCTGGCGGTGCTCGCGGCGCTGCCGGTGCTCGTCGCCGCGGTCATGCTGCGCTCCGCCGAGGCGCCCTCGGTCGCCGACTTCGAGCAGACGGTGCTCGGCGCGATGCTCGCCGGCTCGATCCTGCCGCTCGTCACCCTCGCGATCGCCGCCCCGGCGTTCGGCAACGAGGTCGAGGACCGCACGCTCGCCAACCTGGTGCTCACGCCGCTGCCGCGCTGGCAGCTCGCCCTCCCCAAGCTGCTGGCGGCGATCACGATCGCCGCTCCCTTCGTCGCCGCCAGCGCGCTGGCGACGAGCCAGGTCGCCTTCCTCGGCGACGTGCGGGCGACGCTCGCGGTCACCGCCTCGGCGCTCACCGCGCTCGTGCTCTACGCTGCGGCGTTCACCTGGCTCGGGCTCGCGACGACGCAGGCGATCGGCGTCGGGCTGCTCTACATCGTGCTCTGGGAGGGGCTGTTCTCGGGCTTCGTCGCCGGGGTGCGGCTGCTGAGCATCCGGCACCACGCCATCGCCCTCATGCACGGCCTCGATCCGCGCCGCTTCGCCGACGCGAGCCACCCGCCGCTCGGCGTCGTCGTCGCCACCGCGGCGCTCGCCGCCGCCGTCTTCGTCGCCCTCACGGTGCGGCGGCTGCGGCGGATGGACGTGCCGTAGGGCACGCCGGCGGCGGGCTCACCCCGGCGCCGCCGTCTCCCCGGCGGCGGCGCGGTCGAGCAGCCAGCGCGTCCACGCCCGCCCGCGCACGCGCGCCGCGGGGAGGGCGCGCCCCGCCGGGGTCGCGGCGCGCACGGCGGCCACCACCGCGCCCTTG
>ERZ1066121.1785-NODE-1785-length-14747-cov-27.549006_pt1 | contig 14747 bp, 10 predicted proteins | sample MGYA00382768_ERZ1066121 | MGnify/ENA primary metagenome ERZ1066121 (study PRJEB33369, sample SAMEA5778351) | biofilm metagenome | biome: Industrial cooling water; feature: Water cooling tower basin; material: Biofilm | place: United Arab Emirates | collected... | reverse complement strand
CGCGCCGACTCCGTCCTCCGGCCGTCCTCCGTGCCTCCGTGTTGACGCGGTTCCGGGGTTCCGGGGTTCCGGGGTTCCGCGGTTCTGCGGTCCCGCGGTTCCGCGGTCCCGCGGTTCCGCGGTCCCGCGGTTCCGCGGTCCCGCGGTCCCGCGGTCCCGCAATGCCGACGACGCGCACCGGCACGCGGGCACCCGGGGCCGGCGGGTGGGGTTATGATTGGTGTCTCGCACGGGCGGCGCCGTGGGTTCGCGCCGCCGTCTTCGTTTCGTCCCCGAGCATGTCTGTCGCCTTCTGCGCCGCCTGCGGCGCGTCCCTCTCCGCCGGCGCGCGGTTCTGCCACCGCTGCGGCCAGCCCGTCGGCGAGGCGGTCGTCTCGCCGGCCGCCGGTCTGGCCGGCGCCCCGGTCGCCGCCGCGCGGCCGCAGCCGCAGGTCCTGCCGTGGGCGGTCGCCGCGATCGCGCTCCTGGCGCTCGTCGCGCTCGTCGCCGGCAAGAACTTCAACTTCGCCACGTCGAAGGCCGAGCCCGCGGTCGCCGCGACGCCGGCCGGCGCGGGCGCCCCCGCCGCCGGCCCCTTCGCCGGCGCCCCCACGGGGCCCAACGGCGAGGAGCGCCCCGCCCGCGCCCCCGACATCTCGCAGATGTCGCCGGCCGAGCGCGCGAACCGGCTCTACAACCGGCTCATCCTCCTCGCCGAGCAGGGGAAGACCGACTCGGTCCAGTTCTTCGCGCCGATGGCCGCGATGGCCTTCGCCTCGCTCCCCGAGCTCGGCCCCCTCGAGCGCTTCGAGCTCGGGCGCATCGGCGAGCTCTCGGGCTCCGCGCAGCTCGCCGCCGCGCAGGCCGACACGATCCTCGAGCGCGACCGGAACCACCTCCTCGGCCTCGCCCTCGCCGCCACCGCCGCGCGCATGAAGCAGGATGCCGCGCGCGCGAAGCAGTTCGACGCCCGCCTGCTCGCCGCCGTCGAGGGCGAGCGCGCGCGCAACCTCCCCGAGTACCAGGTCGCGCGCGTCGACATCGACAGCGCGCTCGCCCGCGCGAAGCGCGGCAACTGACCGACACGCCCATGGCCACCGCCACCCGCACCATCACCGTCGCCCACAGCCCCGACTCGGACGACGCGTTCATGTTCTACGCGCTCGCCGAGGGGAAGGTCGACACCGGCGCGCTCGAGTACCGCCACGAGCTGCAGGACATCGAGACGCTCAACCAGCGCGCGCTCAAGGGCGAGCTCGAGGTCACCGCCGTCTCGATCCACGCCTTCGCCTATCTCGCCGACCGGTACGCGCTCCTCCCGCACGGCGCGTCGATGGGCGACCGCTACGGCCCCCGCCTCGTCGGGCGGCGCAAGTACGGGCGCGAGGCGATCAAGGGGACGCGCATCGCCGTCCCCGGCCCGCTGACCAGCGCCTATCTCGCGCTCCGGCTCTTCGAGCCCGACTTCGAGGCCGTCTTCGTCCCGTTCGACAAGATCGAGGACGCCGTGCTCGACGCCCACGTCGACTTCGGCCTCCTCATCCACGAGGGGCAGCTCACCTACCGCGAGCGCGACCTCCACCTCCTCGTCGACCTCGGCGAGTGGTGGCACGACCAGACCGGCCTCCCCCTCCCGCTCGGCGGGAACGTCGTCCGCAAGGACCTCGGGGCCGAGCTGATCGGGACGGTGAGCCGCCACCTCAAGGCCAGCATCGCCTACGGCCTCACGCACCGCCGGCAGGCGCTCGACCACGCGATGCGCTACGCCCGCGGCCTCGAGCGCGGGCAGGCCGACACCTTCGTCGGCATGTACGTCAACGAGTGGACGCTCGACTACGGCGACGCCGGGCGTGCCGCGGTGCGCCTGTTCTTGCAGCGGGGAGTCGAGGCCGGGATCATCCCGCACCCCGTCACCGTCGACTTCGCCGACTGAGCCCGAGGAGGGAGCGCACGCGCATGCCGCAGTCCCCTGCCCCCGGCATGCAGGCGCTCCCCGGCGACGCCGCCGACGCCCCGCCCGCCGACGCCGCGATGGGGGCGGGCATCCCGCCCGACCCGCACGGCCCCGGCGACGAGGAGCGCCGCCGCGCGCGCCTCCTCGAGGCGCTCGCCATCGAGCTCGACGTCATCCCGACGGCACACGCCGCCCTCGAGCGCCTCCTCGAGGCCGCCGTCGAGCTCCTCGCCGCCGACGGCGCCTGGATCGGGCTCGCCCTCGAGGACACCGACGCCCTCGTCGTCGTCGCGCGCCGCGGCGCCGTCCCGCTCGCCGACGGGCAGCGCGTCCCACGCGACACCGCCTTCGCCGCGCGCGCCCTCCGCGCCCACGCCGCCGTCTTCGCCGACCCGACCACGGGCGTGCGCTGGCCCGACGCCCTCGTCGAGGGCCGCGCCGTCCGCGCCGTCGCCGCCCCGCTCCGCACCGACGCGCGCGAGATCGGCACCCTCGCCGTCATCGGCGGCCCGGGGCGCACCTTCGGCATCGGCGACGGCGGCTTCACCCTCGAGCTCGCCACCCTCGCCGCCCATCGGCTCGCCCGCACCGACCTCCCGGGCGAGGTCCCGATCGCCCCGGCGGCCGACGTCGCCCCCGCCGTCACTCGCCTCCTCCTCGGCGCCGTCGGCGCCCCCGACGCCGAGGCCTTCGCGCGCGAGGTCGTCGAGGCCTTCGCCGACCCGGCGCTCCTCGGGCTGGGCGTCGCCCTCCTCGACGACGAGGGCGGGCTCCGCTACCCCGCCGCGACCGGCGCGCTCGCCACGCTCCGGGGGACGCGCGCGATCCTCGACGATGGGGCGCGCGCCCCACTGTTGCGGCAGCGACGCAGCATCGCCGTGTCCGATGCGCGGCAGCTCGTCCCCCCCGGCTGGCGCGTCCTCCTCCCCGCGCTCCCCGCGACCTCGGTCGTCCTCGCCGCCGACGGCGTCGTCGTCGGCCGCGTCGACGCCCTCTTCGACGCCGACCGCGCCGTCCCGCAGGACGCGATCGACCGGATCGGGCAGCACGCCCCGCTCGTCGCGCGCGCCTTCCGCGCGATCCAGCGGCGCACCGCCGACTCGGGCACCCACCTCGGCGCCGCCGCGCTCCGCGCCCTGCGCGCCGCGGTGATCGGCCGCCTGCACGACGTCACCTCGCCGATCGCCGGGATCGCCGCCCTCACCGAGCTCCTCGTCGACGAGCCGCTCCCCGACGAGGCGCGCGAGCTCGTGCTCCTCGTCCGCCAGAGCGCCGGGCGCGCGATCGAGGCCGCCGGCGCGCTCCGCACCCTCACCGACGATCCCACCGTGCACGAGCGCGCCGCGACCGACGTCGGCGCCGTCGTGCGCTCGGTGCTCCGCGAGCGCGGCGACGCGCACCGCGCGCTCGCGATCGAGGTGCAGGCGACGCTCGACCCGACGCTCCCGCCGGTGCCGTTCCCCGCGCCCGTGCTGCGCGACTGGCTCCTCGTCGCCCTGAGCGAGGCCGAGCGCGCGCTCTTCGGCGCGGTGCGCCGCCGCGTCGAGATCCGCGCCGCCCTCGAGGAGCTCGGCGCCGTCGTCTGCGTCTCGGACGACGGGACGACGCCGAGCACCGGGACCACCGTGCGCGACCTCCACGGCGCGACGGTGACGCGGCGCCGCACCGACGACGGGTGGACGATGCGCCGGCTCTACATCCCGCTCCGCATCGGCACGCCGGCCCCGCCGGCCGCGGCCCCGCCCGTCCCCGCCCCGTGACGCTCGCGCCCCCGGGTCCCGCCGTCGCGATCGCACGCATCCTCGTCGTCGACGACGACGAGTCGATCCGCGTCGCGATGGCGCGCTTCCTCCGCCGCGCGGGCTACGACGTCGACGTCGCCGCCGACGGGAGCGACGCCTGGGGGCGCATCACCGGCGGGCGCTACGACGCGATGATCTGCGACCTGCGCATGCCGGGGCTCGACGGCCCCGAGCTCATGCGCCGCGCGCTCGATCACGACCGCGCGCTCGCCGTCGTCATGCTCACCGCCGTCAACGACGCGCCGACCGCCGCCGACCTCCTCGGCCGCGGCGCGAGCGACTACCTCGTCAAGCCGATCGAGCTCCGCGCGCTGCAGGACGCGCTCGTGCGCGCCCTCGACCGGCGCGCGCTCCGGCTCGAGAAGGAGCTCGTCGACCAGCGCATCCGCGAGGAGGTCGAGCTCCGCACGCGCGAGCTCGAGGTCGAGAAGGAGGCGCTGCGCGAGCTCTCCATCAGCGTCGTCGAGACGCTCGTCAACGCCATGGAGGCGAAGGACCTCTACCTCCGCGGCCACTCGCAGCGCGTCGCCGACCTCGCCGGCGAGCTCGCCCTCGAGCTCGGCCTCCGCGAGGAGACGGCCGAGCGGATCCGGCTCGCGGGGAAGCTGCACGACGTCGGCAAGATCGGGATCCGCGAGGAGATCCTGAACAAGCCGGCGTCGCTGACGCCGGCCGAGTTCGCCCACGTCAAGGAGCACGTGCGCATCGGCATCGAGATCCTCCGCCCGCTCAAGTCGCTCGGCGAGGCGCTCGACTTCATCCACGACCACCACGAGCACTGGGACGGGAGCGGCTATCCGCGCGGCCGCGCCGGCGACGCGATCACGATGGGCGGGCGCGTCCTCGCCGGCGCCGACGCCTTCGACGCGCTGACGAGCAAGCGCGCCTACCGCGACCCGATGCCTCCCGACGAGACGCTCGCCTACCTCGGCACGCTCGCGGGCTCGCTCCTCGATCCGGCCGTGGTCGCCGCGCTCGGCACCGTCGTCACGCGCCGCGGCTGAGCCGGCACGCGCCGAGCCGTTACCGTCGAATCGGGGATTCCCTCACGACGGACGCGAGCGCCGCATGCCAACCTTCGTTGCGCGTGCGGCGTATTCGTCTCGTGATGTCCAGCTCCCGACTTCCCGTGCGCGCGGCGCTCGTCGCCGCGTGCCTCACGTTCGTCGTCCCCTCGCGCGGCGCCGCGGCGCAGCAGCCCGGGCGCGCGGCGCCGATCTCGCGCGCCGAGCGCCTCGCGGGCGACACGCTCGTCCTCGCCTTCGACGGCGCGATCGAGCGCGGGCTGCGCGTCGCCGACGAGCTGCGCCTCGCCGCCGCGCAGGCCGACGTCGCCGACGCGCAGCTCGGCGTCGCGCGCGCCGCGGGGCTCCCGCAGCTCCGCTTCAACGGCGGCTACACCAACATCCGCAACAACGCGCGCGCCGACATCGTCGGCGCCGTCTTCGCGCAGAACTACGTCTACACGGCGGCGGCCAACCTCCAGCAGCCGATCTTCCAGGGCGGGCGCGTCGTCGCCGGGACCCGTGCCGCGGGCGCGGTGCGCGGCGCCGCCCGCGCGACGATCGCCGAGACGCGCGCGCAGCTCGTCGTCGACGTCGCGCGCGCCTACCTCGACGCGCAGTTCAGCGACCGGCTCGTCGAGATCCAGGAGCGCAACCTCCGCCTCGCCGACGAGCGCGTCGCCGCGACCGAGCGGCTCGAGCAGGCGGGCCGCGCCGCGCGCTACGACGTGCTGCGCATCAAGGTCGAGCGCGCGAACTTCGAGCCCGACCTCGTCGCCGCGCGCAACCAGCGCGTCCTCGCCTTCCTCGAGCTGCGGCGCCTCCTCAACCTCCCGGCGGCGCAGCCGGTCGTCCTCGCGACCGCCCCCGACTCGGCGCGCGTCGCGCAGCTCGTCGCGCGCATCGACACGACGGCCCCGCCCGCGCTCCGCGCCGCCGTGCGCGCCGCCGAGCTGACGCGCGACGCGCGCACGGGCGGCGTGCGCATCGCTCGCGCCGACTACTTCCCGCAGGTCGCCTTCACCTTCACGAGCGGCTTCCTCGCGCTGCCGACGGTCAACCGCTTCCCGACGCAGATCGGCCAGACCTCGAACGAGTTCTGCCCGCCCGGCGCGCCCGCGACGCGGCTCTGCCAGAACAACGGCTGGTTCGCCGACCGGCAGCTCGGCTTCCTCGTGCAGTGGCCGCTCTTCCAGGGGCTGCGCGTGCGCGCGAACGTCGAGCAGGCGCAGGCGCAGGAGCGGCAGGCCGAGGTGCAGCTCGCGCAGGTGCGCGAGCAGGTCGCGATCGAGGCCGCCGCGGCGCGCGCCGCGCTCGAGGCCGCCCGCACCTTCCAGGTCGCGCGCCAGCGCACCGTCGAGGAGGCGCGCGAGGCCTTCGAGCTCGCGCAGCTCCGCACGCAGCGCGGTCTCGGCACGCTCGTCGACGTCTCGTTCGCGCAGGTCAACCTGCTGCGCGCCGAGGTCAACGCGGCGCGGGCCGTGTACGACGTCTATCTCGCCGCCGCGGAGCTGGCGCGCGCGACCGCGCGCCCGATCCCGCTCCTCGACGGCTCCGCCCTCGCCATCACCGAACGTGGAACAGATCGCATCGCCGCGCCCTGAGCGCGGCCCGACCCGCCGGACCCTCGCGACGCTCTGCGCGGCGGCGCTCCTCGTCGCCGGCTGCGGCGGGGGCAAGGCCGACGCGGCCGAGAAGGGCGCCGCGCCCGGCGGTACCGCGCGCGGCGGCCCCGGGGGTGCGGGGGGCGCCGGTGGCGGGCGGAGCGTCGTCCTCGCCGGCACCGACGTGGCGACGATCGCGCCGGGGACGATCGAGGACGCGGTCGCGGTCACCGGCGACCTGCGCCCGATCGAGACGATCGAGATCCGGAGCCGCCTCGCCGGCGACGTGACGCAGGTGCTCGTGCGCGAGGGCGACCGCGTGCGCGCGGGGCAGCTCGTCGCGACGATCGAGGCGAGCCAGCAGCGGAGCGCCGAGGCGAGCGCGGTCGCGCAGCGCAGGAGCGCCGAGGCGCGCCTGGCGACCGCGACGTGGAACGCGGAGCAGGCGCAGGCGCTCTTCAAGGCGGGCGCGGTCGCCGAGACCGAGCTGCGCGTCGCGCAGCAGGAGGAGGTCGCCGCGCGCGCCGCCGTCGCCGCGGCGACCGCCGCGCTGCGGGCCGCGTCGCTCGACGCGAGCAACACGCGGCTCGTGGCGCCGGCGGCCGGCGTCGTCAGCCTGCGCAACGCGCAGCCGGGCGAGCGCGTCGCGCCCAACCAGCCCCTCGTCACCATGGTGCGCAACGACGTGCTCGAGCTCACCGCCAGCGTCCCCGAGCGGCAGGCCGCCGCGGTGCGCACCGGGCTCCCGGTGCGCCTCGTCGTCGGCGACCGCACGCTCGACGCCACGGTGACGCGCGTCAGCCCGACCGTCGACCCGGCGTCGCGCAGCGTCACGGTCTACGTCTCGATCCCCAACCGCGGCGGCGCGATCAAGGGGAACACCTTCGCGCGCGGGCGCATCGTCGGCGAGACGAAGCGCGGCGTGCTCCTCGTCCCCACCGCCGCGCTGCGGCAGCCCGCCGACCCGGCCGACCCGCCCTTCGTCTGGCGCATCGCCGGCGGCGCGCTCGAGAAGCGCGGCGTCGCGCTCGGCGTCACCGACGACGGCGCCGGGATGGCCGAGGTGACCGACGGGCTCGCGGCGGGCGACCGCGTCGTCGTCGGCAACGTCGGCGCGCTCGGCAGCGGCATGAAGGTCACCATCGCCGGCGCGGGCCGGGGAGGGCGCACGTGATCCTCGCGGACGTCAGCATCCGGCGCCCCGTCTTCGCGACGATGATGATGGTGACGCTCGTCGTCCTCGGCGTCGTCAGCTACGGCCGCCTCGCCATCGACGAGTACCCTGACGTCACCTATCCCGTCGTCCTCACGCAGACCGCCTACCCCGGGGCGAGCCCCGAGGTGGTGATGCGCGAGGTGAGCAAGCCGATCGAGGAGGCGCTCAACACGGTGCAGGGGATCCGCGAGGTGACCAGCACCTCGCTCGAGGGCTCCTCGCTCGTCCGGCTCCAGATGGAGCTCGGCGCCGACGTCATGGCGGCGCAGCAGGAGGTGAGCGCCAAGGTCGCGCGCATCCGCCGGCAGCTGCCGCCGACGATCGAGGACCCGATCGTCCTGCGCTTCGACCCGAACGACCGGCCGATCATGTCGGTCGCGCTCACGAGCGCCGAGCGGCCGCTCAAGGAGCTCACCAACCTCGCCGACGAGGTCGTGAGCACGCGCTTCGAGAGCATCCCCGGCGTCGGCGGCGTGAACGTCGTCGGCGGCGCGACGCGCCAGATCCAGGTGCAGCTCGACCCGCAGCGCATGCGGGCCTACAACGTCAGCCCGCCGGAGGTGATGGCGGCGCTCGACCGCGAGAACCGCGAGGTCCCCGCCGGGCGCGTCCGCCGCAACGGGAGCGAGCGGCTGGTGCGCGTCACCGGGCGCATCGTCGACCCGGCGCGCTTCGCCGACATCACCGTCGACGTCCGCAACGGCGCCCCGGTGCGCATCGGCGACCTCGGCACCGTCGTCGACGGGACCGCCGACCAGCGCTCGGCCAGCTTCCTCGGCCGCACGCCGGCAGTCGCGCTCGACGTGCTCAAGATCAGCGGGAGCAACACCGTCGAGGTGGCCGACAAGGTCCGCGGCGTGATCGGCGAGCTGGAGAAGTCGCTGCCGGGCGACGTGAAGCTCACCGTCATCCGCGACGACTCGCAGCGCATCCGCGAGTCGCTCGACTCGGTCGAGCACGAGCTCGTCCTCGGCGCGATCCTCTGCGTCGTCATCATCTACTTCTTCCTCAACAGCTGGCGCTCGACGATCATCACCGGGCTCGCGCTCCCGATCTCGATGATCAGCGCCTTCTTCGCGATGTGGCTGTTCGGCTTCACGCTGAACACCATGACGCTGCTCGCCCTGTCGCTCGCCATCGGCCTGCTGATCGACGACGCGATCGTCGTGCGCGAGAACATCGTCCGCCACGTCGAGATGGGGAAGGACCACCACCGGGCCGCGCAGGAGGGGACGAGCGAGATCGGGCTCGCCGTCTTCGCGACGACGATGGCGGTGATCGCCGTCTTCATCCCGGTCGCCTTCATGGGCGGGATGATCGGCAAGATCTTCTTCCAGTTCGGCGTCACCGTCACGGCGGCGGTGCTGGTGTCGCTCTTCGTGAGCTTCACCCTCGACCCGATGCTCTCGAGCGTCTGGCCCGACCCCGAGATCGGCCACCACGACCCGGCGACGATCCGCAACCCGGTCCGCAAGGTCGCGACGCTGTTCAACCGCTGGTTCGACGACCGGGTGGCGGGCGCCTACCCGCGCGCCCTCGCGTGGGCCCTCTCGCACCGCGGGCTCGTCATGGGCGGCGCGGCGGCGAGCGTCGTCGTCGCGATGCTCCTCGTCCCGCGCCTCGGCTTCACCTGGATGCCCGACGTCGACGGGAGCGAGTTCACGATCCAGTACCGCACCGCCCCGGGCTCGGCGATCGACTACACCGTCGGGCGCGGCCGCGCGCTCGCCGCGATGATGGAGCGCCGCCCCGAGGTCGAGTACACCTACGTCTCGGTGGGCGGCGGCTTCCGCGGCACGCCGACGAACGGCTCGGTCTTCGTCCGGCTCAGGCCGAAGGACGAGCGCGCGAAGGACCTCTTCACGATCCAGACCGAGGTGCGCGGCATGCTGCGCGGCGTCCCCGGCGTGCGCGCGAACATCATCGGCACCTCGAGCATCTTCTCGCCCGGCTCGCGCCAGCCGATCCAGGTCAACGTGCAGGGGCCCGAGCCGAGCCGCCTCAAGCTCATCGCGGCGCAGGTGCTCGAGACGATGGCGAAGGTCCCCGGCGTCGCCGAGCCGACGTCGAGCGACGAGGGCGACATCCCGCAGCTCGACGTGCAGGTCGATCGCGAGGCGGCGTGGGCCGCGGGGCTCGGCATCGGGAGCATCGGGCAGACGATCCAGCCGCTCTTTACCGGCCAGCGCGCGACGCGCTGGGAGGACCCGCAGGGCTACTCGCACGACGTCGTGGTCATCTACCCCGACTCGCTCCGCCGCTCGGCCGAGGATGTCGGGCTCCTCCCCGTGCCGGGGACGGGGCGCGACGCGGCGACGGGGCTCCCGGTCATGGTCCCGCTCGGGCAGGTCGCGACCGTCAGGGCGGGCGTCGGCCCGCAGGTGATCGAGCGCGCCTCGCTCGAGCGGCAGGTCACGATCAGCGCCGGCGCGCTCCCGGGCTTCGGCGTCGGCGACGTCGCCACCGGCGTGCAGCGCGCGATCGACGCGCAGGGGCTCCCGCCCGGCTACCGCACCGTCTTCCGCGGCGACGTGCAGAACCTTAACGAGACGAAGGGCTACGTCGGCGAGGCGCTCCTCCTCGCGGTCGTCTTCATCTACCTCATCCTCGCCTCGCTCTTCGGCAGCTTCCTGCAGCCGCTGGCGATCATGCTCTCGCTCCCGCTCTCGTTCATCGGCGTCGCCGTCGCGCTGCTGCTGACGAAGGGGAACCTGAACGTGATGACGATGATCGGGATCATCATGCTCCTCGGCCTCGTCACGAAGAACGGGATCCTGCTGGTCGACTTCGCGAACCAGCGCCGCGAGGAGGGCGACGACGTGCGCACCGCGCTCCTGACGGCGGCGCGCATCCGCCTGCGCCCGATCATCATGACGACGGTCGCGATGATCGCGGGGATGCTCCCCCTCGCCTTCGCCCTCGGCGCCGGGGCCGAGCAGCGCGCGCCGATGGGGCGCGCGGTGGTGGGGGGGCTGATCACGAGCACGCTGCTCACGCTCTTCGTCGTGCCGGCGGTCTACTCGCTCCTCGACGACGCCGTGGCGTGGGTCCGCCGCCGTCGCGGCACGGCGACGTCGTCGCCCGCGCCCTCGGCGCCGCCGGGCGACGCGGTCCCCGTCGCGGGGGACTGAGTCGCGCGCTTGACGTCGCGAGCGGGCACCGCTATACGGAGGGCGGCACGGGCCGCGTCACGCCCGCCGCTCGCGTCCCCGCCTCGCACCCTCGTCCGGAGAGCCCGTCTCATGCCGCTGTTCGAGCCGCAGTTCGACCCGTCCGACGACCCGGAGCTCGCGCTCCGCGGCCGCTACGACGACGACGAGGACGACTACGACGCGGACCCGATGTACGACGACGACGAGGAGGAGGACGAGGACGACGAGGAGGGCGTCGGCTACTCGCCGATCCTCAAGCGCGAGCGCGAGAAGCTCTTCGACGACCCCGACGAGGCCTCGGTCGACGAGGAGGAGCTCGAGGAGGACACCGGCACCGTGATCGAGGAGGACGTCGACGAGGAGCCCGGCATGGGCGCCGCCGTCGACGACCTCGCCGACGACCTCGCCACCGACGACGACGCGGAGGGCGAGGACGACCTCGACCTCGGCGGCGACGACGACCTCGACCTCGACGGCCCCCCCGCCCCCAAGGCGGCGAAGGCCCCCAAGGCCCCGGCCGCCCCCAAGGGCAAGGCCGCCCCGGCGGCGCCCGCGCCCTCGGCCACCCCACCGGTGCCGAAGGCGGCGGTCAAGTCGACGACCTCGGCCCCCGCGCCCGTCGCCGCGGCGGCGCAGTCGGCCCCCGCACCGAGCACGAAGCCGGAGAAGAGGCCGGCGACGAAGCCGGCCGCGGCGAAGGCACCCGCCCCGGCCGCGAAGACCGCACCCTCGGCCCCCGCGGCCAAGGCCCCCGCCGCGAAGCCCGCACCGACGACGCCGGCGAGCAAGGGCGCGGCCGGCAAGGCGGCCCCCGCCGCGAAGTCGCCCGCGAAGAAGGCCGCCACCAAGGCTGCACCGGCCAAGGGGGCGGCCGCCAAGGCCCCGGCCAAGAAGGCGGCGTCGAAGACGGCGTCCCGGACCGCGTCGAAGTCGGCCGCGAAGGCGCCGGCGAAGAAGGCGGCCACCAGGGCGCCCGCGAAGAAGAGCCCGGCCAAGGCCCCCGCCCGGAAGCAGCCCGCCGCCAAGGCGCCCGCCAGAAAGGCCGCGGCGAAGAAGGGCGCGAAGAAGCGCTGACCCGCTCCCGACGAAGCACCCGGGCGCCGTCGTCCCCACGGGACGGCGGCGCCCGTCGCGTCACGGGCGGACGATGGCGGCGTGTCGTATCTTCGGACACCATGACGGTCACCGCCGGCCCCGTGCTCGAGCGCCAGCTCCTCGACGCCCTCCCCTTCGCCGTCCTCGCCACCGACGGCGAAGGGGTCGTCGTGCACGCGAACCGCGCCGCCACCGCCGCACTCGGCGACACCACGGGGCGGCGCGTCGCCGCCCTCCTCCCCGAGGCCGACGGCGGCGACGCCTTCGCGCAGGCCTTCGAACGGCTCCACAACGGCACCGACCCCGTCGTGCGCTGGGAGGTCGCCGGCGGCACCGACGACGACGCGCGCGCGATGCAGGTCCAGGTCACCCCGTGGCACCACGACGACGGCCGCATCGCCGGCTTCGTCGTCGCCACCGCCGACGCCAGCGAGTCGCACCGCGCCCGCGACGCCCTCATCGCCACCGGCCTCGCCCTCTCCACCTCGATCGACCTCGACCGCCTCTACCGCGAGGTCTCGCTCCAGCTCCAGCGCGCCCTCCGCATCGACGCCCTCGTCATCGCCGTGGCCGACGACGAGACGCTCGCCCTCTCGGCCGTCCAGGTCGCCGGCTACCGCGAGGGACGCGAGGCGCTCGAGGGCCGCCTCCGCCCCGACTGGCTCGAGGCGCTCGCCTGGGGCGACGCCGTCGTCCACACCCTCGGCCAGGGCGGCCGCGAGGTCACCGCGCCCATCATCAGCGAGGAGGGGATCCTCGGCGCGATCACCGTGCGCAGCTGGTGGCTCGAGGGGACGCAGGAGGTCGAGGAGGCGCGCCGCGTCCTCCGCACCGTCGCCGCCCAGGCCGCCGCCGCCATCGACCGCGGCTTCCTCGTCCGACGGGTGGAGCAGAAGCGCCGCCTCGAGGCCATCGGCGAGGTCGCCGCCGGCGTCGCCCACGAACTCCGCAACCCGCTCTTCGGCATCTCGAGCGCCGCCCAGCTCCTCCGCCTGCGCGCCGCCAACGACCCGACGGTCGAGCGCAACGTGGGGCGCATCCTCAAGGAGGTGGAGCGGCTCAACGGGATGCTCTCCTCGCTCCTCGACTACGGCCGCCCGCAGCCGCTTGTCCTCCAGGACGGCGACCCCGACACGCTCTGGGACGAGGTCCTCGAGGCCAACCGGCAGCGCCTCGACCGCGCCAACCTCGTCCTCGCCCGGACGCGGCCCGCCACCCCGCCGCCGGTCCGCTTCGACCAGGCGCAGCTCTCGCAGGTCCTGCTCAACATCCTCGTCAACGCGATCGACGCCGCCCCCGCCGGGAGCACGCTCACGCTCACGAGCGGCCCCGCCGCCGCCGGCGGCTGGCGGTGCCGGCTCCACAACTGGGGCCCGGCGATCCCCGCCGACGCGCTCCCGCGGGTCTTCGAGATCTTCTTCTCGCTCAAGTCGAGCGGCACCGGGATCGGCCTCGCCCTCTGCCGGCGCATCATGGAGGAGCACGGGGGCGCGATCACCCTCGAGAGCGCCCCGGACACGGGGACCGCCGTCACGCTCGTCCTCCCGCCGGCCGCCCCGTCGGCCGCCACGACGCCGTGAGCGGCTCCGTCCTCGTCATCGACGACGAGCCGGTCGTCCGCGAGGTGCTGGCCGAGTTCTTCACGACGGTCGGCTACGACGTGCAGGGCGCTGCCACCGCCACCGAGGGACGCGCCCTCGCCGCCGCGACGCTCCCCGACGTCATCCTCGTCGACCTCCGCCTCCCCGACGGCGACGGCCTCGCGCTCCTCGACGCGCTCCGGGCCGAGGACGAGGATGCCGCCGTCATCGTCCTCACCGGGCACGCCGACGTCCCGACCGCCGTGCGCGCGATGCAGCGCGGCGCCGCCGACCTCCTCCAGAAGCCGATCGACCTCGAGGCGCTCGACGGCGCCGTGCGCCGCGCGATGGAGACGGTCCGGCTCCGCCGAGAGGTCGCCCTGCTCCGCGCCCGCGAACGCGGGGATCCGGACGCGGGGGCCCTCACCGCCTCGGCCCTCCAGCCGAGCCTCGAGAAACTGGTCGAGCTCGCCGCCCGGAACGACGACGCCCCGGTGCTCATCCTCGGCGAGACGGGGACGGGCAAGGGATGGGTCGCCCGCCGCATCCACGACGAGTCGCGCCGCGCCGGCCAGCCGTTCGTCGAGGTCAACGGCGCCTCGCTCAGCTCGACCTTCCTCGAGAGCGAGCTCTTCGGCCACGAGAAGGGGGCGTTCACCGACGCGAAACAGGCGAAGCGCGGACTGCTCGAGGTCGCGAACGGCGGGAGCGTCTTCCTCGACGAAGTCGGCGAGCTCACGATGGACGTGCAGCCGAAGCTCCTCAAGGTCATCGAGGAGCAGCGATACCGGCGCCTTGGTGGCACGACGGAGCTGCGTTCGAACGCGCGCGTGATCTGCGCGACGCATCGCCACCTTCCCGACGCGGTGGGGGCGGGACGCTTCCGCGCCGACCTGTACTACCGCCTGCAGGTCCTGACGCTCACGCTCCCACCCCTCCGCCTGCGTCGCGAGGCGATCCCCGCCCTGGCCGCCGGCCTCCTCCCCCGCGGCGCCGCCCTCTCGCCCGCCGCGGCGGAGACGCTGATGGCCTACGACTGGCCCGGCAACATCCGCGAACTCAAGAACACGCTCTGGCGCGCCGCCATCCTCGCCGAGGGCGCCACGATCCAGCCCGCCCACCTCGGCCTCCCGACCACGACATCATCGGTCCAGTCGGAGGACAGCGTGATGACACTCGAAGCCGCGGAACAGCGCGCCATCGCCACCGCCCTCAAGGCCACCCACGGGAACCGCTCCGCCGCCGCCACCCTCCTCGGCATCTCGCGCTCGACGCTCTACCAGAAGCTCAAGCTCCAGCCGTAACCGCAACCGCGTCAACACGGAGCCGCGGAGGACAACCGGAGGACGGAGGGCGCGCGG
>ERZ1066121.1783-NODE-1783-length-14749-cov-6.882333_pt1 | contig 14749 bp, 11 predicted proteins | sample MGYA00382768_ERZ1066121 | MGnify/ENA primary metagenome ERZ1066121 (study PRJEB33369, sample SAMEA5778351) | biofilm metagenome | biome: Industrial cooling water; feature: Water cooling tower basin; material: Biofilm | place: United Arab Emirates | collected... | reverse complement strand
TCGCAGAGAGAGGGAAGTTGATAGCCATTCGCAACACCGCTACATGGACCGCATGCGGCTCGACCAGCTTCCGCTGCGCAGCGCGGCGCGGATCAGCACCATCGACTGGACGCTCCTGACCGAGGCGGAGGGGCGACGCCTGCGTGAGCTCGGCTTCGACGAAGGCGTCGATGTGGAGGCACTGCACGGCGGCTCGATTCTCGGCCGCGATCCGATCGCTGTGCGCGTGGGACGCATGACGGTCGCGCTGCGTCGCGCCCAGGCGCGTGCCGTCTCCGTCTCGACCTCCAGGTGACAGCTCCGCTCGTTGCGCTGGTCGGCAATCCAAATGCCGGCAAGTCGTCGCTGTTCAACGCCTTGACCGGCGCGCGTCAGAAGGTCGGCAACTATCCCGGCGTGACGGTCGAGCGCCATGCCGGCCGACTTGCGCTGCCCGACGGCGCGCCCGTCGAGCTGGTCGACCTGCCCGGCGCCTACAGCCTCGATCCCGCCAGCCCCGATGAAGCCGTCACTCGCGACGTGATCCTCGGCCGGCAGGCGGGCGAGCGCGCGCCCGCCGTTCTGGTCGTGGTGGTGGACGCATCCAATCTCGACAACCATCTCCGCTTCGTTCTCCAGCTGATCGCCCTCGGTCTGCCGGTCGTGGTCGCGCTCAACATGGTCGACTTGGCCGAGCGCGACGGTTTGGCGATCGATGCGGAGCGGCTCGCGCACGCGCTGGGCGTGCCGGTGGTGCCCACCGTCGCGGTGCGTCGCCGCGGCCTCGACGAGCTGCGGGCGGAAGTCGCCCAGGCGCTGGCCCGTCCCGCGCCCGCACCCAGCACCGGCTCCCGGATCGAGGACCTCCAGACCGTGCAGCGCCGCGCGCGCGCACTCGCCGCCGCCGTCACCCGCAGCCAGGGAACGGGCCGCCGCGTCACCCACTCGCTCGATGCCGTCGCGCTGCATCCCGTGGCGGGGCCGGTCCTGCTCGGCCTTATCCTCTTCCTGATGTTCCAGGCGGTCTTCTCCTGGTCCGAAGCCCCGATCGGCTGGATCGAAGCCGGCATCGGCGCGCTTGGCGAGCGGGTCGCCACCGGCCTGCCAGATGGGTTTATTCGCGCATTGCTGATCGAAGGCGTGCTCGCGGGGGTGGGCGCGGTGATCGTGTTCCTGCCGCAGATCCTGATCCTGTTCCTGTTCATCCTGGTGCTGGAGGCGAGCGGCTACATGGTCCGCGCTGCTTTCCTGATGGACCGGATGATGGCACGCGTGGGCCTGTCGGGCCGGGCATTCATCCCGCTCCTCTCCTCCTTCGCGTGCGCAGTGCCCGGCATCATGGCGACTCGCACCATCGACGATCCGCGCGACCGGCTGACCACGATCCTGATCGCGCCGCTCATGACCTGCTCGGCGCGCTTGCCCGTCTACACGCTCATCATTGCGGCCTTCATTCCGAACCGGACCGTCGGCGGCGGCATCGGGCTGCAGGGGCTCGTGCTGTTCGGCCTCTACGTCATGGGCGTAGTCGGGGCCTTCCTTGCCGCGCTGCTGCTGCGCCGCACCGTGACGAAGGGCCGCGGAGCCGGATTCATGATGGAAATGCCCAAATACCAGTGGCCGCGCTGGCGGGACGTCGGCCTCGGCCTTTGGCAGCGCACCGTCGCCTTCCTGAAGCGCGCGGGCACCGTCATCCTGTTGACAACGGTCGCGCTCTGGGCGCTCGCATCCTACCCGCAAGCTCCGGCCGGCGTGAAGCAGAGCGAATATTCGGTCGCGGGCCGCATCGCGAGCGGGATCGAGACAGTCGTTCGGCCGATCGGCTTCAATTACGAGATTGCGCTGGCGCTGTTGCCCGCGATGGCCGCGCGCGAGATCGCGGTGTCCGCGATCGCCACCGTTTATGCGATCGACGCGCCGGATGAGGAGGCAGCCGCGCGAACGCTGGAGGATCGGCTGAGCGGGGCGTGGCCGCTGCCGACCGCGCTCGCCTTCCTCGCCTGGTTCGTCTTCGCCCCGCAATGCGTGTCCACCATCGCGGTCACGCGCCGCGAGACGAACGGGTGGAAATGGCCGCTCTTCATGCTCGGCTATCTGTTCGCCATCGCGTATCTGGCCGCCGGCGCGACCTACTGGACCGCGGTCGCTCTCGGCTTGTAGGGTTGCGCAAAGAGCAAGGAGCAGCCCGTGGCTGGAAGCGTGAACAAGGTGATTCTGGTCGGCAATCTCGGGGCCGATCCGGAAGCGCGGTCGATGAACAATGGGGGCGAGGTTGTGCAGCTGTCGATCGCAACGTCCGAAAGCTGGACGGACAAGCAGTCGGGCGAGAAGCGCGACAAGACCGAGTGGCACCGCGTGGTTATTTTCAACGAGAACCTGGCGCGCGTGGCCAAGCAGTATCTGCGCAAGGGCTCGAGCGTCTATCTCGAGGGCCAGCTTCAGACCCGCAAATGGCAGGACCAGAGCGGGCAGGACAAATACACCACCGAGGTCGTTCTTCAGCGTTTCCGCGGCGAGTTGGTGCTGCTCGGCGGACGCGACGACGGCGGTGGAGGCGGTGGCCGTGACGACTACGGCGGCAGCCAGGATCGCGGCTTTGGCGGCGGGCGATCGGGCGGCGGCGGCTTTGGCGGGGGCAATCAGGGCGGAGGCGGCCGCGGTCCGTCGCCGTTCGACGACCTGGACGACGACGTTCCGTTCTGAGGTCAGTGCGCCTTATTGGCGCGCAGCCAATCTTTGCAGTCGCGGGCGCACCTTGAGGAACAAGCGATAGGCTGTCTCGAGCGCGAGGAGCACCGGGCGGTACCGGGCGAGCAGCCCAAGCGGTCGGAGCAGCGGCACCGCGCGCCACATCGCGGCGAAGGCGGCCGCACCGTCGTAAAGCCGCCCATCCTCCTCTGCGTGGAAGCGGGCGAGCAGCGCGGCGCGGTCGATCGGGCAGGCCGCATCGCCCGAGGCGACGTCGATGAACGCGATGCGCCTGCGCCGGTCCAGGCGGCGCATCAGCGCGATCTCGCGGCGGCAAAGCGGACAACCGCCATCGTACCAGACCGTGACCTGCGCCATGCGGCGTAGATGGGGGCGGCAAGCGTCAATGGAAGTCGTGGCTGCGGATCGGGATCACGTCTTCCGGGTCGCAGCCGGTGCGGAAGGGCGGGTGATAGTCGCTGCGCACCTTGGGCCGCCATCCGGGCTCGCCCCGGTCGGGCGCTCCGCCGCCCGTTGCACCATCGCCGGGGCTGGTCAGCCGCGGCAGGTCGAACTCGCCCAACTGGCGGAGCAGGTCGGTGAGATCGTGGATCCGGTCTGCGATGACGTGGATGACCGCGCCTTCGCGCTGAACCTTGCCGGTCACGCCGATCATCGCGGACGACATGACGACGGTGCGCTGCGCCTCGAACCGGTCGGGCCAGAGGATGATGTTGGCGACGCCAGTCTCATCCTCGATCGTGATGAACAGCACGCCCTTGGCGCTGCCTGGCTTCTGCCGGACGAGGATGATGCCCGCGAGCTCGACGCGGCGGCCGTCCTTGACCGTCTGGAGGTCGGCGCAGCGGATGATGCGCCGGCGCGCAAGCTCGTCGCGCAGGAAGAAGAGCGGGTGTTCGCGCAAGGTGAGCTGGGTGGCGCGGTAATCCTCCACCACCTCGCGGCCGGCGGTGAGCGGCAACAGGCTGACCGCCTCCTCGTTGCGCTCGGCCCTTTCGAGCAGCGGCAGCGGCGCCTCGCCCAGCCCCCGGATGGCCCAGAGCGCCTGGCGCCGATCGAGCCCGAGCGCATGGAAGGCGTCGGCCTTGGCGAGCTTCTCGAGCGTGGCGCGCGGCACGCCCGACCGCCGCCACATGTCGCGCACGGACGTGAAGGGCCGCGCGGCGCGGGCGACGAGGATGCGCGTGACGTCGACCTCCGACACCCCGTGCACGATCTTGAAGCCGAGCCGAAGCGGCAGCCGCGCCCCCTTGCCGACCAGTCGCGTGTCCCACAGGCTGTCCTGCACGCACACGGGCCGAATCTCGACGCCATGCTCGCGCGCGTCGCGGACGATCTGGGCGGGGGCATAGAAGCCCATCGGCTGGGCATTGAGCAACGCCGCGCAGAACACGTCGGGATGGTGGCACTTCATCCATGACGAGGCGTAGGCGATCTTGGCGAAGCTCGCCGCGTGGCTTTCGGGGAAGCCATAGGAGCCGAAGCCCTCGATCTGCTTGACGAGCTTTTCGGCGAAGTCGGGGCCGATCCCGTTCTTCGCCATGCCGGCGATCAGCTCTTCTTTGAACTGGCCGACGCCTTGCGTGTACTTGAAGGTCGCCATCGCCTTGCGCAGCTCGTCCGCGCGCGCCGGGGTGAACCCGGCGCCCTCGATCGCGACCTTCATTGCCTGTTCCTGGAACAGCGGCACGCCGAACGTCTTCTCCAGCACCGCCTTGAGCTTGGGGCTGGGGTAATCGAACTCGATGTCCGGATTGGCGCGCTTCTGTTCGCGGCGCTTCAGATACGGGTGGACCATGTCGCCCTGGATCGGGCCCGGGCGCACGATCGCGACCTGGATGGCGATGTCGTAGAAGTTGGCGGGGAGCATGCGGGGCAGCATCGCCATCTGCGCGCGGCTCTCGATCTGGAAGACGCCGAGCGTGTCGGCGCGCTGGATCATCTCGAACGTCGCCGGGTCGTCGGTCTGCAGCTCGGGCGAGGCAAGCGTGAGGTGCAGGTCCTTGTGCGCCGCGAGCAGGTCGAAGGCACGGCGCATGCAGCCGAGCATGCCGAGCCCGAGGATGTCGACCTTCATCATGCCCGCTTCCTCCACATCCTCCTTTTCCCATTCGATGACGCGCCGGTTCGGCATCGACGCGGGCTCGATCGGCACGAGATCGTGGAGCGGATCGCGGGTGAGCACGAAGCCGCCGGGATGCTGCGACAGGTGCCGCGGCGTGCCGATCAGCTCGCGCGCCAGCTCGAGCGTGAGCGCGAGCCGCGGGTCGCTGCGGTCAAGGTTGAGCGCATCGACATGGCGGTCGGCCACGCCCTCCTCGCTCCAGCCCCAGACCTGACCCGCAAGCGCGGCGGTCATGTCCTCGGGCAGGCCCAGTACCTTGCCGACCTCGCGCACCGCACCGCGCGCGCGGAAGCGGCTGACCACCGCAGTCAGCGCGGCATGGTCATGGCCGTAGGTCTCGTAGATCCACTGGATCACCTCCTCGCGCCGCTCATGCTCGAAATCGATGTCGATGTCGGGCGGCTCGGCGCGGTTCTCCGACAGGAAGCGCTCGAACAGCAGCTGGTGCTTGACCGGGTCGATCGAGGTGATGCCCAGCACGAAGCAGATCACCGAGTTGGCCGCGCTGCCGCGGCCCTGGCAGAGGATGTTCTGGCTCTGCGCGAACTCCACGATCGAGTGGACCGTGAGGAAATAGGCCGCGTAGTTGAGCTTGGCGACGAGCGCGAGTTCCTTGGCAAGCAGGTCGAGATAGGCTTGGGGCGGGTCGCCGCCGAAACGCTCGTCGAGCGCGCGCCGCGCCAGTTTCTCCAGCGCCTGCTGCGGCGACTGGCCGCTCATCACGACCTCGTCGGGATAGAGATACTGGTCCTTCAGGTCGCGCAGCGAGAACGTGCAGCGCTCGACGATCGCGGCACCCGCGGCAAGCGCGTCGGGATAGTCGCGGAAGCGTCGCGCCATCTCGTCAGGCGGCTGCAGGCAGCGGTCGGCGGACCGCTCGCGCTTGAGACCGAGCTGGTCGATCGTGCATTTCTCGCGGATCGCGGTCACCACATCCTGCAGCAGCCGCAGCTCCGGCCTGTGGTACAGCACGTCGTTGGTGGCGAGCGGCCTGAGCCCGAAGCTCCGGGCGCTTTGCGCCGTGCGCATGAGGCGCCGGGCGTCGTCCGGGCGGCGCTGCTGAGTCAGGCACACATGGCCGCGGCGCCGGCCGAAGATGTCGGTCATCCAGGCCAGTTCCCCGTCGCGGGCACCGTCTAGGCCGGGCACCAAGGCCCCGACCAGCCCCTCGGCATGATGCGCCACATCCTCCCAGTGCAGGAAGCATCGGCCTTTCTCCCCCTGCTGCGCATGCGCGCGCGCCTTGCCCGTAGTGAGCAGGCGGGTCAGGCGCGTCCAGGCCGCTAGGTCCTCGGGCCAGACCAGCAGCGATGCGCCGTCGACGAGATCGAGCCGGCAGCCAGCGACCAGCCGGATCGGCGCATGCTGGGCGGAGACCTCTTCGGCCGCGATCATGGCGCGCACCAGACCCGCCACCGAGTTGCGGTCGGTGATGCCGAGCGCGGGCATGCCCATCAGAGCGGCGGTCGCGAACAGGTCCTCGCAGGAGGACACGCCGCGCAGGAAGCCGAAATGGGTCGCCGTCTGGAGTTCGGAGTAGGTCATGGACGATGGACGCGGAGTTGACTATATCATCTGGTCAGATCGGAGACGTGCGATGGGCAAGATGATCCCAGCCACTGAATTCAAAGCGAAATGTTTGGCCTTGATTGATGAGATGGAGCGTAGCGGCGAGCCGGTCACGGTGACGCGACGGGGCAAGCCGGCGATCACCCTGACCGCGCATCGTCCCTCGCCGCCGAAAATCGACACGATCTTTGGGTGCATGAAGGGCACGTTGACGATCGCCGAAGGAGTCGACTTGGACGACCCGCTCGACCCGGATTGGGAAGAAAAATGGCTCGCCGACTGGGATGAGCAGATGGGCAACGAAAAGGCGTGATCGTCCTCGACACCAATGTCGTGGTGCGAATCATGATGGGCAACGGAAAGGTGGGCAAGAAAGCTCGACAGGCTCTCGATGATGATCCTGATCGCATCTGCTCGGTCATGCTTGCATGGGAACTTGCCATGCTTGGGCAGAAGCGGAAGCTGGTTTTGGACATATCGCTCGACAAGTGGATCGATCGTGCGGCGACGATGCTCCGATTTGTTGAGGTGCCGGTGACGGGAGCAATCGCGCGCGATGCAGGAGGTCTGCCTGGGCCGATTCATGGCGACCCATGCGATCGCATTATGATCGCGACGGCCCGCACGCATAAATGCGCTCTGATGACAACGGACCGAAGGATCCTGGATTACGCATCCGCCGGTCACGTAGATGCGATTGACGCGGAGCGTTGACACCTACTCACCGTGCATGGAGGTGCCAGCTGAGGTCGCCGGTTTCCGGTCGCACGCCGTCGCCGCGGCGGTAAAGCCAGAAGCGGCGGCCTTGCTCGTCCTCCACCCGGAAATAGTCGCGCACCGCATGCCGCTCGGCAGGGCGGCGCCACCATTCGCCGGCGATGCGCTCGGGCCCTTCGGCGCGCACGACGCGGTGGATCACCCCGCGCCAGGTGAAGCGCCGGGGCGGCTGATCGGGCAGCTCGGCCATGACATGATGGACCGGCTCGGGCCGGCGCAGCAGCCGCGCGGGGCGCGGCCAGCGTGGCTGCCAGGGATGATCGGGCGCGCCCCCGTCCAGGCGCCGCACATCGTCGCGCTTGAGCGCGGCCGCGGCGCGCGCCGGCGGATCGAGCGGCGGCACGCACGCCACCGCGCGTTCGGGCACGTCGCTCTCGATCGGGGCCATCCGCCACAGCCGCTCCAGCCCGATGCGATTGGCGAGCGTGTCGACCAGGGGTGCAAGGTCGGGCTCGGTTCGGCCCGCAAGCTCGGGCGACAGCGGCTCGGGGCCGAGCGGGTCGGCGCGGCGGACGCGCAGGGCAAGCGCATCGATGCCATAGCCCGGCTCGATCTCCTCGATCCGCCGCAGGGCCAGCCGGAGCATGTGCGCGGCGTCGCGGGTCGGCCGCGCGAAGCCGAGCCGGAGCTGCTGCGGAACCCCGTCGACCCGCGCCGCGACCAGTTCCACCGCGCGCGCCCCCTGCCCGGCCTGGGCGAGCGCGACGGCCAGGCGCGCCATCAGGTCGCGCAGCCAATGCTCGATGGCAACGGGCGTGGCGATCGGCTCGGCGAAGCGCTGCTCGACCAGGATGCGCTCGGGCGGCTCGACAGGATCGAGGGGCTCGGGCGCGCGGCCGGTCAGCTGATCGATGCGGAGCGTGATCGCGCGGCCGAAGCGGCGGACGAGCGGCGCGCGGGGGAGATCGAGAAGCTGGCCGATGCGGGCGATGCCGAGCCGGGCGAGCAGGTCGAGCGCGGCTCCGTCAAGCCGCAGCGCCGCGACGGGAAGCTGACCAAGTTGACCATGTTGACGCGCTTTCAGTAAACTGACGCAGTCAGGCTCCGTGCCGAAGCGCGCCAGCGCCCAGGCCGCGCCAGGCGTATCGGCAATGGCAACGCGCGCGCCCACGCCGTGCCGCGCGAGCAACCGCACGAGCCGACGGGCAAAGCGTTCCTCGCCGCCGTGCAGGTGCGCGACCCCCGTCAGGTCGATAAACAGACCGTCCGCGTCCGAGATCGCGACATTAGGCGCCCAGCGGCGGGCGATGAGTTCGGCCAGGACGCGCAGCTCGGCCGCGTCGCCCTCCGGATCGGCGGCGCGCACCTCCAGCCCCGGCACCTGCGCCCGCGCCATGGTGAGCGCCATGCCCGGCACGAGGCCGAGCGACCGCGCGCAGGCGTTGACGGCGGCGAGCTCGACGCGCGGCCCCGCCTTGCGCGCCGTGACCAGCGGCGGCTCGGCAGCCAGCTCCGGAAAGGCGGCGGCGTCTCCGTCGCGACAAACCCGCGCGACCACGCTGCCCAGCGTGCGGCCGGTCTGGAAGAACCGCCCCTGGCCATAGGTGGGCGCGGTCGGCTCGCTCTTGCCGTGATTGTCGGGATGCGGTCCTTCGCCCGGGAACTGCACTGAAGGCATGAGCGCGAGCTGGGCGAGATTGGGCGGTGCGACATAGCCCGCTTCGCCGCCATGCCCGTCGCGTGCGCTGCGCCGGGGGAGCCTGGCCTCGTTGCGATAGCGGTCGCGCTTGCCCACGCCGCGGCCGCGCTTGTTGGGCGCATCCTCGCCCGGGAACTGCAACGGCGGCATCGCGACGCGCGCGCCCTCGTCCGGCGGCATCGGGCGAAACGGGCTGCCGACCACCTCGCTCTTGCGCGACAGCTCCTGGTAAGAGGGCCGCTGGTGCGCCGGCAGCCCATCGATCGCGGCCTGCAGGTCCGCGCCGTCCCAGCCGCGCGTGCCCGGCCGGAACAAGGGTTCGGCGGCTTCGGTGCGCCGCGCCAGCTCGCGCAGCGGAGCCGGTGGTGCCACGCGCTCCTCGGCGGGGCGGAACACGGGCCGGGCCGCCTCGCTGACCCGCCCGAGCTCGCGCTGCGGCGGGCGGCGGTGCGCGGGCAACGCCTCGATCGCGGCCTCCACCTGCGCACGCTCGTTCCGCGCCCAGCGCGCGCCGGGACGCCATCCGCCCTCTCTGGGCACGGAGCACTGCGCGGCGCGCTCGGCCGCGGCATCCGCGCCGATCGCGTCGAACAGGACGCGGCTGTCGGCCTCAGCCGACGGCGCGTGCCGGCGCTCGTTCCGGCGCAACCGGTCGATCGACCAGTCGGGCAGGTAGAGCGAGGCGACCCGTCTCATCCGGAGCCTCCACAAACAGTTCGAAAGGATCGCCGCCGCGCTGTCGCACGCAGGACAGGCGCCAGCAGGCAGGACCGAGCCCACCCCAGGGGGCGGGAGCCGAGGGTGCGCTCGCGACGCGCCAGCGGGTGGTGGCGGCGGACGGAAGCGCGAACGGATCGCCACCGCCGCGGGGGGTCTGCTTGAGCAGCAGCGCGACCGCGGGCCCGCCCTGGGCGGACAGCTGCAGCCGCCGCGTGGAGGCGGTGGAGACGCGCCGCGCTTCGCCCAGCACCGCGCACAGGCTGCGGTGGCGCAGCCCGTCCTCCATCAACGCAAGCAGTTCCTCGTCGTCGCGCGCTTCGGCGTAGATGACGCGCCGGGGATCGAGCCCGGCCTGGAAGAGCCCGGGCGCGAACAGGTCGCGCGTGCGCACCACCCACAGCACGGGCCCGCTGAGCCGCGCGACGATGCCGGCCATGAACAGCACGGCAGCCGAATCGTCGCCCCAGCTCGCACCTTCGCCCGCCACCTCGTGCAGCGCATCGAGCCGCAGCCCGTTGCCTGCGAGCCGGCCGTCGATCGCGTCGAGCCCGAACGGCAGGGTCGGCATGGCCTGAACATTTTCTCCCGCGATCGCTTGCACCGTGCGGCGCAGGTCCGCGATGGTGGGCGTATCAGGAACAGAACGCGACTCGAGCTCAGTCATGTTCGTGTTCTGTTCCTGCCGTCCGACAGAGTCAACGCCGCGACTCGGGCACGTTCACGCCTTATGTTCGGGCCAGGAACGCCTGCAGCTCAGCGTGGAACAGCGCCGGACGGTCGAACATGATCATGTGCCCGCTGCCCGCGATCGGCCGCAGCCGCGCAGCCTTGGCCGCCGCATAGCCCTGCCGGTAACGCGCCGTCACCACCGCCGCCTCCTGCGCCGAGGCGGGCGTGGCATAGACGACCGTGAGCGGGGCGGTGATGCGCGCGAGCTCGGGCGTCAGGTCGGTCGTCGCAAGCTCGTGCGTCGCCCGCGCGACCACGTCGCGGTCGCTGCAGCTGCGCGAAATCGCCGTGCCGCCATAGCGGTCGATCAGATTGTCGAGCGTACGCCGGCCTTCCGGCGTGCTGCGCAGGCCGTTGAAGAGGAGGTCGGCGAACGGCCCGACCTGAAGCCCTGCAAAGCCGAAGCCGCTGGCGGGGACGGGCAGGATGTCGACGGCCATCACCTTGCCGACCTGCGCCGGGTGCCGCGCGGCCACCATCAGCGCGACGATGCCGCCCATCGAGTGGCCGATCACCGCGGGCCGCTCGAGCCGCTGGTCGCGGATGTAGCGCGCGACCTCTTCGGCAACCGAGGCCACCACGCGCCCGCTCGCATTGCCGCTCGCCGGATCGCCCGCAAAGCCTGCGACCTGGACCAGATGATACCGGTAGCCGGGCAGCACCGCCACCGTGCCGCTCCATACGCCGCGGCCCTGCGTCAGCCCCGGCACCAGGATCACGTCGGGCCCGACCCCACGCACCTGCACCGACAGCCTGGTCGAGGAAAAGGTGACGGCCCCCGCGTCGGCCGCCATGCCCAATGCTGCGGCGGCCGCGGCACCTTCGATGAATTCGCGTCGGTCCATAAGCGCTTGCCCGTTATGCTATCGAGGTTGAACCGCGGCTGACGCAAGGGCGTTTCCTCGCGGTGGAGGTACGGTTCCCGGCCGCCTTTGCGCTCTCCCGGCTCGGCGCGTAAGCCGCGGCGCGATGATCCTCGACGACGACCTCGCGCTCGCGCACCGCCTCGCCGACGCGGCAGGCGCTGCGATCCGGCCCTATTTCCGCGCGCGCTTCGCCCAGGAGCAGAAGGCGGACGCCTCGCCCGTCACCCAGGCCGACCGCGAGGCCGAGGCGGCCATTCGTGCGATCCTTGCGCGCGAGCGGCCGGGCGATGGGGTGATCGGCGAGGAATATGGGGCCGACCGGCCGGATGCCGAGCGCGTCTGGGTGCTCGACCCGATCGACGGCACGCGCGCCTTCATCGCCGGACGGCCGATCTTCGGCACGCTGATCGCGCTCATGGCCGGGGGCGAGCCGATGCTGGGCGTGATCGACCAGCCGATCGCCCGGGAGCGCTGGGCAGGCGGACCGGCAGGCACCAGCTTGAACGGACAGCCGGTGCGGACCCGCGGCTGTGTGGGTCTCGTAAACGCCTCGCTCGCCACCACGAGCCCGCATCTCTTCGACGGCAGCGATATGGCGGCGTTCCTGCGCGTGGCGAACGCGGTCTCGCAAGGCTCGCTCAGGCAGAACATCATCTATGGCGGGGACTGCTATAACTACGGCCTGCTCGCCGCCGGGCATCTCGACCTGGTGATCGAAGCCGGGCTCCAGCTCTACGATTACGCAGCGCTGGTGCCGGTGGTGAGGGGCGCGGGCGGCGCGGTGGCCGACTGGTCCGGGCGGCCGCTCACGCGAGGCAGCGACGGGCGCGTCATCGCGCTTGGCGACGCGCGTCTGCTCGACCCGGTGCTGGCGCTGCTGGCCGGACGCTGAGCAGCCACAGGTCGGGCGGCGCACCATAGCGCAGCGGCACGATGCTGGTGCCGAGCCCCGCCGTCACCACGAAGACGCGCCCCTTGCGGTGCACCACGCCGCAGGCGAGGCCGCCGCGCTTGCCGTTCTGAAGGCTGCCGAGCGGGCCGATGACCGGCAGCACGATCTGCCCGCAATGCGTGTGTCCGGCCACCACGAGCCGCTCACCCCGGGGCAGCAGCCGGACCACCTCAGGGCTATGGGTCAGGAGCAGCACCGGCCCGGGTAGCGGGCGATCGAAAAGCCTCGTATCGGGGCGGCCGGCATAGATGTCGTCGATGCCGGCGATGGTCAGCCCCCGACGGCGGACGACGCGGTTCTCGAGGAGAGTCACGCCTGCCCCGGAGAGCGCAGCGCGCGCGGCGGCGCCGTTTCGCCAATGATCGTGATTGCCGAGAACGGCGAGCGCAGGCGCGCGCAGGGCGCGCAGCGGCACCAGAGCCTCTGCAAAGGTATAGCTGCGGGTCCGCAGCGCCTTGTCGCTGATGAGGTCGCCCGCGATCAGCACCAGGTCGGGCGCGAGCGCATTGATCTGCCCCACGATCCGCGCCAGCCGTGCGGGCGGCATGTCCGGCCCCGCGACATGGATGTCGCTGACGAGGACGACGTGCACCGGCGGCCGGTCGGCGGGCCAGCCGCGGACGGTGACCGTGCCGCGCCGGACGACCGGGTCGCGAACCGCATTCGCATAGCCGATCGCGAGCACGGCGAGCGGCAGAAGCAGGAGGGCAAGAAAGAGCGTCCGTTTCATTTCGGACCCGACTAGCCGCCTGCGCCGTTTGGCGCGATGGAGACCTCATGCGCGCGTTCGCCCAGCTGCTCGATGCCCTGACCTACACCCGGTCGCGCAATGCGAAGCTGAAGCTGATCGGCGACTATCTGCGCGCGACGCCCGATCCCGATCGCGGCTGGGCGCTCGCCGCGCTGACGGAGGATCTGGACCTGCCCGCGGTCAAGCCCGCGCTCATCCGCGCGCTGGTCGAGGAGCGGGTCGATCCCGTGCTGTTCCGGATGAGCCGCGACTATGTCGGCGACACAGCCGAGACGGTATCGCTGATCTGGCCCCGGCCCGACTTTCCGCCGGCGGGCGACATGGACCTGTCGCTGGGCGCGGTGGTCGAACGGCTGCGAACCCTGTCGCGGTCCGAGGCGCCGGGCGTGCTCGCGGCGATGCTCGACCGGATGGAGCCGAGCGAGCGCTATGCGCTGCTCAAGCTCGCAACGCTCAATCTGCGCGTGGGCGTGACCGCGCGGCTTGCCAAGACCGCGTTCGCGCAGGCCTTCGGCGTCGATGTGGAGGGGGTGGAGGAGGTGTGGCACGGCATCGCCCCGCCCTATCCGACGCTGTTCGCCTGGGGCACGGGGACGGGCGCGCAGCCCAGGGCCGAGGACATCCCTGTGTTCCGGCCGTTCATGCTCGCGCACGGGCTCGAGGATCTGCGCGTCGACCTGGCCGACTATGCGGCGGAGTGGAAGTGGGACGGCATCCGCGTCCAGCTCGTCCATGCGGGCGGCGAGACCCGGCTCTACAGCCGCGCGGGCGACGACATCACGCGGGGCTTCCCCGACGTGGCGGCCGCGTTCCGGACACCGGGCGTGCTCGACGGCGAGCTGATGGTGAAGGGCGAGGCGCAGGGGGCCGACGAGCATGGTGGCGCGGCCGCCAGCTTCAACGCGCTCCAGCAGCGGCTCAATCGCAAGACGGTGACGCCCAGGATGCTGGAGGAAGCGCCTGCGTTCGTGCGGCTCTACGACATGCTGTTCGACGGGCGCGAGGATGTGCGCGAGCGGCCCTGGAGCGAGCGCCGCGCGCGGCTGGAGCGGTTCGCGCAGGCGCTGGATCCGGACCGGTTCGACGTGTCGGCGCTGATCGACGCGGCCGATTTCACCGGGCTCGAGGCGATCCGGGCCGGCGCGCGCGACGCCGCCATCGAGGGCGTGATGCTCAAGCGCCGCGACAGCGCCTATGTGACCGGACGGCGTGCGGGGCTGTGGTACAAATGGAAGCGCGACCCGCTCACCGCCGACTGCGTCGTCATGTACGCACAGCGCGGGAGCGGGCGGCGCTCGTCCTTTTATTCGGACTATACCTTCGGTTGCTGGACCGACGAGGGCGAGCTGCTGCCGGTGGGAAAGGCCTATTCGGGCGTGACCGACGAAGAGCTGAAATGGCTCGACCGCTGGGTGCGCAACCATACGGTGCAGCGCTTCGGCCCGGTGCGCGAGGTCGAGAAGAGCCTGGTCTTCGAGGTCGCGTTCGATTCGATCCACAGCTCCGGCCGGCACAAGTCGGGCGTCGCCATGCGCTTCCCGCGCATCGCCCGCATCCGCACCGACAAGCCCGCCGCGGAAGCCGACCGGGTGGAGACGCTGCGGCGGTTGATCACCTGACCGGTAACAGGAAGCGAGCCAGCGTGCTTGCCCGGTGAGTGCTGGCCCGGCGGAGCGATGTCTCCCGGCGAACGACGCCCGAGTTCCCCAAGGCGCTGTGGAGCGGGTAACGGGGATCGAACCCGTATCACAAGCTTGGAAGGCTAGTGCTCTACCATTGAGCTATACCCGCCCTGGGCTCCCTCGCGCCTGCCATGCGGCGGCAGGTCTCGTCAACCTGTTCGGGGCGGGCTAAGCCGGCCTCGGCACGAGGGGAGGCTCGCATGATCAAGGCACTGCGCACGCCGGACGAACGCTTCGAGGCCCTGCCCGGC
>ERZ1066121.1779-NODE-1779-length-14765-cov-7.489259_pt1 | contig 14765 bp, 11 predicted proteins | sample MGYA00382768_ERZ1066121 | MGnify/ENA primary metagenome ERZ1066121 (study PRJEB33369, sample SAMEA5778351) | biofilm metagenome | biome: Industrial cooling water; feature: Water cooling tower basin; material: Biofilm | place: United Arab Emirates | collected... | reverse complement strand
ACCCCGAACAGGCCGGGGCCGGTTTCGGCCACATTGAGGTACACCTCCATTATGCGGCGCTTGCCCCACAGCATCTCGATGAGAAACGTGAAGTAAGCTTCGGCGATTTTGCGGACGTACGAGCGCCCCTGCCACAGAAACACGTTCTTCGCTACCTGCTGCGAGATGGTGGAGCCGCCCACGATTTTCTTGCCCGTGCGGTTGCGCTGGGCGGCTTTGTACATCGCGTCGAAATCGAAGCCGTGGTGAGTCAGAAAATTCTGGTCTTCCGCCGCGATGAGCGCCAGCGGCACGGCGGGCGCCACGTCGGCGATGCCCACGAAGCAGTAGCGGATGGGCTGATGCAGCGAATCCGGCCCGAAGCCGCTCACGCGGCGGCTCAGCATCGTGAGCGTGGCCGGCGGCGCCAGCCACCGCAGCACCAGCACCCACAGAACACTGAACAGCACAAGCGCTCCCACCGCCTGGCAAAACCAGCGTTTGAGCGGCAGGCGGGAAAAGCGGGCTTTCAAGCGAACGGCGGGTTTCTGCCCGCAAAGCTACCGCCCAGGGCCGACGGCCCCGGCGGCCGTCCGCTGGAATCGTGGGGCACCGGCGCCCTATTGCACCAGGCCGCTCGGCGGGCCTTGCGGAAACTCGGCCTGGATGGCCCGCTCGATTTCGGCAATGCGGTTGCCGGGGTTGGGGTGCGTCTGCGTGAACTCGGGGCCGCGCGGCGAGCCGCCCCCGACGCGCTCGAGGGTTTGCATCACGCCTACCATCGCGCGGGGGTCGTACCCGGCGTCGGCGGTGAAACGCACGGCCATTCGGTCGGCTTCCAGCTCGTCTTCGCGCCCGAAGCGCAACGTCATCAGCTTGGCCACCATCGCGGCGCCGGCGGCGGCGGCGGCTGTGGAGGGGCGCTCGGGGTCGTACACGGCTACGGCAGCCGCGCCGCTCAGCCCCTGCGTGAGCTGCGACTTGGCCACCTGCTCGGCCGAGTGGCGGCCCACCACGTGGCCCACTTCGTGGCCGAGGACGCCCGCCAGTTCGCCCTCGGTTTTGAGTTGCCGCAGGATGCCTTCGGTGATGAAAATCTGCCCGCCGGGCAGCGCGAAGGCATTGACGGTGGTGGGGTCGGCCAGCAGGTGAAAATCAAACCTGTACGGCGATTTGCTGGCCGCCGAGCTGGCCACGATTTTCTGGCCGATCTGCTTGACGCGCTGCGCCACTTCCACGTTTTGCGAGAGGCCGCCGTACTGCTGCGCCATCTGGGGCGCGGCGTGCAAGCCGAGCGCGATTTCCTGTTCCGCCGACATACTCACGTGCTGCACCTCGCCCGTGACGGGGTTGGTCGAGCGGCGGCAATAGTAGGTGACAACCGAAAACAGCGCGATCAGGAGCGCACCGATGAACCGTAGATTTCTCATTGGGGGGTAGGGGAAAACGAAGCGAAATACGGGAGAAAAACGTGCGCGACGGCGCCGCTGGGTCCGAGCGGCGCGGCGCGGCAAGCCCTCTACGCAAAAGCCGCAGCTTGGATAAACCGGAGCCGGTTGGGTAGCTGCATAGTGATTCGTGGCAAACGGCGGCGCGCGGTACCCAGAGCGGCTTCAGGGTCAGTGCACGGAGTAGAGACGCATCCGTGCGTCTCCGCTGCCCGGCGCCACTGCTTGGCGTAACCGCCGCAGACGCAACGATGCGTCTCTACTTACCCGCCGCAGACGCAACGATGCGTCTCTACGATACCGTAAACAGACCCGAAAACCGCTGTAGCTTTGTGGTACCCTTTCGTCCGTTCGGCCCGGAGAGCCGCGCCTCTTCCCTGGCTGCCTCTCGTCCTTTTCGCTTTCGCTCGCGTGGTTTTCGTGTTTTCTCGCTGGTGCCGCTGGGCACTGGTTGCCGCTGGGTTGTCGGCAGTGTCGCTGGGCGTTGGCTGCTCGTCGGCCCCGCCCGAGCTGCCCGGCCTCGACGCCGAATCTTTCCGCGCCGACCGGCGTGGCTGCAATGGTTTCCGCGATGCCCATCGGTTGGTCATCAAACACCTTACGCCCAGGCTGTTGGGACTGCGCGAGCCGCAGCTCAGCGCGCTCCTCGGCCGCCCCGACGCCGCCGAGTTGGGCGACCGTGGCCAGCGCGTCTATCTCTACAACCTCACGCCCGGCCCCGAGTGCAGCTCCAGCGCCCGCACGATGGAGCCGACGCTGTTGCGCGTCCGCTTCAACGCCGTGGACAAGGTGAGCGAGGCGTTGGTGATGGAATAAAGCCGGGATGGCGGATGGGGGTGGTGAAGGGATGTTGGGAGATTAGGGGGATGGTGGTACTGTAGCCTGTCCAACGAAACAGGCACACGCAGGCAATCCCATCATCTCCCCAAATCACTTTACCATCTCCATCTATTTGCCCCGCCCCTGCAGGATGATTTTGATGGTGAAGAGCATCACCCGAAAATCCATCGCCAGACTCATATTCTCGATGTAGAGAATATCGAATTTGAGGCGCTTGACCATCTCCTCCACGGTGCTGGCGTAGCCGTATTTGACTTGCCCGAGGCTCGTGATGCCGGGGCGCACCCGGTGCAGGTGGCGGTAGTGCGGCGCGCGTTGCATAATCTGATCGATGAAAAACTGGCGCTCCGGGCGCGGGCCGACGAGGCTCATCTCGCCGCGCAGCACGTTCCAGAATTGCGGCAGCTCGTCGAGGCGGACTTTCCGCATAAACCGGCCCCACGGCGTGATGCGGGGGTCGTGGTCGGAGGAGAGGGCCGGGCCGGCGCGCTCGGCATCGACGTACATCGACCGGAATTTCCAGATGCGGAACGGCTCGCCGCCGCGCCCGATGCGCTCCTGACCGTAAAAAATCGGCCCCGGCGACGACCACCGCACCATCAGCGCCACGAAGGCGTAGCCGGGCGCAAACAGCATCAGAAACAGCCCGGACGCCACCACGTCGATGAGGCGTTTCACCACCGATTGCCACACCGGCAGCAAATCCTGCTTGATTTCGATGAGTGGCGTACCGAACAAATGGCTCACCTTCACCGACCCGAGCAGAATCTGGTAGAGGTCGGGCAGGATGCTCACGCGCACGTTCACTTCGTCGAGCAGGGCCAGAATCTCCTCGATGGTGCGGTGCTCGGCCGGCTCGATGGCGATGACCACTTCTTCGATGCGGTGCTCCATCACCAGTTCGGGCAGGCGCGAGTAGAAGCCCAGGTTACGCAGCTCGCGCGGCAGATGCGGGTCGGGCGTATCGAAGACGGGCACGTAGCCCACGAAGCGCAGCCCTAGGTGGCGGTTGAAGCGCTCCAGCTCCTGGTACACCTCGGCGGCGCGCGCGTTGGCGCCCACCAGCAACGTATTGAAGGCAATGTCGCGGCGCAGCACCAGCCCCTGAATGCTGGTCACGACGAAAAGCCGCGCCACCACCGCACACGCGAAGTGCAGCAGAAAATACGCCGTAACGGTCTTGTAGTACGCGCGATAATAGTGGACACCTTCGTCGTCGAGGAGCAGCGCGAAAAACACGATGATGCACCCCAGCAGCGCCACTTGTCCCAGGCTCACCAGTTCGCGTACGCGACTCTTGCGGAAGATGCCCCGGTAGTGTCCAAACAGTGCATACATCGCCAGCCAGAACAACCCGATGGCCACGGCCGCCAGCCCGAGCGAAAATAGTTCGTCGGGCTTGAACGGGACACCGCCGCTGACTTCGCGCAGCAGGTAGCGCCGCAAGCCAAAAAAGGCCACCCACGCCAGCAGGGCCGCGCCGAAATCGGCCAGCAGCAGCTTCAATAATTGCAGATTGCGCTTGGCTCGCTCCATCACTGTCACCGCGCCGGGCTATTTAGACCGCACGAGGCGCACGTCGTCGAGGGCAAAATAGTCGCCGGTGCTGCCGGTGGGCTGGCCCCGGAAAAAGATTTTGAACGTCGGGGTCGTACCGCTGCCGATGACGGTACTCACTTCGTCGGTGAGCGTGACGTAGAGCTTCGTCCAGCGGTCGTTGGGAAACACGGTCAGGTCGCCGCGGTAATTGATGCCGTACTTGACGCCGATTTGCACCGGTATGCTGGAACGGTACAGCAGCTCGAGGTAGATCGGCGCACCGCCACCCGGCAGCGCGCCGTTGAAGGCCGATTCGATGTAGAAGTCAGTGGTCGAAGATTGCAGGCTGGTCACTTTACATACGCCGGGGCGGCCGTCAACGGTGGCATTGGTGTCGAAACCGTAGAGCATCGGGGCGGCATTCAGCTCGAACGCAGTGCTCGCGGCGCCACCGAAGTCTTCGGTTATCACGAACTCGGTATTGACGGAGTTGAAGCGAGTGGTCGGCGAGACCGCCAGCGCGGTGCCCGGCTGCAGCACGAGGGTTTGTTCGAAGGCTTCGTAGAACGGATACGCCACGCGGGTGCCGCGCTGGCCGTCGGGCACGATGAGGGGCACCAGCCGCAGCTTCACCTGCCCCTCGCGGAGCACCGGAATCTTGGCGGGCAACTCGAAGATGCCGAGCGAAATATTATCGACGTACACCAGCGCCGATTGCGGATTGGCAGAAGGGGGGCTGCCCGGCACGCCGGCCGGTGAGTACGCGAACGCCGCCACCCGTAGATACGCGGGCACCTGCTCGTCGGGGTTGATGAGGTCGCAGCCGCCGCTGCCCAGGAGCACCGCCGCCGCACACCACGCGGCAAGAGTGCGCGCCCGGCGCGGCAGAAAAAAACGGCGGAAGGAGCCGAAAGACAAAAGCGGCATAGTGACAGGAAGACGACGCCCGGCGACGCAACGTCGCCGGGCCGCGCGGCGGCGGGGCTACCTTCGGCCCCGAACCGGCAGGCGCCCCCGGCACCGGCCGGGCGCGGCGCTGTCGGGCATCGCAAAAATAGCTTGCCCGGCGGGCTGCCTCGCGTCTGCTCCCGCTTTTGCCCACTCGTGGCCACTTCATTCAACCCGTTTCCGCTCCTTTCTGCCGCCGACGACGCGCCCGTCCATCAGGGGCGCCGGGCGGCGCTGATTCGCAGCCTGCGCGCGCGCGGCATCCGCGACGAAAAAGTGCTCGCCGCGCTCGGCGTGGTGCCGCGCCACTTGTTCTTCGACCCGGCGCTCGAATCGCAGGCGTATCAGGATAAGGCCTTCCCGATTGGCGCCGGTCAGACCATTTCGCAGCCCTACACCGTGGCCTACCAGTCGGCGCTGTTGGGGGTGGTGCCGGGCGCGCGGGTACTCGAAATCGGCACCGGCTCGGGTTATCAGGCGTGCGTGTTGCTGGCACTGGGCGCCGAGGTGTATTCCGTCGAGCTGGAACCGACGCTCAGCGCCCGCGCCGGGCGGCTGCTGGCGCGGCTGGGCGCGCGGGTCAGTCTGTATGTGGGCGACGGCGCAGCCGGGCGGCCCGAGCTGGCGCCATTCGCGGGCATCCTCGTGACGGCGGGCGCCGAAGGGGTGCCCCCGGCGCTGCTGCGCCAACTGGCCGTAGGGGGCCGCTTGGTGGTGCCGGTGGGGCCGGCAGGCGGGGTGCAGCGAATGCTGTGCATCGTGCGCGAGACGGCGACGGAGTTTCGGCGCGAAGTGTTCGACGAGTTTCGGTTTGTGCCATTGCGGACGCCGTTCGGCCCAGCTTCGGCGCCAACCACTTGAGTGCCGGAACAAAACAGCTCTACTGGTGCTTGACATAGCCGCCACGCAAGTGCCGTTCGCGGCAGCCAGAAAAGGTAACGTTTAGGCGTTGCGCGCCGTCATCGCTGTAACTTTCCGACAAATCGGCGCGCTGATTTGCAATCAATCACCCGTTTTTTTCAACTTTTCGTTCTCAACAGCGGAACCGCAGAATGAAGAAAACCCTACTCCGCGCGGCCCTGGGCGCCGCGCTGCTCGGCACCGGCCCGCTGGCCATTGCTCAGAACGTCCCGCGCTGGTGCGCCACCGACGAGCACAACGCCGAACCGGAGCGCACCTTCCACGACCCGCAACTGGCCGCCGAGCGCGCCGCAGCGGAGAAGCTCGCCGAGCGGCTGCAAAACGACGACGTGTTTGCGCGGCAGTTTCGGGTGCAGAACCGCACGGCGGCATCGCGCATCGTACCGGTGGTCGTACACGTGGTGACGGAATGCGGCCAGCAGACCCTTTCCGAGGCGCAGATTCAGGCCGGCCTCAACCAGCTCAACGCCGACTGGGCGTTCACCAACTCCGACGCGCCGACCACGCATCCGCAGTTTCTGCCGTACGCGGCCAATATGGACGTGGAGTTTCGGATGGCAAAGCTCGACCCGCAGGGCAACCCGTTCACGGGCATTCATCGGGTGTCGTCGGTAGCGACCGACAACGTGGAGCCGCGCGACAATATCAAATCCATACGTGCCGTATTGGGACGGGTATCTCAATATCTGAATCGTGAATGGCATCGCGGCGGGCGCCGGCTCGCCTCCCGGCGATACCATTCTGGGGTACGCCCAATTCCCTGGCACCGGTCCGTGGAGCACCTGGGGGATGGTAATGCGCTCGGACGACTGGTTTTCGCCCCCCCATCAGCGACGGCCGCACCGCAACGCACGAATTCGGGCACTGCTTCAACCTGTACCACACGTTCCAGGGAGGCTGCGGCTCGAGCTGCTCGTCCAGCGGCGATCTGGTGTGCGATACCCCTCCAACTTCCGGCCCCAGCTACGGCTGCAATCTGAATCAGAACACCTGCTCCAACGACGTAGGGCCGGGCAGCCCGTACACCACCAACGTACGCGATATGATTCAGAATCATATGAGCTACGATAACTGCCACACACTGTTTACGGCGGGCCAGAGGGCGCGCGTTGACGCGGCGTTCCGGCTCGCTTCCCTACCCTCCCACCGCCCTTCCTTTCGCTTACCCCAACACCTGTACCTACCGGCGTGACTCGACCCGTTTCCCTTCTCCGTCACCTTTCCTGCTGGCTCGCGCTGGCGGCCCCGCTGGAACTGGCGCTGCCGGCCGTGGCCCAACCTGCCCGCCCGTGCGGCACCGACTCGGCAATGCGCGCCGCCCTCGGCCCCGACTACGAGCGCTGGACGCGCGAGTATATCGCGCAGCTCGCCGACGCGCAGCGCACCGCGCAGCGCGCGGCTTCACCGCAAAGCCCTCCACCGGCCGGGCCGCACATTATCGTGCCCATTGTGGTTCACATCATTCATACGAATGGTGCCGACAACATCCCGGATCAGCAGGTAGTCAATGCCATTGAGGAGCTCAACCGTTCGTTCCTGGCCACCGACCCCGATACGGCGCAGGTCACGCCGTACTTCAAGCCGCGCGTGGGCAATGCCAACATCGAGTTTCGGCTGGCAAAGCTCGACCCGCAGGGCAACTGCACCAACGGCATCACGCGCCACTTCTCGCCCCTGACCACCTCGGCCGGCGAGAACGTGAAAAACCTGCCCGGTGCCCGCTGGACGCCGCAGCGCTACCTCAACGTATGGGTGGTGGAGCGCATCGCCAGCGGCGCGGGCGGCTACTCGTACCTGCCGTGCGGCGTAGGCCCGAGCCAGGAAGGCATCGTGGTGCTGAACACGCAGTTCGGGTCGGGCGGGCGCACGTCGCCGGGCTGCCAACTGTGCGTCAAAACCCTGGCCCACGAAGTGGGCCACTACCTGGGCCTGCCCCATACGTGGGGGCCGACCAATACACCGGGCGCGGCCACCAACTGCGGCTTCGACGACGGCATCAGCGATACACCCAACACTGTGGGCGCGTCCCAGAACTGCAACCTGATGATGCCCTCATGTATCGGCGACCCTGACTCCATCGCCAACGTGCAGAACGTGATGGACTACTCGAGCTGCCCATCGATGTTCACGCTCGGCCAGACGCTGGTGATGAACAACGGCCTGCGGACCACCTTCTCGTGCCGCCTGACGCTGGGTTCGGTGGCGAACCAGATCGTAACCGGCACCGCGACGGGTCAGGTTATCCCGCCGTGCCTGCCCGTGGCGAGCATTCAGGCGGCAGGCTCCAACCGCGCCGAGCCGGTGCAGCGCCTGTGCGCCGGCGATTCGATGGCGTTTTTGGGTGAAACCTACAATCTGGCGCCCGGTACGCCGGTGCAGTATCGGTGGACGTTCCCCGGCGGGGTGCCCGCCACCAGCACCGCGCAGCAGCCGATGGTGACGTACCCCACGCCCGGCCTCTACGACGTGCGCCTGCGCGTGAGCACCACAGCCGGCGCCGACTCGACGGTTGCAGTCGGCTTCGTGCGGGTGCAGGACACCAACAGCGGCCTCACGACTCCGCTGGTCGAGCTGTTCGAAGATCCGCAATTCCCCGTCAACTCTACCGACCCGCTGAAAAGCTGGGAAGCCACTGCCTCGCAGACGAGCGTAGTCAACTGGGAATACACATCGGCGGCGGCCACGCAAGGCACCGGTGCGGCGCGGCTGCAACTGAGCCGCACGGTGGCGGGCGCCGAGTACGATCTGGTCTCGCCGACCATCACGTTCTCTTCCGGCATTCAGCAGCCGCGCCTGCGCTTCTCGCGGGCCTACACGCGGCGCATCGCCACCAACGAAGACCGCCTGACGATGAGTTGGTCGTTCGACTGCGGCCGGACGTGGCAAACGCGCGGCGGCGCCGCCATTCGGTCGGCCGCGCAGCTCACGACCGCGCCGAGCACCAACATCCCGTTCGTGCCGACAGCCTCGCAGTGGGTCAACGACTCGCTGCTGCTCCACAACGGCATTCTGCCGGCCGGTACGCACGTGATGGTGCGCTTCCGAGTGTTCTCCGACCGAGGCAACATCCTGTACCTCGACAACCTCCGCATCGGCGGACGTACGCCGACGGGGCTGGCCGACGCCACCATTGCCTCCCGCCTCGGCCTGAGCATCTCTCCCAACCCCTCGACCGGCGCCGCCGTGCTGACCGTTTCGACGGGCAACAACGAACCGGCTACGCTGCGGGTGTACGACGCGACCGGCCGCCGTGTAGGCGCCGCTTACTCGGTAGCCGCCACCGGCGCGGGTCGCTCGCGCGAAGTGGCGTTGCACACCGTTGCCGGGCCGCTCGCGGCCGGCGTGTACGTCGTGGAACTGACCGCCGCCGACGGCGCCCGTCGGACGCAGCGGGCACTGGTATATTAAGTGACCAGTTGCAAGCTGCAAGCTAACAACTCGATTTTGCAGTAGTGACCTCCAATCGAAACCCGGTAAAGTTTCGATTGACCGCTCAAGCAGGTTTTTCCATTTCAGTCCACGAATGCGCTTCTTTTTTTCGCGCGGCCTGACTTGCTGGCTACCCGCCGGCGCGCTGGCGCTGGCCGCGCTGACCGGCCCGCGCGCCGCCGCGCAGGCGCCCGTGTCCGCACTCGCGCCCACCCCGTGCGGCACCGACGCCGCGCAGCGGCGTTTGTTGGATGCCGGTTACGACGCCCGTTGGCAACACTACCGCGATGCGCTGACGGCCCGCCGCCCCGCCGCCGGCACCCACCGCCGCACGGTGGCGGTAGGGCCGCGCCTGATTGTGCCGGTGGTGGTGCATATCATCCACGACGGCGGGCCGAGCAACCTCGCCGACGAGCAGATTTTCGACGCCATCCGCATCCTCAACGAGGATTTTCGGGCGCTGAATGCCGATACGGCCGCCGTCATCCCGATGTTTCAGAACCGGATCGGCAACACCAATCTCGAGTTCCGGCTGGCCCGGCGCGACCCGCAGGGCAACTGCACCAACGGTATCACGCACACCTTTTCGCCGCTGACCAACTCGGCCGACGACAACGTGAAAGACCTCATTGGGTGGGACGGCGAACGTTACCTCAACATTTGGGTGGTTAAGAACATTTCGTTCGGCGCGGCCGGGTATGCGTACCTGCCGTGCTGGGTGGGGCCTGATATTGACGGCATCGTCATGCTGAACAGTTACATCGGCTCCATCGGGCTGGGCAATCCGCGCAACTCGCGCACCCTTACCCACGAGGTGGGCCACTACCTCGGCCTGCCCCATACGTGGGGAATGACCAACAGCCCCGGCACGACGGCCAACTGCCAGGACGACGACGGCGTGAGCGATACGCCGAACACGGTCGGCTCGTCGCCGGGCAACTGCAACCTGCGCCAGCGCGCCTGCCCCGGCGACCCCGACACGCTCTCGAACGTGCAGAACTTTATGGACTACTCGTACTGCTCGACGATGTTCACGCAGGGCCAGTCTGATGTGATGTACGACGGCCTCGCGCTCGGCACCTTCGGCTCGTGCCACGCCACGCTGACCACGCTCCCCAACCTTACGCTGACGGGTGTGGCCGACGGCCTCAACCTGCCGCCGTGCGCGCCGGTGGTGGCCATCGAGCCGGGGCTGGGTGCGTCCGACGTATCGGCGGCGCGCGGCTGCGTCGGCGACTCGGTGCGGTTCACGGGGACGGCCTACAACCTGCCCGCTGGTGCCACGCCGACGTGGAGCTGGAGCTTCCCCGGAGGCCAGCCCGCCACCAGCACCCGCCGCAACCCGGTGGTGGCCTACGCCGCGCCCGGCCGCTACGACGTGACCCTGACGGCCACCGTGCCCGGCGCGGCGGCCGGGACGCTCACGGCCACCGATTTTGCGCGTATCAGCGCCCGCACCGGCGCGCTGGCGGCGCCGGTGGTCGAGACGTTCGACAACCCGCAGTTTCCGCTCAATCCGGCCAACCCGCTGGCCGATTGGGATATTTCGGCCACGCCGTCCACTCCGGCGCCCACCGCCACCTGGATGGCCACCACCACCGCCGTGCAGGGCACCGGCGCGGTGCGGATAGTGCCGCTGGCCATTCCGCGCGGCTCGCGGCACGAGCTGACCTCACCGACCATCGAAGTGCCCACCGCGCTGTGGCAGCCCCGGCTCTCATTCCGGCAGGCGTACGCGTTTTCGGGGAATATGGACCGCCTTGAGGTCGATATCTCGACCGATTGCGGGCGCTCGTGGTCCACGCGCTTGCGGCGGGCCGGCTCGGGGCTGGCGCGCGGCAACACCAGCACGGGCGGCCTGTTCGTGCCGACGCCAGCCCAGTGGAACACCGAATCACTTGGGCTGGGCGGGTATGTGGCGGCAGGCACCACGCTGCGGGTGCGTTTCCGGCTGATTTCCGACCAGGGCAACGCGCTGTATCTCGATGAAGTCCGCATCTCCGGCCAGACCCCGCTGGGAATTGCCCCCGACGTGGCCTCTACCCTGTCGCTGGACATCGCGCCCAATCCCGGTTCGGCCGCCGAGGGCGCTGTCGCGCACCTGACGGTACCGATCGGCGGCGCCACCCTGCGCGTGTCCGACGCGGTGGGCCGCTGCCTGGGTAGCCAGTCGGTGCGCGGTGGCGCGCGTGAGGTGCCCATCGCCGACGTGGCCGGTAGCTTGGCCCCCGGCTTCTACGTGGTGGAGTTATTGACCGACGCCGGCGAGCGCCGTATCGCGCGGGCCGTCGTCAGGTAGCAGCCGAAGACGCTTATGGTAGGTAGAGACGCATATACGCGCCTCTACGGCGGGTGGGCCGACTATTGCTGAAGTGCCGCCACCGAAGCGGCGGTACCTTTGCGACACCCCTTGCCCCGGCAACCGGGCAAGGGGTGTTTTTCTTTCTCTGCCTGCCACCATTCAACCCACCCACTCCACCGATGACCACTCCTGAAAACGGCACCCCGCGCCGCGCCCGCCCCGTCGCCGACTCGCTCGTGCGGATGACCGAGCTGGTGATGCCCAACGACACCAACCCGCTCCACAACCTGATGGGCGGCCGGATGATGCACTGGATGGACGTAGTGGCCGCCATTTCGGCGGGCCGGCACGCCAACGCGGTAGTTGTCACGGCGTCGGTCGATAACGTGTCGTTCGGCGAGTCGATCAAGCTCGGCAACGTCGTGACGCTCGAAGCGCAGGTGACGCGCGCCTTCCGCACGTCGATGGAAGTGCATATCAACGTGTGGGCCGAGGACATTCCGAAGGGCCGTAAGGTGAAATCGAACGAGGCATTCTTCACGTTCGTGGCGCTCACGCAGGACGGCACCCCGCTCGAAGTGCCCGAAGCCGTTCCGGCCACCCCCGAAGACCACCGCCTCTACGACGGCGCCCTGCGCCGCCGCCAGCTCCGGCTGGTGCTCGCCGGGCGGATGAAGGCGCACGAAGCGGTCGAACTGAAATCGATTTTCTTCGACCCGGCGTTTACGCGCTGAGTTGCTTGTCGAACCGGCGTGATGCAGCCTGCCACCTCCGCGCTGCTGGAGTTTTTCCAGACCATTTTCCCCGACGAGCTGTATAGCTTTGGCGCGGCGGAAATGCGTGTGCCCGCCGAGGCGCCCGCCGTTGCGGAGGCCACGCCGGCCGTACCCGCGCCAGCGGCTGCGGCGCCGCCGGTCGTCGAGCGAATCTCGTCTCCACCGACCGCTAGCGCGCCGCCGCTTCACCACCACTCCACCACCCCACACCACCCCACCCCACCGTCTGTGCCTGCTTCCCTGCCACCTTCGTTCATTCCCGGCACCACGCACCAACAGAGCCGCGGCGATGGCTCCGGCGCCGTGGTGGTGCAGCGGCTGCCGTCGGCCGAGTTCGCCAAGCTCAATCAGAATGAGTTCTGGGTCAACTTCCTCAACTATCTCGGCCTCGACTGGCCCACGGTGTGGTTCGTCAACGTGCTGAGCACCGAGCCGCTGCCGCTGCCCGAGCTGCTGGCGAGCGCGCCGGGGGCGCGGCGGTTGCTGCTGTTCGGCTCGGGCCTCGTGACGCCCGTACCCCTCGAGGCGCCCGCCTACGAGCGCTTCCCACTGCCCGGCGGCGGCCCCGAGCTGCTGCGCGCCCACGCCGTAGCCGACCTGACGGCCGAGCGCAAGCGGCTGCTGCTGACGGCCCTGCAACCGTGGCGCCCGGCGCAATGAAGCAGCAGCGGCACTTCGCCCGCGAGTGGGCGGTGCGGCTGGGCGGCGGGGCCTTGGCGCTCGCTGCGCTGAGTGTGTGCGCGCAGACCCCAACGACTGAATCGGCAACTGATACCGCCAGCATTCGCCCCGTGTTTTTCGGCTACACCGGCGTGTATTACGGCTACGATTTCAACGTGCCGCGTACGCGCGCCCGGCCGCCGTGGGTGTACTCGGAAAACCGCCACAACGAAGTCAGCATCAACATTGCGCTGCTGGGGGCGCGGTTTGCGTCGGAGCGGGTGCGCGGCACGTTCGCCATTCAGACCGGCACCTACCCGGATGCCAACTACGCCGCCGAGCCGCAGGTGTTCAAGCACATCTACGAGGCGTATGCGGGGGTGCGGCTGCGGCCCCGCCTCTGGCTCGACGCGGGCGTGTTTCTGAGTCACATCGGGCTGGAAGGGCCAATCTCGCGCGACGACTTCACGCTCACGCGCTCGATGATGGCCGACAACTCGCCCTATTACGAGGCCGGCGCCAGGCTGACCTACGACGCGCCCAACGGCCACTGGACCGTGGTGGGTTTGGTGCTCAACGGCTGGCAGGTCATCCGCGACCAAAACGAGAATATGAGCACCGGCTGGCAGGTGCAATGGCGCCCGACCGACCGCCTGACCTTCAACTCCAGCACCTACGCCGGTGAGGGCTACAACCTGCCCGACTCGGTGGGCCGCCGCCTGCGCTATTACCACGACCTCTACGTAACCTACCGCCCCACCGCCCGCCTTACGCTGGCCGCCGCGTGGGACATCGGCCGCCAGGAGCGCCCCCTCGGCAGCGCCGCCCGCACCGGCACGTGGCATACGGGCACGGCCATCGTAAACTGGCGCTTCCGGCCCAGGCTCGCCGTTGCGGCGCGCGCCGAGTATATGTACGACCCGCGGCTAGCGCAGATTGCGCTACCCGCCACCGCGCCTACCCAACGGTTCAGCACGGGCGCCGCCTCGGTGGGGCTTGATTACTTTCCGGTGGAGCGGGCCATCGTGCGCGTCGAGGCCAAAGGCTACCGCGCCCAAGACGCCGTATTCGAGCGCCGCGCCGGGTGGAGCCGCTCCAACGCCGTGCTGACGGGGTTGTTGGGGTTGAGCTTTTAGCGCGGCTTTAACGAGAACCGCCCCGCCGGAGCACAGTCCGGCGGGGCGGCAGTCAATTGCCCGGCCTTTCAAGGCCGGGCACGAGGGCGGCGTACGGCGCCTATTTCAGCAACGACGCCACCTTGTCTTCCAGCTCCTTGCCGCGCAGGTTGCGCGCCACGATGCGGCCCTGCGGGTCGAGCAGGAAAGTGGCCGGGATGGAGCGCACGTTGTAGAGCGCGGCGGCCGACGACTGCCACCCGCCCAAATCGCTCACGTGCTTCCAGGTGAGGCCGTCTTTGGCGATGGCTTCCACCCACTTATCCTTGCTCTGGTCGAGCGAGACGCCGTAGATCTCGAAGCCGGGCTTTTTGGCTTTCAGCTTGGCGTACATCGCCACGTTGTTGGGGTTTTCGCGGCGGCACGGGCCGCACCACGAGGCCCAGAAATCGAGCAGCACGTATCTGCCGCGCAACGAGGAGAGCTTCAGGGTCTTGCCGTCGGGCTGGGGCAAATCGATGTCGGGCGCCAGCGAGCCGACGGCCGTCGAGCGTTGCGCGTTGAGCTTGGCATTGAGGGCTTTGGCGTAGCGCGACGAAGGAATCGCCTTTTGCAGACTCCGGTTGACCGAATCGAGGAACGGGAACTGCTGGTCGGCATCGATGAGGTTGACCGCCGCGAAGGCCGCCACTACCGACTTCGAATTGTCTTTCACGAGCCGCTTGATGGCCGTTTCGTTGGCTTTCTGGCTCCACATATACGTCGCCTCGAGCACTTTCATCGTGTCCTGATTGCCTTGCGCGGCCTG
>ERZ1066121.1776-NODE-1776-length-14790-cov-10.751748_pt1 | contig 14790 bp, 13 predicted proteins | sample MGYA00382768_ERZ1066121 | MGnify/ENA primary metagenome ERZ1066121 (study PRJEB33369, sample SAMEA5778351) | biofilm metagenome | biome: Industrial cooling water; feature: Water cooling tower basin; material: Biofilm | place: United Arab Emirates | collected... | reverse complement strand
AACCCGCTGTTGCAGGACATCGGCCTCGCGATCCACCCGCCGACGCTCTATGCGGGCTATGTCGGCCTGTCGGTGGCCTTTTCCCTCGCGATGGGCGCGCTGCTGACGCGCGAGGTCAACCCCGCCTTTGCCCGCGTGATGCGGCCCTGGGTGCTGGGCGCCTGGGTGCTGCTGACGCTGGGGATCACGGCGGGCTCCTACTGGGCCTATTACGAATTGGGCTGGGGCGGCTGGTGGTTCTGGGACCCGGTCGAGAACGCCTCGCTGATGCCCTGGCTCGCCGCGACCGCGCTGATGCATTCGGTGAGCGTCCTCGCCGCGCGCGATGCCTTGCGGACGTGGACGATCATGCTCGGCGTGCTCGCCTTCTCGATGTCGATGCTCGGCACCTTCCTCGTGCGTTCCGGCGTGCTGACGAGCGTCCACGCCTTCGCCGTAGACCCCGAGCGCGGGGCCTTCATCCTCGGCCTGCTCGGTCTCTACATCGGCGGAGCCTTCACCATCTTCGCCCTGCGCGCGGGCGCGGTGGCCGAGGGCAAGCGGTTTGCCGCGACAAGCCGCGAGGGCGCGCTTGTGTTCAACAACGTGATGCTCTCAGCGATCCTCGCGATCGTGCTGCTGGGCACGCTTTACCCGCTGCTGACCGAAGCTTTCGACGTGCGCGTTTCGGTCGGGCCGCCGTACTTCAACCCGGCCTCGGCGATCTTCGCTATCCCGATGCTGCTGGTCATGGCGGTCGGGCCCTTGCTGCGCTGGAAGAGCGACAAGCCTGCGCGGCTGCAATTCGAACTCGCGCTGATCGCCGCGCTCGTGATTGGGGTGATCGAGCTTGTCAGCTTCTTCGGCTCCTTCCCGCTCCTGCCGCTGCTCGGCCTCGGGCTTGCCGCCGCGCTGGCGGTCGCCGCCTTCCTGCCGCTCCGGGGGCGCAAGCTCGCGCGGGTGCCGGTGGCGACATGGGGCATGGTGATCGCCCATTTCGGCGTCGCGGTCTCGCTGTTCGGCATGGCCTGCGAGGGCGCCTTCTCGCAGGAACGCCTCGCCGCGGTCGCGCCCGGCGGGACCGAGCAGGTCGGCGATTTCGCCGTCACTCTGGAGAGCGTCACCCCGGTCGCTGGTCCCAACTGGACCGCCATCGAGGCGCGCCTCGCCGTGCGCCGCAGCGGCGGGGAACCGGTCATCCTCACCCCGCAGGCACGCAGCTTCTGGTCGCCGCCGCAATCGACCTCCGAAAGCGCGCTGCTGACCCGCTGGGACGGCCAGCTCTACGCCGTGATCGGCAATCAGGCCGCGGACGGTCGCTGGCAGATCCGCATCTGGTGGAAGCCCTTCGTGACCTTCATCTGGTATGGGGGCATCTTGATCGGTCTTGGCGGCATTCTGGCAATTGCAGGCCGCGTGCAGGTCGACGTGCGGCGCCGCGCGGCGACCACCAAGGGCGATCAGCGCCGCGCCGATATCGAGGCGCTGGGCCAGCCGCCTGCGCCGGTTCCGGCGGAGTAGAGGCCGATGCGCTCGCTCTGGCTGTGGGTTCCGCTCGCGCTGTTCGCCTTTTTTGCGGGGCTGGCGGGCTTCATGCTCACGCAGGACAAGGACCAGTTCGTCGCCAGCACGATGATCGGCCAGCCGCTCCCCGCCTTTGCCTTGCAGCCTGCCTATGAAGGCCTGCCGGGCGCAGCGAAGTCCGATTTCAGCGGCAAGCCCAAGCTGCTCAACATCTGGGCAAGCTGGTGCCTGCCCTGCATCGCCGAGGCCCCGCAGCTCGAAGCCTTGCAGGCGCAAGGCGTGGAGATCATCGGCATCGCCATCCGCGACCGACCTGCCGATGTCGCCGGTTTCCTGGCCCGCCACGGCAACCCCTACACCCGCATCGGCAGTGATCCCATTTCGGAAGTGCAGCTGGCGATCGGCTCGTCCGGGGTGCCGGAGACTTTCGTGATCGATGCCGCGGGCACGATCCGCTATCAGCACATCGGCGACATCCGCGAAAGCGACGTGCCCGTCCTGCTTGCCGAACTGGAGAAGGCACGATGATCCGCGCTGCCGTGGCCGCTCTTCTGGCGCTGCTCGCGCTTCCGCTGACGGCGCAGGACTCGATGCCGCCTGCGCCCTATGCCTATACCCAGCTCGACGACCCGCGGCTCGAGGCCCAAGCCAGCGCGCTGATGCACACCCTGCGCTGCATCAAGTGCCAGTCGCAGAGCATCGCGGATTCCGATGCGCCGATGGCAGGCGACATGCGTCATCAGGTAAGAGCCCGCATCCTTGCCGGGGAGAGCCCCGACCAGATCCGCCGCTGGCTGATCGCCCGCTATGGCGACTACGTGAGCTATGAGCCCGCAGTCAGCGCCACCACCTGGCCGCTGTTCGCGGTGCCGGTGCTGGTCATCCTCCTGGCCCTGGGAATTCTGCTGCGCCGGCTCGGCAAGCGGCGGGCCGGGGCGGGGGACGCGGCATGATCGCAGGCTGGCTGGCGGTTGCCGCCCTTGCGCTGGCGTCCTTCGCGCTCGCGGTCTTCCTGCTCAGGCTGCCGCGCGAGGCCTGGACCCTGTTTGCCGCGGTGCTGGTGTTCGGGCTTGCGGGTTATGCCTGGCAAGGTTCGCCCGAGCTTCCGGCTGCGCCCAAGTCTGCAATCGCAGTGCCGGACGGGACCGGTGAGGCCATGGTAGAGGGGCGCAGGGGGCTGTTCGGCAGCACGCTCCCGCCGCCGCCCTATATCGTCACTTCCGATGCCTTCGCCCGGCGCGGCCAGTTCGCCGACGCCGCCGCGCTCCTCCAGAAGGGCCTGTCCGACAATCCGCGCGACCTCGAGGGCTGGCTCGCGCTCGGTCTTGCGCTGGTCGGCCATGCCGATGGCTTCGTGACGCCTGCTGCATTGCAGGCCTTCGGGCGGGCCAAGGCGATCGACCCGATGCATCCGGGAGCGGAATATTTCCTCGGTGCGGCCTATCTGCGCAGCGGCGAGATCGTCGCGGCACGCAAGGTCTGGGCGGCGCTGGTGGAACGTTCGCCGCCCGATGCGCCGTGGCGCGAAGGGGTGGCGGCCGATGTCGCGCGGCTCGACGACATGATCGCCCGCGCGCCGATGCTTCAGGGGCAGTGATGCAACGGATGCCGGGGGCAAGACCGCATCATGTCAGCCGCCCGGTCCATATTGCAGGTGCGAAAGCGCGGTGCTAGGCGCGCGGCCTTGGCGGTGATGAGTCGTTCGCGCCGTATGGGCAGTACCGGGGGGATACGGGAAATCCGTTTGACATGAGCACCGCAGCAACCTCAGCCGAACCCACTGCGCCCCACGGGCAGGGTCACGGCGGTTCCAAGTTCACCCTTGCGGTCGGCGCGATCGGCGTCGTGTTCGGCGACATCGGCACCAGCCCGCTTTATGCCTTCCGCGAAACCTTCGCCTCGCACCACGGCGCGCCCGGCATTTCGCCCGACGCCGATCACATTCACGGGGTTCTGAGCCTCGTGTTCTGGTCGATGATGATGGTGGTGACGGTGAAATACGTCCTGACCATCATGCGTGCCGACAACGGCGGCGAGGGCGGGAGCCTCGCGCTGCTGGCGCTGATCAAGCGCAATTCGGCGAGCAAGGGCTGGACAGGACCGCTGATCCTGCTCGGCGTCTTCGCCACCGCGCTGTTCTATGGCGACAGCATGATCACGCCGGCGATCTCGGTGCTCTCCGCGACCGAGGGCCTCCAGTACATCGTCCCGGGCTTTCGCCCATGGATCGTGCCGACGGCGGTCGCGATCCTGTTCGGCCTGTTCGCCATCCAGTCGCGCGGGACCGACCGGGTGGGCAAGCTGTTCGGCCCGGTGATGGTGACCTACTTCGCGATGCTCGCGACGCTGGGCGTGATGCACCTGACGGCCAATCCGTCGATCATTCTCGAGACGATCAATCCGGTGAACGCGCTCAATTTCTTCATCACCGACGGGTTCGTCGCCTTCATCGCCCTGGGCAGCGTGGTGCTGGCAGTGACGGGGGCAGAGGCGCTCTATGCCGACATGGGGCATTTCGGGAGGAAGCCGATCGGCATCTCCTGGCTCACGTTCGTCTACCCGGCGCTGATGCTCAACTACATGGGACAGGGCGCGCTGATCCTGTCACAGACCTCGCCCGAAGCTGCGGCGGCGCTGATCAAGGACCCCTTCTTCCTGATGATCCCCGACATGGTGCGCGTGCCGGTGATCATCCTTGCGCTGCTCGCCACGATCATCGCCAGCCAGGCGGTGATCTCGGGTGCCTTCAGCCTGACCCAGCAGGCGATCCAGCTGGGCTTCATCCCGCGCATGGAAATCCGCCACACAAGCGCCGCAGCCGCGGGGCAGATCTACATTCCGGCGATCAACTGGGCCCTTATGGTCATGGTGATCCTGCTGGTGCTGTTCTTCCAGTCATCGAGCAATCTTGCCGCGGCCTATGGCATCGCGGTGACGGGGGCGATGTTCATCGACACCCTGCTGCTTGCCGCGGTGCTGTTCAGCCTGTGGCGCTGGCCCTTGTGGAAGGCGCTGCCGCTGGTGACGGTGTTCCTGATCGTCGACATCGCCTATTTCGGCGCCAACCTCATCAAGGTGCCGCAGGGCGGATGGGTGCCGCTGCTGATCGGCGGGATCATCTTCACGCTGCTCACCACCTGGTCGCGCGGGCGCGAGCTGATGCGGGCGAGCATGGCCGAAGGTTCGCTGCCGATCGAGATCTTCGCCAAGAGCGCGCAAAACTCGGCGACCCGCGTGCCCGGCACCTCGGTGTTCATGGCCTCGACCAATTCCGGCGTGCCTTCCGCGCTGCTGCACAACATCAAGCACAACAAGGTGCTGCACGAGCGCGTGCTGATCCTCACCGTATCGGTGAAAGGGATGCCCTATGTCGACGAGGCCGAGCGGTACGAGTGCAAGGATCTGGGCAACGGGTTCTACCGGGTGACGATCTATTGCGGCTTCCTGGAGGAAACCGACGTGCCCAAGCTGCTGGGCACGCTCGACCTGTGCGGCGGCAAGTTCGACATGATGCACACCAGCTTCTTCCTGTCGCGCCAGACCCTCCTCCCCTCGAGCAAGCCTGGCATGGCTATCTGGCGCGAGAAGCTTTTTGCATGGATGCTGCGCAACGCCGCAAGCGCAATGGCGTTCTTCCGCCTGCCCACCAACCGCGTGGTGGAACTGGGGAGCCAGGTCGAAATCTAGCTCCCCGTCGGCGGCTCGTCCTTGAACGGCTCTGCCTTGTCCTCGAAGCTGAGGCCATGCCTCAGCAGCATCGGGATCTGGGTGAAGGTGAACAGGAACGTCAGCGGCAGGAACACCCAGAGCTTGGCCCACAGCCAGCCCTCGAAATCCATCTGCGCGCGCAGGCCCTCGTTGAGAAGCGCGAGGAACAGGAAGAACACGCCCCAGTTGCGCGACAGCTTGAGCCAGCCTTCCTCGCTCAGCCCCTCGAAGGCGGCTTCCAGCAGGATGCGCAGCAGCGCCTTTCCTGCAAAGAACCCGCCGAGCAGCGCGACGCCGAAGCTGGCGTAGATGATCGTCGGCTTGAGCTGCACGAAGACAGGATCGCCGAAAAAGATGGTGAGGCTCCCGAAGCCGACAATCAGCGCAGTCGAGAACCACAGCATCGGCGAGACCTTGCCGAGCCGCCATTTCGACACCAGCAGCGCGGCGACGGCGGCGACCATGAAAGCCCCCGTTCCGGCGATGATCGCGCCGAGTTCGCCTGCCGGGTTGGGATCGGCGGGCGCGTTCATCCGGTAGACGCCGAGAAACACCAGCAGCGGGCCGTAATCGACCGCGACATTGAGCCAGCTGGAGGCGGCTTTCTTGCCTTCGCCTTCGGCCATCATGCCACCCCCGCGATCACGCGCGCGACGAGGTCGGGATCAAAGGGGCGCAGGTCCTCCATCCTCTCGCCGACGCCGATGGCGTGGATGGGAAGGCCATATTGCTCCGCCGCCGCAACCAGCACGCCGCCCCTCGCGGTGCCATCGAGCTTGGTCATGATGAGGCCGGTGACGCCCGCGACTTCCTTGAAGACGTCGATCTGGCTGAGCGCGTTCTGGCCATTGGTCGCGTCCAGCACGAGCACCACGTCATGCGGCGCTTCGGGGTTGAGCCGTCCGAGGACGCGGCGGATCTTGGCCAGCTCCTCCATCAGCTCCTTCTTGTTCTGGAGGCGGCCGGCGGTGTCGACGATCAGCGCGTCGATCCCGGTGTCTGTCGCCTGCTTGACGGCATCGAACACGATCGCCGCCGGATCGCCGCCTTCGGGTCCGCGCACGAGGTCGACGCCGATGCGGCCCGCCCATGTGGCGAGCTGGCCGATCGCCGCTGCGCGGAAGGTGTCGCCCGCCGCCAGCAGCACGCCGTAGTCGTCCTCCTGGAACAGGTGCGCGAGCTTGGCGATGGTGGTGGTCTTGCCCGAGCCGTTGACCCCGATCACGAGGATCACCTGCGGGCGCGGGAAGGCGGTGATTTCGAGCGGTTTCGCCACGGGCCGCAGGATCGCGGCGATCTCCTCGGCCACGGCCTCCTTCAGCTCGCGGGTGGTGATCTCGAGCCCGAAGCGTTTCTCGGCCAGCCGCGCGCGGATGCGGGCGGCGGCGGCGGGGCCGAGATCGGACAGGATCAGCGCGTCCTCGACCTCGTCCAGCGTCGCATCGTCGAGCTTCGCCGTCCCCCCGCTGCTCCCGGGCAGGTTGGCGGCGAGCCGCTCGGAAGTCTTGGCGAACCCGCCGAACAGGCGCTGGGTCCAGCTGGTTTCACTCATGCGAGCAGGCCCTCCCTGAGGCCGCTTGGGGTCACGTCGACGATTGTGCCGGCCGCCGTGCCGGGGGGCAGGGCGACAGGGGCGTAGTTCGGGGCATAGCCCGTGCCGCCCCGTTCGGCGAGGACCGGCAGGGTTTCGCCCACAAGCCCGGCGAGCCACGCGGCCCGGCGCTGTGCAGCGCGCGCGCGCAGGTCTGCGGCGCGGGCCTTCACCACCTCGCGCTCCACCTGCGGCATCCGTGCGGCGGGGGTGCCGGGGCGGGGGGAATATGGGAAGACATGGGCGTGGACGATGTCGAGTTCGTCGATGATCGAAAGGTTCGCTGTGTGGTGCGCCTCCTCCTCGGTCGGAAAGCCGGCGATGAGGTCCGCGCCGATGGCGACGTCGGGGCGCAGCGCCTTCAGGCGGCACACCAGATCCACCGCATCTGCCCTGAGGTGCCGGCGCTTCATGCGCTTGAGGATCAGGTCGGCGCCGTGCTGGAGCGAGAGATGGAGGTGCGGCATCACCCGCGCCTCGTGCGCCAGCAGTTCGAACAGCAGCGGATCGATTTCCACGCCGTCGACGGAGGACAGCCGCAGCCGCGGGAGCCCGGGGAAGGCGGCAAGGATCGCCTCGACCAGCGCGCCCAGACGCGGTGCGCCGGGCAGGTCGTGGCCCCAGGACGTGAGGTCGACGCCGGTCAGCACCACTTCGTTCGCCCCTGCATCGGCATGGGCTTCGATCTCGGCCAGCACCTGCGGGACCGTGAGCGAACGGCTCGGGCCCCGGCCTTGCGGGATGACGCAGAAGGTGCAGGCGTGGTCGCAGCCGTTCTGAACCGCCACGAAGGCGCGGGTGCGCGCCGGGGCGAGGGGAGGGGCCTCGCCGGGCACGTTCCACGCACGCGGATCGAGCTTCGCCGCATTCGCAACCAGCGCATCGACCTCGTCCATCGCGCCGATGCTGCCGCGCTCGATCTCCGCCGCGCAGCCCGTCACCACCAGCCGCGCCGCCGGATGATCGCGCCGCGCGCGGCGGATCGCCTGCCGGGTCTGGCGCAAGGCCTCGGCGGTGACCGCGCAGGAATTGACCACCACGAGATCGCGCTCGTCCGCCAGCATCGCGCGCATCCGTTCGCTTTCGGCAATGTTCATGCGGCAGCCGAGGGAAATGATCTGCGGAGCGTTCAACAATGGTCGTCCCAGTCGAAGGTGCCGCGGAAGCTTTCTGCCGCCGGGCCGCTCATCAGGATCGAGCCGCCCGGCTCCCACGCGATTTTCAGGTCGCCGCCGGGCAGGCTGACGCGCACCGGGCTTGCCACCAGCCCGCGCCGGATCGCGGCCACGGCGCTTGCACAGGCCCCGGTGCCGCAGGCCCGCGTGAGGCCCGCCCCGCGCTCCCACACCCGCAAGGCGAGGTGATCCGGCCCGGCGAGGCTCGCGATGTTGACGTTCACCCGCTCGGGAAAGACAGGGTCGTGCTCTATCAAGGGGCCGAGCCGTTCAAGGTCGACCGCATCGGCGTCCTCGACGAAGAAGACCGCGTGGGGATTGCCGACATTGACAGCCATCGGTCCTTCCAGCGTTTCCCATCCGACCGGCATGGCGAAGGTGTCCATCGCATAGGCGAGCGGGACCCTGTCCCAGTCGAAACGCGGGCTCCCCATGTCGACCCGCGCGCCGCCTGCAGCAGGTTCGAGCGCGATCGGCCCGCCGCCGGTCTCGACCACCGCAGGCGCGCCGTGCAGCAGCGCCACCGCGCGGCTGCCATTGCCGCAGGCCCCGGCCTCGCTGCCGTCGGCATTGAAGAAGCGCACCCGGAAATCGTGTGTCGCGCTCGGCTCCAGCAGGATCAGCTGATCGAAGCCGATCCCCGTCCGCCGGTCGCCGAGCGCGCGCGTCACGGCGCTCGTCATCGGCGGGATCGGCGCCGTGCGCGCGTCGATCACCACGAAATCGTTGCCGAGACCGTGCATCTTGATGAAGGGGATCGCCCGGGTCATGCGCGTGCATCTATGCACGCGAGGTCGGCGCGTCCAGTCCTGCGGGCTCGGTTCAGGGGCGGGCGATGCGGTAGAGCGTCTGCGCGTCCTCGGGCGCGGGGCGCGGCAGGGCGCCAGGCTCGTCGCCGGGACGGCCGCTCAGCCGCCCGGCCGCCCTCAGCCGCGCCCGCACGCCATCGGCGTCCTCGGGATACCCATAGAAATAGCCCTGCGCCTTCAGCCGTCCCATCGACTTCAGTGCATTGAGGATCGCCTCGTCCTCCACCCCTTCGGCGGTCAGCGGCAGATCGAGCCCGCGTCCCAGCGAGATGATCGCCTCCACGATCCGCGTGCGGCTGGAGGGCTGGCGCAATTCGTTGACGAAGCTGCGATCGATCTTGAGCCGGTCGAAAGGCAGATTGCGCAGCTGTTCGAGGCTGGAATAGCCGGTGCCGAAATCGTCGAGCGCAATCTGCACGCCCTGGTTGCGCAGGGACATAATCATCGAGCGCACGAGGCCGATGTTCTCGTGAAGGCAGCTTTCGGTGATCTCGATCTCGAGCCGCTGCGGGGGAAAGCCGGCGGCGACGAGCTTTTTCAGCAGTCTCTGGGCGAACCACGGGTCACGCAGCTGCACCGGCGAAATGTTGATCGACAGCGTGAGCGAATCGTCCCATTCGCGCGCGTCGGCAAACGCCTGCTCCATCAGCCTTTCGGACAGCTCGTTGATGAGCCCGATCTCCTCGGCGATGGGCACGAAGATATCCGGACTGATGAGGCCCAGCTGCGGCGAGCGCCAGCGGGCGAGCATTTCGAACCCGACCAGCTCGCCCGTCTCGAGATCGACCTGCTGTTCGTAATAGGGGACGAATTCGCCTTTCGCGAGGCCGCGGCGGATGCCGGTTTCGAGCTGGTTGCGGAACCTGAGTTCGCTTTCCATGGTCGGCTCGAACCAGAAGTAGCGGTTCTTGCCCTGCTTCTTGGCGTGATAGAGCGCCATGTCCGCGCGGTGCATGAGAGTGGCGGCATCCACCACGAGGCCGATCGTCCCGTCAGCATCGTGATCGGCGGCAAGGCCGATCGACATGGTCAGTTCGACCGTGAGTTCCGGCATCCGGAACGGCTTCGCCATGCTCTCGAAGATGCGGATCACGAGATCGTCGATCCGCTCGGCGTGGCCGGCAGGGTAGGGCATGACGAAAGCGAATTCATCGCCCCCCAGCCGCGCCAGCCGTGCCTCGCGCGGGAGCAGGGCGCGCAGCCGTTCGCACATCATCACCAGCACCGCGTCGCCCGCGGCGTGGCCGTGCATGTCGTTGATCTGCTTGAAATTGTCGAGATCGACCATGCAATAGGCAACCGCCTCGCCGCGCGCTGCGGCACGGGCGCGCAGGTCCTCGGTCGCCTCGAACATCGAGCGGCGGTTGAGGCATTGCGTAAGCGGATCGATCGCGGCGAGCAGCTTGGCGCGCGCCTCGGCGCGGCGGCGTTCCTCGATCTCGCGGGTCAGTTCCCGGTAGCGCCGCCAGCCGAAGATTATCAGCGCGATGTTGAGGAGCAGCGCGTTGACAAGCAGCACATCGGGCCGGCCCCCTTCGCCAAGCAGCGCGGCAAGGGTCTGCGGCAGCACCGCCCCGCCGGTCCCCACCAGCAGGATGATCGAGGCTACCGCAATACCGAGCGCGATGATGTCGCGCTCGGCTGTCTTCAGGGGATTTTCGGGCTCGTGATCTGTCAAAACCATTGCCTTGTCTGAGCATCGCGGGGGAACTCGTCCGGACCACCTCGCGCTGCACGCCTCGCTGCGGGGTTCTTCGCAGAATGCGCTAAAGATCGGGTTAATTGGCGAGGGGCTTGGCGCGAGCGGCGTGGGCGCGCTATCGGGGCGTGCGATCGCAGGGGAGCATGTGGCCCATGGCCTATTGGTTGATGAAATCGGAGCCGTTCAAGTACAGCTGGGACGACCTTGTCGCGGAAGGCGAGGGCACCTGGGACGGCGTGCGCAACTATCTGGCGCGCAACAACTTGTTGGCGATGGAGGTGGGGGACGAGGCGTTCTTCTACCACAGCCGCGAGGGGCTGGAGATCGTCGGCATCTGCACCGTGAGCGTCGCCGGGATCGGCGATCCGACCGACGAGACGGGCAAGTGGGCAGCGGTGAAAGTCAAGGCCAGGCAAAGGTTTGCAAAGCCCGTCACCCTCGCTGCAATCAAGGCCGAGCCGCGGCTGGCCGAGATGCAGCTGATCCGCCTCTCGCGCCTGTCGGTTTCGGCGGTCACGCCGGAGGAGTGGGATATCATCTGCGCCATGGCCGAAGGCTGATTGTTCCACGTGAAACATTTGTCCGGCGGAGGTCTGGCAGGGGTCTGCGTCTGGCTGGCGGCAGTTGGGGGCGACCTGTCGTCCCTGCTGCCACTCACGCCGACCGCCGCGCCCCTGGCACCGCCTGCCCCACGCCCCGGAACGCCTGCCCGTTTCGCCCATTAGCCTACCACAAAGTCAATAATTCCATTGACTTAACACAGGAGGACATCATGGGTGAATTTACCGACAAGGTGAAGGGCAGCGTCAAGGAGACGATCGGCGAGGCCAAGCAGAACTCGCGCGATCCGGAAACCCGTGCCGAAGGCAAGGCGCAGAAGATCGACGGCAAGACCGACAAGATGAAGGGTTCGGTCAAGGGCGCGCTCGGCGACGATATCTGACGCCGCGCGCATCCTAGAAAGGCCGCCTTCCCGACCCGGGGAAGGCGGCCTTTCTCATTTCTGTCCAGCGGACGTTGCTCGCGCGCGCAGTCCGCTGATCGTCGCGCCGCTCGCGGCGATGCGTTCAAGGTCGGTGAGCGCGTGGATCAGGCGCAGCCCCTTGCGGTCCTTCGCCTCGTCCAGCGCGGCGATGAACTGTTCGGTCGTCTCGACCCGCGCGCTCCACGCCCCATAGGCCGCGCCCAGCGTCGCAAAATCGGGATTGGCGAGCCGGGTCGCCGAGACGCGGCCGGGATATTCGCGCTCCTGATGCATCCGGATCGTGCCGTAGGCGCCGTTGTCGACCACCACTACGATCAGCGACGCGCCATGCTGCGCGGCGGTGGCGAGCTCCTGCCCGTTCATCAGGAAATCCCCGTCGCCCGCGACGGCGACGACCGTCCGCTCGGGGAAGCGCAGCGCCGCCGCGACCGCCGCCGGCACGCCATAGCCCATCGCCCCGCAGGTGGGGGCAAGCTGGCCCGGATAGGCCGTGTAGCGCCAGTAACGGTGCCACCAGCCCGCAAAATTGCCAGCCCCGTTGCAGATGATCGTGTCGGCAGGAAGCGCCTCGCGCATCGCCGCCACACAGGCGGCTAGGTCCATTGCCGCATCGGACGGCTGCGGGGTCGCCCATTCCAGCCATTCGCGGTGGGCCTCGGCCCCCGCATCGAAGGGGATGATGTCCTCGCTGTCCCACAGGGCCGCGCACTCGGCGAATTCGTCGACAGCGCAAGCCAGGGCAAGGTCGGTGCGGTAGACCCGGCCCAGCTCCTCCGGGTCGGGGTGAACGTGGACGAGCGTCTGGCCCGGATGTTCGAGCGTTGGCACGGTGTAGCCGTCGGTCGTCGCCTCGCCCAGCCGCGCGCCCACGGCGATCACGAGGTCGGCGTTCTTCACCCGCGCGACCAGCTTCGGGTTCGGCCCGTAGCCGAGGTTTCCGGCATAGACCGGGCAATCGGGCGCGATCGCGTCCTGACGGCGGAAGGCGGTTGCCACGGGCAGGCCGATGCGGGTCGCAAACTGCTGGAAATATTCGCGTGCCTTCGCGTTCCACCCCGCGCCGCCGATGATCGCCACCGGGCTGGCGGCATCGGCGATCATGGCGAACAGCGCGCCCATCGCGTCCGGGCAAACGGCCTGCGCGGGGCGCAGCGCGGCAGGGCGGGGGGCAAGGTCTGCGGGGACCTGTTCGACCAGCATGTCTTCCGGCAGGGCGAGCACCACCGGCCCGGGCCGGCCGCTCAATGCCACGGCATGGGCGCGGGCGATGTATTCGGGGATGCGGCGGGGATCATCGATGCGCGCTGCCCACTTGCAGATGGGGCCGAAGAAGGCGGCGAAATCGACCTCCTGAAACCCCTCGCGCCCCTGCATTTCCCGGGCAACGTCACCCACGAACAGTATCATCGGCTGGCTGTCCTGATGCGCGACATGCACGCCGATGCTGGCATTGGTCGCGCCCGGGCCGCGGGTGACGAAGGCGATGCCGGGCCGCCCGTTGCCGCCTGCCGCATTCATCGCCCCGTCGGCGCAGGCCATGAAGGCCGCGCCCCCTTCCTGCCGGCAGGTGACGACGTCGATCTGAGGCCGGTCGGGCAGGGCATCGAGAACGCTGAGGAAGCTTTCGCCCGGCACGGTGAAGATGCGGCTCGCGCCCTCGGCGACAAGGCAATCGACCAGCAGGGCCGCGGCGGTCCTGCGCGCGGGGCGGGGGGAATCAGGCATCGAACTTTCTCCCGTCGTCTCGGCTCGCGGCTCTAACGCCCGCTGCCGCACGGCGCAAACCGGCTCGCCCCGGAGCAGCCCCGCTCGGCCTGTCCCACGCTGCGACAGGTCCGCCGCAAAGCGTTTCCAATGGTTAAGAAAGTCTTAAAACTGTCGTCCCTGCCATTCGGAGAATCGCAACATGCGCCGCAGCCTGGTCCTGACCGACGAGACCGCCCGCCACTGGTATCGGGCAAGTCTGCCGCCGCATGTGAAGCGCGATCTGATCCCGATCCCGGCCGAGGCGCTGTGGCGGCTGACGGTGGAGGACGTGCGCGGGGTTGCCAGCACCTATGTGGCGCTGACGCTCGCGATCTTCGCCTTCATCATCTAGGCGAATTCTGCCCCGCGCCGCGTCTCCAGTGCATGGAGCTTGCGCGCGAGGTGCGCGCAAAACAGGCACAGCACCAGACTGAGCAGCAACTGCTCCTCCAGCGGGATGCCGAAAAAGCCTAGCGCGCCCGCGATGCCTGCGCCCACCACCATGAACACCGACGAGACGAAGTTGTTGGCCGCAACCGAGCGCGAGGCCTCGGACTTCTCGACGCGGGTGGTGAGGAAGGCGTAGAGCGGCACGACGAAGATCCCGCCCGCAACCGCTATCAGCAGGAGGTTGGCGACCAGCGCCAGCGCGAGCGGCTGGGCGAGGAATTCGGTGACGGTGAACAACTCGCCCGCAGGCGTGAGGTCCCACATCCGGCACAAGAGGTAGAAGCCGATCAGAAGCGCGCCCACCGCCAGCACCGCCGCCGCCGAATAGCGCGCCGATATCGCGCCTTTCAGCATCGCGTTGATTGTCACCGATCCGATCGCGATACCCGCCGAGAAAGCCACCAGCATCACCATCGCCACCTGCTTGTCGGCGAGCAGCACGTTCTTGGCGAGGGGGAAGAACTGCACCCCGAGGATCGCGGCGATCGCCCAGAAATAGCTGATGGCCAGCACCGAATAGCGCAGTTCGGGATTTCCCATCGAGAAGGCCACCAGCGCGCGCGAGGCGCGGATCGGGTGCCATTCGACGCGGGTCTCGGTCCCTTGCGCAGGGGCAGGCGGCACCGCGCGGCACACCGCATAGCCGACCAGCGCGACGACGACGATCGCGACGGTGCTCTCGTTCACGGAGAACACCGCGGCAAGGATCATCCCCGAAAGTATCGCCACATAGGTCCCCGCCTCGACCAGGCCGGTGCCCGCCAGCACCTCGCCCGCATCGAGATGCTGGGGGAGGATAGCGTACTTGATCGGGCCAAAGAACGTCGAATGGACGCCCATCGCGAACAGGGCGGCGAACATCAGCGGCAGGGCGAGCGTTTCCACCTCGATCCCGCGCGCAGCCAGCACCAGTCCGGCGGCGCCTACGCTCATGATGATGATCTCGGCGAACTTGATCCAGCGGATGATCTTCGTCTTGTCGCGCATGTCGGCAAGCTGGCCGGCGGTGGCGGAGAACAGCACGAAGGGCAGCACGAACAGCGCGGTGGCGACGCCGCTGATCAGGGTCTCCATCTCGGGCGAATCGTAGACCGAATAGACCACGAACAGCACCATCGCGT
>ERZ1066121.1773-NODE-1773-length-14800-cov-41.572737_pt1 | contig 14800 bp, 11 predicted proteins | sample MGYA00382768_ERZ1066121 | MGnify/ENA primary metagenome ERZ1066121 (study PRJEB33369, sample SAMEA5778351) | biofilm metagenome | biome: Industrial cooling water; feature: Water cooling tower basin; material: Biofilm | place: United Arab Emirates | collected... | reverse complement strand
CTGGCCCTTCCTGCGCGACCGCCGCATCGACGCCTACGGCGACCTGACCAAGCGCTTCCGCGATTGAGCCGCGCCGCGCGCCACGGGATTCCGAATTGAACAACCACGAATTGCCGGCCGCGCTGGCCGACCAGCCGCTTGCCCGCGTCGACCGCGACGGCGTGCGCTACACCCTGCTCGGCACCGCGCACGTCTCGAAGGAAAGCGTCGCCGCCGTCGAGGCCGCGCTCGAAAGCCGCGCCTTCGACGTCATCGCCGTCGAACTCGACCCGGCCCGGCATCGCGCGCTCACCGATCCCGATGCGCTCGCGAAGCTCGACCTCGTGCAGGCGATCAAGTCCGGCAAGGCGGGGCTGCTAGCGGCCAACCTTGCATTGGCTGCCTACCAGCGCCGCCTCTCGGAGCAGTTGGGCGTCGAGCCCGGTGCCGAATTGAAGGCCGCCGCCGTGGGCGCGGTCGAACGCGGCCTGCCGCTCACCCTGATCGACCGCGACATCGGCCTGACGTTCAAGCGCGCGTGGGGCCGGCTCGGCTTCTGGAAGCGCTCGATGCTCGGCGCGGGGCTGTTCACCAGCCTGATCGTTGACGAGAAAGTCGAGGACGACGCCATCGAGAAGCTCAAACAGGGTGACGTGCTGGAAGCGAGCTTCGCCGAGTTCGCCGGCCAAAGCCCCGAGCTTTTCGAGGCCGTCATCGCCGAACGCGACCGCTACATGGCGGCCAAACTTCGCGAGACCGGCGCGGCGCATCCCGGAAAGCACGTTCTGGCCGTGGTGGGCGCGGGGCATCTTGCCGGACTGAAGGCCGCGCTCGAATCCGGCACTGCCGAGCCCGCCGCGCAGATCGCCGAGCTGGAAGCGCTGCCGAAAGACACCGGCCTGCCGTGGTTCACCCTCGTCCTCGTCGCGCTGCTGGTGGGCGGCTTCGCCTACGGCTGGCACCAGGGCGGCATCGAAACCGGCGGCATGGTGCTGCTGCAGTGGGCGGCGATCACCGCCGTCGGCGGCGCCTTGGGCTGCGTGGCGGCCGGCGGGCATCCCTTGAGCATCCTCGCCGCCGCCGTCGCCTCGCCGATCACTCCGCTGCATCCGGCGCTCGGCTCGGGCACGGTCAGCGCGCTGGTCGAAGCCTGGGTGCGCAAGCCTGACTACGCGGATTTCCTCGCCCTGCGCGACGACACGCGCACGGTCGGCGGCTGGTGGAGGAACCGCGTCGCGCGCACGCTGCTGAATTTCTTCCTGACCTCGCTGGGCACGGCGCTCGCGGTGTGGGCGGCGTGCGCCGGGATGATCGCCAAGCTGCTCTGACGTCGAATCATTTGACGGCTCGAACGCGCTGCGGTGAACTCGGGCCGTCCCCGATCGAGCCCACGCGCGTGTCCGAACCCGTCGCCCTGCCCCGCTGGAAACGCGCCGTCCTCAAGGTCGGCAGCAACCTGATCGCGCCGGGCGGCGAGCGGCTGTCGACGCGGCACCTGCTGTCGATCGCGCGCTTCATCGCCGAGTCGCGCGCGGAGGGTCGCGAGGTGGTGCTGGTGTCATCGGGCGCCGTCGCGGCGGGACGCGCGGTGCTCGGCGCCTGCGCACCCGGCGCTTCGACCGCCGCTGACCACGGATCGCGGGGTGCGCTTCTCGCGTCGATGCCCGCGAAACAGGCCCTGGCCGCGATCGGCCAGCCGCGCATGGTTGAGGCCTGGGCGCGCCTGCTCGATGGCCCCTGCGCGCAGGTGCTGCTGGCCTTCGACGACCTGCAGAACCGCCGCCGCTTCGTCAATGCGAAGAACACCCTGCGCGAGCTCCTGCACGCGGGCGTGCTGCCGATCATCAACGAGAACGACTCGGTGGCCGTCGACGAGCTGCGCCTCGGCGACAACGACAACCTCGCTGCGCACGTCGCCGTGCTGGTCGAGGCCGACCTGCTGGTGATCCTCTCCGACATCGACGGGCTCTACGACGCCGACCCACGCAGGGTGCCGAGCGCTCGGCGCATCGCGCGCGTGGCGGCGATCGACGACGCGGTGTTCGCGCTGGCCGGCGGCGCCGGCTCGAGCGTCGGCACCGGCGGCATGCGCACCAAGCTCGAGGCCGCATCGAAGGCCACGGCGCGCGGCATTCCCACGGTGATCGCGCACGGCGGCAAGGCGGCCGCGCTCGAGGCGCTGGGCCGCGGCGAATGCCCGGGCACGCTGTTCGAGGCCGCGACCACGCCGGCGAGCGCGAAGGACCACTGGATGCGCCACGCGCTGGCCAGCCAAGGGCAGCTGCACGTCGACATCGGTGCCCTGAAGGCGCTGAAGGAGCGCGGCGCCTCGCTGCTGCCCGCCGGCGTGCGCGGCGTCGAAGGCGCGTTCAAGGCCGGTGATGCCGTTGAAGTGCGCGTGGAAGGCGAGCCGCGCGCCTTCGCCAAGGGCATCGCGCAGTACGACGCCAGCGAGCTGCGGCGCGTATTAGGCAAGCCCAGCGCCGAGCTGCCGGCGCTGCTCGGCTACGAAGGCCCGGAAACGGTGATCCATCGCGACGATCTGGTGCTGCTGTGACGCCCGACGACATTGCCCTGATCCGCCGCTGCGCGGAAAGCTCGCGCGCCGCTGCGCGGAAGCTCGCTGCCACCGACGCCGCCACGCGAACCCGCGCGCTGGAGGCGATCGCGAAAGCGCTCGAGGCACGCGAAGCCCGCGTGCTGGCCGCGAACGCGCTCGATCTCCACGCGGCCGCCGCCGCTGGTCTGTCCACAGCGATGCAGGACCGGCTGCGCCTCGACGCCGCGCGCTTCCACGCGCTCGTCGCCGCGGTGCGCGCCGTGAACGCCCTGCTCGATCCGCTCGGCGACGTCGAATGGCAGCCGCCGCGCGCGGATGGGCTGGAGATCGGCCACCTGCGCGCGCCGCTGGGCGCCATCGCGATGATCTACGAGTCGCGCCCGAACGTGACCGTCGACGCCGCCGTGCTGAGCCTGAAGTCCGGCAACGCGGTCGCGCTGCGCGGCGGGCGCGAGGCGGCGCACAGCAACGCCGCGCTGATCGGAGCCGTACAGGCCGGACTGCGCGACGCCGGCCTGCCGCCGGAGGCGGCCGTGCTGGTGCCGGTGTTCGAGCGCGCCGCGATCGCCGAACTGCTGAAGCACGACGACTGCCTCGCCCTGGTGATCCCGCGCGGCGGCGAAGGCCTGATCCGCTTTGTTGCCGAGGTGAGCCGCGTGCCGGTGATCCGCCACTACAAGGGCGTGTGCCATCTGTACGTCGAGGCCAGCGCCGACCTCGACGCCGCGCTGCGGCTCGCCATCGACGGCAAGTGCGCGCGGCCTTCGGCCTGCAACGCCCTCGAGACGCTGCTGGTCGATGCGTCGATCGCCGACGCCTTCCTGCCGCGCCTCGGCGCCGCATTGGGCTCGCGAGGCGTCGAACTCCGCGCCGACGCCCTCGCCCTTCCGCTGCTGCCCGGCGCCTCCGCCGCGTCGTCCGCGGACTGGGACGCCGAATACCTCGACCTCGTGCTCGCGGTGAAGGTCGTCGACGGCTTCGACGCGGCGCTCGACCACATCGCCACGCACGGCTCGCAGCACACCGAGGCCATCGCCACGCGCGACGAGCGGCTCGCGGCGCGCTTCCAGCGTGAGGTCGACGCCTCGGCGGTGATGGTCAACGCCTCGACGCGCTTCAACGACGGCGGCGAGCTGGGCCTCGGGGCCGAAATCGGCATCTCGACCACGAAGCTGCACGCCTACGGCCCGATGGGGCTGGAATCGCTCACGACGCGCAAGTGGGTGGTGCGCGGCGCGGGGCACACCCGCGCACGCGTCGAATGATCGCGCCGCGGGTCCCGCGCCGTCGGCTGCCGGATGACCGGGGCGGCGGTCAGTGCGCGGCGCCGATTTCGCCCACTCCGGACCGCTCGCGCGCGCGGCGGAACGCCGCACCCGCCCAGTTGCCGAGATCGTCGAGGATCGCGTAGATCGTCGGCAGGAACAGCAGGCTGACGACGGTCGAGAAGATGAGCCCGCCGACGATGGCTCGGGCCATCGGGTAGTAGGCGGGGCCATCGCCGCCGATCTGCGCACCGCCCAGCGTGAGCGGGATCATGCCGAGGATCGTCGTGCCCATCGTCATCAGGATCGGGCGCAGCCGCTCGCGGCTGCCCTGGACCAGCGCGTCGAGCCGCGCCATGCCCTCGCGTCGCAGGTTGTTGATGTGCTCGATCATCACGATGCCGTTGTTCACGACGACGCCCATCAAGACGAGGATCCCGATCGCCGACATGATCGTGAACGTGGTCCCGGTGATCACGAAGAACCAGAAGACGCCAAAGGCGGAGAACACGATGCTGCTCATGATCGCCAGCGGGTACAGCAGCGACTCGAACAGCGCGGCCATGACGATGAAGATCATCAGGATGGCGATGATCGTGTTGATGCCCATCTGGCGGCCGGCCTCGTCGTTGCGCTGGAAGTCTCCGCCGAAGGTGTAGCCGTATCCCGGGGGGAACGTGACCTGCGACAGCACCTCGCCCATGGCGCGCTGCGCGTCGTCGTTGGTCTTGCCTTCCGCCAGGTTGGCCGCGAAAGCCAGCGACGTGCGGCGGTTCTGGCGGTTGATCTGGCCCGGACCCTGCACCACCTCCACGTCGACCATCGACAGCAGCGGGATGCGGGCGCCATCGGCGCGCGTCAGCACCAGCGAGGAAAGGTTGTCGACGCTGAACTGCTCGGCGCCCGCGAAGCGCGCCCAGACCGGCACCTCCTCGCCGCCGCGCCGGAACTCCCGAAGCGGCGTGCCGCGCAGCGCGATGCCGATGTACTGGGCGACGTCCTGGGCGGAGAAACCGTAGGCGGCGGCCCGCGCCCGATCGACGCTGACGCGCACCTCGCTGCTGGCGTCACCGGTGTCGATGCGCACGTCGCGAAGCTCGGGGCGCTGCGCGAGGACGGGCAGGATGTCCTCGGCGAGCGCCATCAGCTCCTCGTTCGAATCGCCGGTTAGCGAGACGCGAACGCCCTGGTTCTGCCCGCCGCCGCCGCCGCCGCCCGGGCCACCCGAGCCCTCGATGCCAATCTCGGCCAGCGCCGACTTCGGCAGCAGCTCGCGGATCTTCTCCTGGATCTCCTCGGTGGGCATCAGGTCGCCCTCGGTGCGCAGCGTCACGTCGATGCCACCCCAGCCGCGCTCGCTGTAGACCGTGTAGATCTGCTCGATCTGGAGCGCCTCGCGGCGCGCGTCGAGGATCGCTTCGACCTTCAGCATCTCGCCCATCATCTCCTCGAGGCTGTACGAGCCCCGCCAATCGAAGTAGATGTCGATCTCGCGGCCCTCGTCCTCCGCGAACATGTCGAACTTCATCAATCCGGTCGCCGCGGGAACGACGCTCAGACCGACGATCAGCACGATGCCGGCCACCGACCAGCCGCGGTGCTCGAGGCTCCAGCGCAGTCCGCGGGCATAGCGGTCGGTGAGGCGCGCCACGGCGCCAGAACCCGTCGAAGACGCCGAAGGCGGCGGGATGCGCGCCGAGATCATCGGGATCAGGCTCACGGCCACCAGCCACGACGCCAGCAGCGCGATGGTGATCGTCACCGCGACCTGCCCGAGGAAGATGCTGATCTGGTTCACCTCGCCGAACAGATTGGGCACGAACACGATGATGCTGGTGAGCGTGCCGGCGCTGATCGCGAGCTGCACGCTGCGCGTGCCTTCGATGGCGGCGCGGTACGGATCGCCCGGGTAGCGCTCGCGGTACTGGTGGATGCTCTCCACCACCACGACCGCATTGTCGACGAGCATGCCGAGCCCCAGCAGCAGGCCCATCATGGTCAGCACGTTCAGGCTGAGCCCCATGAAGAACATGATGCCGAGCGTCATGACGATGCAGATCGGGATCGCCAGCGCCACCATCAGCGTGCTGGGCCAGTGGCGCAGGAAATAGAACAGGATGAAGACCGACAGCAGGCAGCCGACGATGCCCGCCTCGGTCAACTCGGAAAGCGAGGCCTTGACGCTTTCGGCCTGGTCGTCGGCGACGAGCAGCTGGATCCCCTCAAGCTCCGGGAGCGCTTCGATGCGGGCCATCTCGGCCATGACGCCGCGCGACATCTCGACCAGGTTGGCGTCGGCCTCGCGCATGATGTCGATGCCCACTGCCGGCCGGCCGTCGAGGCGGCGCCCGAAATCGGCGCGCTGCGGCTTCAGCACGACGTCGGCGATGTCGCGGAGTCGCAGGCCGGCGTCGTTGATCACGAGGTTGCGCAGTTCGTCGAGATCGCGGATCTCGCCGACCGGCTGCACGCGCAGACGCCGGACACCGTCGTCGATGCTGCCGGCGGAGACGGAGAAGTTGACGTCGCGAAGGCGCATCGCGAGGTCGTTGAGCGCGATGTTGTGGGCCCCGATGCGGATCGGGTCGATGGCGATCTCCACCTCGGGCGGCTGCACGCCGATGATGTCGACGCGGGCCACGCCCGGAATCCGCTCGATCCGGCGCTTGAAGATGCGCTCGAGCATCGCGTACTCGTTGCGCAGGTCGCGGTCGCTCGCGAAGCGCAGCCGCATCACCGGCTCGTCGGTGGTCGACCACTTGAAGACGAAGTAGCGCTGGAAATCGTCCGGCAGCTCCGCCCGGATCGCGTCGATGCGGTCCCGCGCCTCGCTCGCGGCGATGTTCGTGTTGCGGCTCCAGTCGCTGAACTCGATGAACACGCCGCCGCCGTCGTCGCGCGCGTTGGACCACATGTTCTTGACCCCGGTGAGCGTCGCCAGCGCCTCCTCCGCGGGTCGGACGATCGTGCGCTCGACCTCCTCCGGCGACGAGCCCGGATAGGGGAGCTCGACGTAGATGAACGGCGCGGTGACCGCCGGGAATTGCTCCAGCGGCAGCCGGAACGCGGCGATCACCCCGAGCACCATCAGCGACACGTAGAACATCACCGCCGTGATCGGACGGCGCAGGCTCAACTCGGCGAGGCTCATGCCTGCTGCTCCCCGAACATGCGGCCGATCAGGCCGATCTGGCGGGCGCGCTCCCCTTCGGCCTTCCACGCCGCGTCGCTGCTGCGATCGAGCAGGTCGTACATCACCGGGATGACGACCAGCGTCAGCAGCGTCGAGACGGCGAGGCCGCCGATCACGGTGATCGCCATCGGCGATTTCACCTCGGCGCCGTCACCGCCGAAGAAGGCCAGCGGGGCGAAGGCGAAAAGCGTGGTCAGCGTCGTCATGACGATCGGACGCAGGCGCGAGAACGACCCCTCGACGAGGGCTTCGGCCTTCGGCACGCCCTCGAGTCGGAGCTGGTTGACCTTGTCAACGAGCACGATCGCGTTCTTCACCACGATGCCCACGAGCAGGATCAAGCCGATGAAGACGACGACGGACACGGCCGACCCCGACAGCACGAGGGCGAGCACCGCGCCGACCATCGCGAGCGGGATGGTGAACAGGATCACGAACGGATGCAGCAGCGACTCGAACTGCGACGCCATCACGAGGTAGACGAGGAAGATCGCGAGCCCGAACGCGAAGAGGAGCGACTGCAGCGAGCGCCCGAGCTCCTCGCTCTGCCCGCCGAAGGCCAAGCGCAGCTCCGGTCCGAGCGGGTTGGCGTCGACCAGCTGATTCACCTCCTCGATGGCCGTGCCGAGATCGATGCCGCGCAGGTTGGCCGAGATGATGGCCACCCGCGTCTGGTCCACGCGGTTGATCTCGCCCGGGCCGATGGTCTCCACGACGTCGGCGACCGCGGAGAGCGTCACGGGCCGATCGCTGCGCGGGTTGACGATCAGGTTCCGGATCTCGGCGACCGACGCGCGGTCGTCGGCGCTGGCGCGCACCAGCACGTCGATCTTGCGATCGCGGAAGCTGTAACGCGTGGCGACTTCGCCGCGGACCTTGCGGACCACCTCGTCGGCGACCTGGCGCGTCGTCAGGCCCAGCGCGGCGGCGCGCTCCTGGTCGAAGCGGATCTGCACCTCGGGAAAGCCCTCCTCGACGGTGCTCTTGACGTCGGCGAAGTGCGGCGACGCCGACATCAGCTCGCGCAGGCGACGGCCGGCGGCTTCGAGCGCCACGAGGTCGCTGCCGCGGATCTCGACTTCGAGCGGCGTCGAAAGGCTGACGAGCTCGGGTCGGCTGAACTTCACGTCGACGCCCGGGAAGCCGGACATGAATCGGCGCAGGTCGTCGGTGAGGGCCTCCTCGGTGGCGCGGCTGTAGCCGGCGCCCAGCACGACCGAGATGCGCGCGATGTTCTCGCCGGATTCGGTCGGATTCGCATCGAGCCGGGTGCCGGTGCCGCTGACGCCGAACAGCGCCTGCAGCCGCGGATCGTCCTCGAACTCCGACTGCACCGCCGCCACCAGGCGGTCGGTGTCGGCGAGCTGCGTGCCCGCCGGCAGCTTAGCCGTCATGTCAAAGCGGTCCTGGGCGAGCTGAGGGATCAGGTCGGTGCCCAAGGTGGTCGCGAGTCCGAGCGATGCCACGAACGCGACCCCCGCGCTGCCGAGAACGAGCCCGCGACGGCGGAGCGCGCCGGGCAGCCAGCGGGCGCGATAGGCGAGCGCCGCGCGCTCGTAGGGTCGCAGCAGCCACTCGCCGAGCGCAGCGATCAAGGGCAGGACGCGCGTCGTCCACAGTCGCCACAGGTGCAGCAGGGCGTGCACGAGGAGCGTGCTAAGGCCGATGAGCGCCCAAGCCAGCAGCCGCAGCGGCGCCAGCAGCGCGGCGGCGATTCCGCCGAGCGCCGCCATCCACGGCTCAGGACGGGCCGCCTGCGCGGCGCGCAGCGGGGCTGCGATGCGGGTCCCCGCCTCCGCGAGGCTGCGCGGCAGGCGCAGTTCGCCCGGATCGCGCTCGACCGGAAACGCCATCGGGGCCGTCGCCTTCAGCGAGCTCAGCATCGGGATCAGCGTGAGGGCGACCACCATCGAGATCAGCAGCGCGATCGAGACCGTGAGCGCCTGGTCCTTGAAGAGCTGGCCGGCGACGCCCTCGACGAACACGAGCGGCAGGAAGACGGCCACGGTGGTCAGGGTCGTCGCCACCACGGGCATCCCGACCTCCTTGGTCCCGATGATGGCCGACTCGAGGATGCCGAGCCCGCGGTCGCGCGCCTTGGCGATGCTCTCGAGCACCACGATCGAGTCATCGACGACCATGCCGGTGGCAAGCGCAAGGCCCGCGAGCGACATCACGTTCAGCGACAGCCCAAGCTGCCCCATGAAGAAGAACGTCGCGACGATCGAGATCGGCAGCGACAGCGAGATGACGAAGGTGCTCCACCCGTCGCGCAGGAAGAAGAAGATGATCATCACCGCGAACAGGCCGCCCAGCAGCGCCTCCTTGCGGACTTCCGCGAGCGCCGAGCGGATGAACACCGACTGGTCCTCGATGGTCCGCATCACGAACCCGTCGATGCGGTACTGGCCCTCAGGGAGCGGTGCGACGGCCGCTTCGGCATCGCCGCCCCGTCCGCCCTCCTGAGAACGTCCACCGCCCGGTCGCCGCGGCGCGGTCTCGCGCTGCATGTCCGCCAGCGCCGCGCGGATGGCGTCGGCCACCGCCACCGTGTTCGCGTCGCCTTCCTTGTAGAGCGCCACTTCGATGGCCTCGGTCGCACCGATGCGGATGATCGCCTCGCGCTCCTTGTGACCCTGCTCGACCGTGGCGATGTCGCGCAGCCGCACCGGAACGCCTTCGACGTTCGCGACGAGCAGTTCGCGCATCTGCTCGAGGTTGACGAACTGGTTGACCGTCCTGACGAGGAAGCGCTGCGAGCCCTCCTCGATGCGACCGCCGGAGATGTTGACGTTCTCCTGCGCGAGCCGCTGGACGACCGTGTTGATGTCGAGGTTGAGCTGCGCCAGCCGCGACTGGTCGATCAGCACCTGTACCTCGTCCTCGAGGCCGCCGCCCACCTTCACCGCGGCCACGCCCTCGACCGGCTCGAGGCGTCGCTGCAGCGTCTCCTCGGCGTAGCGCCGCAGCAGCATCAGCTCCTGCTCGCTGGCGCGCGGCCCGGAGGCGGCGATCGCAAGACGCATGATCGGCTGCGTGCTGGGGTTGAAGCGGAGCAGGACCGGCGGCTTGACCTCCAGCGGCAGCTGGAGCAGCTCGAGCTTGTCGCGCACCTCGAGGCTCGCCTCGTCCATGTCGGTGCCCCACGCGAACTCCAGCACGACGTCGCTCTGGCCCGTGCGGGAAACGGAGCGCAGCTTGCGCAATCCCTTGACTACGCCGACCGCCTGTTCGACCGGCTCGGTGATCAGCGTTTCGATCTCGGAAGGCGCGGCGCCGACGTACTCGGTGCGGACCGTCAGCGTCGGGTAACTGAGGTCGGGCAGCAGGTTGACCTTCAGATCGGCCAGCGAGATCAGTCCGAACAGCACGAGCGTCAGCGTCGCCATGGCGACCGTGACGCGGCGGCGGGTGGCCAGTTCGACCAGGCTCATCGTGCGACCCCGCTCAGCCGGCGCGCGCGGCGCTGGCGCCAGGCGCGGCCGAGGCGGCCGCGGCCGGCGGCTCGGCGTCGGCACCCAGCACGTCTACCGGTGCGCCATCGCGCACGGCCACGCGCCCCTGCGTGATCACCTTCTCGCCAACCTGCAGCCCCGACAGCACCTCGGCGAACTCGCCGTTGACATAGCCGAGCTGCAGCACCCGACGCACGGCCTTGCCGTCTTCGACCACGAACACCGCCGATTCGCCGGAGCCTTCCACAAGCGCGATGCGCGGCACCGTGAGGGCCGACTCGCGCTCGTCATAGACGATCGACAATCGGCCGAACATGCCGGGCTTCAGGCGATCCTGTCCGCGGAACACGCCGACGACCCGGAAGGTCCCGGTCTGCGCGTCGACCACGGGGCTGATGCGATCCACCGTCCCCTCGAACACCTGGCCCGCCAGCGCGTCGACCATCATCCGGATCGGCAGGCCCGCCTTCATCGTGGCCATTTCCCGCTCCGGGACGTTGAGCACCGCCTCGAGTCGCGAATTGTCGACTATGCGGTACAGCGGGGCGTTCAGCGGAATCAGGTTGCCGGGCTTGGCCATGCGCTCGGCGACCATGCCGGAGATCGGCGCGGTGATGGTCGTATAGCTCAACTCCAGCTTGGCGAGCTCATAGGCGGCCTTGGCCGCCTCGAACTCGTAGCGCAGCTGGTCGTGCGCATCGGCGCTGACGAGCTTGCGCTCGAACAGTTCCTTCGAGCGCTCGAAGTTCGCCTGCAGCCGCCGCATCGTCGCCTGCTGCCGCGCAGCCTCGAGTCGCGGCCGCTCGGGATCGATCTGCGCCAGCACCTGCCCAGCCTGCACGCGGTCACCTTCCTCGACCATGACGCGCAGCAGCACGCCGCTGGTCTTGGCGACCACCTGCGCGTCGGCCGGCACTTCGAGATTGGCCGTGCCGGTGTAGCTCGCGGCAATCCGGCGCGTTTCCGCCGCGGCGACCTCCACCGGAACCGGCTGCGGCCCGTCGCGGCGCGCGCCGGCCTCGCGACCCTCGGCGGCGGAGGCGTCACCGTCCCCGGCGTCACTGTTCCCGTCCCCGCGCTGACAGCCGGCCAAAGGCGCGACGAGGGCAAGGGCGAGGAGCACGGCGGCCGAACGGGGCAGCGGGAAGCGGGTCGGGTGGGTCATGGCGTGAAGGTGGTGTGCTGGTTAAATACAACACTAAACGCCATACCCCCGCCGCGCATATGCCATGAGTCAGCGTGAGCAAGGCGCGGTCAGCGCCTGTCGCGCTGTCGCGCGCGGTGGCTATAATCGCGGCCTCGGGTTTCCACCCGACTGGCCCAACCTCCTGGAACGTCTGATGCGTCGACTCCTGCCCGCCCTCGCCGGCGCCGCGCTAGCGCTCGTTTACACCCCGGCGTACGCCGCTGGAAACCCCGAGAACGGCCGCCAGCTGGCCTTCACCTGCAGCGGTTGCCACGGCATCGAGGAGTACCGCAACGCCTACCCGAGCTATCGGGTGCCCAAGATCGCCGGGCAGAACGAGGCCTACCTGGCCAACTCGCTGAAGGCCTACCGCGACGGTAGCCGGCAGCACCCGACCATGGTGGCTCAGGCCTCGAGCTTCTCCGACCAGGACATCGCCGATCTCGCCGCCTACTTCTCGACGCAGGGCCGCCAGTGAGCACGAACATCCGAACCATGCGCTACGTCGTCCTCGCTGCCGCCGCGGCCCTTGCGTGGTCCAGCACCGCTTTCGCGGTCGGTGGTCCCCGCGGTGACATCGCCGCCGGCAAGGCGCGCTTCGAATACACGCCGGAGGGCGGCCAATCCTGCGCGAGCTGCCATCTGGAAAGCGGTGCGAAGTCGATCGACGGCAATACGCCCCTGCTCGCCGGCCAGTACGCGGACTACCTCGAGAAGTCGCTGAAGGACTACCGCTCCGGCGCGCGCGTCAACGTGCTGATGAACGCGCAGGTTGACGCCGAGGAAGGCACCAACAAGCTGACGGACGCCGACATCGCCAATATCGCCGCCTACCTGGCGTCCCAGCCGCCCGTGCTCAGCGTTTACGACCACTCCCTGCCGAAGCGGCGCTGAGCCACATCGCGGCACATTCAGTCGCCCTCAAGCCCGGCATCACGCCGGGCTTCTTCGTTGACGGACCCATCGACCGGACCGCTGCAGAGCGCTGCGAGGCGCTCGACGAGTCGCGCGAGCGCGGCGGCGTCGGTTGTCGCCTCAAGCGCGGCGCGGAATTCGCGACACTGCACGCGGCTCGCGCGCTCCCAGGGGGCCGGTGCCGGACGCTCGACGATGATTCCGGGCGGCGAGCTCTTCACGATCACGCACGCGCCGCCCAGACCGGCGATCGACGCACCGCACACCAAGTCGAACTTCGGATTGAGCGGCACGCGGACGATGCCCGTGGTGGCCCGCACCAGCCGCTCGTAGACCTCGCCGCCCAACGTCGTCGACGGCCGCCAGGCATCCGCGAAACGCGTCGGTGCGTATTCGACCGCTGTCCTGCGATCGAACACATCGTCTTCGCTACCGTCGCCCGGAACGCGGAATCCCGGGGCATCGGCGGGCAGCGCGTCGTCCAACGTCGCTGGCAGGAGCGCCCGCCCTTCCCCATCGAGATAGGGGATCGGACGCCCCGCCGGCGCGCCGCCCGTCGCCGGCAAAGGGTCAGCCGACGGAAACGGCGCGACCCGAGGCTGCGGCAACCGCGCCGATCCGGAACGTGTCGTCCGCACAGCGCGACGGGGTCGCGCCGCCGCCGTCGTCCCGGCGCGCGCAGGCGTCCGGTCGTTCGGGATGGCCAAGTCAACCGGCACCCCGCCCTCGACCGACGGCGCTCGCCCGGCTCGGACCGCACTGAAGCCCTCCCGCAGGCTCGCCGCGGCACCGCGCTCCGCCGGTCCCACGGGAATCATCATCGCGGCGAACAGCGCGAGATGCAGCGCGAGCGTGACGGCCAGCGCAGCGCTGCGGCGCAGGGAAAATCCTTGTTCGGGCGCCATGTCCGGTGCGGGCGGGATGTACGACGCGCCGATGCTGGAGCAGCGCCGCGTAAACGGCCGTTAAGCAGTCGGGATAGGCGTGGCGGCGACGCGAGCGACACGCCGTCCGCGCAGCGCGTGCCAGGCTAGCGCGTGATGTAGGGCGCTTCGCCGGTGCTGTGGTCGGTGGCGTCGCGCACCGCGGTGATGCCGGGGATCTTCGCCATGAGCTGCTTTTCAATGCCCTGCTTCAGCGTGACGTCGGCCATCCCGCAACCGTGGCAGCCGCCGCCGAAGCGCAGCAGCACGACGCCCTCGGCCGTGACTTCCTCAAGCCGCACGTTGCCCTTGTGCGCGGCGAGCTGCGGGTTGATCTCGTTGTCGAGCATCCAGCGCACGCGTTCGGGAATCGACGCGCCCTCGGCCGGGGCGGTGCCCTTGATCTTCGGGGCGCGGATGTTGAGCTCGCCGCCGGTGGCGTGCGTGCGGTAGTCGATCTCGGCACCGTCGAGATAGCCCGCCGTGTCGCCATCGACGAACAGCGTGAAGCCCTCGCAGTCCACGGCCCATTCGCTGCCGTCCAGGTCACTCCTCTCGGCGAATTCGAGGCGCACGTCCGCCTTCGGCGTACCGGCATGCAGCGCGGAAAGACGGATGCCGATGGCGTCGCCGCCCTGCGACTCGAGCAGTCGCCGGAAGTGCGCCTGGGCGGATTCGGTGATCTGGATCATGGGCGTATTCTAAGCGGCCCCGGGCGGCGTCCGCGTCGCGCGCCCTCACGCGGTCTCGACCGACGTCGACGCCGCCCCCGCCGAACGGAGCCGCCATGACCACCCTCGCCGAACTCGCCACCGCCCACTGCACGCCGCTGCGCGGCGTCGAGCACCAGCTGTCGCCGGAGCGCGTCGCCGCCCTGCTCGACGCGCTGCCCGAAGGCTGGCGCCTGCTCGACGATGGGGCGGCCATCGAAAAGACCTTCCGCTTCGACGACTACCACCGCACGATGGCCTACGTGAACGCCTTGGCCTACGTCGCGCACGTCGAGGACCACCACCCCGACCTCGGCGTGCACTACAACCGCTGCGTGGTGCGCTTCTCCACCCACGATGTCGGCGGGTTGTCGATGAACGACTTCATCGGCGCCGCGAAGGCCGAGGCGCTGCTGCAGCGCTGAGCCGGCGCAGCCTCAGGCCAGTCGATCCAGCGCCGCGCGCAGCTCGTCGCTGAGCGGCGCGGTCACGAGGTACGGCGTCGCGCCGCCGTCGAGCGCGAATTCCATCGACGCGGCGTGCAGGAACAGGCGCTTCAAGCCCACCTGCTCGGCGAGGCGCTTGTTGGCCTCCTTGTCGCCGTACTTCGGATC
>ERZ1066121.1772-NODE-1772-length-14815-cov-6.274255_pt1 | contig 14815 bp, 10 predicted proteins | sample MGYA00382768_ERZ1066121 | MGnify/ENA primary metagenome ERZ1066121 (study PRJEB33369, sample SAMEA5778351) | biofilm metagenome | biome: Industrial cooling water; feature: Water cooling tower basin; material: Biofilm | place: United Arab Emirates | collected... | reverse complement strand
ACGGAGCATCTAACCCGGCATCTCGCCGATAAGGCGCGGCGACTCGCCGAACGGGCGAGCCGTGGCGTGGTCCTGCGCAGGCAGCTGCCGGCCGAGCTGGGCGCGGGTACCTTGTTCGTCTCCCCGGACGCGCGTCTGCGTTTATGGCACCCGCGCCTGAAGCATTCGGCGGCCGACCTCCTGCCGCGCGTCGGCGAACTGGTGCGGCCGGGCGATGTCGTCTGGGATGTCGGCAGCAACGTCGGCATCTTCGCCTTCGCCGCAGCGGCACGCGCCGGAGTCGAAGGCCGGGTGCTGAGCATCGAGCCAGACGACTGGCTGCTGGGCCTGCAGCGCCGCAGTTTGGCCGCGCAACCTGGGGGTCAGGCAGAGGTCGACCTCCTCTCGGTCGCCGTCTCCGACCGTCTTGGCCTCGCCGATTTGAGCATCGCCGCGCGGGGTCGCGCTGCCAATCACCTCTGCGATGCGCGAGGTTCGAGTCAAACGGGCGGCGCGCGGGAGACGCGGCGTGTGGTTTGCGTCACCCTCGACTGGTTGCTCGACTATTACCCATCGCCGGATCTCATCAAAGTCGATGTCGAAGGCGCCGAACTCCAGCTGCTGGCGGGCGCCAAGCGCATTCTCGAGGAGGTGCGGCCGCTTTGGCTCTGCGAAGTCCGGCCCGAAGCCGCGGAAGAGATTGCCGCCCTATGGCAGAGCGCCGGTTACGCGCTTTTTGATGCCTCGCATCCGCTGGCCGCTCAAGGCAAGGCCCTAGAGCTGCCCGCATGCGATACCTTGGCGGTGCCGAAGGAGCGATTGAGGGGCGGATTGCGTGCCCCTTCGCTCCCTCGGACCGAGTTCGAATCGCTGCGGTCTCCCTCTAGCACCAGCCAAGTCTAGCGGCTGAGGGCTTCGGGCGGCACGATCTGCCACGCCTCTTGCGCGTTGCCGCGCCAGTGCAGCTCGAGGGCGATGTAATAGCGAGGACCTTGGAAGTAATCGACGACGATCTTGTGTTTGCCCGGGCTGAGCTGCACCTGCGCCGTCTTGGCGGAGGCGACATGCAGGCCGTCGTGATCGATCACCTTCTGGCCATCGATATAAAGGACCGAGCCGTCGTCGCTAAAGAGCTTGAACTCACGAGCGCCGCCCGCCGGCACTTCGATGGTGCCTTCGAAGCGGATGGCGAACCATTCCACCAAGCTGCCTTGGTCGGCGGCGATGCCGGGGAAACCCTCACTGAAGCGGCGGGGATTGACGGCCAAGTTCGGCACCACGATGGTGGCGAAAGGCTGCCCTTGAGCGCCCAGGTCCGGCAGGCGCTGAGTGCCGCCGTTCAGGCGATAGACTTTGCCGGTTAGACCACGCGCCACCGGTACGGGGACGAGGAGCCCTGAATCGGAAGGCACGACGCGGAAAGGACCACCCGTCCAGAGCACACGGCCACCCATGCTGACTTCTACGGGCCCAGTCTGGGCGTTCGAAGGGACGGTGGCGTAGAAGGAGTCACGCGTCACGCGAGTGGCGCGCACGGGGCTGGCGCCGCTGAAGCGAACCTCCAGCCCCCGCATGCGAGCGCGCGCCGGCAGGTCGCCGACGAAACGGACGCTGGTCTGCACGGGGCCGACGTTCGGCTCCATCACCAGCGAGAGCTGCGTGGTCTGCACGGGCACCGGCGTGGTGGGCTGCGCCGGGGTCGGCTGCGCAGGCGTAGGTTGAGCGACGACGGGCGGCGGAGTGGAGGTCGCGGGCGTCGGGCGCCGGACCCTGACGTTGGTCGTGCCACGCGCCTGCGTTTCGGGCGGCGGCGGAGGCGGGGTCGCCGGCTGCGGCTGCGAGGGGTCTTGGCCGCCGTTCATCGATGCCGAGCTCGAGCTCGAGCTCGAGGCGCTGGTGCTCGCCGAGGCACGTCCCGAGGCGTGGAAGTAGCACCCGCTTGCACCGAGGAGGGGCAAGAGAGCGAGCGTCCAAGACAACCGAAATGACTGAGACATATTCGACATTCCTTCTGACCCGATCCAGACGGAGCGCTGCCGACTGGCATCTAGGCTCTCGAGATGAGACTCACGCCCGATTTCTTCGATTCAACGCCCCTGAGAAGGCATCGAGGAAGAGGGTCGCCTGAGGGAAGGTAGCGAAAATCCGGCGATGTCGAGGAAAGAATTGGCGTAGTCGAGTACTTTTTTCTCGTTCGCCGCCTGGGCTTGAGCTTCCCTCTGCGGATCGTGACCTTCCGCGCCTTCGAGCCAGAGGGCCCGCATATGTTCGGCGAGCAGACCGACATCGTTCGGATGGAAGAAATGCGCGAAGGGAGGCGCTTGTTCGCGGTGGACGGCCAGGTTGGAAAGGATGAGTGTTTTGCCCAAGGCTTTGGCGTCTTCGACGACCGTGCTCCATCCCTCGAAGCGCGAGGGCTGCACGATCGCCAGCGCTCGGCGCATCAGCTGCACCTGATCGCTACGGGGAATCAAGCCCAGCAGCTTGACGTGGGCTTCGAGACCCTCCGCTTCGAGCAAAGCTTTGAGGGCCTGCGTATAGGTCGGGTCGCGGTATTCCTCGAGCTTGCCGGTACAGACGACGCAGAGATCGGGCAGCGCGCGGCGCAGTTGGGCGATGGCGCGGAAAAGCGCGAGGTGGTTTTTATGCGACCAGAACTGGTTGCAGACCATGAAGTAGCGCGCCGGAAGCTCGTAGGCGTCGGCGACCGCTCGAGCATCGTCCTGCAGCCAATGGGAGCGTAAGGGCGTGCAAAAACGCAAGACGCGGGCACGCGCCTGCGCTTGAGGAAAGAAGCGCTGAAAGTCGCCGCGGGCATCTTCGCTGCTGAGGACGACCTGCGGCGCTTGGCGGGCCATGAGCCGAAAGGCCCAGTCGCGTGCGAGCCGCTGCCGCAGGGAAAAGAGCTGGGGGAGATGGCGATGCTGAAAGTCGGCGATCCAGCTCGCGTAAGGGAAGTCGGCCTGTGGACGGTATCCCGCGAAATAGGGATAGACGAAGTCGTAAGGCGCGTCGTTTAGCTGAGTGTGAAGACGCGGATTGCTGCCGCGAAGGAAACGTTCGCCGCGCTCGCGCCAGTAGGTCTGTCGATCGCTCGGCGGCGCGTCGAGCACCCTCAAGACGAAACCCTCGGCGGCGAGTTCGCCGTGGACGAAGGGGTCGAGAGGCCTCGGGCTCAGCAGATGCAAATCGAAGTCGAGCGCTTGGTCGTCGCGCAAACGCTGGAGCGCAAAGGCGAGATTGCGGATGTATTCGAAGCCGCCGACCCAGGTGGCCCCTCCTTGCAGGAGGAGGCCAATGCGCACTCGACTCATGCGCCGCCGAGCTCCTGACGTGCCCACTCGGCCGTCTCTCGGAGGCCTTGTTCGAGCGCGACGCTCGGCCGGAAGCCCAGCGACTGGAGGCGAGCGATGTCGGCCTGCCAACGTTTGGGCACGCCGGCCAAGGACTGTCGATCGAAGACGAGCGGGCGATGCAGGCCGAGTGCGTCGAGGATGCGTTCGGCGAGTTCGCGAATGGAAGTCTCCTGGCCGCTGGCGAGGTTGTAACACTCCCCTTTCATTTCGGCCCTGCCCTCGGCGATGACGCAGGCGCGCGCGACATCCAGGGCATGGATGAAGTCACGGCTCTCTTCGCCGCTGCCGCGCAATACCAGCTCCGGCTCGCGGCAGGCCTTGCGGACGATGTCCCAGACCACCTGCCGCTTCAGCCCCGCGCCGTAGGCGGAGAAGATGCGGAAGCTGAGCGTCTTGAGCCCGAAGACCGTGGCATATTCGCGGCAAAGCAGCTCGCATTGATGCTTGTGGAAGCCGTAAGGAGACAAGGGCCGGACGGGGGCTTCTTCATCGATGGGCAGACGCAGCGGGTCGCCGTATACGGCGGCGCTCGAGAGCAAAAGCAAACGCGTATGGGGGCTATGGAGACGGAGCGCCTCGAGCACCTCGAGGGTGAGCAGCGCGCTCGCTTCGAAATCGGCTTTGGGCGTGCGCAGCGACTCTTCGACGGAGGCGCGGCCGGCGCAATGCACCAAGGTGCCGACACGGCCACCGCGCAGGAGTTCGTCGAAGGCGGGCGAGGGCAGCGAGAGCCTCTCGAAGCGGTAGTTCGCTTGAGGTGTCGGCTCTCCGGCGAGGTCGACGCCGATCACCGGACGGCTTTCGTCGAGGAATGCGCGCACCACGTGCTGGCCGAGAAAACCCGCCGCTCCGGTGACCAAGACTGTGGACTGCGCGTCGTTCATCTCGGCTTCGTCTTCAGGAGATCTCGACCAAAGGAAGGTGCGCGATGAGATGGATCTCTTCCTCGGGCGGGATCATCAGCATCCGGCCCTCTTCGTCGCGCGCTTCGCGGAAGCGTCCCGGAACGAAAGCGCTCTCGGCGCTATGCGCCTTCATCCATTCGGGCCGGAGGTCGCGGCGCACGAAAAAGGCGTTGTTGCCGGCGCGATTGCAGCCGACGAGGTCGTAACCTTTGCGCTGGCCCAAAAGCCAAAAGGCCTTGAGCGAAGCGCCATAGTAGACGCAGGAATGGTGCGCCTGAGAGCGACGGAACTCCGCGTCGTAGGGGATGCTGACGGCACGCTCGGGGCCAAAGCGGTGGTTGTATTCGACGACGACCACGCTCGGGCGCACGCATTCGATGCGTTCCCACACCCAGTAGTCGTTGCCGTCGATGTCGATGGAGAGCAGGCCGATGTCGCCTACGAAGCCTTGGCTACGAAGAAGGCCGTCGATGTTCTCGCGCGTGATGAAGGATTGCAGCGCGTAGAGGGGATAACGCCAGCTCAAGGCGTCGCGGCGGATGGTCTCGACGTTGTTCGGGTCGCCGTCGATGACCAAGCCCTCCCAGCCGTCTTTCATCAGTAGAAAGCGGGTATTGGCCTCGCTGTAGTTTTCGACGCCGAATTCGACGAAGCGCTTTGGCGCAGGGACGTGGCGAAAAAGCCACTGGAAGATGCCGTCTTCGCCCCATTGAGAAAACACGCGGAGCTCGGCCTCGGCGATCTCTTTCACCGAATCGAGCGTGAGTTGCCGCGCCTCGATGCGGCCGAGCGCTTCACGTACGTATTGCAGATCACGCTGCAGGACGCGGAGCGTCTCCATCCAGCGGCGCGCACGGGTGGGGATTTCACCTAGCTTACGGACCGGCTGCGCCCAGCGCTCCCAGTCGAATTCTCCCTGGCCTCTTGGCTCCATGGTGGCCTTGGCGTACGAGCGCTCGTCGCGCTTGTCAAACGCGGCGCCTCGCCCGAGCTGCGCGCTCTTCATGCTGTGAGCGGCCTTTGGCGAGTGAACATGCGCAGAAAGAGGAGCGCGACGAGGCCCAAGATGCTCGCGGCAACGACGAAGACCCAAGCGCCGATCGATTGGTAAAGCGAGCCGCCGAGGAGCAGACCGAGAATGCTCGCCAAGCTGCCACCGCTGCTGGCGACGCCCTGGACGCTGCCTTGGAGTTCGAGACTGCCGATACGCGACAACATCGAGAGGTAGGAAGGCCACATCAAACCATTGCCTAGCCCGAAGAGCAGCGCGGCGGCGAAGGCGGCCTGCGAGCTCGGTAGGGCAAGGAGGCAGAACGAAACAGCCAGGAGCAGATTTCCGAAGAGACTCAGGGTGACATCTCCGAATTTGCGTGACGCGAGAGGCAGCAAGGCGCTCTGGACCACGATGAGGACCAAGCTGAGCAGTGAATAAAAGAGCCCGAGGCGATCGCTCGTCCAGCGCAGCACCCGCAGAGCGTGTACGGGAAAAGCGACGTAAAAGAAGCTGAAGCCCAGGTAGATGAGGAAGTAGAGCCAAAGCATGGCCGGCATGCCGGGGATGCGCAGCACCTCGTTGAAGGAACGCCGATGCAGCAGAGGTCGCCCCGGCCTGCAGTCTTTGGGGCCGCCGCCCAGCACCTTTTGGGCGTGCAAGGTCGGCGTGCGCGCCACCGCGCGGCGCGATTCCCCGGAGGGGCGGTAGTCTTGCAGGCCCACGCGGACCACGAGGGCGCCCAACGCGGAGAGCAGAAAGGCGACGATCACCAGCAAGCGAATGCCCTGAAGACCATGGGCGGCCAAACCCGCGAGCAGAGGCCCGACGACAAAACCCAAGCTGGTCGCTGCACCCATCTTGCCGAAACCGCGTTTGCGCTCGTCGCCTGTGGTCATATCGGCGACCAGAGCGTTGGCGACGGAGATGCTGCCGTTCATCAACCCGTCGGTCGAGCGCGAGAGCAAGATGAGCAAAAGGGGCAGGTTCAAGGCGAAGCTACCGATTAGCGCGTGTTCGATGCGCAGAAAGGGTCGCGCCGGAGCCCAAAGCGCGGCGAGAAAAACCAGCCAGGCCAGCGCGGCGCCGAGCTGACTGAAGAGCAAGACACGTTTGCGCCCGATACGGTCGGATAAGGCACCGAGCCAGGGTGAACCCAAAAGTTGGAAGGCGGAGAACGCGGCGCCCAGCAGGCCGAGGACGAAGGCATTGCCGCCCAGGTCATCGACGATGAAGACCAGAAAGGGCATGACGATGCTGAAGCTCAGGCTCGCCAAAAAGCTGACGAAGAGCAGCGGGCGCAGGGCTCGTGTCGCATCGGCAGAGGGCGCCTTCAGGTCGGTAGAATGCATGTCGGAATTTCCGCGCTCCCTCGCAGCCAATCGTAGACCTCTTGCATCGTGGCGCTGAGGCCTTCCCAACCGTGTTCACGCTGCATCCAAAGGCGGCCCCGCTGCCCCATCTCACGCAGACGCTCGGGAGGTGAGGAGAGCAGCGTTCGCAAGGCTTCACTCAAGGTTTCGACGCTCAGGGAAACGCAGAGGCCCGCGCCTTCGGTGTCGAGACGGCGCCAGGGAGTATGCGTCGTGGTCAGGACGGGCAATCCACTGGCCAGCGCCTCGGCGACCGCCACTCCGAAGTTTTCGGAGCGAGAGGGGAGGACAAAGGCTTGCGCCTGCGCGTAGGCCGCGAATTTTTCTGCGCCGTAGACGGGACCGAGGAAACGGAGGTTTTCGACCTCCAGGGCCCGCGCCTGCTCTCGGACCTCTCTTTCGTGCGCGCCCTCCCCTTTGCCGGCGATGACCAGCTCCCACTCGGGGAAGTCGGGCGCCACGCGTTTCCAGGCGGGGAGGAGTAGATCGAGACCTTTGACGGGATGGATGCGCCCGAGGAAGAGGAGCTGGCGTCGGCCGCCGGGCGCAAAACGGGCTTCGGCCGAGGGCAGATCGATGCCGTTCGGGATCAGCGCCAAAGGCGCACGGAAACCCAAACGTCGCACGTCGAGCGCCTCTTCCTCCGAGGTCACGTGGATACAGCTCGCCCGCGCCAAGGCCTCGCGCTGCAGCGGCCATATCGCCGCCTTCTTCCAGCGCGAGCGCCGCATCGCCCAAGGCGAGAGGGTGCCTCGCGGCGAGGTGACCAGGCGCGCTCCCCGACGCAGACGCGCCACCAGTCCGGAGGCGAGGTTCGGACTCATCCAGAGGCTATGGTTGTGGACGATGTCGATCGAGGGCCATGCCTGCCAAAGCGCGGCGGCGAGGGGCATCGAGAGGCCCAAGGAGCGGAGCTGCGGCGACTGGCGATAGATCCGAGTCGAAACGCCGGCGATCTCCTGACCGGCGGCCATGCAGTAGAGGTCGACGCGGTTGCCACGCGCCGCGAGCGAGGCGCAGAGCCGTGCAACCGAATAACTCGGGCCCGAAGCCTCTTCGCTCATATGGGGGACGATGTGGAGCAGATGCAGCGGCATTCCCCCAGCCATAGATGCAGGAGCGCCGCCGAGCAAAGTTTGCTCGCTCAGGACCATTGGCAACGCAAGAGGGATTCCCGACCGCGGAAGCGCCATCGCAAGACCCTGCTCGGCAGGCTCTCGCCGAAGCGCGGATGCCAGGTGCTGGGCAGGACTTCGAGATCGCCGCCCTCGACCTGAAGGTGCATCTTGACCTCGCCGCGCTTCAACACGAGCGCGTCTCCCTGCCTTGTCTCGATATGAACTTCGGGGTGCAGATGACAGGCGCCGCGCGCGTTTCGGAACGCGCCTTGGAGGCGATCGTGGACGAGGAGTTCCTTGGCCGTGAAGGACCAGCGGCGATGATGCAGCACCTTTCCGGGGAGGCGGCGGTAGCCGTCGTGCACTGCAGCGACGTCGATGCTCGACTCCTCCCGCGCGATGGCGATATGCTGCACCTTGGCGCGTCGGGCGACGCGGAAGCTCGACCATACTTCAGAGGAGTCGGCGCCGTCGACTTCCACCGTGTTGTGCGCCGCCGTGGCGCGCTGTCGCAAACGTTCGGCGCCGGGCTCGTAGAGCGAGCAGCCGCTGTCGACGAACCAGCGCTCGCCTCGTAGGGAAAGCTCAAAACTCAAGGTGTCGGCGTGCGCGTGCCCGGGAAGGTAATCCGGACCGATCGGAGCGAGGTCGAGGAAAGCGAGTGCTTCCCCGAGCTGGACGCGTGCATAGCCCGTCTCCTGCAGAAAACTCAGCCCTGCGCTCGGCGTCGAAACCTGGACTCCAAGGCTCTGAGCATAGGCGAAGAGCGCGGGCGGCGGCGCGGCGATGTCGAAGGCCGCGTCATTGAAAAGCGCGATCTCGCCGTCGGGGTGAACGAGGCCCGCGAGCGCGCTGGCCATGCGGCGGGCGAGGGCGCGCAGCTCCTCGACGAAGGAAGGGGCTAGCGTTGAAGGATAAGGGGCCGCGAGGTTGAGCATATCGAGCACATCCTCGAAGAGGATGGCGTGGTACATGGGACTTCGCTCGAAGTGGCCGCCGTCGGCGAGCACCTGCTCGGGCATCTCCCGCGCGAAGATGGCCAGCGCCTTCTCCCTCCAGACATCCGCTTCGCGCCCGGCAAAGAAGAGCCCGGCAAAGAAGAGCGCTTTGGCGTTTGCCCAGAGATGGTTGCCGAGCAGATGCCATTCGAGGTGGCCTTCGAGCCAGCGCACTTGCAGCGCCAAGCTCTCGAGGGCGCGCGGCGTCAAGGACTGCCCGTTGGCGACCCATTTGATCCAGTTCACGATGCGTATCGAGCAAGGATAAGGCTCCCAGCCATTGCCTTGACCCGGGGGATTCTCATCGATCCAGCGCGCGATATGCGCCTCTTGTTGGGCACGACGCGTCGAGGCGGAGGCCGCGTTGAGATCGTCGAAATAGTGCAGATTGTAGAGCCAGAGCTTTGGCCAATGTGGGTGATTCCAGTCTTCGGCCCGCTCGAGCTCGTGTGTCTGCTGCAGGAAGCGAAAACGCCGGGGCCCCAGCATCGAGGGCAGGCGGAGCTCACTTCGGATCCATGCACCTTGGAGTGCGGCACGCAGAGGAGGCGCCTCTCGATTCCGCGGCGAAGGATGAGGCAGGCGCTGCCAAAGGCGCCCATAGAACTGCTGCGCCTTGAGATGGCGCAGGGTGTGCCAGTAAAGAGGAAGCTGAGACCAGCGCATCGTAAGCTCAGGCCCGGGCCGCTTGGTCGGCGAGGATGCTCAGGCGGCTCACCTCGAAGATTTCGCGCGCAGGGATGGGCGTGTCCCCGCCGCGTAGGCTGTCGGCGAAAGCTTGGACGCAGGCGCGTTGCCCTTTGTCTTGTTTCCACAGGCTCAGGCTTTTGAAGTTCGGCCAGCCGTAGCCGCGCAAGACGCGGAAATTATCGAGTTGCAGAATGCGCCCAGCGCAGAAGACCTCGAGGCGCTCTTTGGGAAAGCGGCGATGGCCATTGGCGAGGTAGTGAATGGTGCCGATGCTGCCGTCGGCGAAGCGGAGCTGAATCGAGGCGTTCTCGGCGGCCGCTTCGAGCGAGGCGGAAGGGCCCAGTGCCATGACGTCCTGCTCAAGGACTTCGGCGCCCGCCAGATGACGCAGGAGATCGATGAAATGGCAGGCCTCGCCGACTAGACGTCCACCGCCGACCAGCGGATCTTGACTCCAATGCTGGCGCGGCACGAAACCCGCGTTGACGGTCATGACGAAGGCTTTGGGCGCGTCGACGCTAGAGAGCAGTTCGCGCATCTTGGCGACATGGGGTGCAAAACGCCGGTTGAAGCCGACCATCAACTTCAGCTCGGGCCTCTGCGCATGAGCCGCCTCGATGGCCTCGAGCTCGTCGAGGCTGAGGCAAAGCGGCTTTTCGACGAAGACGTGTTTGCCCTGCCCAAGCGCCTGCAGCACCCATCGCGCATGACTGTCGTGCCGGGTGGCGATCACCAAGGTGTCGACCTCGGGGTCACGCCAAAGCGTCTCTTCGTCGCTCGTCAGCTTCTCAAAGCCGAAGCGCTGCGCATAAAAGGCCGCGCCGACACCGCCGCGACCCACCAAGGTGCGCAGCTTCAGCCCGCTTCCTTTGAAGGCGGGCAAAAGCATGCGGCCCGCATAGTTGCCCGCACCGACCCAGGCGAGCGCCCTTCCCGGTCTCGACGAAGCGGATTTCGGGAGGTCGACGGTCGCAGTCGCGGGCTCCCTCGCTTCGGGATAGCCGATGACGATCCCGAGCGAAGGCTGCCCCTCGACGAGCAGCGTATAGGCCTCTTGCGCCCGCTCGAGAGGGAAGCGATGCGAGATCAGTGGCTCGATACGCAGATCGCCTCGCTCCATCAGATCGAGCACGGCTTCGAAGTTGCGCTGCTCGGTCCACCGCACATAGGCGTAAGGATAATCGTGGCCCTGTTCCTCGTAGGCTGGATCGTAACGCCCAGGACCGTAAGAACAGGAGACCTGGAAGCTGAGCTCTTTCTCGTAGAAGTCGGCGCGCGAGATCTCGAGGCCCGTGACGCCGACCAAGACGATGCGTCCCCGCTTGCGCGACATGCGCGCCGCCTGCTGCAGCGGCTCGTTGCTACGCGTCGAGGCGGCGAGGAGGACGGCATCCACGCCGCGACCGCGGCTGAAGGCTTTGGCGGCTTCGAGAGGATCTTCGCCGCGGCTAAGGTCGACGGTGTCGGCGCCGAATTCGCGCGCCAGCGCCAAACGCGCGGGGTTGGTGTCGATGCCCAGCACCCGGCAGCCGTGCGCGCGCAAGAGCTGTACGCTCAGCAAACCGATGAGCCCCAAGCCGGTGACCACGACACATTCGCCGAGCGTGGGCGCGATGAGGCGGACGCCCTGCAAGCCGATAGCCGCGACGACGGCAAAGGGGGCCTGCTCCGAAGGTACGGCGTCGGGCACGCGCACGCAGAGGTTGGCCGGCACGCTGACGATCTCGGCGTGTGGACCGTTCGAGACGACGCGATCGCCGAGGCGAAAACCTTCGACCCCGCGACCGATGCCGATCACTTCCCCGACGTTGCAGTAGCCCAGCGAAAGCGGCTGATCGAGCTTGCTGCGCACCGCTTCCAAGGTCGAAACCAGGCCGTCGTTGCGCACCTTCTCCAGGGTCTGCTTCACCTTGTCGGGCTGCTGCCGCGCCTTATTGATCCAATCGGCCCGCCCGAACTCGAGCAGCATGCGCTCAGTGCCCGCCGAGATCAGGCTGGCTTGCGTGCGCACCTGCAAACGCCCTGGGGAGAGCGCCGGGCGGGGTAAGTCGAAGGTGCGGATCTCGCCGCTTCTCAAGCTCTGGACGATTTGCTTCATGGCGACCTTGATAGAACCGGGGGCGCGCAGCCGAAATGGCGCGATGCGACGCCCAAGGGCGTGACCAGGGTATCGCGCTTTGCTCGCTTGGCAACGCTCACGCCCCGACATGGGCGCGGGCGACGCACTTACGATCCTCGAGCCCATCCCGCAGGGAACGGCGTTTGCCTCCAGGGAGGCGAAGCAGTAGAGGGAGAGCCTTATGAACGCCCTTCGTCATCTGCTTTGCGTTGTGGGTGCCCGGCCCAACTTCATCAAAATCGCGCCGATCATGGCGGCATTGCGCGAAAGTTCGATCCGCGCCGAACTCATCCATACGGGTCAACATTACGACGTTGCGATGAACGACACCTTTTTCCAGCAGCTGGAAATTCCGGCACCGGACGTCAGCTTGGGCGTGGGTTCAGGTTCGCATGCGCAGCAGACCGCCGAGGTCATGAAGGGCTTCGACGCGGTGCTCGACCGCAGCGCGGCCGACGGCGTCTTGGTGGTGGGCGACGTCAACTCCACCATCGCCTGCGCCTTGGTCGCGGCCAAACGCGACGTGCGCGTCATCCACGTCGAAGCGGGTTTGCGCAGCGGCGATCGCCGCATGCCCGAAGAGGTCAATCGCGTGTTGACCGACCAGATTTCAGACCTCCTCTTCACCACCGAGCGCTCGGCGCTCGACAATTTGCGTCGCGAAGGCATCGACGAAAGGCGCGTGCATTTCGTCGGCAACGTCATGATCGACACTCTTTTCCGCTGCCGAAAGCGCGCGGTGCCGCCTCGAGAGAGCTTGGGCAAGGCGGGCTACGAAGGAGCGCTCGAGCGGATCGAGAAGGAGGGCTACGTCTTGCTGACACTGCACCGCCCTTCAAATGTCGACGATCCGGAGACCTTGCGCGGCCTGCTCTCCGCCATCGGCGAACTGAGCGAACGCATTCCCTTCGTCTTTCCCGTCCATCCGCGCACGCGCTCACGGATCGAGGCGCTGGGGCTCGGCGCCCTGCTCGCGAGCTCGCGCATCTTCGCCTTGCCGCCCCTGGGCTACCTCGAGACCTTGGGCCTGATGCAGCAAGCGCGCTGGGTCATGACCGATTCCGGCGGCCTCCAAGAAGAGACGACCGCGCTCCAGGTCCCCTGCCTGACGCTGCGCGAACATACGGAACGTCCCATCACCGTCACGGAGGGAAGCAACCGCATCGTCGGAGTCGCCCCGGCGGCGGTCGTCCGCGCCGCCACCGATCTGCTCGAAGCCAAGGCCTTTCCGGGTCGCGTCCCCGAGCTTTGGGATGGGCAGAGCGCCAAGCGCATCGTCGCCGTGCTCGAGAATCCGCAGTCGTTCCTCCCCTTTTGAGTCGGGCGGCTCCCGAGCGCTCGACAAAGGTGTAAGCGGGCATGCGAAGCCTGCTCTGCGCGCCGAAGCACTCCCAAAGCGCCTCGGCGCGGCAGCTTGTCAACCTTGCCGAAGGGGGCTAGCCTGGGTCGCTCTTGGCGGCGTGCCTCTACGCGCAGGCCTGCCATTCATCTTCCATGCTCCTCGTCCTGCTCATCCTGCTGGTGGTTTCTGCGGTTTTTGCCGTCGTTCGGCCGCGATGGGCGTTTTTGGCCAGCATCTTCTTCGCGCCTTGGGAGGGCCTCGACGTCGACTTCGGCATCCGCATGTCGATGTATCGCGTTTTGGCCGCGGGCCTGCTCTGCGCGGCGCTGGTGCGCAGGCCCCGTGCACGGGGAACCTGGATGCGCTTGCCAGGCGCGTGGTGGATGCTCCTGGCGTTTGCCTTCGTCTGGACCTTGCTGCAGCTCCCCTATCTGCCGGCCTACGACCGCTTCGCGGGCGGCGAGCTGCGTTCAGGCGCCACGCGCCTGCTCATTCAGTGCGTCTATTTCGTCCTGCGTTTCGCACCCGTTTTTGCCGCCTCGGTGCTCGGTCTCCAATCGGCCGATTTGGCGCGCGCGGGGCGCACCTATCTGCAATCGTGTTTCATCCTGGCCGTGATCGGCGTGGCACAGTTCGGCATCTGGATGACCACCGGCTTCGACATCACGCCGGTCGGACGCGTCAATGCCTTACTAGGCGGCAATAGCCCCCACGCTACCGTCGAGCAGCTGCCTTCGCCCGTTCTGGCCATCGCGGGCCTACGCCTCCTGCGCATCACCTCGCTGGCAGGCGAGCCCAAAGGTTTAGGGCAGGCCTTGGTCATCGGGCTTTTGCTCATTCAGGTCGTGCAAGGGAGCTTGGCGCCGAAGCAGCGCCGCACCCTGACCCGCCTTTGGCTGCTCTTTTTCGTCGGCGTGCTGCTCACTTGGTCCTCGAGTGCCTTCTTCCTCTGGGCGTTCGGCAGCGCCATGCACCAGATCGTGGCGCTTACCACGCCCGCGTTTCGCTCGATGGGCGAAGGCGCGCTGATGCGCAATCTGCGCTCCGTTCGCCTGGCCTTTCTCGCGCTGCTCGTGCTCGCGGCGGGCGCATCGATCCTCGGCTCCGACGTCTTCGGCGAACTGATGGCCTCGCGGACGACGGAGCGCGCTCAACTCGAGGACTACGACGCCACTGTCTGGAAGTTCTTGATGCACGAGCCCGAAAAGATGGTCGCGGGCGTCGGGCTGGGCGCCGTCCATCTCTACGCCTACCGCTTCGTTTCGCGCGAATGGGCGCACTATATGATGGGCCAGGTCTTCGTCGCGAAGTCGGGTGGTCTGCGTTTCTTGTCGGAGCTCGGGATAATCGGCTTGAGCCTTTTCCTCTGGGGCTGCGTCCGCTGCATTCGCGAGCTCCTGGCGGTGGCGCGCCGGCAACGCAGAGCGGGGCCTCAGCAAAACGAGGGGAAAGGCGAGGTCGTCTCGCTGGCCTTCTTCGCGCTCATCATCCTCCTTTGTTACCTGGTGCGCGGCTATGTCGAAAACCAGCTGATGATGACCTTGGGCCTGGCGCTCGCGGTCACCTTGCGGAACGCCTCGCAGGCCTCGCCGCAGCAAGCGCGTACCCCAGCGTTGCCCACACCCCCCTTCCCGCGCACGCCTCGTTTCGGCGCTGCCGCGGGAGGGGTCGAACGCAGCCGCGTTTCGCTGCACCTCTGAGGAGCTCTTATGAACTATCTTAAACCGCTCACATCTCAGGCCCTGAACCGCTTCCTGTCCAAGGAACCCACCTTCGCTCCCGAAGTCCTGCGCTCGAGGCCCGAAGTGCCCCGCGTTTCGGTGGTCGTGCCCTCCTTCAATCAAAAGGACTTCCTGCAGCGCTGCTTGCGCAGCATTATTCATCAGGCCTACCCCAACCTCGAAATCATCGTGATGGATGGCGGCTCCAGCGACGGCTCGAAGG